>Ga0066660_10001004_pt1 | contig 11344 bp, 10 predicted proteins | sample GraSoiAngelo_109_FD_75177 | JGI IMG/M metagenome (GOLD analysis project Ga0066660, IMG submission 75177) | Grasslands soil microbial communities from the Angelo Coastal Reserve, California, USA - 14_0903_12_20cm | ecosystem: Environmental > Terrestrial > Soil > Grasslands | place: USA...
CCGCTGTTCCTGGTCGAGGGGCTCAAGCGGCGGCTGGGCGGCTCGCTCCGGGACTGCAAGGTCGCGGTCCTCGGGCTCACCTTCAAGCGCGACTCCGACGATGTCCGCGACTCGCTGTCGATCAAGCTCATCCGGCTCCTGGAGCGCGAGCTCGCCCACGTCGCGCGCCACGACCCGTTCGTCGCCGAGGGCACCGAGTCGCTCGACTCGGCCCTGGCCGGCGCGCGCGCCGTGATCGTCGCGACCAACCACTCCGAGTACGACGACCTCCTGCCGCGGCTCCCGGCCGACGCGCTGGTGGTCGATCCCTGGAACGTGACCGGCACCGGGCAGGTGTTCGCGCAGGTCCAGGAGCTCGCCCGGGCGCGCGGCTAGCGCGTGACGACCGCCACGCAGAAGCGGTACACGCTCGTCGCCGCGATCCTCGGCACGGCGATCGTCTTCGTCGACGGGACGGTGGTGAACGTCGCGCTGCCCGCGATCAGGCGCGACCTCCATGCCGGCCTCGCCACGCAGCAGTGGGTGATCGAGGCCTACCTGCTGATGCTCAGCTCGCTGATCCTGATCGGCGGCTCGCTGAGCGACCTCTTCGGCCGCCGCCGGATCTTCCTGCTCGGGGTTACCGGCTTCGGCGCCACCTCCATCCTCTGCGCGGTCGCCCCCACGGCCACGCTCCTGGTGGTCGCGCGCGGCCTGCAGGGCGCGGCCGGCGCGCTGCTCGTGCCGAGCGCGCTGGCGGTGATCGTGGACACGTTCGACGAGGACGAGCGCGGCGCGGCCATCGGGTCGTGGACGGCGTGGGGCGGCGTGTCCACGCTGGTGGGGCCGTTCCTCGGAGGGCTGCTCGTGCAGACGGTGTCCTGGCGGCTGGTGTTCGCCGTCTCGCTCGTGCCGGTGGCCGGCGCCTTCTACCTGATCCTCCGGCACCTGCCGGAGCACCTCGACCGCAGCGTGCACCGGCACGTGGACGTGCCGGGCGCGGTCCTGTGCGCCCTTGGGCTGGCGGGCATCGTGCTCGGCCTGATAGAGGAGCCCACGCGCGGGTTCGGCAACCCGGTCGTGGCCCTGCCGCTCGTGGTCGGTGTCGCGGCGCTCCTCCTGTTCCTGTGGCAGGAGCGGCGGGCGCGCGACCCGATGCTCCCGCTGTCGCTGTTCCGCAGGCGCAACTTTGCAGCCGGGAACGGGGCGACGCTGATGGTGTACGCCGGCCTCGGGGCCGCCACCTTCTTCCTGCCCGTCTACCTCCAGCAGGTTGCGGGCTACCGGCCCATCGCAGCCGGGCTCGCCCTCGTGCCGGTCACAGTCGTGATGTTCGCGCTGTCGCGGCGCTTCGGCGCGCTGGCCGATCGGCTCGGGCCGCGGCTGTTCATGAGTGTCGGGCCGCTGGTGGCCGGGGCGGGCCTCCTGCTGCTCATGCGCGCGGGCCGCCACACGCCCTATGTCGGGACGGTCCTTCCGGCCATGGGCCTCTTCGCGATCGGGCTGTCGATCACGGTGGCGCCGCTAACGGCCGCCGTGCTCGCGGGCGTGGACGAGGAGCACGCGGGCGTGGCGTCGGGGGTGAACAACGCCGTCGCACGCGTGGCCGGGCTGCTCGCGATCGGCGCCGTGGGCGCGCTCGTCGCCTCGCAGTTCGGGTCCACTCTGGACGATCGCGTCGCCGGCGTTCCCCTCGATCCCCAGGCCAGGGCGGCGGTCCATCGCGCGCGCTCCCGTCCACTCACGACCGACGTCGCCCGCGGGCTGCCCACCAAGGAGCGGGCCACGGTGGCGCGCGCGCTCGAGGACGCGTCTGTGGATGCGTTCCGCGCCGGGATGCTTGCCTCGGCGCTCGTCACGATGCTGGGCGGCGTGGTGTCCGCGTTGGGCATCGAGAACCCGCGCCGCGCGCCCTGGGCGGCGCGCTGCCCGGGCGGCGCGATGGTCGGCGCGCACCGCGACGTGGGCCGGCGCAGTGCGCCGGTCGCCGAGCGGGCGTAGGGCTAGGGCTAGGGCTAGGGCTAGGGCTAGCCTTCGGCCATGGGGCGAGTGCTCGTGACGGGCGGTGCGGGGACGATCGGCGCCGCCGTGGTCAGGCGCCTGATTCGGGACCCCGAGTGGGAGGTGCGGGTCTCCGACCAGCTCGAGGTGCCGGCCTGGATGCGCGAGTCCTGCGAGATCCACACCGGCGACCTGCGCGATCCGGACGAGGCCGCCGACGCGGCCGCCGGCTGCACCCACGTGATCCACCTGGCGGCGATCGTCGGCGGCATCGGCAACTTCCACCGCTACCCGCACACGCTGCTCGAGGCCAACACCGCGCTCTACAACGCGGTCTTCCACGCGGCGCTCGAGGAACGCGTCGAGCGGCTCGTCCACGTGTCCTCGTCGATGGTCTTCGAGCGCGCAACCGAGTTCCCGACCACCGAGGCGCACATACGCGACACGGGCATCCCCCAGTCCGCGTACGGGTTCTCAAAGCTCGCCGGCGAGGCCTACTGCCGCGCCCTGCACGCCGAGCACGGGCTGCCGTACACGATCTGCCGGCCGTTCAACGCCTACGGCCCCGGCGAGATGCCAGAGGACGAGCCCGGGCTCGCCCACGCCGTTCCGGACCTCATCAAGAAGGTGCTGGACGGGCAGCGCCCGGTCCAGATCTTCGGGTCGGGGCGGCAGACGCGGACGCTCACGCATGTGGACGACATCGCCGAGGGGATCGTCGCCGCGATGTCGCATCCGGCCGGGGAGAACGAGGACTTCAACGTCTCGGCCCGGGAGGAGCTGACCGTGGAGCAGATCGCACGGCTCGTCTGGGAGGCCTGCGGCGAGCGGCCGGAGGACTTCCTGCTCGAGCGGCTGCCGCCGTTCGAGGTCGACGTGCAGCGGCGCTGGCCGTCGGTGGAGAAGGCGCGCGAGCTTCTCGGCTTCGAGGCGCGGATCGCCCCGCGCGAGGGGATCGCTCAGACCGTCGAGTGGCTGCGCGGGCAGCGGGCGACAGCGGCGACCGCGTGAGCGGCGAGCCGAGCGCCGCCGCCGACTTCTACGACGCCGCGTACCGCTCCGCGGGCGAGCGTGGCGCGCGGTGGCGCGAGCTCGGCGCCGCGGGCAAGGCCGACCATGTGGAGCGGCTGCTTCGGGTGCGCCCCGATCAGCTGGTGGAGATCGGGTGCGGGGACGGTGCTCTGCTCGCGGAGCTCGGGCGCCGGGACGCGGCTAGATCGCTCCACGGCTTCGACGTATCGGAGGAGGCCGTGCGCGCGGCGCGCCGGCGCGGATTGCGATCGGTGGACGTGTTCGACGGCCAGCGCGTGCCGGTGGCCGACGACGCGTTCGACGTGGCCGTCCTCTCGCACGTGCTCGAGCACGTGGCCGACCCGGTGGCGCTCCTGCGCGAGGCCGCGCGCACCGCGCCGACGATCATCGTGGAGGTCCCGCTCGAGCGCAGCCTCTCGGGCCGGCGGAGGTCGCGGCAGGCGCTGTCGGAAAACGCCGGCCACATGCACACGTTCGGGCGCGCGGCGGTCAGGCGGATGGTGGACACGGCCGGGCTGCGGCTGGGCGCGGACCTGATGGACCCGCTGCCGGCGGCGGTTCACCTCTTCTTCGCCGAGACGCCGGGCGCACGGGTGGCCGCGAGGGTCAGGTCGGCGGTGAGGCGCGGCGTGTTCGCGGCCTCCCCCGCCCTCGCGGCACGGCTGTTCACCCTCCACTACGCCTGCGTCTGCACCCGCCCGTAGAGCGCCAGCAGATCCCTGGTGTAGCGCTCGGCGGAGTGGCGCCGGCGAGAGCGCGCGCGGAGCGCATCGCCCTCCGCGCGGCGAAGGGCCGGATCGCCCCACAGGCGGGTCATGGCAGCGGCCAGCGCGTCCGGGTCGCGGCGCGGCACGCAGCGGTCCTCGCCGAGGATCTCGGGTAGGGAGCCCGTCAGCGAGGCCACCACGGGGACGCCCGCGGCCATGGCCTCGAGCGCGGCGAAGGGCATCACGTCCGGACCCACAGACGGAACCACGACCATCGCGGCACTGGCGATCAGATCGGCGGCGTCGCCGCTCGAGACCCGGCCCAGCAGCTCCACCGGGGCGCCCGTGCGGGTGGCCAGGGCGCGCAGCTCGCCGCGGAGCGGGCCGTCACCCGCGACCCGGAGCGGGACCCCGGACCGGGCCGCGGCCTCGATCGCGATGGCGGGCCCCTTCTCGGTCGAAAGGCGGCCGGCGAACAGCGCGTAGGTCCCCGTCCCCGGATCCGACGGCGTCCCGTCCGGCACGTAGTTGGGGATCACGTCGAGCCGCTCGCCCGGGACCCCGAGGCGAACGAGCTGCTCGGCGGCGAACCGGCTCGGAGTGACGAAGCGGTCCACTGCCCGCATCACGGCCGGCTGGTGGAGCGCGAGCCCTGCCGTGTACGCGGCGGACTCCGGCAGCGAGCCGCGGCAGTTGAAGGCGAGGCCAGGCAGCGTGAACCGGCGACGGCACCGGAAGCAGGTATCGCCGTCGCGGAAGGCGACGGCGATCGAGCAGAAGAGGCGGAAGTTGTGCAGGTGCAGGACCACGCCGGCGCCGGTGGCGCGCGCGGCCTCGAGCGCGCGCGGCCCGAACAGCGGGTTCATGTTGTGGACGTGGACCACGGTGGCCCGGAGCTCCCGGGCCGCGGCCGTTACGTCGTCCGGCCGGTCGCCTCCGCGCAGGAGCGCGCTCGCGGCGCGAAAGCGGGTGGCCTCGCCGGAGTCGCGCTGGAGGGACGCGTGGGTCACCCGAGCTGCGCGCAGGGCCGCGAGCTGCAGCTCCACGGCCCGCTCCTCGCCACCCGCGAGGCGGTAGCGGTTGTGCACCACGAGCACGCGCGGCTCGATCACCGCGCCTCGATCCCGAGCGCCGGCAGGACCTGCTCCGCGACGACCCGACCCACCGCCTCCTCCCTGTAGGGCCGGAGCAGCTCGAGCGCGCGCTCGCGGTAGTCGCGCCGGCGCTGGTCCTCGAGCGCGAACCCGGCGCGGATTGCGGCAGCAAGCGCCTCGGCCGACGCGTCCTCGGCCACCAGGTCCGGCGCCAGCTCACGCGCCAGCGGGAGCGCCTCGAAGGAGCCCGGCGTGGGGACCGTCACGACCGGGGTGCCCGCGGCCAGCGCCTCCATCGGAGCGACCCCGAAGTCCTCCCAGCGCGAGGCGTTCAGGAAGAGCCGCGCCCGGCGCACGAGGTCGAGCCAGCGCTCACGGGGCAGCGCGCCCGCCCACTCCACGTCGTCGGGCGCCGCCCTGCCCACGCGCCGCAGCCAGGCGATCGCCCTGACGCGGTCGACCCCGCCCACGACCAGGCGCGCGCCCGTGGGCGCTGCGGCAGTCCACGCGCGGCAGAGGACGTCGAGCCCGCGCTTCCTCGGGTAGCCGGCGTAGGCGACGGCGTCCACGTCGCGGTAGGAGGCGCCGTCGATCTGCTCGACCGGGATGGGGACGCGGGCGACGGGCGGCCGTGCGCCGTCGACCGCAACGGCCGCGCCGTGGCTGACCGGCATGAGGATCGCCGCTCGGTCCAGAACCGCCCGCTCGCGCCGCCGCTGCCAGAGCCCACCCGTTCCCGGGCGATTGAGCGCGGCGATGGCATCGAAGCGGACCCCGTACGGCACCGCCGGCCGCTGGAGGAGGGCCGCCGTGATCGTGGAGTACACGACCGCCCGCGCGTCGACAGCGCGGGCCGACCGGCGCGACGCGAGCGCCTCCACCAGGTCGGTGACCGCCAGGTGCCGTCGGAGCTGACCGGCCCAACCGATCCGCACCGGGACCACCTGACAGCTGGCGCCGGCGCGCCGCACAAGCGCCGCAAAGGCCTCGTCCGAGCGCTCGAGGCCCGGTGTCGTGCCCAGCGAGACGAGCGCGATGTCCGCTCCTCCGCTCAAGGTGGCTGAGGGTAACCTGCGGGCGTGCAGAGACCGGTCGTATCGGTTGTCGTTCCGACGCGCGATCGCGCCGCCTATCTCGACGTCACGCTGCGGTCGCTCCAGCGCCAGGAGCTGCCCGATCCCTACGAGGTGATCGTGGTGGACGACGGGACCGACGGGGCCGCCTCCGCCGTGGCGGAGCGCACTGGCGCGCGGCTCCTGCGGCCCGGCGGTCGCGGCCCGAACACCGCGCGCAACGCGGGGATCGCGGCCGCGGAGGCGGAGCTGGTCGCGCTGGTCGACGACGACGTGGAGGCCCCGCCGGGCTGGCTTCACGCGGTGGTCGAGGGCGCCGCGCGCCACCCGGAGGCCGACGCCTTCGGCGGCCCCATCAGGGCGCGCCTGGAGGGACCCGCGCCGCGCGCCTGCGGGCGCGAGGACGCCCCGATCACGTCGCTCGACCTTGGCGACCAGGACCGCGAGGTGGATCTCGTGTGGAGCGCGAACATGGCCCTGCGGCGCGCGGTGTTCGAGCGCATCGGGCCATTCGACGAGCGCTTCTCCACCGGCGGCGACGAGGAGGAGTGGCTGCGCCGCCTGAGGGCGGACGGAGGACGCGTGGTCTACCTCGCCCAGGCCGGCCTGGACCACCGGCGTGCCGGCGACGACGCGCGCCTGCGCTCGCTGATGCGCGGCGCCTACCGGCGGGGGCGCAACATGCGCGCGTACGACTCCCTGCGCGAGCGCGCGCCCGGGCTCGGCGGCGAGCTGCGCGTGCTGGCTGGCTGCGGGTGGCACACGGTGAGACGCGCGTGCCCGCAGGGGCTGGTGATGTGCGCCCACTCGGCGGGCCGGCTGGCGGAGGCGGTTCGGCCGAGCGCGCTCCGGTGACCGGACCGCCTGCCCGGGAGGCCTTCCTCTCGGGAAAGCAAGGTCGCGGGGGCGGCCCGTTCTCGCGCGTGGAGGACGTGGTTCTCGACGCCTGGCTGGCGTTCGCGCGAGCCGGGGCGCGGCTCGACGAGCTCGCCGACGGAATGCCGTCGCGCGACGTGCTGGTGCTGTCGATATACCGGCCTGACACGGACGCGCTCCGCCGCGCCCTGGGCGAGCTCCGCCGTACCCGCCACTCGCTCCGCACCGCCCTCGGCGCGATGGGCAACCCGGACCCGGCGCTGGCGGACGAAACCGTGGCGGCCGGGCTCGCCCGCGGCAAGTTCGCGAACCTCAACACCGTGGCCGACGCAGCCGGCGGGGGCGGCGCCCACTGGATCGTGGTCGTGGACGACGACGTGGCTCTGCCGGAGGGCTTCCTCGACCGCTTCCTGGCCGTCTGCGAGCACCTGGACCTGACGATGGCCCAGCCCGCCCAGACCCGGGCGAGCCACGCCGCGTGGCCGGTCACACGGCGCCGCGGTGGATCGATGGCGCGCGAGACGCGGTTCGTGGAGATCGGTCCCGTCACGTGCTTCCGGCGGGACGCCTGGGGCGAGCTCGCGCCGTTTCCCGCGCTCCGGTTCGGGTGGGGCCTCGACCTGCACTGGGCCGCGATCGCGGCTGAGCGCGGCTGGCGGCTGGGGGTGATCGACGCCCTCCCCGTCCGGCACGAGCACGCGGCGGTCGCCGCCGCCTACTCCTCCGACGACGCCATCGAGGAGGCGCGCTGGTTCCTCGCCGACCACGCGTTCGTGGACAGCATGCGCGTCTCCCAGACCCTGCGCGTCCACCGTCTCCCATGAGGGTCTGCGTGGTCGCGGAGTACTACCCGCGCCGGCGCGATCCGGTGCTTGGGGTGTGGGCGCACCGCCAGGCGCTCGCCGCACGCGACGCGGGCGCCAAGGTGAGGGTGCTCGCGCTGGAGCGCCCGCTCCCGAGCACGGCCGCCGTGCGCGGTGCCGCTCGGGCGCGCGTGGGCCCTCTGGCTCGCGAGCTTCGCGGTTTCCTGCGCCAGCCGGGGCGCGAGGTGCGCGACGGCATGGAGGTCCGGTACGTGCGCTTCGTCTCGCCGCAGCGGGACCGCGCGTACGCACGGTGGCACCGGTGGGCGGGCAGGCCGCTCGCGCGCGCGCTCAGCCGATTGCACCGAGAGTGGCCGTTCGACGTCGTGCACGCGCATTACGCGCACCTCGCCGGGGCGGCCGCGCTGCCGTGGACACGGAGGGCAGGCGTGCCGCTGGTGCTATCGGTGCACGGCGGCGACCTGCTGGCGCCCACGCTCTCGTCCGGGGACGCTCGGGACACGATCGCGGGCGTCCTGCGAGGGAGCGCGGTCGTGATGTGCAACAGCCGCGCGACTCTCGAAGCCGCGGCTGCGCTGGCCGGGTCGAGCGATGCGATGCGCGTCGTGTACCCGCCGGGCACCCCGGCGCCGGAGCCCGCGCCGGCCCGGCGCCCGTGGGCGGCGATCGCGACGCTGGGGCACGTCATCCCGCGCAAGCGGCACGCGGACGTGCTCGAGGCGATCGGCCTGCTCGCGGAGCGGATACCGGGGCTCCGCTGGGTGGTGATCGGGGACGGGCCGGAGCTGCCGGCGCTGCGCGAGCGGGCGCGCGAGCTGGGGGTGGCGGATCGCGTGGAGTGGCCGGGTCAGCTCGAACCGGCGGAGGCCGTCGACGAGCTTGCCCGGTGTCACCTGATGACCATGCCGAGCGTGGACGAGGCCTTCGGCGTGGCCTACGTGGAGGCGATGGCGTGCGGGGTGCCGGCGATCGGCAGCGCGGGCGAGGGCGGGCCGGAGGAGATCGCCGCGGCCGGGCCGGGCATGCTGCTCGTACCCGCGCGTGACCCCAGCGCGCTCGCGGACACGATCGCGTCGCTGCTCGGCGATGGTGCGCGGTGGGAGGAGCTCGCGGCCGCGGCCCGCCGGACCGCCGCCGAGCGATTCGGGATCGAGGCGTGCGGGCGCGCCACGGTCGACGCCTACCGCGAGGCGCTGTCGCGATGAGCGAGCACCCCGTGGCGCTGGTCACGGGCGAGGTGCCGGCGTACCGCCTCGAGCCGTTCCGCCTGCTCGCCGAGGCCGAGGCGCTCGAGGTCCTGGCGTGGCGCACCGGGAACCCGACCCAGACTGGCGCGGCGCGCCTTGTGGCGTCCGGGCGCCACCGTGCCGTGATCTGCGGCCTGGGCGGCCGGGTGGCCCTTCCGGCCGCATACCTGGCCGCCCGCCGCGCGCGCATCCCCTTCATCCTCTGGGCGTCGCTCTGGGCACACCCCCGCACGCCCGCGCACGCGCTCTCTTACCCCCTCATGCGGCGCATCTATCGCGGCGCCGACGCGGTCGTCACCTACGGGCCGCATGTCTCGCGCTACGTGGAGCGGCACCGGGGCATGCGCGGCGCGGTCTTCATCGCACCTCAGGCGTGCGCGCCGGAGCTCGCCGCGCCGGCCAGCCCCGACGAGGCGCGGGCGTGGCGCACGCGCATTGGTGTCCGCGAGGATGGGTTCCTCGCGCTGTTCGCCGGCCGGCTCGCCCGCGAGAAGGGAATCGAGGTCCTCCTGGAGGCCTGGCGGCAGAGCGAGATCACCGGGACGCTCGCGCTGGCGGGGGACGGTCGCGGTCCGTCCGCGCCCGGCGTGGTCCACCTGGGCTCGCTCGGCCCGCAGGAGCTTCGGGGCCTGTACGCGGCGGCCGACACGCTGGTGCTGCCCTCGATCCGAACCGCAACTTTCACCGAGCCGTGGGGCTTCGTGATCAACGAGGCGATGCATCAGGGAACGCCCCCGATAGCAAGCGACGCCGTGGGCGCGGTGGCCGGTGGGCTCGTCCGCGACGGCCGCAACGGCCTCGTGGTGCCCGCGGGCGACGCCGCCGCCCTGGCCGCGCGGCTCCGTGCGCTCGCCGGAAACCCGCAGCTGCGGGAGCAGCTGGGGACCGCGGGGCGCCAGGACGTGGCCCCCTACACGCCCGCGGCGTGGGTACAGGGGATGCGGGCTGCGCTGCAAGCCGTCGGGGCCGGACGCGGGGAGCGGGGTTGATAGCTTCGCCCGCGCAGACCGTGAGCCGAATCCTGAAAATCGCGCCGCTTGCGGCCACATTTGCTGCGCTGGCGCTGCCGGCTGCGGCTGTAGCGGACTACCACCAGGTCATCCAGGACTGCAACAACGACGGCAAGCTCGACCGTCACTACAACCACCACGACCTGAGCGAGGCGCGCAAGCACCTACCGACGGACGTCAGGGAGTACACGGACTGCGCGGCCGTGATCGAGGCGGCGCTGGTGAACGGCGGAGGCGGCACGAGCACGGGCGGCGGCCCGCACTCCGGTGGAGGCTCCGGCGGCAGCGGTGGCGGCGCGGCCACCTCCGCGGGCGCGACCGGCACGCACGCGGGCGTGGCCTCGCTGAACCGCGACACCCAGGCCCTCCACAACCACCGGCCGTCGATCTCCCTGGGCGGGCAGGCGATCGTGCCGGCGGCCCACGGGCTCGACCACGTCCCAGGCGCCGCCAACAACCTTCCGCTCTCGCTGCTGCTGGCGATCGTCGCGGTGGCGGCGCTGTGCGCAGCGGGCGGGGCCGCGGCCGCACGGCGCCACTTGCCTGCGCTGGTCCGTGCCTCGCTCCGGCTCATTCGCCGCTAGCGCGCTCCTCGGCGCCGCCTTCACGGCCACCGCGTTCGCGGCGGGCGGCGGCGACATCCTCGACCGGTCAACGACCGTGGAGATCGGGCTGGTGCTCGCATCGGGCGCCGTCGTGGCTGCGGCGATCGCGCGCGCGCATCCCGGTCGGATCGGTGGCATGGTCGCGCTCGGCGCGTTCGTGGTGTACGCGGCCCTCACGGCGATCTCGATCCTCTGGTCCATCGACCCGAACCTCACCTGGGTGGAGGCCAACCGCACGCTCGCATACCTCGCAATGTTCGGCGCGGCGCTGGCCGCAGCTCACCTCGCCCCCGACGGCTACGCGGTCGTGCTGCGGGCGATCCTCATCGCCGCCTTCGCGATCTGCGGCTACGCGCTGCTGTCGCGCGCGTTCCCGGGGTCGCTCGCCTCGACCGAGATCTACGCACGGCTTGGCGCCCCGTACGGCTACTGGAACGCGCTTGGGACGACGGCCGCCCTCGCGATCCCTGCGGCGCTGTGGCTCGGCGCGCGGCGCTCGGGGCACGCACCCGCGAACGCGCTCGCCTACCCGCTGCTAGCGCTCTTCCTGATCGCGCTGTTCCTGAGCTACTCGCGGGGCGCGATCGCGGCGGCCCTGATCGGGACCCTGCTCTGGATCTGGTACGTGCCGCTGCGCCTTCGCACGATCACGCTGCTGGCGGTGGCGAGCGCCGGCGCGGCGCCGGTGATCCTCTGGGCGCTCTCGAAGGACGCCTTCACGAAGAACCAGGTCCCGCTCGACGTGCGCCGGAGCGTCGCGTCGGCGTTCGGGGTCTTCGTGCTCGCCACGGGCCTCCTCGTCCTCGTCGCCGGTCTGGCGATCGTGTTCCGGGTGGCGCGCCGCCCGCCGCACGCCCCCGCGCGCCTCCGAGCTGGCGTCGCCGCGGCCGTCGTCG
>Ga0066660_10001006_pt1 | contig 11343 bp, 2 predicted proteins | sample GraSoiAngelo_109_FD_75177 | JGI IMG/M metagenome (GOLD analysis project Ga0066660, IMG submission 75177) | Grasslands soil microbial communities from the Angelo Coastal Reserve, California, USA - 14_0903_12_20cm | ecosystem: Environmental > Terrestrial > Soil > Grasslands | place: USA...
CGCTGGCCACGAACTGATCGGAGATGACCCCGGGGTAGTCCTTGCTGCTGAACAGCAGGTGAGCCCCCGGCCGCTGCAGGGCCTTGCTCAGGTCGGGCTCGGACTCACCGACCGCGCCCAGCCTCCCGGTCAGAAAGGCGGCCAGTGCGTCACCGCTCTTGAGCGCGGAGTGGTTGAAGTCGGAGGGATGGAGACCGATCTTCTGGGCGGCGTACATGAAGAGGAAGAACTCGACGTCCGTTTCGTCGGCAGCGAAAAGGACGTGATTTTGGGCCATCTGCTTGATCGAGGTGACGCTGGAGTCGGCAACGAAGCCGTCCGCCCCGTTCGACATGTCCAGCTCCAGGAAGGCGCGCAGGGGTATTCCGCCCGCAGCGGCAAAGACCAGCGCCGTATTGGCGTAGGCGCCGATCTCCGCGTCGCCTTTGGCCATGACTGTGTCCTCCGCGCTCTGGGTGTCGGTTTCGATCAGCTTCAGCTTGATGCCGTTGGACGCGCAGAGGTTCTCATCGGACGCAACGTACAGGGGCGCGTATCCCGAGAACGGGATGAGCACCACCGAGATCACCCGCGTGGACCCGCCGGTGTTGGCGAGAGAGCTGCCGCCACAGGCAGTGGCGCTAAGGCAAAGAACTGAGACCGCGAGAATGCTGATGCGTCGAAACCGGAAACCAAGGATAGTGCCGCCCCACATTGATGCCCCTCCTGAACGAAGCCACCCCGGATCGTGCGATCACGATTCTCTCTCGACGCTCGACCCAGCGTAGGCTACGCCAGCCCTCCAATGGATGTCAAACCATCGCCCTGCACCCAGGTGTTCAGGAGCAGGGCACCAAATACCTTCCTCAACGGCAAGCAGCCCGACCGCCGGGGGTCAACAGGACTCGATCCACAGCTTTGTTCGCGGTCTCTACGTCGATGCAGATTTCAGCGGCTATCGGGATGCGCCGAACATCTCGGTCCTCTTCACCTAGAGCGGATCGCGGCCGCCATGATGCGGCTCTTCAAGATCGGGCGGGGGAGGCCGTCGCTGCGGATCCACGGATTCTGGGCTCCCGAGGCCTTCCTCTCCGACGAGGCTCTGATCGCCGGTAGATCGTCGCGCCTGCCTGGACCAGCCGGCCGCCGGAGTCGTACTTGTAGCTGGTCGTGACTCCGTTGACCCGTCTGGCTGGTGCTGTTGCCGGCCGCGTCGTAGGAGTACGTCACCTTGTCGAGCCGGGCAGCGCCCTGCGGCGTCTGCCCGGCCGCGTCGAGGGCTGATCTTGCCGCCCCGGGGCATCGGTGATGCTGGTCAGGCGTCCGGCAGCGTCATACCCGTAGCTGGTCGAGTCGTTGCGGGCGTCGATGGCCGTGGTCCGCTGCCCCGGCACCCGAGTGAACCAAGACGATCTACCTCGGCGCCAAGTGGTGGTGAAGGAACAGCCGTGAAACTGGCGGTGCCAGACGTCAGCCAGTAACGGAGTCCGGCTGGAAGCTATTACAAGCCAGTGCAGCCAGGCTCCCTAGGTGCCGTAGGACATCATCGCGGTTCGGAAGATTGGTCGGCAGGGCACGATTGGCATGATCGACCAGGGATCGACAGAGAGCTTCTAACACCTGACTACGCCCAGCTGCCGGCAGATCCTTGATTCTCAGCGAGGGAAGGTGCTGCCGCTCAATTTCCTTGAGCTTGCCCACCGCCGCTTCATTTCGGACTGTCGTGCTGAGATCATTGACCACCCAGTAGAAGAGCCATGATGCCGCATCCCAGTAAGTCTCGGGTTTCACCTCAATGCTCCCCGACATCTATTTCCCGACGATGAATACCCTGGGGTCTAACGGCGCGATAAATTGTTGTACCTCTGCTACCTGGGCAGAAGTGAATTGAGACACATCCACCGGGATGTAATCCGCCTTTCCCAGGTGACGAACGATCTGCCCCTGCAAGTTTGGCCACTCCTGATCGAAATACTGCGCGGGGAACGGACCAACAGCATCATACGTCTTACCGTTCTGATCGACCCAATCAACGCTCGCATCCATGGACCGAGTGAGCTTGACACCGCGCTCTGCCTCAATTCGCAGGGCGGTTTCGTATTCGCTCTGAATGAAGGTCCCCCCTCTAGCGGGATCCATTCCAAGAGACCGATCACCAGCTGCAGCTTCGACACCACCGGACGGGGCCTCTGGGGCGGCGGGCGTAGGCGACACCGGACGGGGCGGCTCTGCCCCACCTGGTTCGGGCTCCACGTTCCCTGGCTCCCCCTGGATTCTTCCCTTGAGCCAGGGGAAGAACTTGGAGCCGACGCCGGCAGTCACACACCCAACACCTGCCGATACGGCCAGGTTGCCAAGGTCAGGACTCTGCTCCGCGAGTTGACCCACACCTGTGGCTACACCACCGGACACGGCGCCCGCAACACAGGCGCCGGCGAGTTCGCTTCCAAACAACGCGAATCCAGGAGGGAAGAGCGCGAAGATCAGCCCGGCCAGAAGCCCGAGCAGACCCCCACGAATAACGCAGTTTCCATAGTTCGCGTCATGGGGACAGAAGAGCGCGCCCAGGCCCGCCCCGACGGCTCCCCCCACGACGCCGGCGATCGCCAGCCGGAGAGCGTATTCAGCAAGAGCCGCGTGCCCGGTCGGGTCGCTCAGGGTGGTCGGACGACCCGCTACATACGAGTAGGGGTTGAACCCCTGGGTCCCCACGGCGTTCGGCTGCAGCGTATCCGCAGAAAGGAACCGCCCGACGGTCGGATCGAGGTAGCGGGCGCGGAGGAACAGCAGGCCCGTGGCATCGGTTTGCTGACCGGTGAAGCCGAAGATCGAGCCAGTCCCGGACTGCGATCGAACCCCACCGAACACGTCGTATGCCGCGCTTCCCGCAACTGCACCAGACGCATCAGCGATCTGGCGGATGGAGCCGAGCGCATCACCAAGCGGATAGGTCACGCTCCCGTCGCGGCCTACCTGCTCGATAGGGTTCGCCCCGACGTCGACGTAGCTCGTCGTTCCGTCGTCGACCACCTGGGGCAATCCCGCTTGAGTGTCAGTGAGGTACGAGGTCGTCGTGCCTGTGGCGGCGCTGCTCCGGACGCCGTTGGCGTTGTAGGTATATGAGGAGGTATTGCTTCCGACGGTCGCCGAAGTGAGGCGGTTGGCGTAGTCCCAGGTGTAGCTGCTCGTTCCCGCATTCGCGACGTTGCCGGCGGCGTCGTATGCGTAGCTGGTCGAGCCAGCCGAGGTTAACTGCCCGGCCGCGTTATACGAGAAGTTCGTCGTCGCACCGTCAAAGGTCTTCGAGGTCTGGTTTCCAGCTGCGTCGTATGTGAAGGCCTCGATGTCGCCGTTGGGGTAGGTGGCCTGAGTCAGCCGGTTGAGCGCATCGAACGTGTACTGCTCTTTCCCGGCGGCGGACGCAAAGCTGGCACGGTTCCCATCGGCATCATATGTGTAAACGTCATGCGTGATCGCTCCAGATGGCCCGTCGTGGTTGAGTGCGACAAGCTGCTCGGCGGCATCGTACGCGTAGGTGGAGACCACGCCGTTGGGCCTCGTAAGCGAAGCGAGGCTCCCGTTGGCATCGTAGGTGAGGGTGGTAGTTTTGCCCAGCCAGTCTTTGAGCTGAGTCAGCTGGTTGGCGGCGTCATAGCCGTAGGTGACAGTCTTTCCGCTGGGCATTGTCATCGTCGCTCGGTTTCCCGCTCCGTCGTAGGTATACGTGAGTGCACCCTGCGGTGCTGCGACCGATGTCACCTGGGAGCCGGCGTCGTAGCTGTAGATGGTCGTGCCTGTCGGATCGACGACTGAAGTCTGGCGGCTCGCGTTGTCGTAGCTGGTGGTGATGGTTCCGCCGGGGATGCCCTCGCTGACTCGGCGGCCATCAAGGTCATAGGCATAAGTGACCGTAACCCCCCGTGAATCGATGCTCTTGGTCAGCTCACCCACCATGTCGTAGGTATTCGTAGTCACACCGCCGGCCGGGTTCGTCTGGGAGGCTACGTTGCCGAGGGTGTCATAGGCCTGCCTGGTTGAGTCTCCGCGAGGATTGACCACGGATGTCTGCTCCCCATCGGCATCGAAGGCGACGGTGGCGGTACCTCCCAGGGCGTCCACCGTCTTGGTCTGCCGTCCCGCCGCGTCGTAGGCATACGTCGTAACGTGGCCGAGGGGGTCCGTCATGGAGGTTAGCTGCCCGGCGTCGTCGTATCCATAGCGGATGACGCGGTTCAAGGGATCGGTCGCCGCGATGACCATGCCGCGGTTGTCGTACGTCATAGTGGCTGACGCTCCGGAAGCCACCGTGATGGAGGTGATCCGGCCAGCCCCGTCGTAACCATACGAAGCGCGCCGGCTCAAGGCATCGGTTGAGGAAGTGAGCCGGTTGTCCGCGTCATAGGCAGCCGTCGTCGCGTGACCGAGAGGATCGGTGACGCTCACCTGGTTACCCGCCGCGTCGTAGCCGTATTTAGTCGTCCGGCCCAGCGGATCGGCGAGAGAGACCAGCTCCCCCGCAGCATCGTAGGAACGGGCAGTGACGTCGCCGATCGGATCGGCCACAAACGTTGGCTGCCCCTCGGCGTCGTAGGACGTCGTCGTCGTGAGACCTAACGGGTCGGTGACACTCGTCTGGTGGCCGGCCGCGTCATACCCGTAGGTAGTCTTCCGGCCAAGGGCGTCCGTCTCGCTGACGAGGTGTCCGTCCACGTCGTAGGTATTCGTGACGAGTCCACCATTCGGCCTGGTCGTCGAAGCGAGGCGGTCGGCGCCATCGTAGCTGTAATTGGTGATCCGGCCCAGGGGATCGGTCTGCGAGGCGAGACGACCGAAGCCATCGTACGCGTACGAGGTAACGGCTCCAGTGGGGTCGGTGATGGAGACGATGCGTGAGTCGGCGTCATAGGCGTAGTTCGTGGCGCGGCCCAGCGGATCGGTCTGCGAGACGACCCGGTTGGCCGCGTCGTAGCCATACGATGTCACCTTCGCGGCCGGGTCTGTACTCGACGCCAGTTGGTTGAACCCGTTGTACGTGTAGCGCGTGACGTTGCCCAACGGATCGGTGACCGACGTCAGGTTGCCGTTTGCGTCGTAGGAATAAGCGGTGGTCTTGCCGAACGCGTCCGTTTGGGTCAGGACGCGGCCGCTGGCGTCATTCGTGAAGGTTGCCGTGTTGCCACGGGCGTCGGTCAACCTGACCAGGTTTCCGGCACCGTCGTAGCTGTACGTTGTCGTCCGACTCAGCGCGTCTGTGCGGCTGATGACATGGCCGCTGGAGTCGTAGCCAAAGCTCTCGGTCGCCCCCAGCGCGTTGATCGAGGAGACGAGATTTCCGAAACCGTCGTACTTGTAGCTTCTTGTGTGGCCGAGCGCATCCGTGAATCCGGTGACGTTGCCGCTGGCGTCGTAAGCGACGCTCGTAGCGTGCGCGCTCGGCAGCGAAAGGCTGGTAAGCTCACCGGCTGCATCGTAGACACCGCTCCAGACGTGGCCCGCGGGATCGGTCCTGGTAAGGGGCCGCCCGGTCGCATCGTACGTCGCGGTGGTGGTCAACGTCTGACCGCCGGTAATCTCGTCCTGCCGCACGACGTCGCCCAGGTCGTCGAGCGTGTAGATGGTCGTCAGCCGGCCGGTGGCGTCGGTGACGGTCTGCTGCTGCCCGGCGACGTTGTTGCTGACCTGGGTGGTATTGCCGCTGCCATCGGTCACGCTCACCAGGCGGCCGCTCGAGTCGTAGTTCAGCGTGGTCAGTGGCTGCGTCCCGCCCGGCCCGGTCGTCTTGAGCAGATCGTGGTTCGCGTCGTAGGCGTAGGTGGTGGTGTTGCCGTCTGGGTCAATCGAGCTGGCCAGATCGCCCGCCGCCGAGTAGCTGTAGCTCAGCGACTGGTTGCTGGGGCCGCTGATCTGCGTGATGCGGTTCGATGGGTCGCGCGTGTAGGTGATGGACTCGCCGTTGCTGGCATGGACGCCGTTGGCATCGATGGACAGCTTGTTCCCGTCGCGGTCGGTCTCGGAGACCAGCCCGGCCGTCCGGTCCAGTACCAGCACCCGGCCGTCGTGGGTCGTCAGGGTGAAGCGCTGGGGATTGAAGAGATTCCAGCCGCCGTCATAGAGGTTGCCGTCCCCGTTGTAGTTGACGGAGGTGTCACCGGCCACCTGGAGCGTCGAGGTGGTCCCGGTTCCCGGCCGAGCGGTGAAGGCGGCCGAGCCTCCGAAGAAGATGTTGGTGCCACCGCCCGGCGTGAAGTCGAAGGTCTCGGTGTGCTGGTCCGGGAACGTGACGGTAACGAAGCGCGGCGCGCTGTTGCGGAAGGCGGTCAGGCAGAGCCCGAAAACACAGTAGCTGTTGTACTCGGTCCACCCACCCGCTCCCAGCACCCGGTTCGGCGCGCTGCGGAAGTTGGCGACCGAAACCTTCCAGCCGATCCCGAAGTCGCCCTGGGTCTTGTCGATCGAGTCGTAGGTGCGCCGCACCTCCATCTGGAAGCCGCTCACCGGCACCGAGAGGTCCTGGTAGGTGGTGGTGTAGCGCCCCAGCTTCAGATTGCCGTACACGACAACTGTCGAGCTCGAGGTCTGGGTCCCGCCGCCCGAGGCCGTGGCCGAGATGTTGATGCTGTAGGTGTCGTTGGCCAGGACGGTCGGATCGAAGGTGGCCAGGGTCGCCGGCGGGGTGCCGGTGCCGCTGGCCAGGGTTACGACCGGACCCGGGTCCTGGGCCTGGTAGGTGACCTGCCAGGAGGTGATCGTCTGCCCGGGCGGCGGGGCGAACGTCGCGGAGATCGGGATCGGCTTGCTCACCAGCGAACCGTCGGCCGGTGAAGGGCTGCTGATGGTCGGCGCCGGCGGCGCCGGGCTCCAGGTGAGGGTGACGATGTTGGAGATTTCAGGAACCCCGCTCACCATCGCCGAAGCCTGGATCTGGTCGGTGCCGGCCGTCGCACCCTGGTAGGTAAACGTTGCCAGGCCGGAGCTGTCGCTGCTTCGCTGCTGCTGCTGCTGGTTGACCCCACTCACGCTCAGGGTCACCGGCTGGTTGGCGAGGGCGACCCCGGAGGCGTCCATCACGGCCACGGTCAGGCTCTGCGTCTGGCCCACTGTTCGAGATGCGGGACTGATGGGCGTCAGGGCCAGGTTGCCGGTGGGGGCGACGCCCTTGCCACCCGTGGCCATGGTCAGGGCCAGCTGGCCACCGCAGCACTCGTTGTAGTCCACCTCATAGGGGTAGGTCCCGGCAGCCGGGAAATGGACGGTGATGTTGTTCGAGATGGGCGACGTTGGCACGTTGTAGGCGCCCATCACCGGGTACTGCTGGAGCGGTGTCAGAGCCGGAGGATTGGTGTTCGACCCACCAACGCGTGAGGCTCCATTCGCGATCCCCAGGACAAAGCCGTCATCGCTGAAGAAGTTGAAGGTCACGTCCCCAGCCGCGGCCACCACATAAGTGCCGGTGAAGACCGCGTTGAAGACGAACATGTCTCCCACGCCGGCCTGGTGCAGCGTCCCCTGGACGTCGGTCCCCTGGACGGCGATGGCTCCCGTGAAGTTGCCGGCCACATCGGTCGTGACGTTGTACATCGGGCGCGTGAACACGCCCACCCCGGAGTTGTTGTAGGGAATCGTGCCCGCCGGAGGATTGAGGTTGATGGTGGGGAAGTTCGTGGTGAAGACCGGGTTGGACAGGTTGGTGGCGTCGAAGCAACCACAGCCTCCCGAGTGATAGAAGCGACCGGTGACCGTGGTCGTGCTCACGTTCTGGACCGGGGTGACCCAGCTCACGCTGGCGGTGTTCGACTGCAGCGTGATGGAGCCGCTGGTCGCCGTTGCCTGGACCTGGTCGGTGCCCTTGTTGGCGCCGACGTAGGTGAAGACGGCGTCACCGGCGGCGTCCGTGGCCTTGCTGGCGCTGGTCGGGTTGGCTCCCGTCACCGTCAGGCTCACGGTCTGGCCCATGATGGGATTGCCCGCGGCGTCCACGAGGGTGGCGACCATGATCTGGCTGGTGCCGGTGACGTTGGGACCGGCGGTCGACGGCGTCAGGGTAAGCTTGCCGCCCTGGAGGGTAGCTGCCCAGGTCACCTGGGCAGTGTTCGAGACCACGCTCGTGATCCCGTTGGCCGCCGTGGCCTGGACCGAGTCCACGCCGCTGCTGGCGCCGGAGTAGGTGAAGCTGGCGGTGCCGGCGGCATCCGTGGTCCCGCTCCCGCTGCCCGGGTTGGCACCGGTGACCGCGAAGCTGACGGCGACGCCCGCCACCGGATTGCCGAACCGATCGAGCAGGGTCGCGGTCAGAGTCTGGGTGGTGCCGACGACGTCCGGACCTGAGGAGACCGGGCTCAAGCTGAGCTGGCTGCCGCTGGGGATCGCCGGCACCCAGCTCACCTGCGTCGTGTTCGACTGCAGGCTGGTGACCCCGTTGGTCGCCGTGGCCTGGACCTGGTCCGTCCCCTTGAGCGCCCCGGCGTAGGTGAAGGTCGCCGTGCCGGTCGCGTCGGTGGTCCCGGAGCCGCTGCCTGGATTGGCGCCCGTGATCGTGAAGCTGACCGACTGGCCGGCGACCGGGCTGCCGCCGTGGTCGACCAGGGTCGCGGTCAGGGATTGGCTGGTGCCGATGGCATCCGGGCCGGCGCTGGCGGGCGCCAGGGTCAGGGCGCCACCGAGCAGGAGGTCGACGATCGAGGTCGTGTAGGTGCTCGAGACCGGACCGTAGCCGTTCGCGTTGGCGTCCTGCCAGGTCAGGCTGGCGGTATCGGCCAGGTTCCCGGGCGGCTGGTTGCCAGGGATGGCGTAGCTCGCCGTCGCGCTTCCGCTTCCCCCTGCGGCCAGGCTGCCGGGTGTGCCCGACACGGTGCCCGCGGAGCCACCGGGAAGGCTGTCCACGATGGCCAGTCCACTGGCGACCGCACTGCCGCTGTTGTTCAGGCTCAGCGGATAGCTGGCCGTACTCCCCGGCTTCGCCGAAGCGGGACCCGACTTGCTGATGGCCAGGATCGGCAGGTGCTCAGTGGTGCTCACTCCGGGCGCTGAGGCCGCGAGCGGTCCGCTGTAACCGGTACCCGCAGCGGCCGCGCTGGCGCTGAGATTCGAACCGTCGATCCCTCTCAGCCGGCTGACGTAGGCGCTGTCGCTCTCACTCGTTCCCTTGGCCGCGGGGACCTGCACGCTGTAGGTCGTCGTCGCCGTGACCGAGCCGCCAGGCGCGATTGAGGCCAGACCGGCGAACTTGCTGGAATCGACGGTGACCTTGCTTCCGTTGGGCAGGGTGAAGGTGACCGTGACATTGGTCGCCGCCGCCGCGTTGGCCTGCGCCTGGAGTGGATTGGTAAACGACTGACGGTAGGTGAAGGGCTGGCCCTGGCTGACAGCCCGCGGCGTGACCTCGAAATGGACCACGTTGCGGATAGCGCTGACCTTGCTCGGATCCCTCAGGGTCGCGATCTGGGCCAGGGTCAGGGCGATGCTCGCCTGGTAGCTCCAGGTTGCCGTGCTGCTGGTATTGAGCTGCGTCCCCACTATCGGATCGCCGCTCGACGGATACGTGATTCCGCTCGAGGGCATGCCGGTGGCCTTGAGTACCATCCCGCTCGTGATCGGGCTGGGGCTGACCATGGTGTAGCCGCTCTGGCTGGCCTGGAAGCCGGCCAGGGGTGTCCAGGCGCTGCCCGAGGGAGCCTGATATTCGACCTCATCGTAGTAGGCCGCAACGGCGGCCGCGATATTGCCGTTGTTGAGCGCCTTAAAGGCTCCGCTCACTCCCAGGGTGGCGCCGGTGTTGCTTGCCTGAGCGCTATAAGTTAGGGTGTCCGCCGGGATAGCGGACGTCTTGTCGACGGTCAGGGTCAGGCCCAGGACCGGGTTGAGCGCGGTCGCGCTGATGGTCTTGGAGAGGTTGATGCTGGCGTTGCCGGTCCCGGCCGCGGCGTTGACTGGCGGCAGCAGCGCCAAGAGCACACCGCCCATCGCCAGAATGCTCGTGATCGTCCGCCGACGGTGTCGATGCCCCCCGAGCATGGCCCCTCCTACCTAGGCAAACCACCGCTTCTACTTCGTTCCCGGAATGATGAGGGCTGACGCCAACCGCGTCAATCCGGAAACATCCGTGCGCACATCGGGGCCATCACGCAAATGGGATAGGCACAGGCCGCAAAACTATGATGTGATTTTTGCTATCGTGCTTGCGATCACAACGACGGCTGGTCAGCCCGCGAGATGTCTTACCGGCGCCGCCGCGCCGCGCAGGACGCAGGGGACGCCGCCGACCAGCAGCTGCGCATAGGTCAGGTCGTAGGGGTTATAGCGGCCGAACGGACAGCCGGGCCAGGGCTGCGCCAGCACCGGGCGCAGGTTCTCCGTACCGGGAAGGTAGTAGTTGCCCCCGACCTGGTGGACGCCGGCCGGCATCGCGTACCACTGGTCGGGCGTGGAGGCAAGCGCCTGGAGCATGAACTTGTGCCAGATCGGAGCCGCGCCCACGATCCCGGTGGAGTTGTGGTTCAGCGGCGCGTTGTCCGGGTTGCCCACCCAGACCGCGGTCGCGAGGGTGGGCGTGAAGCCGACCGTCCAGTTGTCATGGAAGGACTGCGTGGTCCCGGTCTTGGCGGCGACGTGGCGTCCGGGCAGCGTGAGGTCGCCGTGGCAGCCGAACTCCATGCAGCGGTTGCGGTCGTCGGACATGATCGCGCCCATGATGTAAGCGACCTGCGGACTGACCGCCTGGTAGGCGTTCTTCACCGGGTCGTAGGTGAAGAGCCGCCGGCCCAGCCCGTCTTCCACCGAGAGCACCGGCGCCGGCATGTGACGGACGCCCAGAGTGGCCAGCGTCGAGGCCCCGGTCACCATGTCCACCGGGGTTACCTCGCTCGCGCCGAGGGTCAGGCTGAAACCGTACTGGTCGTCCGGCTTGGTCAGGCTCTGAACACCCATCCGGCGCGCGGCGCTGAGGATCGCCGGCAACCCGATCCGCATCTCGACCTTGACCGCGGGGATGTTGAGCGAGTTGCCCATCACCATCTTCAGCGGAAGCGTGCCGTGGTAGCGGAGGTCGTAGTTCTGCGGGATCCAGGGATGGTAGCCGTCGCTGCCGCCCCAGACCGGGAAGACCAGCGGCTCGTCCAGGATCGGGCTGGTCATGCTCAGCTGGCGGCTCTCGATGGCGGCGGTGTAGGTGAAGATCTTGAAGCTCGAGCCGGGCTGTCGCGGCGAGGCGGCCATGTTGATCTGCCCGCCGGGCGCGTTGTAGTCGTAGCCGCCCACCATGGCCAGGATCTCGCCCGTGCGCGGGTCCATGCTGACCAGGGCCGCGTCGTGGAAGTTGTAGTAGCTGCCCTTCGATGCCACCTGGTCGTGCACCACCTGCTCCGCCAG
>Ga0066660_10001009_pt1 | contig 11321 bp, 8 predicted proteins | sample GraSoiAngelo_109_FD_75177 | JGI IMG/M metagenome (GOLD analysis project Ga0066660, IMG submission 75177) | Grasslands soil microbial communities from the Angelo Coastal Reserve, California, USA - 14_0903_12_20cm | ecosystem: Environmental > Terrestrial > Soil > Grasslands | place: USA...
GCCTTCCCGGCGCCGGCCGGTAGCGCGACACGTTGACCACCACCGCGTGTTCAGCCATGGCTCCCTCCGTCTAGGCGGTTTGAACCGTCGCCTCTGCCCTCAATCCCAGCTCCTCGATCGCCTGCTCGCGCATCTTGTACTTCTGGACCTTGCCGGTCACGGTCATGGGGAAGGAGTCCACGAACTTCCAGTAGCGCGGGATCTTGTAGGTCGAGATCTTGCCCCTGCAGTAGGCGCGCAGCTCCTCCTCGCTCGGGCTCGCTCCCGGCCGCAGCTTGACCCAGGCCATCAGCTCCTCGCCATACTTGCGGTCGGGTACGCCGATCACCTGCACGTCCGAGACTGCCGGATGGGTGTAGAGGAACTCCTCGACCTCGCGCGGATAGACGTTCTCACCGCCCCGGATGACCATGTCCTTGATCCGGCCCACGATGTTGATCGCGCCTTCGGCGTCCATCACCGCAAGGTCGCCTGTGTGCATCCAGCGTGCGGCGTCGATCGCCTCCCGAGTGGCCTGCTCATTGTTCCAGTAGCCGAGCATGACGGAGTAGCCGCGGGTGCAGAACTCGCCAGGCGTGCCGCGGGGCACCAGCCCGCCGGTCCCGGGATCGACGACCTTGATCTCGACGTGGGGGTGCACGGTGCCGACGGTGCCCACCCGGCGCTCCAGGGAATCGGTCGGCTTCGACTGGGTCGAGACCGGGGAGGTCTCGGTCATTCCATAGCAGATCGTCACCTCGGACATGTGCATGTCCCGGATGACGCGTTTCATGACCTCCACCGGGCAGGGAGAGCCGGCCATGATCCCGGTGCGCAGGCTCTGGAAGTCGAACTTCGAGAAGTCGGCGTGATCCAGCTCGGCGATGAACATGGTGGGCACGCCGTAGAGCGAGGTGCAGCGCTCCTCCTGCACCGTCTGCATCACTGCCACCGGGTCGAAAGCCTCGGCGGGGACGACCATGGTGGCGCCGTGGCTGGTACAGGCCAGGTTGCCCAGGACCATCCCGAAGCAGTGGTAGAAGGGCACCGGGATGCAGACCCGGTCGCGCTCGCCGTAGCCGAGGGTCTCGCCGATGAAGAAGCCGTTGTTGACAAGGTTGTGGTGCGATAAGGTCGCGCCCTTGGGGAACCCGGTCGTTCCGCTCGTGTACTGGATGTTGATCGCGTCGTCGAACTGCAGCTCGGCTTCGCGCTCCGCCAGCGCCGCCGGGCTGACCTTCGCCGCCTGCTGCTTGAGCGCTTCCCAGTCCTCCTCTAGGACCAGGGTGTCGATCAGCTCCGGGCAGCGGCTGCGTACCTCGCCGACCATGGCCACGTAGTCCGCCGTCCGGAAGGCCCGCGCCAGGATCAGGAGCGAAGTGCCCGATTGCTGCAGCGCGTACTCCAGCTCGCTGGTCCGGTAGGCGGGATTGATGTTGACCAGGATGGCGCCGATCTGGGCGGTCGCGTACTGGACTACGACCCATTCAGCCCGGTTGGGGGCCCATATGCCGACGCGGTCGCCCTTGCGCACTCCTCGGGCGAGGAGCCCGCGGGCCACCAGCCCGACCTCGTCCCAGAACTGGCGGTAGGTCGCCCGGTATCCCTGGTGCCGGACCACCAGCGCCTCGACGTCGGGAACGCGCTCCACCGTTCGCCGCAGGTTCTGGATGATCGTCTCCCCCAGCAGGGGCGTATCGCCCGTACCGGATGCGTAGGACAGTGCTGTCACGGCTGCCTCCCTTCCTGGTTGCGCAGGCTCGACCTACGCGTCCAGTCTACCGCTCCGCTCCAGCGCCGCCTCGAGGTCCTTGACCCGGTGCACCGCAGAGTGGCCGTCGAAGTCGCCCGGCCAGCCGGGCTGGTGCTCCTTCGCCGAGAACCAGGCCTGTGGCTTCTCCCGCAACGTACGCATCACCTCCGCGTGCGTCCGGCGGTGATAGTCGAGCACCTCCGCCGGCGCGCGGGCGCGCCACCGCCGGTAGACGATGGCGTTGATGGCGTCGACGGTCAGACCGCGGAGCTCGGGAGGGCGTGGCTCGCCACGGAAGGCGCGGGCGCTGTGCTCCTTCCAGTAGGTGACGTGCGCCAGCGCGTCCTTGACCGTCCAGGGATCCCGGGTCTCGGGCCGCGGCACCCGGCGCCTCCAGTCGGCCGGCTGGAGCCGGCGCACGAGCCGGTCGAGCCGCCCGTATTCCCGTCGGGTCCGTTCCATCACCTCCCGCCGGGTGTGCCTCATCGCCGTTCGACGGCCAGGTGCAGCCACAGCAAGAGCATGGCTTCGAAGGCCAGCAGCATCAGGGCCAGGCGCAGCGGCGGGTCGCCGGGGCGGATGAACTGGGGCACGACGGTGGCGAAGATCGCGCCCGCCTTGGGATTGAGCAGGTTGGTCAGCATCCCCTGGCCGAACAGACTCACGGGTCTGCTCCCTCCCCCTCGAGGGGCATCGGCGAAATCTCTCCCTCCCCCTCGACCGGGGAGGGCCGGGGTGGGGGTGCTGCCTACCTCCTCCTCCCTGCGCCCGAACAGGCTGCGCAGCCCCAGATACACCAGGTACGGCCCGCCCGCAATCTTCAAGACCGTGAAGGCGACCACGGACCGTTCCAGCAGGACCGCAACCCCGATCAGGGATGCGCAGGCCCAGGCCGCGATCCCGGCAGCCACGCCCAGGCCACGACGAATCCGGCCCGCCGCCCGGAACGCAGCACCGTCCGGGTGACCATCAGCATGTCCGGCCCGGGAATGACGATCAGCAGCCCCATCAGTGCGACGTAGGCCGCAAAGTGCGCGTCGACCATGGACAGCGGGTCCACGGCTCAATGCTACGGGTTCAGCGCGCCGTCGTATGCCGGTATCGGAAGACGGCAAGCGGGACGAAGACGGCCAGCAACGCGACGATCCAGACCACCGACTGGATCAGGGCCCAGCGGGTGTCGGCCGTGGTCAGCGCCGGGTTGACGTGGAAGAGCCCGCGCAGCGCGTCGGAGAGGACCGAGACCGGGTTGTGCCGGGCGAAGACCTGCAGCCAGCTCGGCATCGAGGACACCGGGACGAAGGCGCTGGAGGCGAAAGTCAGGGGAAACATCCAGATGAAGCCGCCGCTTTGCGCAGCCTCGACGCTGCGCACCAGCAGGCCGATGAAGGCCGAGATCCAGGAGAAGGCGAAGCTGACCCCCATGATCAGGAGGATGCCGAGCAGGAACTCGAAGGCCGTGCCTCCGGGGCGGAAGCCGACCAGGAAGCCGACCAGGAGCATGATCACCACCGTGAACAGGTTGCGGGCCAGGTCGGCGACGGTGCGCCCGGTGACCACGGCCGAGGAGGACATGGGCAGCGATCGAAAGCGGTCGATCAGCCCTCGATGCATGTCCTCGGCCAATCCGATGCCGGTGATCACACCACCGAAGGCCACCGTCTGGACAAAGATCCCCGGCATCAGGAAGTTGACGTACTGCCCGCCCGGCACCTGGATGGCTCCCCCGAACACATAGCGAAACAGCAAAACGAACATCACCGGCTGGATGGCGGTGAAGACGATCAGTTCGGGCAGGCGCACCGTGGCCAGCACGCTGCGCCTGGCCAGGACCATGGCGTCGAGGAAGGCCCAGACCAGGGCCGGCCGCTGGATCGGCCGGTAGCGGGTGCCCGCGCCGGGATGCAGCTCGGCGAGCGCCATCAGCTGGCCCTCCTGCGAGAGGGCCGCGCCGCATCCGGCTCCTTAACCTCTGCCTCGTGGCCGGTCAGCGTGAGGAATACGTCGTCCAGGCTGGGCCGGCGCAGACGGAGGTCGGCGATCTCGATCCCCGCGGTGTCGAACTCGCGCACCAGGACAGCCAGCTGGCGCGCGCCCTCGCGGGCCGGCCCCACGACGCGACGCTGCGGGGGATCGATCGTCACCTCGCCCAGCTGCCGGCGCGCCGTCTCGGCGGCTCTCGCCAGGTCGCCATCGCGGGCGACGGTGACCTCGATCCAGTCACCGCCCAGGCGGGTCTTCAGGTCGTCGGAGGTCCCCTCGGCGATCACCCGGCCGGCGTCGACGACCGCGATCCGGCTGGCCAGCTCGTCCGCCTCCTCCAGGTACTGAGTGGTGAGGAGGATGGTCGAGCCCTCCGCGACCAGCGAGCTGATCACGCCCCACATCTGGCGGCGGCTGCGCGGGTCGAGCCCGGTGGTCGGCTCGTCGAGGAAGAGCACCGGAGGCAGGGCCACCAGCGAGGCGCCCAGGTCCAGCCGGCGCCGCATGCCTCCCGAGTAGGTCTTGGCCACCCGGTTGGCGGCGTCGGTCAGGTCGAACTGCACCAGCAGCTCGAGCGCGCGGTTGCGCGCATCGTGCCGGGAGAGGTGGTAGAGGCGTCCGATCATCTCCAGGTTCTCCAGGCCGGTCAGGTTCTCGTCGATGGCCACCGTCTGGCCGGCCAGTCCGATCCGGGACTTGATCCGGTTCGGCTCCCTGACCACGTCGAAGCCGGCGACCGTGGCCCGGCCCGCGTCCGGCTTGAGCAGGGTGGTGAAGATGCGCACCGCGGTCGTCTTGCCCGCGCCGTTGGGGCCGAGGAGCGCGAGCAGGCTGCCCTCGGCCACCTGCAGGTCGAGCCCATCGAGCGCGCGCGTCTTGCCGAAGTTCTTGACCAGGCCCTCAGCCTGGATCGGATGCCGATTATTCATCTGGGTCGCGCCTTGGACACGTCTTGCAGGTTGAACACGTCTGCCATGTTAGTCGACCGTTTGACAACCTCCGGTGGCGGGTCTACGCCAGGGCGGTTCCCCGCTCAATTCGCGGGCTTGCGGCAAACAGGAGGGAGGATATGTTTCCAGCCGCGTTCGAGTATGCGCCCCCGCCACGCTGGACGAGGCGCGCCAGATCCGAGATGGGCGCAAGATTTTTCGCAACACAACTGGAAATCGCGGTCGCAAGGTCTTTCCCTCAGGATGGCCTCATGCTCAAGCCTGGAGTGGCGGTTGTCGCCGGTGGGGTCGCGTTCTCGATGGCACTGCAATCAGCTCTGGTGGTCGCCGCAGCCCCTCGGCAGCATTCCACACTGCCTCTTCCACCGGCGATAAAGCGAAGCGTTTCCGCGCCTGAGACGACAGCGATGCATCCTTCAGTGTCGCGAGGCCGACTCTTTGGCAAGTTCGTAAGCACGACGGCCAGGACCTTTCCGGCTGGCCCTCAGCACGGCAAGGTCGTAAGTGAGTTCGCGCGGACGGCAAACCCGGGTCATACCAGACATGCGACTTCTCCCGGCCACTCCGTCAAACCCCGCCGTTAGGGACCCGGCCGCCGTGCTCCAGGATCAAGCGAGAAGGCTCATCCACCGCGGCTTTGCAGGCAGCCGCCGCCTGGAGGAGTAAGGGCCCCCATTCCTTCCCGCGCTGGAACCTTCCGACCTCGATCGGAACGCGGTGCCCGGAGCGATCGCGAACGTAGATCGTGCCCTCTGAGGTCAGGACGGAGCCCTCTTTCCAATGGATGCTCTCGACCCGCGTCAGATCTACTGCGCGAGACCAGGGACCGAAGGTGATCCGCAGCCGGGAACGGCTGAAGCGCAGCCGCCTCATGGCCGTCCAGGCGCCGACGCCCAGGGCGGCCACGAGAATCCAGATGATTTGAAAGGCGAAGAGCGGGCCCTTGGAGACGAAAAGGCCGATCCACAGTGCCGCGCCGGCCCCGGCCGCAACCAGCTCCATGTACTGGGCTGGCGTGGCCACCTGCTCTACGTCGTCAATGGCGACTACCGCCCTCAAAGGTTAGCATGTGCTCGGTACCAGGCCGGTGCCTCTCGCCGGATTGGATGGGCGAGGGGCCTGGCCACGCCCGCCGGTCAACCGCCACTGGACGGAGTTGGTTCCGAAGGGCATGGGAATCAGTTGTTTGAGGGCATCCGCACCCAGGCCGACAGTGACGCCGATGCCGAAGCCCATGAGAGCCCGTCCAGCGCGCCGCACGTTGTACCCGCCGAGGCTGAGGAGCGTGTTCGGCTTGAACCATCCCTTGTTGATCTTGATCAACTTAGCGGGGAGCGCGTCGCCGAGGTAGTTGCCCGCCGCGCCTCCGGCGCCTGCCCAGAGAAGGTCCTGCACCGTTGTCGGTTTACCGTCAATCATGTTCTCGACCCATTGTCCCGCTGCTCCGCCGATGCCGCCACAGACCGCAACCAGGACCACTGCCGAACCGCACGCCGCGCCGATCGCTCCGCCAACAGCGCCGCCCACGATTGCACCCGTGGCATGGCGCGCGCAGTCCTGCCAGGCCTGCCAGCTGCACTTTTCCTGGCCCGTGGCAACCTTGATCCCAAAGCCGACAGCGCCACCGACGGCACCGGCAATGGCGCCGATCCCAATGGCAATGCACCAGGGACAAAGCCCGGAGGGATCTCTCCAGGTGAGCGGGTTGCCGCCCGCGTACCCATAGGGGCTGCGCGCCTGGCCTGTTGCCGGGTCGACACTCACAAACTGGCCGGTCGTCGAGTCGTAATACCGGGCAAGCACGTAGGAGAATCCTGATTCCGCATCGACGTAATAGCCGGCAAAGCCAAATGGGATGCTGGCCGTTCCGCCGATCGCCGCCGGATTGCCGTAGGCGTCGTACTGATAAGTCGCCGCGACGTTCCCTGACCCGTCGGTCAACAGCCGAGTGTTGCCCAGCTGATCCTGGTGCAGATACAATACGGAGCCCGACTGCGTGATTTCCTCGACGGGGACGCCACCGGCACCATTGATGTAGCTCGCCGATCCGTCGCTCAGGAGCACGGGCAGCTGCCCGGTGAGATCCCACGCGAACTGGCTCGTCACCCCGTCGACGGTCTTCGACACGCGAAGGCCATCGCCGTTGTAGGCATAGCTCGCCGAGGCTGGCGCCCGATGCACCTTGCCGAAATTGTTGACCTGGCTGGGCGTCTTGGACCCAGTCGCGGTGCCGTTGCCCAGCTCGCCCTGACTGTTGTCGCCCCACCCGTAGCTGGTCCCGTCACTGGCGATACCGAGGGTGTGGGTGTAGCCAGCGGATACTGCGGCAACGTTGCCGAGCGCAACCTTCGTCGGCGTCAGGCATGACTTACCGCAGGCGCCTCCGTCACCCAGCTGACCGTATATGTCGTCGCCCCAGCCCCAGGCGGTGCCATCCGACTTCACCGCCAGGCCGAAGTCCGCCCCGTTGGACATGCTGCTGACGCCGCTTATGTTGACCTGAACGGGCGTCGCGCTGCTCTTGCCCGCGCCGCTGTTGCCGAGCTGGCTTGCGCTGTTGTCGCCCCAGGCCCAGACGGTGCCGTCACTCTTGAGGGCGAAGCTGTCGTTGCCATTGGCGCTGATCGCCGCGACGCCGGAAAGGCCGCTTACCTGCACGGGAACGCTGGAGTTGGTGGTCGTGCCGTTGCCTAACTGGCCCTTGTTGTTGTATCCCCAGGCCCATACAGTCCCGTCGCTCTTCAGCGCCAGGCTGTGTCCTGCCGCCCCCGGCATGCCGCCCGCGGCCACCGCCGTCGCGCCGCTCAGATTGCTGACGGCAACAGGAGTCGAGGAGCTGATCGTCGTGCCGTTGCCGAGCTCGCCCGCGGCGTTGTCGCCCCAGGCGGCCACGGTTCCATCGCTCTTCACCGCGAGACCGTGATAGTTGCCGGCGGCGATCGCGTTGGCTCCGCCGAGGCCGCTGACCTGCACGGGGACGCTGGAATTGGTCGTCGTCCCGTTGCCCAGCTGACCATTACCGTTATAGCCCCAGGCCCAGACCGTGCCGTCGCTCTTCAAGGCCTCGCCGTGGTAGACGCCCGCGCCAACGGCCGTCACGCCGACGAGCCCGCTCACCTGCACCGGGACGTTGGAGTTCGTAGTCGTGCCGTTGCCGAGCTGGCCAAATACGTTGTAGCCCCATGCCCAGGCGGTTCCGTCCGAGCGGGCCGCAACGCTGAAGTAATCGCCGGCCTTGATCAGGCCCGTCGTCGGCGGCGGAGTGGTCTGGAACCCTGTGAGCCGGTCCGCCTGATCGTAGGTATAGGTCGCGGCGGTGCCCTCCGGGGACAGCCCTTTCAGCCGGTTGCCTCGGCTGTCATAGGTGAAGTTCGTCGTCGCGCCACCCCGCGTCATGCTCGTCAGCTGGCTGGCGGCGTCGTAATTCAGGCTGGCGCCGGAGATCAGCTTTGTCATGTGATCGGCGGCGTCGTAGCTGTAAGAAGAGCTGTTTACCCCGGTCAGCCTATCGAGCTGGTCATAGCTGTAGCTCTGCGCCGGCTGGTTGAGCCCGGTCGAGGTCTCTTTGCTGAGCTGCCCGCTGGCGTCGCGCGTGTACCCGAAGCTGGCGAAGCTGGTGCCCGCTTTGCTGTTGCTGATGCCGGTCAACTGGCCCGAAGGATCGTAGGTGTAGGCGGCCTGCGTACTGTTGGGGTAACTTTCCGATAGCGCGTTGCCGTCGGCGTCATAGCTGAAACTGGTGGTGTGGCCGAACCAGTCCACAACCGTGATGAGCCGCCCGGCTGCGTCGAACCCCCTACTGACCGTCTGCCCGTTGGGATAGGTGAGCGAGGTGAGGCGGCCGACCAGGTCGTAGCCGTAGCCCACCGTTTGTCCGGCCCCGTTCTTTGACTGTGTGAGGCGGTCGAGCGAGTCGTAACCGTAGCTGCTGGTCCCGGTGCCGTCGGTCACCGAGGTCCTCCGCCCATCTGCGTCGTAGGCGTACGTTACGTTCGGCGTCTTGCCGTCGGAGTAGGTGATGCCGGTCACCTGGTTGGCTGCATCGTAGGCAAAGGTCGTGATCTGACCTGATGGGTCGCTCACCCTTGTTTGGTTGCCGGCCGCATCGTACGCATAGGTTGTCGTGCGCTTGAGCGGGTCCGCGATCGAGATCACACGGTCAAGCGAGTCATAGCCGTAGGTCGTGGCGTTTCCCAGCCCGTTCACCTCGTTGATTGGATTGCCGTTCAGGTCGTAAGCGTTGGTTATGGTCGTGCCGTCTGGCTGGGTCACCTTGGTCAGCTCGTTGTCGAGGTCAAGGGCGTATGACGTCTTGCGGCCGTTGGGATCGGTAATGCCTGTCAGGTTGAAGTCGCCGTCGTAGGTCGAAACCGTGGCATGGCCCAGCGCGTCCGTGGCGGTGGTGACGTTGCCCGCCGCATCGTAGGCAAGGGTGGTGGTAAAGGCTGACGGATTCCCACCTGACACGTTTCCCTGGGGGCTCACTACTGAGGTCGGGTGCCCGAAGCTATCAAACGCGATCGTCGTCTTGTCGCCGAGCGGATCGCTGGCACTCGTGAGGTCGCCGTTGATGTCGTAGGTAAACGTCCATACCTTACCGTTGGGGTCGGTCATCGACGTGACGTCGCCAGGGTGTGAGGTGTCGCCATAGGAAAAGGTCGCAGATTGCGCCTGGCTCGACCCGGCTAAGGGAGTCGAGACGGAGAGCGCGTTCCCGGCGCTGTCGTACGTCAGCGTGGTTGTGATCCCCAGCGGATCGGTGAACGACGTCAGGTGGTTGAGCCCGTCGTACTTATACGTGGTCGTCCGGTTCAGCGGGTCAGTGCTGCTGAGCACGTTGCCGGTCGCATCGTAGATGTTGGTCGCCGTCTGTCCGTTGGGATTGCTCGCCGACGTGATGCCCAGCGTGTTGGGATCGTAGGCATATGTCCAGGTGGAGGCGGCTGGCGTCCCCGCGCCGTCGGTAAGTGAAGTGAGCTCGTTGTTCTGGTAAACCTCAACGTGCACGGTGCCGTTCGGGTCGATGATAGTCGTGCCAGTCGATGTATAGCTGTACTGCGTCGTCCGGTTCATGGGATCGGTCTGGCTCGTCACCCGGCCGTTGCTGTCGAAGACGTTGGTAACGGTGCCGCCGTCCGGGTCGGTCATCGTGAGCAACAGGTGATTGGGGTCGTAGGTGAACTTCGCGACGCCGCCGTCGACGTCGGTGGCCGAAACGAGGTTGCCATTGTTGTCGTAGGCGAAAGTGACCTGTCGACCGGCGAGATCGGTGATCTTGCTTATGAAGGCGCCGGTATATGTGAAGTTGAGCGAGCGACCGGCCGGGTCGGTTACCGTAGCGAGCGCCCCCGCGTTGTAACTCAGGATCGTCTTGTATCCGTTCCGATCGCTCTCCTGGACCAGTTGACCATTGGAGTTGAAGAGGAGCTGCTCACCATCCCAGCGGGTGAAGGTGTAATTCCCGTCTGAGTTCTTGACCAGCGTGGCAATCACGCGGCTCGGGGCCTGATAGCCGGAGGGCGTCGGCGTGAACACGATCTGCGAGCCGGTTTCTTCGTTGACCGTGACATTGCCGCTCTGAGAGTCGACGGTGAGGCTCAGGTTGTAGCTGTGGGTCCAGCCAAAGCCAAGCGGACTTACCTGTGACGCCCCTAGAGAGGAATAGGTCCGCGTGAGATCGAGCAGCTCGCCACGCCCTGGGACGTAGAGGTCGCCGAAGGTATGCCAGAACTCACCCGTCGCGCAGTTGACCGGGAAGCGTCCACGCTGGCAGATCGGCTGGTGCCGGACGCTTCGACTGCCGCCGCCCCGGAGCTCACCAGCCGTTGGTCCACCGCCGGCCAGCTGCCACTGGTGCGATTCATTGCTTCCAGTGCAGGTTGGCGGATCGGTGCCTCCCGTATTCAGCACCTGGCGAGTGTCGCTGTACGACGTCGTGATGCCGTTGATCGTGACGTGCACCGTTGGGACGATTCCGTCTGGAGTGCACGTGATCGAGGGGGCATCCGAGGTGTCGAACAGGTTGCCCTGCGAGCATCCGCTCGACGCTCCCGAAGCTTCCTGCGCCAGGATCAGCGTCTGGCCCGCGGGAAGGGTCATGTTCGAAGGCCAGAGCCCGAAGGTGCAGGCCGCGCCGATGTCAACAGTGGCCTGGTCGATCGTCAGGGCGTTCGACGTCGGGTTGTCGATCCGGATCGCTCCGCCATCGAACGTACACGCGCCTGTGCATCCCTCGAAGACCACGTTCGGAGAGTCCTGCCAGGGTTTCGGGAAAAAGCCGTTTGCGCGAAGCGAGTCAGCGTAGGCGACATACACGGTGACGGGCGGATAGGTGGCGGCCTCCGCTGGTGCTGGCCGGAAGCTACCTGGAAATACTTGAACCAGGCTCAGCAGGAAGAGAACGCCGACACCGAGCGAAATGAGCCGATGAAAACGCTGCGGAGTGTGGCCCCCCATTGCTTCTTCTCCTTATCGACCCCTCAGGCTTGGGACCTCGCCCCAGCCTACGTCCGGTCGAGCGGCCGATCAACGCCGATCTGTAGCCACGTTCGACCGAGACCTAAGGTAATCACTTCGTGGCATCGAAGCTGTATGACTTCGCACCCGCCTCGCCGGCGCAATCGCAGGCATCTCGTAGAAGTCCGGTCATGGCTCAC
>Ga0066660_10001016_pt1 | contig 11288 bp, 13 predicted proteins | sample GraSoiAngelo_109_FD_75177 | JGI IMG/M metagenome (GOLD analysis project Ga0066660, IMG submission 75177) | Grasslands soil microbial communities from the Angelo Coastal Reserve, California, USA - 14_0903_12_20cm | ecosystem: Environmental > Terrestrial > Soil > Grasslands | place: USA...
ATTCAGTTCGGCGCAAAGTTCATTTTCTAAGGAGGCCAAATGCGACATTTATTCACGGCGCTATTTGTGTTAGCACTTGTCATTCCCGCGCGAGCGCAGCAACAACCTAAGTACGATTTATTGCTCAAAGGAGGGCATGTTATCGATCCTGCAAACGGGTTGGATGCCAAGATGGACGTTGCGGTTTTGCTCGGTAGGATCGCGGCTGTTCAAAAAGATATTCCAGCCAGTGACGCCGGAAAAGTGGTTGACGTATCCGGGCTGTATGTCACGCCGGGCCTGATTGATATTCACTATCACATCGGGCACGGCGGTGCGCCGCTGAATTGGTTTGCGCCAGATTCATCAGACCATGAGATCGCGTTTTTGACCGCTCCCACCTCTACACAGATAGACCCTCATGCGGCGTTTGTGCCGTACGGTGTTCCAGCGGATTTGGCGTTGCAATCGGGCGTAACAACCATCGTAGATGCGGGGTCGGCTGGAGCAGATACGTTTTTGCAAGAGAAAGAAGAAGTCATCGAACACGCCAAAGTGCGGGTGCTGGCGTTCCTCAACATCGTTAGCAACGGTATGAAAGGGGGTCTCGAACAGACCGTAGATAACATGGACGTAAAGCGCTGCGCTGATACGGTCCTCAGATACTCGGATATCATCGTGGGCGTAAAAACAGCCCATTATTGGCCCCAGAAACCGCTAGACGAATTACATCCCACCTGGGCCGCCGTCGATCGAGCGCTCGCCTGCGGAGAAGCAGCGAAAGTTCCGGTGATGTTTGATTTCTGGCCGCGCCCGGAGAGGAGCTATGCGGACCTCATTCTCGAGAAGGCTAGACCCGGAGACATACATACTCATGTGTTTGCGCAACAGTTCCCGATCATTCTCGAGGACGGGAAGCTCAATCCCATCCTGCTACAAGCACGAAACCGTGGAGTGATTTTCGATGTAGGCCACGGAGCGGGCAGCTTCTGGTTCCGCAATGCCGTACCAGCGGTCAAACAAGGGTTTGTGCCGGACTCCATGTCCACGGATTTGCACATAGGAGATTTCACCACCCTCAGCATGAGTAACGTCGTGTCTAAGTTTTTAAGCATGGGCGTTCCGCTGGCCGATCTTATACGCCGTTCAACGGTGAACCCGGCAAATGAAATTCACAGACCTGAACTCGGAACGTTGACGGTTGGCCGAGAGGCGGATATCGCTGTGCTTGACGAACAGCACGGACATTTCGGCTTTGTTGATTGCGGATACGCCAAGATGGAAGGCACCTCGCGGGTTGTGGCGCAAATGACGATACGCGCCGGGAGAATTCTCTACGATCCATCGGGCTTGAGCATGGTCCAGTGGGAGAAAGCCCGTCCGCAGTATTTCAACATTCCGATGTTGCAGGGTTCACTCCCAGCAACCGCTGACAGCTACCCGAGGAACTAAAGGAGGAACCGTGGCCTCCAGCGGCGTCGCTCGTGCTTTTTGACAAAAAGAAAAAGGTGCTTTGGTCTGCGCCATGAATGCAGAAGGAAAGGAAGAGGTAGGCCATTCATTTTTGGTTAAGTTTTTCTTCAAGTTGCCAAGGCTTGCGGAATCCCCAGATGAATCTCGCCAGAACAACGCCGATGAGCAGGACGTAGAGTCCCATGGTTATGTAGTCCATCAGCAGCGGAGCTTTTGGTGCACCTGCCGCCAACGGCGCTCGAATCGCCCATATAGCTAGAAAATACGCGAACTCGTTCAGTGTCAACTGTTTTGGGTCCGCACTCTTGGCGACCACCAGAATCCAAGCTACTGCAAGAATGCCGAAGAGCACGACGAAAAACTTTGGAAACAACGGACGTTCTAACACCAGGAGAATGCGGCCATCCTTCCAAAAGTCAGGCCTGTAGAGTCGAGCGAATTCCTTGGGGTCTTGTTGAAAGTACTTGGCCCAGTATTCCAGGTCGTTTGCTTTTATGTTTCTGACCATGAGATTGGGTATTTTGGGCAAAACCGTATAACGGTCGTCGGGAATTTTGAAATACTGGTTCCAGTCGGAGGTTGCGACAATCGTAAGCTTTATTTGAGCCGCAACGACATATTTGTCAAATGGATAAAGCCATGGGTCTCCTAAGAGTCGAATGTCCGCCTGAGTAGACTTGGGGACGGATTCGGAAAAGGAAGCGGGAGGACGCTTTAATGGAACATTATTGGTCCACCCGCGCGGTCCGAAAATCCCGACCGAGAATTCGTTCGTGGCGTCAGAAATCTCAAATGGACTAAAAAATACCTGAACGGGAGCAGTATCGTTCTTACGGATTTCGTGGGTCTCAGGGGATTCATCTATGAACGTAAACAGTGGGGCTCGAATTAGCATGCTCGGGTCTGTTCCCCCTACGTACCGAAGGTCGGCTCGCAAGTGAGCCGTCTGGTATGTTTCATCGATAGATTCGAGCACCACCCTGTAGTACTTCACATAAACGGGAACTTGTCCAGGTGCAGTTATTTCCCTACCCAAGAGCCATTGAGCCGTATCCTGGTCCATCTGCGGTGGACGGTGACCCAAGTACACGGCGACAAACATCAAGGAGACGACAACCAGGAGAACGGCGATTGCTAGAATTTTCTGTCGATGCGCAAGAAACCTTTCAACAATCCTGGGAGGAATCCTTTTGATTTGTGACCCGAGAGAAACCGAACACATGAACGCATTGTATAGAGAAAAATGCTAGGCCCGTGACCTCGGAGCGGTTAGGTGCTTAAACAGACAAAGTGCCCGTAACTGTTTTTTGATTAGGGTTTCTAGCTTTTAGCAAAATCTTTCAAATGCGCTAAATCACCTTCACCAAGGCCAGGTGCGCGACTCGATCACAAAAGCTCATCGAGGGGACGCGTTTCGTCGCGCTGATTTTCTTCCCGAGCCTCTTTGGCAAGCCGGCGCAATTTTTCCGGACCGCGTGCCAGCTTTTCCTTCCAGGCAGCTTCATCCGCCTCTTCGAGCAGTTCCGTCATAAGCCGAGGGTAACAGGTGAAGGACAGTCAGAGGCAATGGCAACGACATACAGGACATACATGTCAATCGCCGAGCCGATCGCGCAACTCCGACATTCCCATCACGAAGCCGAGAGATTGACGCTGATCGGCACGGGCACCGGTTGACCGAGCCGCATCGGCCGACCACGCTCGAACTGGATCAAGGTGCGGTCAAAGTTGCGCTCGAGGCTCGCTTCGTAGCGGAGCAGGTGATCGAAGTGAGGTGTAAGCGGAACGTGCTGCCGAAGCGCGTTCAACTTCATTCGCTGGATTCCATCGAAGCGCGCGCCGTGATGCTCGCGGTCTCTGTCGCTTCTCCGCAGGTGCATCCTACGCGACAAGATGCGGTGCCACTAAGCTGAGGAATTCGCGGGATGTGATGATCTTGGTTTTTTTCCAGAACTTGGGAAAGTGCCGAACGTTCCCTGTCACCAGGTAGTCTGTATGAGCAGCATCGGCACACTCGAGAAACACATCATCGTCCGGATCGCTCGTCACCCACACGGTCTGCTCCGGAGCTACCAGATGGGCCCGTTTTCTAATGAGGTCCAGCAGCTGCTGTCGGAGGCCTTTTCGGATCTGGAATTCCGGGCGCGACAACACGTCCCGATATTCGTCGAGAATGACTTTCGTGACATAGAGCCGCGCCGGCTTAGTGATTGCTAAGAGAAGGACAATGCGTTGCAACCCGTCGGGCTTAAGCGCCGCAGACACCACAATGTTCGTGTCCACGACGAGTCGAAGCAAAATCATCTGCGCTTGGTTTTCTTGTGACGCGTAGCACTAATGACGCTGTCAATTTGCTGCGAAGTGAGAGTATCCATCCCCTTTGCCTTCGATTCTTCGCCGATGATCGTGAGAACCTCGGGTTCTGGGGCTGCAAGCCGTACATAGTCACGGATACTGAGCAGGATCGCGCGGGGCACGCCACGCTTCTCAATCACCAGGGAGCCACGCTGATCCTCGATTCGTTGTAGGAGCTTGCCAAAGTTGGTGCGTGCCCGCAGGGCAGACACGACGATACTTTGCTTCTCTTGTCTGCTCGCCATGAAATCAACTCATCAGTTAGATTGTACGAACTGTGCAGTTAAATTGCAACGACTGTCCGTAGGGAGCTTCGGCGTGCGAACCGCTGCGCGCTACAAAGTCGATCCCTTCACGATTGCCGCTGCCATGGTCACGGCTGAACTGTCGGCGAAAAAGAAAGGCGGCAAGGCACGAGCTGGACATAACAAATTCCCAGGTATACCCTTAGGGAACTGTCCCCCACGGATATCCCTTTCAGAAGATCATCACTGGCAGTGTGCGGATTCTTTGTGGAACTGAGGGGACAAAATGGCTCGATACCTACGCATACGGCACGTCGTCAAGACTGACCGACCGAGCGCCCATGAACGAATCCAGGCGATCTGTGGGATCAAGCCGGACAGGAGCCATTGGTCACTCACGCAGGACGAGGCTATTTCACAGGTAGAGGATGGGACTTCCATGTTCTATGTAGAGCGTGCTGGCAGACGGTTTGACGTGATCGTTAGCATGGATCTTCACGCCCGCAAATACCTCAAAACCGTCGCGGATAGAGAACAGCCTGACGAGCTTCTCTATCTGCCGAATTGCCAGAACCTCGCGCACGAAATAAGGAGTCGATCTGCGGCGGCTGGATGACATCGCGTCGAGTTCGAAATCGTGCAGGGACCAAGCGGTCGTCCGGACGCGGCGAACGTCGTGGCCAACGATGACCGTGACTAGGCCGCTTGCCCTCGGGCTGGTGGCGATCGTTCGCGTTGTGGGCTGCATTGGGATGATGGTAACGCGGATTCTCAGCGTGACTTCAAGCGGTTGGAGGCGCGGTTTCGCAATCCTCACTCCGCCTTGCGAACGAGATCGCAGCGCCTCATTCCCAGCGCGCACGCCAGCGTGCGAGCAATCTCAATGCCCATGCAGACTTGCCCAGTTCAAGCTGACGTGGTCCCGGTGAACGGTTCGCCCGCTCGGCAAATTCCTCTTGCGATAGTCCCAGTCCAGCGCGGTCATAACTCACCGTGCGACTCGGCTCCAAACGGATTCTCCTTCGCTACGCGAAGAAGATCACGAGCTTCGCAAATCACGACTTCCGCTTCGAATGGCAGTTTGCACGGCAACGCAGCGCGGAATTTTCCTTTTGATCCAGGTCTGCGAACGACAAGCGTATCGGCAGTGTCGTGTCCACATTTACGACACCATAATCGCTCAGTCTGCGGGCGTAGAGGCTCGGGCGAAACGATAGGCATGGCGCTTGTCGTTTTCCTTCGAGATGTCAATGTTGGCGGACATAGGACTCACCGAGTCGCCGTTAACGGCGATCCTTCAACGCCGATCGAATTGTTCTTTGCATCAGCACGTTGCTTTCGCCGAGACGAGCGACGATCCGGAATCCCTCCCTCTCGAACATCGACACCGTCCCTCGGTACTTCTGGTAAGCTGCCCAGCGTCTGACCGGAAAAGCCTCGACCAAACCTCCTCCCTGATCTCGGATGGCGGCCAGTGCTGCCTTTAGAGCGGTACGCGCCACTCCGCGACGGCGAAATTTCTTGTGAACCAGAAAGCAGGCTATCCTCCATCTCGCCTTCTCGTGTCCACTGACGAGCTTGCAGTATTTAGGATTGTTATCGATGCGCGGCAGTTCCTGGCTTAGCCCATATTGACACCACCCCACCGGCTCTCCGCGCGCGTAGACAAGTATACCGTGTGAGCGCCCTTGCTTCACGAGCGCCTTCTTTTCCCGCCGGTTTCCTTCGATCTGGATCGCTCTCGAGCTCCCTTTCTTCTCCGGCGCAGATCCACGCCGGTGATTGTACATACACCAGCATGAATACGCGCCTGGCGCCGGATGGGTCTCGAAAAGGCACTCGAAATCGCTCAACGTTCCTTCGGATAGCCGCTTGGTCGAGTACTCTGTATCTCGCGACGGTTTGAACTGCAAGCTCGGTTTTTTACGATTCCGTGTCATGGCATACCTAGTCATGGAATCGACATAGTGAGGCCAACCTTCGTTCTGTCCCGCTTGTTACTTGCGCTCCCTCAGAATCTCTTCAATTCGGCTTTTCGGAAATGGTAAATGGTCTTCATTTTGCTTCAGCCACTGGTAGTAATCCTGCTCGATCGGATCAGTCCAGCGGGCGTCAATTTGACCTGCGGTGTAGTTGCCTTCTTGCAGGCGCTGGTGTCCAAAAAGATCGCGCAGATGCGTTTCTTCTGAGTATTTGACCACTTGCTCCGCCAATTGTGGTGGGATAAAGATGACTCCGCCGTTGCGTCCCAGCACGACGTCTCCGGGCACAACCATCACGTGACCTATGCGGGTCGGCGCATTGATGCTCACCATCGTGGAGTTCAGAAGCCTGCCGGACTTCAGCGATCCATAATGGTGCGAAGGATCGTATGCACGAACAAAGGCTACAAAGTCCGGAAGTTCGTCAAGGCCGTTGATGTCTCGGACCGCACCATCATAAACAATTCCATTTCCAGATTTCGCATAGATCGCATTCCCAACATTGTCACCAACGGAAGGTCCTCCCTCTTTCAGTCCGAAGTGATCGCACGTATAAACATCGCGCTTTTGCAACATATCCACGGGCCAGGCGTTCATTCCTCCGGCCCTGTGCATCTTCGCGCCTTCATCTTCCAGCACCTTTTGCACATCAGGCCGGCCCGGCATCCAGGTGGCCGTGAGCGCACGTCCAACCAGCACCTTTTCCGGATGTATGGACAGCCAACCATCCTCGTACTGATGCATGAAGCCGTTTTGCTGGAGTACAGCCCAAGCCTCTTCCAGTGTCACTCGCTTCATGCGGTCCAGGATGTCATCAGGTACCTTGGGGCGGCCATCTGGAAATCGCTCACCATGCCAGTCTGGCGTGTACTTGATCACATCCTCAGAAGTAAAGAAACCCTGCTGTGGGTGTGCGGTTGCCACAGTTACCGCGATAAGAGCCAGGCACAGAATCCCGCAGGGAATCCGGTTAGGTCCTCTTTTCATCCTTGCATTCCCTCCACTTATTCTCGTCAGGCTTTGTTGGATTCAAACCAAGTCGTTCCCGGGACTTGTGCTTTTCGCGCCACCTCTTCGTTCATGTCAATACCAAGGCCCGACTTATCGGTCAAGGTGACGTAACCCTTCTGGATGATTTCACCTTCCTTCACCCAGCCCTTCCAAAGATCGGGGAAGTTGATCCAGTGCCACTCGCAAACCAGGAAGTTGGGAATCGAGGCACAAACATGGGCCGAGGACATCATACCAATCGGTGACACCACACAATGCGGCGCAACTGGCACGTAATATGTCTGGGCCAGATTGGCGATTTTCCGGCCTTCTGAGAGTCCGCCAGTCTTTTGAATGTCCGGTTGGATAATATCCACGGCATTTTTTTGCAGGAGTTCACGATATCCCCAACGCATGTACAAGTTCTCTCCGGTGGCGATCGGGGTTGCCGTCGAATGGCGGATGTCCGCCATGGCATCAATATTTTCTGGTGGTACGACTTCTTCCAGCCAGAGCAACCGGAAAGGTTCGAGTTCCTTTGCGACCCGCTTCGCCGTCCCTGCGTCGTACCGGCCGTGCATGTCGCAGGCAAGTTCCATTTCCTTGGGAATCGATTCCCGGACATGCTTGACCCAGCTCACCATGCGGTCCACCTCGGCGTTATTGGCGGTCCAGTTCACCCTGTCGAACCGATTCGGATCGGTAGCATCATCCAAGTCGATCTTCATGGCCGTGAAGCCCTGGTCCTTAATCCAGGAAAGCTTCCGGGCAGACTCCGGACTCAGTGGATCATCCATATCGGAGTCGCAATAGATTCGCACTCGGTCGCGAAATTTCCCGCCCAAGAGTTGATAGACGGGCAGGCCCAGAGCCTTTCCGGCCAAATCCCACAGAGCGATTTCGAGGCCCGATAACGCGGTGATATATTGCCCGCCCTGCGCACCGGCGAAGATTCCTGAAACACGGATTCTCTCCCACAGGGCATCAACGTTCAGCGGATCCTGTCCAACCAAAAATCGCCGGAACTGGCTCACCAGGGATGCCGTGCCGACGGCGGCATCGGTTGATTCGCCTTGCCCGTAGAGTCCCTGATCGGTGTAAATGCGTACATGCGTCTGCAGCCCATGCACGCGGACCTGTGCCGTGCGCACGTCTGTGATCTTCAGTTTAGGACGTTGATACGGAGTACTCACATCCTGCACTGCCGCGGCCAAAGTAGGAAGCGCAAAGGTCCCAGTGAATGGCAACGCCGCGTTCTTAAGCATCGTCCTGCGCGAAAGTAGAATCATTCAGCAGACCCTCCTTGTAGGCATGATTTATGAATTTGAAGCCGTCTCGGCCCGCACTTGCTTCAATGCGGTAGACTTTAGTTGCTTGGTCCGAATCCACCATCAGCCAGGCAAGGGCGCCCGAAACACGAACCTACGGCTACCCGAAAAGACAGCACCCCATCCGAACGGTTCGCAACAAACAGTGTCAAACTCGCGGTTGTGGTTCCTCCGAGTTGTCCACGCATATGCGATTTTGAAAGCACCGCACCAAAGCACCTAGCTCCCGATTAGTCAGCAAGAACGAAGCCGCTTGTGCGGCGGACGCTGCGCAAACCAGGAAGCAAATTCGGGTTCTCATATCTGCACTCGTCGCGTCATTATCCCCGGCCAGCGCTCATTGACGTAGCCAAATCGCCATACACTATAGCCATGGGTAGCTATAAGAAGCTGTCAGTTGGCGTCAAAGAGCTGAAGGACGGCGCATCGGAAATCATTGCGCTCGTCCAGCGCACTGGCCAGGCAGTGTCGATCATAAAGAATCACCGGGAAGGGGCGAGGATCATGCCCCGTACCGGCCGACGCTCACGAGCGTCTGATCGCTGCCGGTCTTGTCCAACGCTTTGAGATTTGCCGCAGTCGTCGGCAACGGCCTGCTGTCAAACACTTGGCCGGATGATTGCATTCTGATAGTGGTGGCTATATGTTATCGGTCGACGGGGATCTCAAAAAAGGTAATTTGGGGTTTACTGGAGTCGTACGTTTAACGTTTCGATTGCGATGCTGATGCAGCACCTGCTCTGCTTGTTTCTCCTGGTCGTTGCTCCTATTTGGGATTTGTACGACACGCGGAAGTTGAAGCGTAATCCCAGTTCCGAACAGAAAATTCACTACTATAAGACGATTTGCACCTGGCTCTGGATTGCCAGTGCGCTCGCAGTTGTTGCCATTGGCTTCCGCCAGCTGTTCACCATCAGTCCTTCGCCCGGTGAAATCTCCTGGCTATTACGGCACCCTTGGGTTCGCTACCTGGTAGAAGCGCTGATCGCGATCGTAGTTATTATTTCTGTGGTGCTTCCGGTCGGCACAGTGATCTGGAAGAAGCTGACGAAGCGGCCACGCAAGTATTCCCCTGCCGTCCTGAAATCGTTCAGCTACTTCTTCCCCGCAACCTGGACCGAGCGCCGCTGGTGGGTGTTCGTCTGCATCACAGCGGGAGTTTGCGAAGAAGCTCTCTTCCGCGGCTTCATGCTGCACTACTTACACGTTTTCCCTTGGACGCTGAATCTTACGCTGGCGCTGCTGATTTCCTCGGTGATCTTCGGATTTAACCATCTCTATCAGGGTGCTGGCGGAGTCGTGGGCAGTGCGATCGTCGGCTTTCTTTTTGGCCTATTGTTTCTGCTGACTGGAAATCTTCTGCTTCCGATTATCTTCCATGGCGTGATGGATCTGCGCATGCTGGCCATATTGCGGGCTCCGGCTGATACACCGTCCTAAGAATCAACGATTCAATCACCCGCTTATTTGACCTGCTCTGCTGGACGGCCCGCCGGGAAAGTGTGGATGCTCACCCAATCGGCGATGATTTTGAGAGCTGTGGGGGACCTGGTCTCTTCGATGTCGTTGTATTCGCTCGGGGCACCAGTCTTAGAGCCCTGCAGTAGATGGTTCATACCCCGCAATTCGATGACCGTTGCGTTTGAGTTGTTTCTCAGTGCGTCGCGAGCAGCTGCGAGATTTTCCTTCGCAGGCACCTGTACGTCTAGTGAGCCATTGAGCACTAGAACCGGCGCTGTGAGTCGGGCCAACGCAGGCGCGGGATCATAGGCGAGGAAGTAGCGCTCCCAAGGTGTCGTATCATCTTTCGCTAAAGTCTCCGCCTCGTTGGCATCCACGAGCTTGTCGGCAACGCCCTGAGCAACCTTAGACTTAGCGCGGTCGAGCGCGGCAGACTCCGACGGCGCCGAAACAATGGCCCTGTAGAGTTCTTGATCGAACACTTTGCGCCTAGCGATATAGTCGTCCGGCGCGCCGTAAGCCTTCGCTGTCATTGCCGATTGCAGGACGAACAATCGGTCGCCGCGAATGCATGGACCGGCGATCATACGACAAACGCAACGCTTTTGTCCGCGGCGGCAACAGCCGGCGCTATGATGCCACCTTCCGAATGACCGAGCACACCAATCCGGCGCGCATCAATTTGAGGTTGCGTCTTAAGCCAAGATACGGCCGCTTGAGACTGGCTGGGGGTGCGAGCCAGCAAGTTCTACGACTGGCGACAGCGCTATGGGCGCGTCAAGGCTTATTGCGCGCCGGTTTGAATCACACCACATGCGATACGCGCGCCCGAGTTGCCTGCGGGATCAGTTTTGTAATCGTCCGCTTTCTCGTGAATCACCAACGCCGTGCCACCCTCATGGAAGAGAGAGTTTAACCCGTTGCCAAGCGTGACGCTTGGGTCTGAAAGCGACGCTTTGCCCGTTCCATCGGCGCCTACCTCGATATTCTGCAAGTCTCCACCGTGCGGTCCCTCGGGATTGTCTTTTCCGTGTTTCTTGGACGTTGGATTGAAGTGCCCCCCTGCGCTTGCGAAGGCCGGCCCCTCACACTTTCCGACTGCGTGAATGTGAATACCATGAGCGCCCGGAGCCAGCTGAGACACTTGCACATCAATACGAACGCCGCCATCGGAGGGATGGATGGTTGCGGAGCCGATCTTTTGGCCCTGCGCGTTGGCAATGTCCGCGTGGGCGGACTGCGGTGATTGCTGTGGGAGGGCGGATGCGGTGCTCGCCCCCGCTACGGTACATAGGCAGATGACGGCAGCCATGACCAAAAGTCGACGCATGGAAGTCTACCTCCTTCGAAATTTCGGAGGCCACCCGATTCGCTCGCAGCCTATTCTTGTGTTCACATCAGTGTCAACCCTAATCTCTGTGTCCAGCCGCCGAAGACTCGTTCTCAAATGCTTACGAGCTCCAGGGGTGGGTTGG
>Ga0066660_10001017_pt1 | contig 11284 bp, 10 predicted proteins | sample GraSoiAngelo_109_FD_75177 | JGI IMG/M metagenome (GOLD analysis project Ga0066660, IMG submission 75177) | Grasslands soil microbial communities from the Angelo Coastal Reserve, California, USA - 14_0903_12_20cm | ecosystem: Environmental > Terrestrial > Soil > Grasslands | place: USA...
GTCGGCGGAATGCTTGCCCTCATGGCCTTCGCGCCGGCCGCGGTCGCGTCTCTCATCGCGCCCGGCGGATGCGTGGGGTTGGGGATCGAGAGTTGTCCGGGTTCGGTGACGAATTTTTCTACCGCAGGCATATTTGGCCAACGCATCCTCGGCGACACCAACGTGGAGACGCTTGCCCCGGGGACGTTTACAGCCGTGTTTAGGGAGATCCGGCTCATTGACGGCATTACGGGTGGCCTTGATTTCTTGTACCAGGTGCAAAGAACCGGACCCGCGGGGGCAGGAGATGCGATCGGCAGACTTTCAACCGGCGACTATACCGGCTGGATGACGGATGTCGGCTATTGTTCTGCGTGCTCCCCCGCAGGAGACTTCGTTCCTCCACTCAACGGCGATCCACACATTGCTCCTGACTTTATTTCGCGCGGGGCGAGCGGCGCTGACATCGTGTTCCACCTTGGCGCGGGCATAGGAGACTCCGACGAGTCTTTCGTCTTGGTCATCAAGACCAATGCAACGAGGTCTTTCGCCGGGACCAGTTCTGTGAGCGACGCTGCTCGCGCGAGCGTGCGTTCATTTGCCCCGACGCCAGTTCCTGAACCCACGACGCTCGCGCTGCTCGGCATGGGTCTGGCCGGGGTGGTCATGCTTCGCCGTCGTTCGCGCTCCTGACGCACGCGCAGTGCGTTTCAGGCGCCGGATCCTCTAAGGGCGGCAGGCTGCAGCGGCTCAAAGTGCTTTCGTTCGAGTCCAGTTCTTCACTTGAGGGTGTTCGTTTAGCGCACGGCCAATACTGAGCCAAAACTCATGTAGGGCCGGCCCGGAGAGCGATAGCAGGACGCGCTTTTTCGCTGAGTCGATGAACTGGACTCCAATCGTTTTGGTCTCGGGGTAGATCATTACGCCGATGGTCTCGATCGGGATGACGAAATCCGGTTTTAGCGTGTCCATGGCTCCCCCTATTCGCGCATCGTCCTCCTATTTGCTGGCTTTGTGAGGATATAAGTTCGGCTGAGACTAGTGTCCTGAGTCCGAGATGCGTTTACAGAATCTAGCGACGCTTGCGAGGAGCAGCACCTGCAATCCCTCTATCTTCTCGCGCAGCTCGAGCGGCAGCTTCTCCGCCCTGGAATTGGCCGAGATGATCACGCCCACGATATGTGGAGGCGGTACATGTCCGCGTCCGTGGCGCTGGTCGAGGGGATTGACCCGAAAATCGAGGTCAGAAGCCCCGATCCCATGGGCACCTGAGCGGAGGCCGGCAAACCCGCGTCACCGACTTCCGTCCACGGTATCGCGCCAGCGCCCTGTGCCAGTCCCATCGCCAATGTCAGCGCCAGCACTTTTGCGATTCTCATGATCGCTTCTCTTTCCTCGTGAATCGCTGCCTGAGGTTCAAGCAAGACTTAATGCCTCGCATTTAAGTGCTTGATCTCTTTGGGAGCGACAGAATCGCTTGGTCTGGACTGTAAAACGCGCCTTACAGTCAAATCGCGGGTATCCGGCACCACGCCTGTCGGCGTGGGAAGAAGGCTGTCGGCGTTCCCTATGGAGGACACTAGCCCTGCGAGCACTAGTATGCTATAGTACTATCGTCACTAGCGCACGCGCCCATGGAGGTACTGATATGGCAACTACGAAAGAGCAGATGAATGTGCAACTCACCGCCGCCACCAAGGAGCTGGCTAAGACCTGCGCAGCCGCCCACCGGAAGAGTCTGAATGCGTGGGTCGAGATCGCCATTCGGGAGCAAGCTGCGAAGGACGAAAAGACGTTCCGGCTGGATGAAATGAACAAGGCCCTTCAGAACGTCGCCAAGAAGTACCTGCCTGGCAAGGTAGCTACCCACGCAGAAATGCTCGCTATGGCTCATCGCGTAGCTGCGGAGGATACGGAGGAAGGCTTCACCGTAGAGCATCATACGGAGTCTTCGCCGGCGCCCAAGAGGCGGCGCCAGCGTGCCCGTTCTCGTCGTCGATGAACCAACCTCGAAAGGACTTCTGGAACGATAAAGAGACGACCCCGGAAGATATCGAGCGAGGGACAGCGAACAGAGCGCAAGTCCTCAAGAAACTCATCGAGCACGCGCTATCCGCCAAACCGCTCGACGCGGTACGAGTAGCTCGATGGCACAAGGACTGCTTCTCAGGTATGAGTTATGTCTCCAAGACTGACGAATGTCTGCTGGGTGCTTACCGTGGCACCACTCATCCTCGCCTCAAAAACATGCAAGTTAGTGTGGACGGCGTATTTGGCGTCGTGCCGCATGACGTGAAAGAGGAGTTGGTCAAATTTTTCGGGCAACTCCAAAAGCGAATGACCGCCCTGGCGACCAGGATCAAGCTCGACCAAGACAAGTCCAGAGAGGAACTCCTGCAGATTGCAGAGGTCGCAGGTTGGGCTCACGGCGAGTGGGTGCGGATCCATCCTTTCGCCAATGGTAGTGGGCGGACAGCTAGGCTCATCGCGAATTGGGTGCTGTCCCGTTTCCGGCTGCGTCCAGTCATCGGAATTCGCCCAAGACCGGAATACCCCTATGGACCGGCGGCTGTCGCCTCGATGCGGGGCGACCACAGCAAGATCACGCGGTTCATCGTGGCCCTGCTCGAAGACCTGTCGAGTCGTGACTAGTGTTCTGAGTCATTAATTAGCGAAAATTTCGTTCGTCTTCGTGTCTCACGGTAAGGTGAGCACACGGGGAGCGAACGATGAGCAGGGGACCGCGACTTAAGGAGTTGAAGTTGACGGCACGAGAGAGCAATCAATTGCTCGAGTGGACGCGGCGGCATAAGACCTCGCAGGCGCTTGCGCAACGAGCGCGCATCATCCTCGCGTGCGCGCAAGGGCTCGACAACAGCGAGGTGTCCAGGGGCTGTCGCGTGATGCGCCAGACGGTGGGCAAGTGGCGCAGCCGCTTCCTTGAGCGGCGGCTCGACGGGCTGCTCGATGAACCGCGGCCCGGCGCGCCGCGCAAGCTCGATGACGCGAGGATCGAGCAGCTGATCGCCACCACGCTCAATGAGCGCCCGCGCGGGGCCACGCATTGGAGCACGCGGCTTCTGTCGCGCGGCGCTGGACATCGCCTCCGGGCGCGTGATCGGCGATCTGCATCGGCGTCATCGCAGCAAGGAGTTCTTGGCGTTCCTGCGCACGATCGAGGCCAACGTCCCCAGGGCGCTCGACGTGCACCTGATTCTGGACAACTACGGCACGCACAAGACCCCTTCGGTCAAAGGTTGGTTCGCTCGTCATCCTCGCTTTCACGTGCACTTTACGCCCACTTCGGGCTCCTGGCTCAACCTGGTCGAGCGCTGGTTCGCCCTGATCAGCGCTCGCCAAATCAATCGCGGCACGCATCGCAGCACCCTTGAGCTGGAACGCGCCATCCGCCAATATCTGGACATCTGTAACGAAGATCCCAAGCCGTTCGTCTGGGCCAAGAGCGCCGACGAAATCCTCGCCAGCGTCGCCAGATTCTGTAAACGGATCTCGGACTCAGGACACTAGCGGGTGCGCTCCAGCAGTTCTTTCAGCTTCTGCGCCGGGATGGCGTAGGAGATGCCGCTTGGCTGGGTCAAGGCCGATTCCTTGGTGCCTTTGACAAATACGCTGTTCAGGATGCCGATGACTTCTCCGGAATCGGGGTGGTAGACGGGGCTGCCGCTGTTGCCGGGATAGGCCGTGCCGTCGAGCTGGAAGACCCGGAAGGCTCCCGCCTTTAGCCGCCGAAGCGAGCGCGCGTCGAGCTGGTCGGCGCGCGCCGCGGGAATCACGATGGGCGTGACTGCGGCGATCATGGTGCGATGCGTCACCGGAAAGAGCCCGAGCACCGCGCCGATCGGAAAGCCGGTGAATAGATAGCTTTCCCCCTCCCGCACGCCATCGGAGTCTCCTAGCTGCAATGGCCGCAGCCGCGGCCCGTCGATTCGCAGAAGCGCGAGGTCAGCAGAGGGGTCAGAAGCGACTTTGCGCGCCGTCCTCACCTGGACCGTGTCGTCCTGGGCGCGCACGGCGATCGCAATGGTTTCGCTGCGCTCGATGTCCAGCATCCTCGCAAGCACGTGCTCGTTGGTCGCCACGAGCGAACCGTCGCCTACGGCGAACCCTGTGCCGGCGAAACTGAACTGCGGGTTGCGCAAGCGCTCGAAAGTGCCGACGGCGAGGATCGACGGCTTGATGCGCTCGATGGTCGATGGGTTCTGCGCGAGGCCCGGTGACGCTCCGGCGAGAAGAAACGCCATCGCGCAGGCGAGCGAGCGAGCGCTCACTGCACTGCAGCCGCGGCGCTCGAGCCCCTCGCATACCACGGCAAGGCCTCGCGCAGTCCGCTCGATAGGGTATGGGTCGGCTCGTACCCGAGGAGCCTGCGCGCCAGGCCGATATCGGCGCGCGAGTGTCGGACGTCGCCCTCGCGAAACGGGCGGTGCACGCGCCGGATCGCAGGCGCCTCGGCAAGCAAGGAGCGCAGGATCTCGAAGAGCTCGTTGAGCGAGGTGCTCTCGCCCACCGCCACGTTGTAGACCTGGTTGAGCGCCTGCGGGTTGCCCGTCAGGGCGGCAAGCAAATTGGCCTGAACCGCGTTGGCGACGAAGCAGAAGTCGCGCGTGGTCTCGCCGTCGCCGTTGATTTCCACGGCCTCGCCGCGCAGCATCGCTCGTATCCACCGCGGAATCACCGCCGCGTAGGCGCCCTCGGGGTCCTGGCGCGGGCCGAAGACGTTGAAGTAGCGCAGGCCGACGACTTCGATGCCATAGCAGCGCGCAAACACCCCGGCGTAGAGCTCGTTGGTCAATTTGCTTGCAGCGTAAGGCGAGAGCGGACGGCCAGTGACCTCTTCCACCTTGGGCAGGCCTGGGTGATCGCCGTACGCCGAGCTCGAGGATGCATACACGAAGCGCCGGGCCTTTGCGTCGCGCGCCGCCGCGAGCACGTTGGCAAAGCCGGTAACGTTCGCGGCGTGGGTGGCAAGCGGGTCCGCGATGGAACGCGGCACCGAGCCGAGCGCGGCCTGGTGCAGGACCAGGTCCGCGTTGCGGCAGGCCTCCCGGCACGTCTGGAGATCGGCGATGCTGCCTTCGATGAATCGGTGCCGCTTCCACGCTTCCCGGCCGACCGCTTGCTCGACCTCGCGCAGGTTCTCGCGATGACCGGTCGAGAAGTTGTCCAGACCGACGACGTCCTGATTCAGGCTAAGCAGTCTCTCGACAAGATTGGATCCGATGAAGCCGGCGCTGCCGGTGACGAGCCAGCTCAGGCGCTTGCCCGAGAGCGCGTCGCGGATCCTCTCCAAGGGAAGCTTGGTCACAGTCGCCACACCTCGATCCCGCGCGCGCGCAGCGCGGCGCGATCGGCCTGGCTTTTCACATCGACGTAGACGCCGTTCGGAACGAGCTTGGCGACGAAATCCTCCAGCGGCCGGTGAGTGAATTCGCGATGCGCCACCGCGGCGACGATGGCGGCGGCCCTGGGAAGGTCGTTCCACTGGGTGAGCCGGATGCCGTATTCGTGCTCGGCTTCTTTAGGATCCGCGATCGGGTCATGCACCAGGACGTTGGCGCCGAAGGATTGCAGCTCGCGCACGACATCCACCACGCGCGAATTGCGCGTGTCGGGGACGTTCTCCTTGAAAGTCAGCCCGAGGACGATGATCGTTTCCTTGTTGACTGAAAATCCCCTCAGGATCATGCGCTTGATGGTCTGCTCGGCGACGTACTTTCCCATCCCGTCGTTGATCTTGCGGCCAGACAGAATCACCTGCGGATGGTAGCCGAGGGTTTCCGCCTTGTAAGTCAGGTAGTAGGGGTCGACGCCGATGCAGTGCCCGCCGACCAGGCCGGGCCTGAACGGCAGGAAATTCCATTTGGTGCCGGCGGCCTCGAGCACTTCCAGCGTGTCGATGCCGATCTGGTGAAAGATGATCGAGAGCTCGTTGATGAGCGCGATGTTCAAGTCGCGCTGCGTGTTCTCGATCACCTTGGCGGCTTCGGCGACCCTGATCGAGCTCGCGCGGTGCACGCCGGCGGCGACGATGCTCGCGTAGACCTGCGCCACGCGCTCGAGGGTCTGCGCCGTGTCGCCGGCGACCACCTTGACGATCTTGGCGATGGTGTGCTGCTTGTCTCCTGGATTGATCCGCTCGGGCGAGTAGCCGACGAAAAAGTCCTTTTTCCAGCGCATGCCCGAATGCTGCTCGATTACCGGAACGCAGACTTCCTCGGTGGCGCCCGGATAGACCGTCGATTCGAACACCACGGTCGCGCCGCGCTTGAGATTTTTCCCGACTGAGGTGCTCGCGCTCAGCAAGGGTCGGAAATCGGGCTTGTGGGCCTCGTCGATCGGCGTCGGCACCGCGACGATGATGAAGTCGGCTTCCCGCAGGGCGAGCGGGTTGGTCGTGACCTCGAGCTTCGCGGCCGCCTTGAACTGCTCGGGGCTGACTTCTCCGGTCCGATCGAGGTGCCTGCGGTAAGCGCCGACCTTGTCTTCGGAAAGGTCGAAGCCGATCGTGCGGGTGTGCTTCGCGAACTCGACCGCCAGCGGCAGGCCGACATAACCCAGCCCGACCACCGCGATGGTCGTCACGTCACAGGCTCGCCAGAAGCGCCGCTGCCTCCTGCTGGATGGGGAGCAGGCGATCGAGCTTCGCGAGCACCTCGAGCTCCTTGCGCGCCGCGTCCTTGCGCCCCGCCTTGATCAGAGCCTTGGCGAAATTGAGCCGGATCCGGTAGGCGTCGGGCGCAAGTTCCGCAGCGCGCCCCATCAGTTCGAGTCCGCGCTCGCTTTGCCCGTTGTCCGAGAGGATCGAGCCCAGCGTGTCCATGATCGAGGGATTGTCCGGCGCGAGCTCGTGGGCGCGTTCGGCATATTCGAGCGCCTTGGGTTGCTTGAGCTCCTTCATCGCCCAGGCGAGGTTGTTCAGCAGCATCGCATTGTTCGGTTGCCGCTCGAGCGCGCTTTGATAGCGCTGCGCGGCCGATGCGTAGCGCTTCGCCGCGATATCGCCCTCCGCAAGATAGGCGAGTACGGTTGCATCGCTCGGGTGGCGCTTGATCCAGTCTTGCGCGAGCGCATCCGCCTCCGAGCGCTTCCCGGCGGCCTCCATCACCGCGTGCGTGCGAGCGACCAGCTCCGCAAGATCGAACTTCTTCAGGGCTTCGCGATAAACGCGTTCGGCGCTGTCCCACTTCTTTTGCGCCACGTAGACTTCCGCCTCGAGCGCGTAGCCGAAAGGCTGTTTCGGATTCTCGGCCTGGACCGCGCGCGCTTCGCGCAGCGCGTCCTCGTGGCGGCCGGTCGTGACGTAAATCGCGGCGATGTCGCGCTGCGCGCTCGCCAGGTCAGGCCGCAGCGCAAGCACAGCGCGCAGCGCCTTGATCGCCTCGTCGGGTTGCTTCGCCGCCATCTGGGCGCGCGCGAGCAGCACTTCGGGCTCGGGCGCCTTCGGCGCCAGCTCCGCAAGCCGGGTGAAGGTCGCGACGGCCTGCCGCGTCTCGCCGGCGGCGAGTTGCGCCACGCCGAGCGCCTGCACCATTGCCGCATTATTGGGCAAGGCCACCTGGGCGTCCTGCGCGGCGGCGAGCGCTCCCTTGTAGTCGCGGCTCCTCAGATAGTAGTTGATGAGGCTTGCGCGGGCGCTCGGCGAAGCGGGATTGCTTGCCACTGACTGCTTGAGGAGTTTTTCGATTTCCTGCGGATTGGCGCCGGTCACGCGCAAGAGCACCGAGAGCCCGAGAAGCGCCTGCTCGTTGCCGGGCTCAGTCTTGAGCACCGCTTCGTAGCGCTTTCTCGCGGCATCGGGTTTCTTTTCACGCAGATCGAGCTGCGCCAGATTGGAAATCGCCGCCATGTCATTCGGGCGCAGCTGCACGGCGCGCTCGAAACTGGCGCGCGCGAGCGCGAAGTCGCCCTTCAGGACGAGCGCAAGGCCGCGCAGATTGTGCGTGAGCGCATTGTCGGGCTGCTTTTTCTCGAGCGCCTGCAGCGCCTCGAGCGCCTTGTCGGGCTGGCGCTGGCGCAGGTAATTCGCCACCAGCGCGAGGTCCGCTTGGTAGTCCTGCGGATGGCTCGCCGATGCGGCTTCGAGCTCGGCGATGCCGCGCGCCGGATCTCCGGCGGCGAACCGGATGCCTGCCAGGCGCGTTTGTACGCCCGCACTGTCGGGCGCGAGCGCTTTCGCCTGCTCGTACTGACGCGCCGCGCTCGCGACGTCGCCGCTGGCGAGATACGCCTCGCCGGCGAGGGCGAGAATCTTCGGATCGTTTGCGTCCTGCGTCAGGAGCTCGCGCACCTCGGTCAGGGCAAGCTCGGTCTGCCCCATGCGAAGGTGAGTGGCCGCCAAAAGCCGCTTCGGCGCCACTGCGTTCGGCGCATCGAAGACCGCCTTGCGCAAATGGCTTTCGGCTTCCGCATACGCGCCCGATTGGAACGCCGCCATCCCGGCGAGCGTGAGGCTCGGCACGTGATCGGGTGCAACCTTCAGCACCTGGAGTATCGCCTCGCGCGCGAGCGCGAATTTGCGCTGCTCGGTGAGCAGCAGGGCTTTGGCGTAGGAGCTGCGCGGATCTTTGGGCGCTGTCTTTTCGAGAGCCTCGACTTCAGCGGACGCTTTGTCCAGGGACCGGTTCCTCAGCAGGTGGGTGACGAGGCTCAGTCGCGGCGCGACCTCGCGGGGAGCGGCCCGGATCGTGTCGCGGTAGGCGAGTTCGGCCGCTTCGCCCTCGCCCCGGAGCGCAAGCAGGTCGGCCTTGAGAAGAAGCGCCTCGAAGTGGCCGGGCGATGCGATGAGAGCCGCATCGACCCGCGCGAGGGCCTTGCCAAAATCCCGCTCCGAGGCCGCGAGCCTCGCCAGGCCGAGATTTGCCGTCACGTTGCCCGGATCGAGCGCGAGCGCCTCGGCCAGGGCAGCTTGCCCTTCTGCGCCGCGACCCTGCGCGAATTGCGCCATGCCGACCAGGGCACGCAGCTCGGCCTGCAGCTTCGGCGAGGACAGAGTTTTCGAGCCGAGCTCTGCGAGCACTTTGTCGTTCGCGCCCCGCGCGAGCTCGGCGCGCGCGAGCGCGAGCTCGAGCTCGTCGCTGCGCAGGCCGAGATCGGAGGCTTTCTTGAGCTCGATCTGCGCCGAGCCGACGTCGCCGCTTTCCAGGAACGACAGCCCGAGGAGATATCTCGCCTCGGCGTTCTCAGGCTCCTTCTGCAGCGCGTTTTTCAGCTGGATGATGGAGACACTGAAATCGCGTTTGCCGATGGCTTGCTTGGCCGAGGCGAGGAGCGAGGCGGGATCGTCGCGGCTGCAGCCGACGAGCGCAATTGACAGTGTGACGAGCACTAGCGCGCGGATCGATTTCATCGCTGTAGTTCCTTGAGGCCAAACCGGTTGAGCAGATCGTAAAGCGTCGGCCGGCTGATGCCGAGCAGCTCGGCAGCCCGGCTCATGTTGCCGTTCACGCGCGAGAGCACCCGCACCAGCGCATCGCGCTCGGCATCGTCGCGCACCTGTCTGAGTGTCGGCACGTCGTCGTGCGACTTGGCCGGCTCGAGACCGAAATCGGCTGCGCGCAGCAGTGTTCCGTCGGCCATGATCACCGCGCGCTTGGTGTAGTTTTGCAGCTCGCGCACGTTGCCGTTCCACGCATGGGCTTCGATGGCGGCGAGCGCCTCGGGAAGCAGAGTCAGAGTGCCGCGCCTTTGCTCCTCGGCGTACTGGCGCACGAACGCATGCGCGAGCAGGGCGGCGTCGCCCTTGCGCTCGCGCAGCGGCGGAATGGCGACGACGATTTCGGCAAGCCGGTAGTAAAGGTCCTCGCGGAAACGGCCTTCCGCGATCATGGCGCCCAGATCCTGGTGGGTCGCGCACACGACGCGCACGTCGACGGCAATCTCTTGCCTGCCGCCGAGGCGCTCGATCGTGCGGCCCTGGAGGAAGCGCAGGATCTTCGCCTGCAGCGCGGCGGGCAGGTCGCCGATCTCGTCGAGGAACAGCGTGCCGCGATGCGCGGTCTCGATTTTCCCGAGCGTCTGCTTGGTGGCGCCGGTGAACGCGCCCTTCTCGTAGCCGAAGAGCTCGCTCTCGAGCAGGTTCTCGGGGATGGCGGCGCAGTTGATGGCAACGAAGCGGCCTTCCCTGCGGGCAGACAGCGCGTGAACCGCGCGCGCGAGCAGCTCCTTGCCGGTGCCCGATTCGCCCAGCAGCATCACGGTGGCATTCGTGGTGGCCACCTTCTCCACGGTGGCGCAGGCTTTGAGCATCTGCGGATCGCGCGTGAGGAGCTCGCCCAGAGGGCCCGCGCGCTGCGCCGACTGCAGGCGCTTGTTCTCCGCCTGCAGCTCGTGCAGCCGGAAGGCGCGCTCGATGATCAGCGCGAGGATTTCGGGCTGGAAAGGCTTGGCGTAGAAATCGTAGGCCCCCAGGGCGATCGCCTGCAGGGCGTTTTGATGGTCGTTCTGCCCGGTGAGGACGATGATTTTCGTGTCCGGGGCCGCCGTGAGGATTTCCTGCAGCAGCCTGAAACCCTCGGAGGGATCGTCGGGGCGCGGCGGCAGTCCCAGGTCCATGGTCACCACGGCCGGCCGGTGGCGCCTCACCTGGGCAAGAGCGCTTTCCCGATCCGCCGCCGGCACCGGCTCGTACTGCTCGAACGCCCAGCTCATCTGCGTCTGCAGCGCCGGGTCGTCCTCGATGATCAGCAACGGTCCTCTGCTCTGGCTCATGGTTTGCGCTTCACGCGACTTCGCGTTGTTGCCGGTCCTGCCACGCAGGATCCCGGTGCAGCGGAAGGATAACCCTTATCTTCGACCCGGCGCCGGGCTTGCTTTGCGCCTCGAGGGCCCCGCCGATCTCCTTCACGTACTGCGCAGCCTCGTAGGCGCCGATGCCCATGCCGGCGCCCTTGGTGGTCTGGAAGGGCCGGAACAGCCTCTCGCGCAGGAATTCCTCGCTCATGCCGCAGCCGGTATCGCTGACCTCGACGCACGCGCGTGACCCGTCGGCGAATACGCGAATCGCCACCACGCCTCCGAGCTCGGTCGCATCGAGCGCATTCTGCAGGAGATGCCCGATGACGCGCTCCAGGCGCTGCTCGTGCGCGAGCGCGAGCACCTCGGGCGCGGCTTCGATGGCGATCGGCCGCGCATCCTTCGCCTTGGCCTGGAGGACGCGCCCGGCGACGAGGGCGAGGTCGACGGGCAGCAGGTTCTCCGCGCCGCGGCTGCCGGTGCTCAATTGCAGCAGCAGCTTATTCATCCGCTCGGCCACGTGCCTCACGGTGGCGAGCATGTCCTCCTGGAA
>Ga0066660_10001026_pt1 | contig 11240 bp, 9 predicted proteins | sample GraSoiAngelo_109_FD_75177 | JGI IMG/M metagenome (GOLD analysis project Ga0066660, IMG submission 75177) | Grasslands soil microbial communities from the Angelo Coastal Reserve, California, USA - 14_0903_12_20cm | ecosystem: Environmental > Terrestrial > Soil > Grasslands | place: USA...
CAGCGCTGTCGCTGCGTCAACTATAATCACCATCACCGGGTCCTACGGTGGCGTGGCCAGGACGGCCTCGCTCACCGTGACGCCTGCGCCTCCTCCACCTCCCACGCTGGCTTCGCTGACGCTAAGTCCGGCAACGGTTATTGGCGGCCTGCAATCTTCCACGGGCACGGTAAGGCTAAGCGCTCCAGCTCCCGCCGGGGGTGCGCAGGTCATGCTCTCCAGCAGCAACGGCGCGGCCAGGGTGCCCTCCAGCGTGTTCGTTCCGGCAGGAGCCACCAGCGCGACCTTCACGGTGAACACCTCCATAGTTCTCTTTTCGACTTCCGCTACGATCTCGGCTTCCTACAACGGGACGACTCGGACGGCAGGTCTTACAGTGCTCTTGTAGCCCGGTGCGCTTTCCTACGCGGCTGGTGTCAAACTAGCCGCGTAAAGGCGTGGCCGTTCTTAAGAAAGACTCGCGGCGCGGGTTAGGGGAAGCAGAGACAGGCTAAAAATCTGGCGGGGGCGGATGTGAAAGCCCAGATGAATACACCTCGCTTCTGGAAACACATCTCAAAGCCGCGGAAACACCGCGTTGCGTTGCTATGCTACATTGGCGCTCAGAGGCGGATAAGTGCGTGACTGCGAACGGCCGCCTCTCCACTGAGCGAATGCATTGGCGTCTGCCGAACAAATCGTTGCGCGGTTGACCAGCAACCGGGAAAAGATCCTCCGCTACGCATGGATCCCGCAAGTACTTGCAGGACTATTTCTCTTGGGCCTCGGCTATTTCATGGGCCACGCGCATTTTCACCTGATCCGCCAGGGCGCGAGAGCGCCCGGAAGAATCGTCGGCTTCAAGCAGGAGAATTTCCGCCGCTCCTCGGAATCGTTTTCGACGACTGGGTATATGCCCATCGTCGAATTCCACACCAAAGATCGCTTCGTCCAATTTCAGGACTGGCTGGGAGCGGGAATCGCGGGAAGCAAAAATGTTCCCGTGATTGTCTTGTATGACCCAGCAAATCCCTCGGTAGCCATGATTGACCGGCCCGTCTGGAATTGGATCCCTTGGGCCCCAACTTTCGCCGTTGGCCTCCTCTTGGTCCTTTCGGCCATCAACGGTTTTTTCCGCTCCCAGCGCCCCGCTGAAACCTCCTGACTCTCTTTCAATGGCGAATCTTCAGACCCGTTCTTTTTCCTCCCCGGGGGGACCACCTCGCGTGGCCTGCTACAATCTTCGCGTGCCTTCTCCCGATTCCGCCAGGTATCGCAAACTGGTCGCCTCACCGGCAGATACCGGCGCGCGGCTCGACCGTTTTGTTGCGACCCACTGTCCCGATCTCAGCCGTACCCGCGTTCAGGAACTCATCGCATCTGGCCTCGTGCTCATCGATGGGAAAGCGGCAAGCAAAGGCTCGCTGCATCTTCGCGGCGGCCAAAAAATCTCTGTCGAAGTCACGGAGCGCCCGCCCATCGTCGCGGAGGCGGAATCGATTCCCCTCGATGTCCTTTATGAGGACGACGACGTCATGGCCATCAACAAGGCCGCAGGCATGACCGTTCATGCCGGCGCCGGAAATGTCTCCGGCACGCTTGTCAACGCGCTTCTCGGGCGTGGGCAATCGCTTTCGCAGGCGGGTGATCCGCTGCGGCCGGGAATCGTCCACCGGCTCGACAAGGAAACATCAGGCGTTATTCTTGTCGCCAAGAACGACGCGGCGCACGCCAAGCTCGGCGAAGCCTTTCGCCAGCGGGCCATCAAAAAAACGTATATCGCGCTGGTGCGGGGCGCCCTTGCGGAGAAAAGCGGCCGTATCGAGCTGGCCATCGGGCGCGATCCGATTCATCGCACGCGCATGACCACAGAACGCAAGTCCTGGCACGGCGGGACAATCGCGAATCCGCGCGAGGCCCGCACGGATTGGAAGGCTCTCGCCAAGTTAGGCAACACGACGCTGGTGGAAGTCCGGCTCCATACCGGGCGCACGCATCAGATTCGAGTGCACTTCTCGGCGCTGAAGCATCCCGTGGTGGGCGATACGCTTTACGGTGCGGCAGGGGAACTGCGCCTTGGCAAGCGCACACTGCCGAAGCTGGGGCGTAATTTTCTGCACGCCGCAAAGCTCGGCTTCGCGCAGCCGCGGACCGGTGCATGGATCGAAGTTCGCGCGGTGTTGCCGGCTGAGTTACGCAATTTTTTGAAGAAACTTTGTGACGCGGCGGGAGAACCGCAGAGCCGAATTGACGCTGCGCTGGCGGGATACCTATAATCGATTGAAATGCGACGGACGATCACTTCGATCTCTTTGGCGCTGGTGCTGTTGCTCCTTCTGCTGACCGACCGGGCGCAGCAATCTTCACCGGACAAGGTTCAAGCGTCCTCGCCGGACAAGGCTCAGGCATCCTTACCGGACGCGAAGCCTCAAGCGCCGCCCGCACCGCCACAGTCGGCGGCACCGAAGCAAGGGCCTGCTCAGAAGAGCAGCGAAACGATTATTTCCGTGGTCAACCTCGTCGACGTTCTTTTCACGGTGCTCAACCGCCGCAACAAACTCGTTCCGGAGCTCGAAAAGAGCGACTTCAAGATTTGGGACGACAAGGCTCCGCAGGAAATCCGTTATTTCAGCAGGCAGTCCGATCTGCCCCTGCGCATCGGCATGCTGTTGGACACATCGAACAGTATCCGCGACCGCCTCAAGTTCGAGCAGGATGCTTCGACCAATTTCCTGTTCAGCGTGCTGCGCCACAATAAAGATGAAGCTTTTGTCATGACCTTCGACGACGAGCCGCAAATCGTCCAGGCCTTCACGGGCGACGCGGGAGCGCTGCGCGACCAGATTACCAAGACACGCGCCGGCGGCGGCACCGCGATCTACGACGCGATTTATGAAGCGTGCGTGAAAGAGCTGAGCCACCCGCCGCGCCCGCCGGGCGATCAGCCGGACGTGGTGCGCCGCGTGATGATTCTCATCAGCGATGGCGAGGACAATTTATCGACACACACGCGTTCGGAAGCCATCGAAATGGCCCAGCGCACCAGCGTGGTCATCTACACCATCAGCACGAGCACGCAATGGATTTCCCTTTCCCAGACCGATCCGAGCAGGATGGGCGACCGCAAATATCATCTGACGGACGGTGACAAGATTCTCCAGGATCTTGCCGAGGAAACCGGCGGCCGCGCGTTTTTTCCTTATCACGTAGACGATCTGGACCAGTCGTTCCAGGACATCGGCGACGAACTTCGCAATCAGTATTCCATCGCCTATCTGCCGACGAACTACGTCCTCGATGGCCGCTATCACAAGATCCGCATCGAAGTGCCCGAACACAAGGGCTACCAGGTGCGCGCCCGCCGCGGCTATTTCGCCCGCGCCAACGCCAACGTGCCGGCCACGCCAAACCCTCCCGGCGGCACTCCTCAGTAATCGGCATTTGAAAAATATTTTCGCGCCGCTCAATTTAAGGTTCAGTTTTGAAAACGCGATTCTTTACTGCGCGATTCGCCAGTCAACCTCAAAAAACGCGCTAGGCACGGCGCGATTCGATAGTGAGTTTAGGATTCTTAGCGGGAAACATTGCGCAGCAGCACGGCGTCTGAATCCGCGTGCCCGCGCTTGATCCCCAACCGCGCGCCGTCTTTCGAGAACGCGTAGGCGGCAATTCGCTCCGCCATAAAATGCGTCAGCTGGCGCCGCCCCGATCCATCCAGCGGCTGCACCCACAGATTGTCCACGCCCCTCTCCCGCACCACATATGCAACGGCCTTTCCGGAAGGCAGGAACGCAAGGCCGGGCAGCCCCCGCGGATCGAATTCCAAGGACGATTTTTTGCCATCCTCGAGAGAATAAGAAACAAGCATGGGTGTGTGGTCCGATTCGCGCACGTCGAATGTGGCGACGGTTCTGCCGTCGGGGGAGAGGTCGTAGGGTTCGGCGGGAGATTTAATAATGGTTTCCAATGAACCCCCGTCGATGGGAATGCGCTTGAGGAAATGATTTTCCGCCGCGTCGAGGTAGTACAACCACTTGCCGTCATTCGAACAGACCGGCATGCGCTCATTAATGCCATAAGTAAGGCGCACCAAGTTTGTGCCGTCCGAATCGACGCGCCAAAAATTGGCTTCGGCGCCGCCCGATCGGCTTATCGCGCGAAAGACGACGTAGCGTCCATTCCCGCACGAAGCCACCTGATCCATGGGGTAGCGGGGATCGGAGAAAACGACGCGGCCCCCTCCAGCCGGATTCACCATTCGAATGTCCGGACCCTGGATGACCAAGATTTGGGAATCCGGCGTCCAGTTCCAACTCCAAGCGGGCAGGTTAGAGGGAAGCTTGATGGGAGTTAGCTTTTCCGGGGAACCAGCAGGGGCGATTTCGATCTCAAATTTTCCCTGGACCTGGCTTGCCGCGATGTTCTGGCCGTCCGCGGAAAGGCTGGGATGGATGTAATCGTTGGTGTCGGTGGTCAAGAGACGAAAATCGCCGTCGGGGTAGGAAACAACACCAAGCTGATTCCGAAGAAAACCCGTGGCGGCGGTGATGGCCGAGACGACCAGAGCGCTCCCATCTGGTAACCACGCCGGTTCAAAGTAGATGCGATCTTTCGCGATGGCCGTTTGTTTCATCTCCCCACTGGCGACGTCTACGACGAGAAATCCTCCGAGATCCTGAGGCGTCGGTTGGACGATGGGAATCACGATGGTCTTGCCATCGGGGGACCAGGAAAGCGTCAGGCTGTCGGTGGAAACCTCCCGGTGATGGAAGAGGTCGCGTTCGAAGGAGCCATCGCGCCTGGCGATCTTGAGGTCCGTCACCGTGGAATCGCCATGCTGGTGCAAGTAGGCGAAGCCCTGACCGTCGGGCGAGAAGGCGATGGGGCTGTCCACGTCCTTAATGAGTAGCCGCGGGGTTCCGCCCAGCATGGGAGCGTCGTAGAGGGAAGCGATCGATTGCTCGGAGTCGTCGCGGCGGACGAAGTACATGTAATTGCCATCGGGAGAAAACGTCAGGCCGCTGTAGCGCGTGGCAGCGGGTGTGACGACTTGCGTGTTGCTCCCCGTGGAAATATGCCGGAGCCACAGGGATTGCAGGCCATTCTCGTCCAGGACGTGGAGCAAGTATTTTCCGTCGGGGGAAATTCTGGCCAGGGAGACGTGACCGTTGTTGGTGAGATTTTCGACCGACATTCTTTCCACCGGCAAATCCTTTTTGTGTGGCAGGAAGGAGTAGACGCCGAAGGCGGCGGCGACGAGCAAGAGGAAGACAGCTCCAATTACGAGGGCCGTGCCGAATCTGCTCTTGCTGGCGGCGGCAATCAGGATGGAACTGCCCGAGGGCGAACGCGGCGGCCCGGCAGGCTGGGCGGCCGGCGTGGACAACTGCTTTGGGATGCCACCCGAGGAAGAGGAAACAGGCGCGACCTTGCCGGAATCGATCTCGCGCTGCAGACGCTTGAGGTCGGCGCGTAGTTCCGCGGCGACCTGGTAACGCACGTCGCGATCTTTTTCGAGGGTTTTGTCGAGGATGCGCTCGAGCTCGGCGGGGACGTCGGGATTCAATCTGACCGGAGCCACCGGAGCGTTGTGCAGGATGTTGTCGAAGACCACGGCGCTGGTGGTGCCCGGGAACGGCTGCTTGCCGGTGGCCAACTGATAGAGGACGCCGCCGAGGGAGAAGAGGTCGCTGCGAGGGTCGAGTTCCTCGCCACGCGCTTGTTCGGGTGACATGTAGGAGATGGTGCCGACGGCAGTGCCGGGACTGGTGAGAAGCAAAGTCTCGAAATCGACGAGGGTCTCCCCGCCAAGGTGTGCATGGTGCTCGGGCAGGAGTTTGGCGAGGCCAAAATCGAGAATTTTGACGGCGCTACGGTCGGTCATGAAAATGTTGGCGGGCTTGATATCGCGATGGATGATGCCCTTTTTGTGCGCGGCGTCCAGGGCGTCAGCGAGCTGGATGCCGATGTCAATCGTGCGCGGAACGGGGAGGGAGCCGAGGGGAATCAGCTTGTCGAGGGTCTGGCCTTCGAGCAGCTCCATGGCGATGAAGGTCCGGCCATCGTGTTCCTCGATGGCGTGAATGGTGCATATGCCGGGATGATTGAGCGCGGAGGCGGCGCGGGCCTCACGGAGGAAACGTTCGAGAGTCTGGGGGTCGCGGTGGGTGTCTTCCGGGAGGAATTTCAGGGCTACCCGGCGGCCCAGTTTGGTGTCTTCTGCTTCGTAGACGACGCCCATGCCGCCCTTACCAAGCTGGCGGAGGATGCGGTAATGGGCAATGGCTTCGTTGAGCATGAGCGCGGAGCAAAATGAGGATGGTAGACGGTCGGGGGATTCGGGTCAATTGGTTCGGGGAAAAGGGATCAAAGAATTAGAGAGCAGGTGTCTAGAGTTGAGAGGAAGAGTTCCGCAAGCAGCGTCAGCGGAGGTGGAAGAGGGAAGCGGCCGAAAGAAAGAGGAAAACAGCGAGACCAAGGAAATTCCACACACCTGCTGCGCATGAATGGACACTCAAAATCGTCCCTGCGCATTAGACCCGAGCCAGCTGCATGCGAAGAGTGCGCGTCCCGCGTCTAGCTCGCCCGTCTTCTCCAGAGTTAGGAAAGCCTCGTCCCGACCACCGTAATGTGTCGTGAGGGATAATAAACGGTAAGCACGCGGCACCTGGGGAGCGCTTGCTGCGTATCGGTTCTGGCGGTATTTCTTTTTCCAAGAATCCCAGAACCTCTCCTGCTGTGACGCGGATTACGCGAGCAGCAGCACAGGAGTCCCTCATGATCGACGAAATCCTCAAAGTTTTGCAGAAGTGCCCCTTGGCGCAGTATGAGCAAGGAAAGGATTCTGTTCGCGTGCTTCCCGGTTCTCCCGAAGGATTCGAAGTCATCATCGAGCAAATTTGGGAGAACCATTACAGCGTGACTTATGGCGGCTGGCATGAAGACTTTTACTCGTTGGAGGAAGCGCTCAGTTGTTTTTTCCTCGGGCTTTCGAATCACGCTAGATTGAAGGTCTGTAGCAAAGTTGGAAAACCTTTTCGATGGACGGTTGAGTATTGGACCGACCCAGATTGGCGGGAACGTTCCACCAAGGCGACTTGGTCTCGGCGGATTTTGACGCCAGCGGTGACCGCTTACCTGCAGAATGACCTCCTACCTGAGAGCAATGTGCAGCCGTTCGTGAACAAAATGGCCGCTGGCCATTGACGATTCGAACCAAGAGGATTGAGTCCCCGACGCGTCTCGGGATTGACTGCTTACCGAGCGAGGCGATAGCCGTGTTGTAAAGACTTCCGGTTAGACTTGGGCGTGTAACGGCCAAGCCCGGGAGGTCATCCATAAAGTATGCGATACCTGGTGCGAGCGCGAGTGAAAGATGGTTGCCAGCGGGGGTTGCTGGAAGCGATCGAGCGCGGCACGTTAGGCCAAGGATCGGTCGCGGGGAACGAATACCTGCGCAACATGAATGAGGCCAGGGTTTGCGCCGACAAGACAGTGCGGTGGGTGGAAGTGTGTTATTGCCTCACGCCGCTCGAGGAAGAGCGGCCTTACTGGGAAGAGTTTTTCGAACTGGTGAAAGTGCAGGACGCTCACGACCGCCGCAAATGCCGCGACGAGAATGGCACTGAGCCGTGGGCCTGCGGCGATTGCGACTGCACCGCCCGGCTCGAAGAAAAGCTCAAGAATCGAGACAAACCGTTTCTCGGACTCTTGCGCAATTCTCTTGCTGATCCCACCGCATAGCCTGACGGGAACGGAAAAACGCGCGCCCGGCCAAAGAAAAAGCCCTGCCCTCAAACACCGAGGCCCTGCCGGCAAGGTCAGGGCAGCCTTGTTGAGATGGATGCCGGGGGAACAGCGCCTGAACGATGGAGACTCTGGAGTTCACACCGTCGTCTTTGGCGCGGCTCTTTCGACCTTGCGAAACGGCGATACGGCTATACAATGCTTGGGCATTTCCCCTTGGACCATCTAGAGAGGAGATTTCAGCCTCATGTTCTTCGATAGCAAACGACGCTCCAGCCAGCTTGTTTCCGCGTTCCTCCTGTTCACATTGGCGCTGTTGCTGATGGCCTTTCGGCCCGGCGCCCGCGCCCAGGCGCCTGACATCACCACCAAGCTGAGTGGCTTTGACTCCTACATGGAGCAAGTTCTAAAGGATTGGAACACCCCAGGGATTGGCGTGGGAATCGTGGTTAACGACAAACTGGTTTTCGCTAAGGGCTACGGCTATCGCGACTACGAGAAGAAGCTGCCCTTCACGCTAGCGACGCTCTGCCAGATCGCCTCAAACTCAAAACTGTTCACCGCTGTTTCTGCGGGCATGCTGGTCGAGGAAGGAAAGCTGACTTGGGACAAGCCGGTGCGCGAGTCCGTTCCAACGATTCAGTTCTACAACGACCAGCTCAACAACAACGTCACTCTGCGCGACATGTTGTCGCACCGCACGGGAGTGACGCGGCACGATTTGATCTGGTTCAAGTCGCCTTTTACGAGGAAGGAGCTGTTCGAAAAGCTGAAGTACCTCGAGCCGCAGGAGCCCATGCGGGAAACCTTCCTCTACAACAACCTGATGTACGCTGCCGCCGGCAGCATCATCGAACTGAAATCCGGGAAAACCTGGGAGCAGTTCGTGCGCGAGAGGATTTTCACACCGCTGGACATGAACACCACCACCTTCACCATTTCCGATATGACCCAGCATCCGGACCACGGTGTGCCTTACAAGGAAAAGCGCGACTCGTTCGAGCTGTACAAAATTCCTTACTATGAAGACACCGAGGGCGTCGCTCCGGCGGGCGCCATCATTTCCAATATCGATGAGCTGTCGCACTGGCTGATCGCGCTCATGAACGACGGAAAATACAACGGCAAACAGGTGCTGCCGGCAAATGTGCTGAAAGCCACGCTGCAACCGGCCATTGGTTTGCCAAACACCCTTGGGGAATCGCAAGGATTTTGGGAGCTGCTCAACCCGGCCTACGGCATGGGCCGGCAGACCGCCGCGTATCGCGGGCACCTGATGACCTTTCATGGCGGCGACCTCCCCGGCTTCCACTCGCAGGTTTCCTTCCTACCCAACGACAAGATCGGTGTAATCGTTCTCGTGATCAGCGATCATAGCGCCCCGTTGTACAACATCGTCAGTTACAACGTGTATGAGCGGCTTCTTGGGATGGACCAGACGCCGTGGAGCCAGCGCCGGCTTCAACAGCGGCTCGCTGGCAAGAAAGCGGGCACGGAAGCACGGGCCAAAGCCGGCGCCGACCGCATTCTGAACACCAAACCGTCCCACGCGCTTGCCGACTACGCCGGCGACTATGAAAATGCGGCTTACGGCATTCTTAAAATCGCGTCCAAGCCTGACGCGCTGCAATTTAGTTTTCACGAGTTCCAGTTTCCAATGAGCCATTTCCATTACGACCGGTTTGACACCCCGGATGACGAACAATATGGCAAGTTCTCTCTTAATTTCCGGACCAACCCGCAAGGAGACATTGATAGCGCGGTGATATCCCTGGACCAGGCCGAAGTCGTTTTCACGCGCAAGCCCGATACGTTGGCCCCGGCGCTTCTAGAAAAACTCGCAGGCGTGTACGTCACTCCAACCAAGGTCAAATTTGAAGTTCTCTATCAGCCCGGAGCCGGTCTTTCACTCGCTTTCCCGGGGGGACCTCCCGTCAAGCTGATTCCCATCAAAGGGCTGAAGTTCAGGACTCCGCAATTCGCAGATAATATTTATGAGTTCGTCATGGAAAACGGCAAGGTAACCGCTCTGAAGGAGCGCGACCCATCCGGCGAATTCGACTTCTCGCGGCAGTAAGGGCGGGCAGGCGATCGCGTAAGGTTTACTTTGCGACCGCGGCAGGCCGGGCCTCGAGCGCCTTTAAGAGATGGTCGGAGTGTGAAACCCAGCCAAACAAGGCTTCGATCAGCAAGAGCGATGCTTGGTGGTTAGTAGTCGGCAGATTGTGGCCGATGGGCTCGGCGGTGCAGTCCCTGAGCAGCACGGGTGAGTAGTCTCTGAAGGTCGCGTCCCTGATGGTGGACTCCACGCACACGGACGTAGTGCATCCCGTGAAGACCAGAACTTTGGCGTTCAGGCGCTTGAGGACGCTATCCAACTCAGTTTGATAAAAGCCGCTGAACCGGGATTTCCAAATAACCATATCACCCGGTTGCGGCTTGAGTTCGGTCACGATCTCCGTATTCCACGTGTCACGGATTAGGATCCGACTTTCCGTTCCGTCGGGTGCTCGAACCGCCTTTCCGAAGTGCATCATTGTGTGCCTTATCCAGTTTGGAGAATCAGGAGGTCCGGCGTCGGAAAGGTCGGGAAGAAACCCCATCTTCAGGTAGAGGACGGGTATGCCCGCCTTGCGGGCGGCGGCAATAACCCTCGCGGTGACGGCAACGGCTTTTTGAATCTGGGAGATGTCGATTCCGGCGCGATCGAACATTCCGCCTTTGGTCCCAAAGTCGTTTTGCATGTCGATCACGAGCAGCGCGGTTTCTGCGGGCTCGAAGGCGATAGGCTCAGGGTGAGCATCGAGGAGCATGACGCACCTCCCTCATTTGCGGGGATTCTTGCCGGGCAGTATAACACCTTGAATTCGAACAATAGCCGAGCCTGACGACGTGCGCTCAAACCAATGAGCAAGAGAGATTCATCCCGCAGAATTCGCGTTAGAAGGGTCCCCAGGTGCGCAGGCGGGCTTGTCGTACCGACGCGCAGATCGGGCCGGGCAAGCCCTACAAAGGCAAGGCGGGAAGAAATTGGAGGCCGGGGTCCCGAGCGAGTCGGGATGAATTCCGCCCGGCCTGTGCATGGTCGGGGGGAGGCGAGGGAGGGGCAGGGGGAGCAAAAAAAGTGCTTGACATATTCCCATATAGGAATGTATTGTCGAACCTATGGCACGAGCGGCGACAACTTCGGATGCTTTCAATGCGGTGGCCGAGCCACGCCGGCGAGAGATTTTGAACTTCATCGCGCTCCAGGAACGGCCGGTGGGAGAGATTGTGGACTTGCTGGGGATGGAGCAGCCGTCGGTATCGAAGCACTTGCGTGTGTTGCTGCAAGTCGGGCTCGTCAATGTACGACGGGACGGGCGGCGAATGTTTTATCGAACGAATGCGGAGGCCATCCGGCCGATGCACGAGTGGACGGAAACGTTCGCACGATACTGGCGTCATCAATTAAGCCGGGTCAAGGAACGTGCCGAGCGCAGAAGCGAAGCGTCAAAAGATATCGGGCCGGATTC
>Ga0066660_10001028_pt1 | contig 11236 bp, 9 predicted proteins | sample GraSoiAngelo_109_FD_75177 | JGI IMG/M metagenome (GOLD analysis project Ga0066660, IMG submission 75177) | Grasslands soil microbial communities from the Angelo Coastal Reserve, California, USA - 14_0903_12_20cm | ecosystem: Environmental > Terrestrial > Soil > Grasslands | place: USA...
AGCCCGTGCTCCGGTTACTGGGGCCAGCTGGCGGGGACGGGAACGCCGCCCGCCTACGGCGGGGTGGCGCCCTGGGCCCCGTGCGGCTACACCCCCCAGCAGGTCCAGGGGGCCTACGGCATCGCGCCGGCGGTCGCGGCCGGTCTCGACGGCCGCGGCCAGACGGTGGCGGTGATCGACGCCTACAGCTCGTCCACCATCCAGCAGGACGTAGACACCTACTCCGATCGCCACGGGCTGCCCCACGCCAGCCTCCAGCAGGTGCGTAGCGCGGTCGCCTCCTCCACCCCCCAGGTCCCGGGTACCCAGGTCGATCCCCAGGGCTGGGCGGGCGAGGAGACGCTCGACATCGAGGCGGTTCACGCGATGGCCCCGGGCGCGCGCATCGTCTACGAGGGCGGCGACTCCTCGCTCAACGTGTCGCTCACCCAGGCCCTGAACGACGTCGTCGCCAACCACCGGGCGCAGATCGTCACCAACTCCTACGGCAGCGCCGGCGACGTCAACCAACAGAGCGATCTGGACCCGATCTTCGCCCAGGCGGCGGCCGAGGGCATGGGGATCTACTTCGCCAGCGGCGACGCCGGCGACGAGACCAAGGACCCCAACGGGCCCCACGACCGCGAGGTCGACTCCCCGGGCAACGACCCGATGGTCACCGCGGTCGGCGGCACCAGCCTGGGGGTGGGCGCCAGCGGCGAGTACCTGTTCGAGACCGGCTGGGGCACCTACCAGTCCAGCCTCTCGGGCGGCGCCTGGTCGCCGGCTCCGCCCGGCAACTGGCAGTACGGCGGCGGCGGGGGCACCAGCCAGACCTACGGTCAACCCGATTGGCAGCGCGACGTCGTGCCTTCTGACCTGGCCAGCTACTGGCAGGGCAAGCCGGCCGAGGCCAACGCCGGCGACGCCAACGGCCAGATCCATGTGCCGGGCCGCGCGGTCCCCGACGTGGCGCTCGACGCCGACGCCAACACCGGCTTCCTCGAGGGGCTGACCGAGGACTTCTCCGACCCGCCCACCGGGCTGCCCACCGACGACGACCACTACGGCGAGTTCCGGGTCGGCGGCACCAGCCTGTCGACCCCCCTGTTCGCGGGGATCATGGCCCTGGCCGACCAGGCGGCCGGCCGACCCCACGGCTTCCTCAACCCGGCTCTGTACCTGGCCGCCCGCCAACCCGCCTACCGCGACGTCGTCTCGCCCCCCTCCACCGTGTCGGTGGTGCGCAACGACTACAACAACGCGCGCGACGGCAGCGGCGGGACCACCACCAGCCTGAAGACCTTCAACCAGGTCGACACGCTGCACGTGCGTGCCGGCTATGACGACGCCACCGGGCTGGGCAGCCCGGCGGGCTTGGACTTCCTGCGCGCCCTGGCGCCCGGGTCCTCGCTGATCCCGGCCGGCGAGACGCCCGGGGCCAAAGTGCTGGTGCCCAGGCCGCCCGCCGGCAAGCACACCAAGCCCAAGCGCCGCGCGTGTGGCGCCAAGAAGAAGCCCAAGCGCAAGAAGCCCCGGCGGGCGCGGGGGCGCAAGCGCCCCGGCGCAGGCGCCCGCCAGGCGGCGCGACGCAAGCACGCCGCGGGCGGCAAGAAGGGCCGCCGCAAGCCGGCGCGCGCCTGCACCCGCCCCAAGCGCAAAAAGCCCAAGCACCGCAAGCGCAAGCGTCCCCGCCGGTCGGCCCGGTGAGCGCGATCGTCGCGATCGCCCTCACGGCCACCCTGCTCGTGGCCCCCGCGGCCGAGCGGACCGCCTCAGCGCCGCCGCCGCGGGCGGTGTCCGCGCCGCCCCCCGCGGCCACCGCGACCGACGCCAGGTCGCGCCGCTGCCCACCCGCTCCGCCCGAGCCCGCGCACCCGATCAGCCGCCGGGAGTGGATCTCGGGCGTGGCGATCACCGAGTACTACCCGGTGCCCGAGCGCTGGTCCGCGGGTCTGCCCGTCCACACGCCGGGCCTCACCGGTCGCCATGCCGTCGACTGGCTGTACTCGGCCCGCGGGGTGTCGATGGAAGGCGACGGCATCGACTCGCGCGGGCACCAAGTCCACATCTCCTCGCTGGGGGATGAGGGGTGGGTCAACCCCGCGGGTCACCCCACCCATCCGCTCTGTCCGGGGATCTGGAGTGCCGGGCCGCCCTACTGGCGCGCGGGCGGTTGGCGCAACGGCCACGGCGCCGTCACCTACCCGCTGCGCGGCGGGAAGTGGTCAAACGGAGCGCCCCGCCGCAAGCTCTCCTACCGCGGCGTGTCGTTCAGCCCGGGACCGTCGCTGCCCCTGCGCTACTACCACAGCATCGCCACCGACCCCCGTCTGATTCCGCGCGGGAGCCGGGTGTTGATCCCCGCCTATCGCGCGGTCAACGGCGGTTGGTTCGTCGCCCAGGACACCGGCGGGGCGATCAAGGCCCGCCACATCGACGTCTACCGGCCGCCGCCCGACTCGCCGTCGGATCAGGGGCGCGATCTGCGCGACCAGCGCGTCTATGTGATCCCGCCGGGCTGACGCCGCCGTGGGGCGGGGATCGCCACCGGCCGCGCCGTCGGGCCGCTGGGGCCCCGGGGATGGCGGCAAGCCGGGTGCGCCGGCCGAGAGCGCTATAGTCGGGCTACGTGGTCGGGCTATAGCCCGACCTTCTTCAGTGCCCGCGCTCGTAGCCTTGCTTCAAAAGCATCTCCGCGTTCGCAGCACGCACCAACGCCGGAGGTAAAACAATGGCTACAGGAACCGTGAAGTGGTTTAGCGACGACAAGGGCTTCGGGTTCATCACTCCCGATGACCAGTCCAAGGATCTCTTCGTCCACCATTCGGGGATAGCCGGCGACGGCTATCGCTCGCTCGCCGAGGGGGCCAAGGTCTCCTACGACGCCGAGTCGGGCGACAAGGGTCCCAAGGCAGTCAACGTCCAGCTCGTCTAGCGCGAGATCGTGCGCCTGCCGGCCTCCGGCCGGCAGGCCCGCACGCGCGCAGAGGCGAGAAGCTCAGCTCGCCGATTCCGTAGCATCGCCTCAATGGCCGACTGGGCGACGATCTCCTCGCTGGCCACCGCGGGCGGAACGCTCGTGCTCGCCGTCGCCACGTTCGCCTCGGTGAGGTCGGCCAACCGCTCGGCGCGCTTGGCCGAGCTCTCGCTGCTCACCGGGCTGCGGCCGGTGCTCATCCCCTCCAGGGCCGATGACCCGGTCGAGCGGATCCGGTTCGTCGACGGCCAGGTGCTCGAGGTGCCCGGGCACGGAGCCTCATTCGAGGTGGCCAACGGCAACATCTACCTGGCCATCGGCCTGCGCAACGGCGGCGCCGGGCTGGCGGTGATCCACGGGTGGCGGGTAGAGCCCAGGGAGGTCCCCGGCTCGGCCGGCATGGATGTGCCCGAGGTCACCGATTTCCGCCGCCAGCAGCGCGACCTATACATCCCCGCCGGGGACAGCGGCTTCTGGCAGGGAGCGATCCGGGATCACGACGATCGCTCATACGAGAGCATGTGCGCGGCGGCTGGGTCCGGGGCTTGGGTAATGGTCGACCTGCTCTACGGCGACCACGAAGGCGGTCAGCGCACGATCGCCCGCTTCGGGATCTCGCCCGCCGACCCGGGCGGGGGCTATGAGGCCCAGGTGAGCAGGTACTGGAACGTGGACCGAGCGGACCCCCGCTAGGGCGCTGCTTTGCCGCCGGCGGCGCCCGGGGCCTTGGTCTGGTGGACGTCCGAGGCATTCAGCGTGACGTGCCCGCTCGAGTCGGTCATGTGCACGCTGGCCTGGGCCTCCTCGCCGTTTGCGTAGGTCAGGGTGCAGGTAAACGTCCCGCCGGCCTTGGCCTTGACGCCGCTCGGACAGGTCACCTTCTGGGCCCTAGGACCGGGGACCTGGGCGTCGAGCTTCTTGACCAGGTTCTCCGCCTTGCCCTGATCGATGGTGGTTTGACACCCCGTGGCGGCACCGACGCTCACGCCTAGCGCCACCACGACTCCCGCCCGGTTGATCATTCGACGCATATGCCCTCCGCAGACGTGGATTTGGGCGCGGATGGATCCCCTGAGCGATGCCGCCGCGCCCCGATCGGGGACAAGCGGGGCAATCGTATAGGGCGATCCAGCTAGCGCTCGAGCCTCCCGCCGGCATCCTCCCAGTCGGGGACCCCGCCTCCCACCACGTGGATGACGCGCGCGGCGCCGCGGTGCTCGAGCAGGCTGGCGGCGGTGGCCGCCCGCTCGCCCGAGGCGCAGACAGCGGCGATCGGCCGCGCCGGATCGAGCCCTTGGGGTATGGCCCGGATGTCGTGCCAGGGACAGAACGACGATCCCGGTATCCGTTGCCTTGACCGTTCGGCCTGCTCGCGCACGTCGAGGATCTGGATGTGCCGATCGGCCTCGACCCGCGCGGGCAGATCGGAGAGCTCGAGGCGCTCGGTGCGCTGCACCGGCCGCTTGTCCTGGCGCCAGGCCGTCATGCCGCCGTGGAGATAGCCGGCCAGCTCGCGCAGGCCCACCGCCACCGCCAGGCAGCCGGCCAGACGCCCATCGTGATCATCTCGCCCCACGAACACGATCGGCTGGTCGCGGTCGGCCAGCCACGCGAGCTTGGAGCCGAACCCGGCGCGCAGCATCGGGATGCACAGCGATGCGCGCACGTGCGCGTCGTCGTATTGCAGGTCGGTGCGCACGTCGACGATCAGCGCTTCCTGCTGGTCGAGCTGCCGCGGCGACAGCGGCATCAGCTCGACGCCCTGGGTGAGCAGCGGCCCGCGGTTGAGTCCCACGATCGCCTCGAAGTTCGGCGGCTGTGGTCCCAGGCCGGCCAGGGCGTGCTTTACGAAGGCCTCCTCGTCGTCGATGCCCAGCGCTTCGTTGTGCGCCTTCTCGAAGCCGATCGTGGAGGCGATCTTGAGGTCCATGCCTGGCCCCCCGCACATCGACCCCCCCAGGTGCCCGGGCCACACCTCGCAATCGTCGGGCAGCGTCAACAGCTTCTCGTGCAGCGAGCGGAAGATGCCCCGGGCCCCCTCGGTCCGCTCGATCGCCAGGTCGGGTCGCGCGATGTCGCCCACGAACAGGCTGTCGCCGGTCAGCACCGCCCAGGGCTCGGGCCCCCGGGCGTGGTCGATCAGGGCGAACGCCGTGTGCTCGGGCCGGTGCCCCGGCGTATGCAGGGCCCGCACGGTCAGACTCCCGAGAGCGAGCTCCCAGCCATCGTCGAACGGCTCGTGCTCGTAGTCGGGGCGGGCCTCGCGGTGCACGTGGATGGTGGCCCCGGTCGCGGCGGCGAGGCGCCCGTGGCCGGAAACGTGGTCGGCGTGGTTGTGGGTCTCGAGCACGTGCTCGATGCTCACGCCCATGTAGCGCGCCAGCTCGAGGTAATCGTCGACCTCGAAGCGGGGGTCCACTACGGCGGCCAGGCCCGCCCGCTCGTCGCCGATCAGGTAGGAGGCACAGCCCAGATCGTCGTGAGTGACCTGGCGGAAGACCATTTGCGCTCTGAGAAGAAGCTACCGCGCCGGGATCGAGCGCGGCCCGGCTCGCGGGCGCGCCGGCTGAGCGTCTCGATGAGAACGGCCCTACAGCCGGCGGTCAGGTCACGGCGCGGCGCGCAGCAGGTGGGGGAAGGCCGTGCTCCTGCCCTGGAACGGGAGGGGGCTCTGCACGCGACAGGGCGGGGGGCCGCTGCCGGGCAGCAGGGGGATCGTCTGGGGGTTGTTGACGTTCTGGCAGTCGAAGGCCTCCAGGCCCGTGGCCAGCTTGTCCAGCGCCCGGGGAGCGAAGTACGGATTGTGGCGGTTGGACGCCAGCCGCTGGCCCTGGGTGACGAAGCCCTCGGGGCCGACCGGGACGATCACCCGCAGGTAGTGACGGGGCTGGCTGTCGCCCGGCTCCTGGATCGAGCCCTGCGTGGCGGCGGAGATGTTGGCGTAGGAAGTCACCAGCTCCTGGCGGTACAGGTACAGGTACTGGACGATCGGGAGAAGGTCACGCCCGATCGGATAGAGGACGTCGAGCAGGGGATGGCTGGCGCGCACGATGCGGGTCAGGGCGGGCAGGCCCTCGCGCGCCGCCGTGATCACCGGGTCCAGCCGCACGAACAGCTCGCGCAGGTGGGGGGACAGGGCTGCCGTGCCGGCGAGCACGGGCCGCAGCAGCGGCGCCGCCGGCCCGAGGGCGCGGATGACCGGCGCCGCGTCCTGGCTGGTGGCCTGGGCGGCCAGCAGGGTGGGGCGAAGCTCGTGCAGGAAGGTGGGCAGGATGCCCAGCACCTGGCGTAGGTCCTGGGCGCGCGCGGCGGTGGTGGCGGCGACGCGCCGACCGGCGGTGATCAGCCCTTGCGTCAAAGCCGCGTTGCGCCCCAGCGCGTCGAAGGTCACGCCGGTGTCGCGGATCAGGCGCGACAGGGCGGCGCGCTGGGAATCGAGGATGGCCAGCAGATCGTTGCCCTGTCTGGTCACCGGGTCCAGCTCGCCGATCACGTCCGAGAGCTCGGCGCCCCGTCCGCGCAGCGCCGCCGACCAGCGCTGCATCCAGAGCTGGAGGGCCGTCCGCGTGGGGCGGTCGAACGTGGCCAGGAGCTGGTCCAGCTGCACGGCAGACTCCACCTGCGTGTTGGCGAGCGTCCCCCCCTCGGGGACCTTGGCCGCCGTCGGAGATCCCGGGGTGAGCTCGACGAAGGTCTCGCCCAGCAACGTCTTCTGGCGCAGGATCGCCCGGGTGTCGACGGGGATCGGGGCGTAGCGCGGGCGCATCTCGATCAGCGCCTGGGCGCGGCCGCTGCCCTCGGTGACCTTGATCACCTTGCCCACCGGGACCCCGGAGATGCGCACGTCCGCCTGCTCGGCGAGCTGAGGCGCCTGCTCGAAGCTGGCGGCGAAGCGATACCCCTTGGGCTTGAGCGGATAGGGACCCCCGAACGAGCTCCATAGGTACAGGAGCAGGGCAAAGCAGGACAGCGCGAACACCGCCATCAGGGCGAGCCGGCCGCGGGTGGGTGCCTGGGTCTCCATGCTCAGCGACCGGTGGACGCGGGGCCCGCGGGGCAGGCCGGGGAGGCGGTGACCGCCGCCAGCAGCGGGTTGAGCTGGGGGAGCAGCGCGTAGGTGGAACAAGAGGCCAGCACCAGCCCGCGCCAGGCCACCCCGTGGGCGTCCTCGACGCTCAGAATCGAGTCCCCGTTGTGGGCGAACCAGGCCAGCCAGTACAAATAGGAGTGGCCGGGGGCGGCGGGGACGTAGACGAGCTCGTTGGTCACGTAGCGCAGCACGCGAAACGACTCGGTGAGCTCGGGGGTGATCGTGCGCAGGTTGGTGAGCGCGGGGTTCAGATCACCCAGGACGGGGCGCGCCTGCAGGGCCAGCGCTCGCACCTGACGCAGGGCCGGGGTCCCATGGCGCAGCAGGGGACGGGCCTTGACCAGCGCCGGCGCCAGCGCGCGCACCGTGGGCCGCAACGCGCCGAGCGCGGACGGCAGCTCGGCGGCCAGCGGCTGGGCGGCCGACAGAGCCCGGCGCGCGGCGCTCAGCGTGCCCGGCAGGCGGTCGAGCGCGGCGGCCAGCGCCCGGTCTTCGCTGGCCAGCGCGCCGAAGGTCTGGTTGGTGGCCTCCACCAGCGGACCGAGCTGGGCCCGCTGGGTCACGGCCGCGTCGGACAGGAGCCGGAGCTCGGAGACCACGCTGCGCAGCAGCCGCCGGCGATCGACCAGAGCGGCGGTGATCCGGTGCGTGCGGGCGAGGGTGGGGGCGCCGGCGCGCAGGATCGCGCGGAGGTCGGCTCCCCGACCGTGCAGGCCCTCGCCCCCGGCGTTGATGAGCGCGGTGACGTAGGACCGTGTGTCGGCGTCGAGCGACGCCAGCAGCTCGTCGCTGGTGAACGGCACCTGGGTGCTGGCCAGCGGCAGCGTGTCGCCGTCGCGCAGGCGGGCGGCGGATGGGCTGCCGGGGTCGAGCTGGATGACCATGTCCTGGAGGCCGGTCTTGGGGCGCAGGTCGGCGCGGGCGTCGCGGTAGACGGCGGGCAGGCGGTGCTGTTGGATCTCCATCTGCACCACCGCGTGCCCCCCGCGCAAGCTCACTCGGGAGACCTCCCCCACCTTGACGCCGGCGACGGTTACCGCCTGACCCTGCCCGGGCGTGACCGCCTGGGCGGCCGAGAACTCGGCCGAGAGGTGGTAGACCGGCTGCCAGGGGAAGTGCAGCCGCTGGTGGGCGAGGATGTAGCCCCCCACGGCGAGGGCGATCGCCACCATGCCCACCACGGCCGCCATCTCGCCCGCGTGCCGACGCAGGATCAGGCGCGCGTTCACCCCGCCCTCCTCGCCCGAGCGCGCGACCGGCGCGCCGCGCGGCGGTCGGCGGCCGCGACGCGAATCGCCTGGCGGCGCAGCCGTCGCAGCAGCGACGGCGCGGGGGCCAGCGCCTGGCCCCGGGCCGCCGCCGGGGCCGGGGCGGCGCGGGCGCCCAGGTCGAGCGGGGGCTGACGCTCGCACGGAGCCGAAGGAACGAAGGGCGGAGGGCCGGGCGGACGGGCGGGTCGCGACCCCTCGATGGGCGCCGGCGCCAGGCCGAACAGGCGCGTGCCCGAGGGCAGCTGCCCGGTGGATACCAGCTGGTCGCCCCCGGCGGCCAGGTAGCGCACGGCGGTGCCGTTGCCGTCGAAGTCCTGGGCCGCGCTGGCCAGCCCGACCATCGAGTGCAGGAGCTCCTGCCACACCGGCTGGCCCGATGACAGCGATCCGTCGTCGAGCTGGGCGTTGAGGACGGGCAACACGTGATCGCGCACGCAGGCGCTTACCGGAGAGACGAGGCCGAACAGGTCACCGAGCGCGGGCTCCAGGGCGAGCAGCGAGCGCGTCGCCGGGCGCAGTTGGCGAACCACCGGGGGCAGCACCGAGGGGGCGAGCAGGCGGCGCGCCTCCACCAGGAAGGGGTGGCTGTCGTCGAGGGTGCGGGGGGCGGCACGCAGCGCCGGCTGACTCTCGCGCGAGAAGGCGCGCAGCGCCGGTAGCGAGGCGTTGATCGCGCCCAGCGCCGGATAGGCCTCGCGGGTCAGCGCGTCCAGCTGGGCCAGGGTGTCCGTCAGGGCGCTCGAGCGGTGGGCCAGCGCCGCCAGCGTGCGGTTGAGGTTGCCGACCAGCCCCTGCAGGGCGGGCGCGTGGTCGTTGAGCGTCCCGAACAGCTGCGCCTGGTCGCCCAGCAGCTGGGAGAGATCGTGGGCCTCGACGCCCCGGCTGTCCTCGGCCAGCCGAGCGATGCCGGCAAACGCCGGGGCGGCCGGCCCGAACGAGCGGCGCACGCCTTCGGCGCCGCCGCGATCAAGCGCGCGGGCGTACTCGGCGAGCAGGCTGCGCAGCTGGACGCGCGTGGTCTGGGCCAGCATCGAGAGCACCTCGTCGAGCTGCACCGGGGTGGCCGTCTGGCCCAGCGGGATCGTTCCCCCGTCGGGGAGCTCGGGCGCCGCGGGGGTGCCCGGTTCCAGGTCGACGAAGAAGTTGCCCTCCAGGAACAGGCGCGGGCGGATCTTCAGCGTGGCGTCCGAGTGCACCGGGCGGCCGGCATCGGAGATGGCCATGGTCACCAGGCCGGTGGTGCCCGGCCCCCGCCTGACCGCGGTGACGCGGCCGACGTTGACGCCCGCTATGCGCACCGGCGACCCCCGGTGCAGGTAGTTGACCGAGGTCACTACCGCCTTGAGCGTGTACTCGTGGGCCCAGGGCAGGCGCTTGGCGAAGCCCATGTAGACGGCGCAGGCGGTGACCACGAGCGCGATCAGCCCGAACCGAACCGGGTGCTGGCCGCGACCTCTCACGGTCCCACTCCGGGAGGCGGCGCCGTGTCCTGGGTCTTGCCCGGCAGCGGTCCGGCCAGGTTGCCGATGCGTTGTCCGGGCAGGTAGGGCTCGTTGCCCGCCTCACACTGGCCGTCCTGGCCCGTGCGGGGATAGGGCACGACGTGCAGCTGGGGCGCCGGGGTGGCCGACTGGAAGGACTCCGCGGGCTGGTTGATCACCACGGTGCGGAACCAGTTGCCGTTCTCATCCCCTTCCGAGATCGTCGAGTCCGCGTTGCGGGTCCACAGCCCCAGGTAGTTGCAGCGGACCTGGAACGGGTTGTCGTAGCGCAGCGTGTCGGCTAGCGAGGCCAGCGCGCCGGTCAGCTCGCGCAGCGCGCCGCCGGTGGAGGGAGCCCGGGCCAGCTCGCCCACCGCCCCCAGCGTCTCGCCCAGGCGGTCGGACAGCTCGGTGGCGCGGCGCAGCACGGGCACGCCGGTCTCGATCGCGTCGGCCAGGCGGCGTGAGCTGGGTCCCAGCAGGCGCACGCCCGGTTGCAGGGCGTGCAGCAGGCGGGCGCCGTCGCGCAGCACGGGGGTCACCTGGGGAAGCGCCTGGGTCGTCGTCTGCTCGGTCGCCGGCGCCTGCTCGAGGGTGGCCTGGACCCCGGCTCGGGCGGCGGCCACCGCCGACAGGGTGGTGGCCGCCCCGTCGAAGAGCCCGGCCAGGGCGGCGGCCACCGGCGCCACGGCCGCCGCGGCCGTGTCGAGGCCGTTGACGAAGCCGCGCAGGTCGGTGCCCGGCAGACGCAGGGTCCGGGCCACCCGCCGCAGGTGGGCGGTCAGGGGGGCGAAGTGGCCGATCGCCTGGTTGAGGTTCTCCCCCCGCCCGGCGAGGCCGGTCCCCAGGCCGTCGATGACCCCCCGCAGGCCGCGGCGCGTGGGGCGATCGAAGGTGTTGAACAGGTCTTGGAGCTCGACCGGGTTGCTGGCGTTGGTCACGGGCAGCGTGCCGTCGGAGGGGACCCCGGTATGGGAGCGTCCGGGTTTGAGGTCGAGGTACTTCAGCCCGAGCGGAGAGCGGGGCCGCACGGCAACCCCGGTGTCGACCGGTAGGGGCTGGACGGTCTTCTCCAGCAGCAGGTGAACCCGCGCGCTGACCCGTCCCCCCGGGGCCTCCTGGGCCTCGATCGAGGTCACCTCGCCCACGCGCTTTCCGCCGATGCGCACGTCGTTGCCGGGCACGAGCTCGGCCGCGTCGGGCACCACGGCGGTGAGCCGATAGACGGGAACGAAGGGCAGCCCGCTGTTGGCGTTGTAGGCGAGCAGCACCGCCACCAGCAGGACCAGCACCGTGATCGACCCGATCAGGATGCGGTTGGCGTACGGTGAGGTGCGGTCGGTCATCGGGCGAGCAAGTAGCGCAGCAGCGCGCTTGCGTTGGCCACCTGGGGGGCGGGCTGCGAGGACGGGATCTGCGTGCTCCGGGGGCGCCT
>Ga0066660_10001036_pt1 | contig 11209 bp, 10 predicted proteins | sample GraSoiAngelo_109_FD_75177 | JGI IMG/M metagenome (GOLD analysis project Ga0066660, IMG submission 75177) | Grasslands soil microbial communities from the Angelo Coastal Reserve, California, USA - 14_0903_12_20cm | ecosystem: Environmental > Terrestrial > Soil > Grasslands | place: USA...
CCATCGCCGGGCCCGTCGTGGACGTCGAGTTCCCCCCCGACGCCCCCACCGAGATCAACACCGCCATCCGGTTCGACGTCGAGCTCGAGGGCGAGACGATCACCATCACCGCCGAGGTGGCCCAGCAGATCGGCGACTCGCGGGTCCGGGCCATCTGCCTCAAGCCCACCGACGGCCTGCGCCGGGGGACCAGGGTCCGCAACACGGGTCGGGGCATCACCATGCCCGTGGGCCAGGGGGTCCTGGGCCACGTGTTCAACGTCATAGGCGAGCCCCTGGACGTCGACCGGGTGGATGACATCCAGGACCGTTGGGAGATCCATCGCGACCCGCCCGACTTCGCCAGCCTCGAGCCCCGCAGGCAGATGTTCGAGACCGGGATCAAGGTCGTCGACCTGCTCGAGCCCTACGTGCAGGGCGGCAAGATCGGCCTGTTCGGGGGGGCTGGGGTGGGCAAGACCATCATCATCATGGAGATGATCCGCCGGGTGGCCGAGCAGCACGGCGGCGTGTCGGTCTTCGGCGGGGTCGGGGAGCGCACCCGCGAGGGCAACGACCTGTGGATCGAGATGCAGGAGTCGGGGGTCATCTCCAAGGCCGTGCTCGTCTACGGCCAGATGGACGAGCCGCCCGGGGTCCGCCTCCGGGTCGGCCTGTCGGCCCTGACCGTGGCCGAGTACTTCCGGGACGTGCAGCACCAGGACGTGCTTCTCTTCATCGACAACATCTTCCGCTTCGTGCAGGCGGGCTCGGAGGTGTCCACCCTGCTGGGCCGCATGCCTTCGGCCGTGGGCTACCAGCCCACCCTGGCCGACGAGATGGGGGAGCTGCAGGAGCGCATCACCTCCACCCGGGGGCGCTCGATCACGTCGCTGCAGGCCGTCTACGTGCCCGCCGACGACTACACCGACCCGGCCCCCTTCACCACCTTCACCCACCTGGACGCCACGACCGAGCTGTCCCGCGACATCGCTGCGCTGGGCATCTACCCGGCCGTCGACCCCTTGGCCTCGTCGAGCAACATCCTGGCCCCCGAGGTGGTGGGCGAGCACCACTACGAGGTGGCCCAGAGGGTCAAGCAGGTGCTCCAGCGCTACAAGGAGCTCCAGGACATCATCGCCATCCTCGGCCTGGACGAGCTCTCGGAGGAGGACAAGGTCACCGTGGGCCGGGCCCGCAAGATCCAGAAGTTCCTCTCCCAGCCCTTCTTCGTGGGCGAGGTCTTCACCGGCGTGCCCGGGATCTACGTGCCCGTGGCCGAGACGGTGGAGTCCTTCAGGGCCCTGGTCGAAGGCGAGCTCGACGACGCGCCCGAGCAGGCCTTCTTCAACGTGGGCAACGCCGACTCGGTGCTGGCCAAGGCCAAGCAGCTCGGGCAGGAGTAGGGCGCCGGTGGCCCTGCAGGTCGAGCTGGTGAGCCCCGAGCGCATCCTCTACTCGGGCGAGGCGGACATGGTGGTGTGCCGTACCGAGGGCGGAGGCGAGATCGCCTTCCTCACCGGCCACGCCCCCTTCCTGGGGGCCCTCACCATCGCCCAGGTGAAGGTCGTGCTCCCCGAGGGCCGGGGCCAGCCCCAGCTGGCCGCGGTGCACGGCGGGTTCGTCGAGGTCCGCGACAACCGCGTCATCATCCTCTCCGACGTAGCCGAGCTGGCGGCCGAGATCGACGTGGAGCGGGCCCGGCGGTCCCTGGCCGAGGCCGAGCGCCAGATCACGACCGTGCACGACGTCGAGGTCGAGGCCCGCCTGCGGCGGGCCCACGTGCGCCTGGAGGTGGCCGGCGGCCTATCCCCCGTGGGGGGCGGCGGCGCCCACTGAGCTCCCGGCGCTCCGGCCCGGCCGGCCCAGCGGCCAAGCTGGCGCCGTGCCCCGAGCGCGCCTGGGCGTCGCCATACTGCTGCCCGCGCCGGCGGCGGGGGAGGTGGACGGCCTGCGCCGGGGCGTGGGCGACCCCTCCCTGGGGCGGATACCGGCCCACCTCACCCTGGTCCCACCCGTCAACGTGCGTGAGGAGGAGCTGGGAGACGCCCTGGCCGTGCTGAGAGGGGCGGCCGCCGCCACCCGTCCCTTCACCGTCGGCCTCGGGCCCCCGGCCACCTTCCTCCCCGACAACCCCGTGCTCTACCTGGCCGTCCCCGTGGGCGCGGCCCGGGTGCGGGCCCTGAGGGACGCCGTGTTCCGCCCTCCGCTCGAGCGGGCACTGACCTGGCCCTTCGTCCCCCACGTGACCCTGGCCGACGGCATCGAGCCCGATCGTCTCTACGCCGCGCTCACCGCCCTCGACGACTACCGGGCCGACGTGGCCGTGCAAGCGGTACACCTCCTCCGCGAGGGCCCCGGTCGGGTGTGGACGCCGATGGCCGAGGCCCGCCTGGGCCAGGTGGCCGTCGTGGGCCGGGGCGGGCTGCCCCTGGAACTGGCGGTGACGGCCGGGCCCGACCCCGAGGCCGCCGTCTTCGTGCAGCGCCAGCGCGCCGGCGCCGCCGGGGCCGACCCCGAGGGCGGACGGGGGGAGGACGTGGCGATCACCGCCCGCCGGCAGGGCGAGGTGGTCGGCGTGGCCCGGGGCGTGGCCAGGGGGGGACGGGCCCACCTGTCCGAGCTGGTGGTGGCCGAGGCGCTGAGGGGCCAGGGCATCGGCGCCCACCTTCTGGCCGCATTCGAGTCCTGGGCCGCCCAGCGAGGGGTGGCCCGGCTCTCGGCCCGGGCCCCAGCCGGAAGCGCGGCCGAGGCCCTCTACCGGGGGCGGGGTTGGGTCGAGGAGGCGCGCCTGGCCCGCTGGCTGGCGGGGCAGGAGTTCGTGCAGCTCCGCCGTGACCTCGCCCCGCCAACGCTGGAGGATCCCGGTGCGGACCAGGCCCCGGCGACGACGGCCGACCCCAGGCCCTGAGGAGTCGTCAGGGGGGCCCGGCGGCGCCCGTCAGGCCGGGATCAGCCGAACTCGATGGCGGAGAACTCCTGCAGCTTCTCGAGCCGGTGTCGGGCCTCGATGCGGCGCACGGTGCCCGACTTGGAGCGCATCACGAGCGACTGCGTCGTCGCCCCTCGTCCGTCGAAGTGTACGCCGCGCAGCAGCTCGCCGTCGGTCACCCCGGTGGCCGCGAAGAAGCAGTTGTCGCTCTTGATGAGATCGTCGATGCCGAGCACCGCGTCGATGTCGTAGCCCGCCGACACGGCGACGCCGCGCTCCTCGTCGTTGCGGGGCCAGAGGCGAGTCTGCATCTCGCCCCCCATGCACTTGAGGGCGGCGGCGGTGATGACGCCCTCGGGCGAGCCACCCACGCCCAGGAGGATGTCCGCGCCCGACTCGGGCCACGCCGTGGAGATGCCGCCGGCGGTGTCGCCGTGCGGTATCAGGCGGATGCGGGCGCCGGCGGCGCGTACCTCGGCAATCAGGTCTGCGTGCCTGTCGCGGTCGAGTATCACCGCGGTGATGTCCCGCACCGAGAGGGCCTTGGCCTTGGCCACGGCCTCGAGATTCTCCGTGGGCGACCGGTTGATGTCGACGGCCCCGGCCGCCTCCGGTCCCACCGCGATCTTGTCCATGTACACGCAGGGCCCGGGATCGAACATGGTGCCCCGCTCGCTGACCGCGATCACCGCCAGGGCGTTTCCCCAGCCCGCGGCGGTCAGCGCCGTCCCCTCGAGGGGGTCGACGGCGATGTCGGTCATGGGTGGCGTGCCGTCGCCGATGCGCTCGCCGTTGAAGAGCATGGGCGCCTCGTCCTTCTCGCCCTCGCCGATCACGACGACGCCGTCCATGGCCACCGTCTGCAGCACGATGCGCATGGCGTCGACCGCGGCCCGGTCGGCCCCCTCCTTGTCGCCCCTCCCCATCCACCGCGAGGCCGCCATGGCTGCGGCCTCGGTGACCCGGACGAGGTCCAGGGCCAGGTTTCGGTCGGGAGCCTGCCGTCCGGCGCTCATGGCCGGACCCTAGCGAACCACCCGCGGTCCCGCCGTCGTACCCTGGGGCCATGGCGCGTCGCGAGGAATGGGAGCAGGCCTATGGCGCGTCGCCCCGGCGCGACGCCGACTTCGAGACGATGTCCGGCCTCCCCGTCGAGGCCGTGTACGGAGCCGAGGAGGACGAGTTCCCCGGGCAGTTCCCCTACACCCGGGGCCCGTACGCCTCCATGTACCGCTCCAAGCTGTGGACCATGCGGCTCTTCGCCGGCTTCGGCACGGCGGAGGACACCAACGCCCGTTTCCGGGAGATCCTCCGCTCAGGTGGAGACGGCCTCTCCACCGCCTTCGACCTCCCCACCCTGATGGGCTGCGATTCCGACGACCCCCACTCCGCGGGCGAGGTGGGCAAGTGCGGGGTGGCGGTCGACACCCTGGCCGACATGGAGGACCTCTACGCGGGCATAGATCTGGGCGCGGTGACCACGTCCATGACCATCAACTCTCCCGCCGTCATCCTGCTGGCCATGTACGTGGCCGTGGCCGAGGCCCAAGGGGTTGAGCGGGCCCGACTGGGGGGGACGATCCAGAACGACATCCTCAAGGAGTACCAGGCCCAGAAGGAGTTCATCTTCCCGCCCCGTCCCAGCATGAGGATCGTCACCGACATGGTGCGCTTCTGCACCGCGGAGATGCCCCGCTGGCACCCGATCTCCATATCCGGCTACCACATCCGCGAGGCGGGCTCGACCGCGGCTCAGGAGCTGGCCTTCACACTGGCCAACGGCTTCGCCTACGTGGAAGCGGCGCTGGCGTCGGGTCTGGCCGTCGACGACTTCGCGCCCCGACTCAGCTTCTTCTTCAACGCCCACATCGACTTCTTCGAGGAGATAGGCAAGTACCGCGCCGCCCGGCGCATATGGGCCCGCTGGATGCGCGACCGCTATCACGCCGGCAACGCCCGCTCGCTCCAGCTCCGGTTCCACACCCAGACGGCGGGGGTGTCGCTCACGGCCCAGCAGCCCGAGGTCAACATCGTGCGCACGGCCATCGAGGCCCTGGCCGGGGTGCTGGGCGGCACCCAGTCGCTGCACACCAACTCGATGGACGAGGTGCTGGCCCTGCCATCGGAGAAGGCGGCCCGCATCGCCCTCAGGACCCAGCAGGTGATCGCCCACGAGACCGGTGTGCCCCACGTGGCCGACCCCCTGGGAGGCTCGCACTACGTCGAGTGGATGACCGACGAGCTCGAGCGCCAGGCCGAGGCGGTCTTCGCCCGTCTCGACCAGATGGGCGACGGATCGATGCTGGAGGGTGTGTACGCCGGCATAGAGACGGGGTGGTTCCAGCAGGAGATCGCCGAAGCCGCCTACCAGCTGGAGAGGAAGGTCGGGTCCGGACGGCGCGTGGTCGTGGGCGTCAACCGCTTCACCGAGGCCGACGACGAGCCCTTGCCCATCCTGAGCATCGGGCCCGAGGTGGAGGAGCGCCAGCTCAAGCGGCTCGACACCGTGCGCCGGTCCCGCAGCGAGGAGGCGGTCGAGTCGGCCCTCGCCCGCGTGGCCCGGGACGCGGGTGATCCCACGATCAACCTCGTACCCGCCATCCTGGAGGCGGTGGGCGCCTATGCCTCGCTGGGCGAGGTCGTGGGTGCCCTGGAGGCCGTGTTCGGCAGATGGCGGGAGGACCCGGTCATATGAGGAAGCTAGCGACGCTCGTCGCCGTGGTGGCCGTGGCCACCACCGCCTGCGGGGGGGGAGGCGGCCAGAGCCCGGCCTCGGCCCGAGTCGAGATCACCCGCAATTGGGAGGCGCTGTTCTCCCAGGCCAGCACGGTGGAGACCAAGGTGACGGACCTGCAGAACGGTGTCCGCCACCGGCCCACGATCGAGACCCTGGTCAACTCCCCGCTCACCAAGGGGACGGAGGCCAAGGTGCGCGAGGTCATCCTCACCTCGGGGGCCAAGCCGCCCAGCGCGGTCGTGCGCTACGACATCCTCGTCAGCGGCAAGCCGGTGACGGCCAACCCCTTCTCGGGCACGGCCCTGCGCCTCAACGGCCGCTGGGTCATGGCCGAGGCCACCTTGTGCGGGCTGGTCTCGCTGGCGGGCACGCCCCCGGCCGACTGTCAGCCGGCCAAGAAGTAGCCGCTCAGCACACCCCGAGCACCCACTCCCTGACGGCCTCGGCCACCTCCGCGTCCCGGCCCCGCAGGCCGTGGTCGCCGCCCTCGATCCACACGTGGGTGACGGGGCCGGGGATGGCCGCCACCGCCTCCTCCAGCTCCTCGGGACGGGCGAAGGCGTCCCTGGTGCCCGACACGAACAGGCAGGGCAGGCCCAGGCCGGGGAAGTGCTCGACCCGGAGCCGCTCGGGGCGCCCGGGGGGGTGGAGCGGGTAGCTGACGAGGACGGCGGCGCGGGCGGGCAGGCCCTCGGCCACCGCCACCGAGCACACCCGTCCCCCCAGCGACCTGCCTCCGACCACGACCGAGCCCGGGGCCACCCCGGCTTCCGAGGCCAGCTCGGCGGCTCCCTCCCGCACCGCGGCCACCAGGACGGGGAGGCGGTCGGGGGCCCGGCGCCCGGCCTTCCTGTAGGGGAAGTCCATGCGGGCCACGGGAACGCCCGCGGAGGCCAGGGCCTCCTCGACGGCGACCAGGCTGGGATGGTCGCGGCCCGATCCCGCCCCGGGCGTCAGCAGGACGGCGCAGCGGGGCCGCGTCCTGCGCCGTCCCGACGGGCTCACCGGCGCCTCACTCGCCGCCCAGGAGGATGCGCTTGGCCTCCGTCAGGTCGTGGATGCGCGACCCGGCCCTGTCGCTGTCCCCGCCGTGGTCGGGATGGGCGGAGCGGACCATGTTGCGGAAGCGGCGCATGACCTCGCCCCGGGCGGGTTCGGCCCCCACCCGGAAGCCGAGGACGGCCAGGGCCCAGCCCGGGCCGTGGCGCACCCCCCGTCGGACACGGAAGGAAGCGTCCTCCCCCGAGAGGTAGCGCATGAGCTCGTCGTCGGCCTCGCCCTGCCAGCGGGTGGCCCGCCGCAGCAGACGGAAGACAAGGGGCCGGGCCCGGGACGAGAGCCTGGCCGCGGCGTAGACGGCGGCCAGCACCTGGGGCAGCGGGGCGCCGTGGTCGTCGAGGCCGAGGGCCATGGCCTCACCGATGGCCGTGAGCTGGTGACGGCTGCGGTCGAGGCCGACCACGTCGGTCTGGAAGCGGTGCCGGAGCCGGGGCTGCAGGATGCGTCGCCCCAGCTCGAGGTCGGCGATGAGGCGCTCCAGGCCGTCGCGGGTCTCGTCGTCGAGCGACCCGCCCAAGCCCGCGACCACGCCGGCGAGGAGCATCCCACCCGCGCCCGGAGGGGGGTCGGTGGGCAGCCACAGCTCGCCCAGGGCCACCCTGCGGGTCGGTGCGATGGCGCGCGAGTGACGCACCTCAAGCTCGGCCAGGAGCACGCCCGGGACGGTAGCGGCCGGCCCTCTGCGTGGCGAGGTCGCCGCGCCTGGTCACGTTGGTGGTCGGCCCCCCAAAAATCAGGCGTAGGGAGGAGCCGCTCCGGGTATGAGTTGAGCCAGCGGAGAGGAGAACGCCGAGGGTGGGCGGACGACAGCGGATGGTAGGCTCAGGCTAAGGTTGCGCAGAGTGGTTAGTCCGGCCAAGGGGCCGGGTGGCTGGGAAGCGGAGATCCGAACGGCCCTCACCGGCTCCCCGGGTCCCTGGTACGAGGGTCGGCTCTGGGTCGACCTCTGCGCCGGGTGGCCCGGCGACGCACGGAGACATCGGTCGCCTAGACCGTTCGGGGAGCAAATGGCGAGACCGGCCCCGCCTTGGCGGCACGTCATCACGACGGGCCTCGAGCGAGCGGGAGAGCCAGATGAGAGACACGAGAACCGGCCTCAAGAGGACGGCCGTGTTCGCGGCCGGCGTGGTCGTCGCCATCGGGGTCTTCGCGACCCCGGCCATCGCCACCCCGGGTGGCCAGCAGGGCCAGGCCACCCACAACCCGCATGCGGCGGCCGGCTCGTCGGGCACGAGCAGCTCCTCGGGCACGAGCTCGTCGAGCTCGAGCAGCTCATCGAACAGCAGCTCGGCGGCCACGAGCGGCAGCTCCAGCGGCAACTCCTCCAACCACAACCCGTCCACCAACCCCAGCCTCAACTCGCCTCAGCCGCTGTCCAACGCCGACCAGAACGCCGGCGGCGCCAACGGTCAGTGCCCGGGTGGGCCCTACTGCTCCACCAGGAACGGGGCTCCGTCTGGAAACGGCAACGGCAACGGCAACGCCGTCGGAAAGCCCTGCGCGGGATGCGTGGGCAAGGCCGACAACAAGAACCCGCACGGCCAGATGCCCAACGGGTCGGACCACAACGCGGGTTACGAGTGCGACCGCAACCACGGGATCGGGCGGACCAACCCGGCGCACACCGGGTGCAGGACGGCCAGCGTGGTGATCCCTCCGAACACCCCGCCTCCGCCGCCGCCGTGCGTGCCCGCACCGGGGCAGAACAACCAGTGCCAGACGCCGCAGCCGCCCTGCGTGCCCGCGCCGGGCCAGAACGCCCAGTGCCAGCTCATCTCGGTGACCGTCCCCCCGGCGCAGCCGGGTGTCACCCCGGTCGTGCTCGGTGAAGTTCTCACCCGGCCGGGGGCAGCTCTGACCGCCCCCGCGGCCATACAGCCCGCGGCTTCCTTGACCCAGGTCCTGGGCTCGACCATCGCCGCCGCCCCGGCCGCCGCCGCGGCGGGCGTGCTGCCCCGCACCGGCGTGGAGCTGTCCATGCTCCTCGTCTTCGCCGCCCTGGCTCTGGGCACGGGCGCCCTGGCGCTGCGCTACGGGTCGCGACGGCGGCCCCAGCCGCTCGGTTGACTTCACGGGCCTGGGCCTCCAGGGCCCGTGCATACTGACCCTCATGGACCGCTTCGTCGTCCGGCCCGGCGCGCCCTTGTCGGGGACGGTGGCGGTGGAGGGGGCCAAGAACTCGACGCTCAAGCTCATGGCCGCCACCCTCCTGGCCCAGGGCAGGCACGTTCTGAGCAACGTGCCCCGCATCACCGACGTCGACACCATGGCCGAGGTCCTCGCCGCCATCGGGGTCTGGGTGCGCTGGACCGGCGATCACGAGCTGACCGTCGACTGCCCGGCCGAGCTTCAGCCGGAGACGCCCTACGAGCTGGTCGAGCGCATGAGGGCCTCGGTGGTGGTGCTGGGCCCGCTCCTGGCCCGCTGCGGGGAGGCCCGGGTGGCCATGCCCGGCGGCGACGACCTGGGCCCCCGTCCCATCGACTACCACCTCCAGGGCCTGGCCGCCCTGGGGGCCACCTTCGAGACCGTGCACGGCACCGTGTACGCCCGGGCCGGGTCGCTGACCGGGGCCCGCATCGTGCTCGAGTTCCCCAGCCACACGACCACCGACAACCTGCTCATGGCCGCGGTGCGGGCCAAGGGGACCACCGTCATCGAGAACGCGGCCCGGGAGCCCGAGGTAGCCGACCTGGCCGCCTTCCTCAACCGCATGGGGGCCAGGATCGTGGGGGCGGGCGGCTCCACCATCGAGGTGGAAGGGGTGGACGAGCTCCTACCCGTCGACCACGTCGTCATCCCCGACCGGGTCGAGGCCGCCACCTTCCTGGCCGCGGTGGGGCTGGCGGGGGGAGAGATCGAGGTGGAGCGGGGCCGCTTCGACCACCTCGACATGCTCATCCAGAAGCTGGGCGAGATGGGTGTGCGCATCGCCCCTACGGCCACCGGGCTGTGGGCCGCGGCGTCGGGACGCCTGCGCTCCCTGGACGTGGCCACCCTGCCCTATCCCGGGGTGGCGTCGGACTACAAGCCCCTGCTCGTCACCCTGTTGGCGGTGGCCGACGGCGTGGGCATCGTCACGGAGAACCTGTTCAGCGGACGCTGGCGCTACGTCGACGAGCTGCGGCGCATGGGCGCCGACATCCGCACCGAGGGCAGCCATGCCGTGGTGCGGGGCGTGCAGCGGCTCTCGGGCGCTCCCGTCCGGGCCCCCGACATCCGCGCCGGTGCGTCGCTGGTGCTGGCCGGTCTGGCGGCCGACGGCGAGACCACGGTGTCGAGCGCCCAACACGTCGACCGGGGCTACGAGCGCTTCGCCGAGAAGCTGGCCGCCCTGGGCGCCGACGTCCGCCGTGAGCGCTGATCCGACCGGACAGGGGCCGCAGGACCAGAGCGGTCGGGCCGGCCCGACCCGGGGCCGTGGCGACCCGGCCCAGCTGGTGCCGGCCGCAGCCGGAGGGGACCGCACCGCGGTGGCCCGCCTCATCTCCCTGGTCGAGCGGGGCGGACCACCCGCCCGCCAGGTGGGAAGGCTCACCTTTCCCCGCAGCGGCAAGGCCTACACCGTCGGCATCACCGGGGCGCCGGGGGCGGGGAAGTCGACCCTCGCCGACGGACTCATCCGCCTCGTGCGCGCCGCGGGTCAGGAGGTCGGGGTGCTGGCCATCGACCCGTCCTCGCCCTTCTCGGGCGGGGCCATCCTGGGCGACCGGGTGCGCATGCAGGACCACGCCGTCGACCCGGGCGTGTTCATCCGCTCCATGGCCACGCGAGGTCACCTGGGCGGGCTGGCCCTGGCCACCCCGGAGGCGGTCCGGGTGCTCGACGCCGCCGGCTTTCCCCTGGTGCTGATCGAGACCGTGGGCGTCGGGCAGGTGGAGGTGGAGATAGCGGGGGAGGCGGACACGACCGTGGTCGTGGTCAACCCAGGCTGGGGGGACGCGGTGCAGGCCAACAAGGCGGGCCTGCTCGAGGCGGCCGACATCTTCGTGATCAACAAGGCCGACCGCCCCGGCGCCAAGGAGACGGCCCGCGACCTCGAGATGATGCTGATGATGACCCAGGACCTGGGGGAGTGGACGCCGCCGATCCTCACCGCGGTGGCCACCACGGGGGCAGGGGTGGACGAGGTGTGGGAGGCGGTCGGGCGCCACCGCGTCTTCCTCGACCAGGCCGGCCTCCTGGCCCGGAGGCGCACCAGCAGGCTGGAGTCCGAGGTCCGGGCCATAGTGTCGAGCCGCCTGGAGCAGCACGCCTACCAGGCCTGCCGGGGGGAGGAGTTCCATGGCCTGCTGAGCCGGGTGGCGGCCCGCCAGCTCGATCCCTACGCCGCAGCCGAGCAGGTGCTGCGCACTTCCGGCGGCGGGAGCTGACGGGCGCCTAGCGTCGCTCAGCGCATGGCCGAATCATTCGTGTCCGTCGAGCGGCGCTCCGACGGGGTCGCCCTCGTCCGCCTGGACCGGCCCAAGATGAACGCGCTGTCCGTCGAGGTGCTGCGCCAG
>Ga0066660_10001052_pt1 | contig 11128 bp, 10 predicted proteins | sample GraSoiAngelo_109_FD_75177 | JGI IMG/M metagenome (GOLD analysis project Ga0066660, IMG submission 75177) | Grasslands soil microbial communities from the Angelo Coastal Reserve, California, USA - 14_0903_12_20cm | ecosystem: Environmental > Terrestrial > Soil > Grasslands | place: USA...
ATAGCCCGCGCCGCGAATGACGGTATCTCCGACTTCCTCGATCCCCTGGGGCACACGTACGCGGAGACCGGACTGGAGCAGGAAGCGATGGTGGCGGACCGGCTTCGCACCAGCGACGTGATTCCCCTCTACGTGCGCCTGGGCGACTGGGTGGGGACACTGTGCGTACTGGCGACCCTTGGCCTCGCCGGCGTCTTAGCGGTGCAGCATTGGAAGCGGAATGCCTGACAACGCGGAAGGCGGAACGCGGAACGCGGAACAGAGCGAACCCAGGTCGTTCGCCGAACCTTCTGTCCGGGATCGAACTCCGAGCGATCAGTTCCACGTTCCGCGTTCCGCGTTCCGCGTTCCGCGTTCCGGTTGGGGGTGGGGAGCTGCTGCGGTGAGGGTGGGGGTGGATGTCGGCGGAACCTTCACCGATCTCGTCGCGCTCGCGCAAGACGGGACGATCGAAGTCCGAAAGGTCGTGACGACGCCGGACGATCCCACCGTCGGCTTGTTTCGCGCGCTGGACCCGCTGAAGACCCCCCCCCACCCCATCGAGCTGCTCGTTCACGGTACTACGATTGCGACCAATGCCCTGCTCGAGCGCCGCGGTGCCCGCGTCGCACTCGTGACGACCAAGGGCTTCGAAGACCTCCTGTGGCTGCGGCGCCAGGACCGCGCGGCGCTCTACGACCTCGCCCGCGACCACTCGCCGCCGCTGGTCGCCCGGTCCGACGTCGTGGCGGTCGCCGAGCGGACCGGTCCCGAGGGTGTACTCGAGCCGCTGGGTGAGGACGAGGTCGCGCGAGTGGTCGCCACGGTGCGGGCGCTCAGGCCCCCTCCCGAAGCGTTGGCGGTCGCCTTGTTGTTTGCCTTCCGCCACGCCGAGCACGAGCGCCGCCTCGTCGCGGCGCTGCGCGACGCGCTACCCGACATTCCCGTCGCGGCGAGCCACGAGGTGCTGCCCGTGTTCCGGGAGTTCGAGCGGGCGAGCACCACGACCGTCGAAGCGTATCTCCGTCCCAAGGTCTCCGCCTATCTGAGAACCCTCGAGCGCGAAGTGCGGGCCCGGGGCATCGCACTGCTGCGGGTGATGACGTCGAGCGGCGGTACCCTCGCCCCGGAGGCAGCGGCCACGCGGGCGGCGTCGCTCGCGCTCTCCGGCCCCGCGGGGGGTGTGGTCGGTGCCCGCCTGGTCGGCGCGGCCGTGGGTCTGCAAGACCTCCTGACGCTCGACATGGGGGGTACCAGCGCCGACGCGAGCCTCGTCACCGGTGGGACACCGCTCGGTGACGGCGGCGGCACGGTGGCGGGGCTTGCGCTCGCCCTGCCGGCGGTCCTGATCGAGACGGTGAGCGCCGGCGGCGGGAGCATCGCGCGGGTGGACGAAGGTGGCGCGCTCAAGGTCGGGCCGGAGAGCGCGGGGGCGATTCCGGGCCCGGCGTGTTACGGCAGGGGAGGCGAACGACCCACCGTCACGGACGCGTGCCTGGTGCTGCGATGGCTCGACGCTCAGCATCCGCTCGCGGACGCGGTGCGGCTCGATCGCGACGCCGCGGAGCGTGCGCTCCGCTCGCTCGAGTCGGTGGGGATTGACCCACCCGCGATCGCCGCAGGCATCGTGGCGGTAGCGACCGCAGTGATGGCGCGGGCGCTCAAGCGCGTGAGCGTCGCGCGCGGGCTCGATCCTCGCCGGATGGCCTTGCTCCCGTTCGGGGGCGCCGGGCCCCTGTTCGGGTGTCAGTTAGCCGAGGCGCTGGGGATGCGCACCATCGTGATCCCGCCCCACCCAGGAGCCCTCTCCGCGCTAGGACTCGCCTCTGCCGCGGAACGAGTGGATCTGCTCGCGTCATTTCACCGCCCGCTCGAGGGCCTGCCGTCCGGGGACCTCGGGGCGGCGTTCGCGCCTCTGCTGGCGGAGGGGCGGAGCGAGGTGCCCGACGGCGCGCTGCTCCGCTACGCGGATTGCCGATTCGCCGGGCAGGGTTACGAAGTGACGGTGCCGGTGACGGGCGACGACGCGCAGCGGATCCGGGACGCGTTTCTCGTCGAGCACCGCGCCCGGTTCGGTCATGCCGGAAACGGCCAATCGGTCGAGCTCGTGAACCTGCGGGTGGTGGCCCTGCGCGAGGGACCGCTGCCGCGATTCGCGGATGCGCGGCGGGTGGTGCAGCGGCCCGGCGCCAGTCGTCCGATCACCTGGCGGGGGTCCCGGGTGAGCACGGCGGTCTGGGCGCTCGACGATCTCGCACCGGGGGTCACCATTGCCGGCCCGGCGATCTTGGCGGGGCGGGACGCGACGGCCCTGATCGAGCCCGAGTGGCGCGGGACGGTGCATCCGTGCGGCGCCGTGTTGGTGGAGCGAACATGACCCTCGACGCCGTCGGGCTCGAGGTGATGGGACACGCGTTCGCGTCCGTCGCGGAGGAGATGGGCCTCGTTCTGATTCACTCGGCGGTATCCCCGAACATTCGCGAGCGTCGCGACTGTTCGGCGGCGCTGTTCGACGCCGCCGGTGAAATGATCGCTCAAGCCGCCCACATTCCGGTGCATCTCGGTGCCATGCACGAATCGGTCGCGGCGGTGCGCGCGCTCGTCCCCGCCCCTCGCCCGGGAGACGTGTTCATCCTCAACGACCCCTATACCGGCGGCTCGCACCTCCCCGACATCACACTCATCGGGGCCATCGAGGTGGATGGGGCGGTAGGCGGCTACAGCGTGGTGCGGGCGCACCACTCGGATGTCGGCGGCGTGCAGGCCGGGAGCATGCCTGCCGGGGCGCGCGAGATCTTTGCCGAGGGCGTGATCGTGCCTCCGCTGCGCCTCACGCCCGATGTGGAGCACTTTCTGCTCGCCAACGTCCGGACGCCCGAGACGCGACGCGCGGATCTCGCGGCCCAACGAGCGGCGGTCACGCGCGGAGCGGAGGGTCTGCGCGCCCTCGCGGCGCGCTACGGTTGGGCGGGCGTGCGCGGCGCGGCTACCGACCTCCTGGACTACGCCGAGCGCCGCGCCCGGGATGCCCTCGGGCGGTTCACCGCGACGGCCCTCACCGCCACGGATTGGCTCGAAGGAGATGGTGTGGACGACGTGGACCTGGCGATCACGGTGCGCGTCGACATCACGGACGGCATCTTTCACGTCGACTTCACGGGCACCGCTCAGGCCGCGCGCGGCAATGTGAACTGCCCGCTCGCGGTGGCGCGCTCCGCCGTCCTGTTCGTGGTGCGGACGCTCCTGCCAGGGGACATTCCCACGAACGGCGGCGTGCAGCGCGCCGTACGCGTGACCGCGCCCCTTGGGTGCCTGGTCAACGCGCGCTACCCGAGCGCGGTGGCCGCCGGCAACGTCGAGACTTCGCAGCGCATCGCCGACACGGTGTTGCTGGCGCTCGCGGCCGGCGGCATCTCGGTGCCGGCGCAGGGTCAGGGGACGATGAACAATGTCACGCTGGGGGCGGGGGCGGGGGCGGGTGGCTGGACCTATTACGAGACGATCGGGGGTGGTCAGGGGGCGAGCGACGGCGCACCCGGACCGTCTGGCGTGCACGTCGGCATGTCGAACACCCGGAACACGCCGGTCGAGGTCCTGGAGATGGAGTATCCGTTGCGCGTTAGGTCCTACGCCTTGCGACGGGGGAGCGGCGGGGCTGGGCGGTGGACGGGGGGAGAGGGCGTGATCCGCGAGTTCGTGGCGCTCGCCCCGATGGAGGCGAGCATCCTCGCCGAGCGACGCCGTCATGCCCCGCGCGGCGCCGCCGGTGGACGCGACGGGGCGCGCGGGTCCACGTGCTTGAACGGCGCGCCACTCGGCCCTAAAGTGAGCGTGTCGCTCGCCGCCGGCGACGTGTTGCGTCTGGAGACGCCGGGCGGTGGTGGCTGGGGAGCGGGGGGCAAACCCGAACGCGGAGACAAAGGATGACGTGGGTGCTCGTGGCTTTCATTGGCCTGGTGGGAGGTGTCGTGTCGGGCCTGTTCGGTGTCGGGGGAGCGATCGTGATTGTGCCCGCCTTGGTGCTCCTCGTGAAGTTGCCGACGCACACGGCGAGCGGCACGTCGCTGGCGGCGCTGCTGCTCCCGGTCGGCCTGTTGGGGGCGATGGAGTACTATCGGCGCGGACAGGTCAACGTCCCCTATGCCATCATCCTCGCCGCGGGGCTCTTTGTGGGGGCGTTCATCGGGGCGCATCTCGCGGGCGGCGTATCGGACGTGGCGCTGAAGCGGGCGTTCGGCGGGCTCCTGCTGCTGGTCGCCGGCAAGCTGCTGGTCGGCTAGGCCTTCGCCTCGAACACCTTCCCATCGACGAACAGCCGGAACAGCTCCTGATCGAGCTGCCCGGCTCGCACCTCGTCCGCCATGATGTCGAGTGCGCGCGCGGGGGCGACCGCCGCCTTGTACGGACGGTCGGCCGCGCTGAGCGCGTCATAGATGTCGCTGATCGTCATCATGCGCGTCTGAATCGGGATCGCTTCGCCGGTCACCCGTCGCGGGTATCCCTTGCCGTCGAGTTTCTCGTGGTGTCCGTAGGCGATCATGGGGATGTCCTGGAGCTCACGGGTCCAGGGGATCTGCTGCAGGAACCGGTAGGTGTGGGTGACGTGGCTCTCGATCTCCAGGCGCTCCGTCTCGTCGAGTGAGCCCTTGGGGATCGTGAGATAGCGCATCTCCTCTTCGGTGAGGTAGGGGTGCGGGCGACCGGTGGGATCTTCGTAGGTGCGACGCGCCACCTGGAGCAACGTTTCGAAGCGGCCGGTCGGTAGCACCGTCGGCTCGTTCGCACTGAGCACGGCGTCGAGGAAGCCGTCCAGCGCCACCATTTCCCGGGCGTGCTCCTCTTCGAGCGAGCGGAGGAACGGCGCGTAATCTTTCCGGTCGTGTGACTCCAGGAACTCGGCCCGCTTCCTCCAGAATTCCCGCTCGGCGGTGCGCTTCACGAAATGGTGGCGTTGCCGGATGAGGTCGAGGTGCAGCGGATACAGCTTCTTGGCCTTGATCAGCACCTGCTCCCGCACGCCGACCTTTCCGAAATCGTGGAGCAGCCCCGCGTAGCGGATCTCTTTGATCTGTTCGCGGGTGAAAGTGACGGCGCGATAGGCCCCGTCCTCGGCGCGGTCGACCACGCTGGCCAATCCCACGGTCATGTTCGCGACTCGTCCCGAGTGACCGAACGTGGTCGGGTCCCGCTGCTCGATCGCATGCACCGCGGCCTTCACGAACCCCTCGAACAGTCGCTCGATTTCTTCGTACAGCCGGCTGTTCTCGATCGCGACCGCCGCCTGTCCCGCGAGCGCGGTCACGAGCTCCACGGTACGCCGCGAGTACGGCACCACTTGGTGCTCCACGTCCGCCGGCGCTGCGAGCACGGCTTCGGCGTGGCGCTTGCGGTTGATGAGCTGGAGGACGCCGATCACTTCTTCCTTGTGATCCTTCATGGGGAGGACGAGCATCGACTTCGTGCGGTAGCCGTGCCGCTCGTCGAACGAGCGGTTGATGCTGTATTCCACATCCGGCGGCAGGAAGTAGGCATCGTCGATCACGAGCGGCTCGCCGGTCACCGCCGTGTACCCCGCGAGACTCGAGCGGTCCACCGGGATCGTGAACTCGACGAACGGCGCGTCGGGCTTGGAGTACGTTTGCGTGATCCGGAAGCGCAGCCGCTTCTGGCCCTGGTCGCCCGTCTCGACGAGGTAGAGACTGCCCGCGTCCGAGGTGGTGATCCGGCGCGCCTGCGTGAGGATGAGCTCGAGCAGGGTTTTCAGGTCCCGCTCGGTGCCGAGGGCGACGCCGATGCGCGTCAACTCGCCGATCTCGCGGCTGCGGTTCGCGGCTTCGGATCGGGCGCGGGCGGTCTCCATGCGGGCGGCGGCTTCCCGATACCCCGCCCGTACCGCGACCAGCAGCTGCCGCGGCCCGACCGGCTGCTGCACGAAGCCGGAGAGCAGCTCGGACGGCATCGCCGCGGGCAGATCGGGCTCGCCGTCGCGGCCCAGCGCCACGATCGCGCCCCCGGCGTCCACGAACGCCCGCAGCACGTCGACCGGGAAGATCGCGCGGCTCTCCGAGTCGAGCACGAAGACCGTCGGGCGCTCGTCCACGACCAGGTCCCGCGGCACGCGCGCCTCGCGCGCTTCGATCTGAGCGCTCTCGAGCGCGGGTCGAACGCCTGTGGGACTCCAGGCGGGCGTGTACAGCAGGAGGTATCTCACGGCGAGGGGCTCGGCAGCGGGTCGCCCCGGACGTCACGTCACGAGTTCTTCATGCGCTGCAGGCCTTGTTGCGCCTCGGTGTACTCCGGGAAGACGGCCAGCGCCCGCTGGTACATCTCCGCGGCCTTGTCCTTCTGCCCGCGATCCTGGAACAGGAGCGCCTTCGAATAGAACGTCAGCGCCTCCGTCGGGATCTGACGGTTGGTCCGCTGGTCCGAAGCTTGTCGCGGGAGCGGCGGCAGGTTGGTGTCCTTCATCAGCCGAGCGGCCACCGTCCGAATGATGTCGAACAGGTGGTCCCGCTGCATGCGGTCCGACTCCACTTTGACGATCTCGCTCGTCTCCACGTTCACCAGCCGCGCGTCCAGCCGGAAGTCACCGTAGAAATCGATGAACGTTCCGACGATGACGTAACGCGCGCCGACGAGCTTCCCGATCTTCGCCGCGGTTTCGGGCGTCACCTTGCCCGATGCACCGAGGCTCTGCTCGGCGAGCAGCTTCTCGATCTCCTCGCGCTCGACCACGCGGGCCGCCGGATTGGCGGCGAGCTCCGAGATCAGCATACCGGCGATGCCCTTCTGCAGCGCGTCGAAGTTCTCCTTGTCCTGCCCGTACGAGCCGCTGTTGTCGAACGGCAGCACGGCGATGCCCGGTCGGGTATCCTGGCCGCGGCCCTGGGCGCCCAGATCGCGTCCGATAGAGCCGAGCAGCGCGAATGAAACCAACGCGAGGAGACGAGCACGCATAGAATCGGTCCCTCGATCAGAGAGTCAGTGTCATGCCTTCCTGCGCCGCCACGACCTCGGCGGGCAGACCCTTCGCTCGTGCCTGGCGGCGGGCAGCCGCGAGCAGTGCGTCGATGGCCTCGTCGCCGTGCTCGGGCTCATGATGGAACAGCACCAGGCGCTTCACGCCCGCATCGCCCGCCAACGCCACCGCTTCCTCGAACGTCGAGTGGCCCCATCCCCGGTGCTCTTCCAGCTCCTCGGGCGTGTACATCGCGTCGTGAATGAGCAGCTCCACACCCCCCAGGAACGCCACGAAGTCCTTGCGCCACGACGCAGCGGTCTCGTAGTGTCCGCCCGGCCCGAGCTCGTTGTCGGTCACGTACGCCATGCTCGGGCCGCCCGCGGCGGGTGTGAGCCGGTAGCCGAGGGTGGTGCCGGGGTGGCGCAGGCGCATCGCCTGCACTCGAAACGTCCCCACGGCGAACTCACCCGGCTCCACTTGTTGCACGGTGAGCTTCGCCGACAACGCGTCCAGCGGGACCGGAAATACGGCCGGGTCCATCTGCTGGCGCAGGATCGCCTCGAGCGACGTCGTCCCCTGGCGTGAGCCCCAGATGCGCACGGCGTTGCCGGGGGCGAAGAACGGCTTGAAGTGGGGCAGCCCCTGGATATGGTCCCAGTGCGCGTGCGACAGCAGGATCTCCGCCTGCACGGCGCCGTTTTGGCGCTCCACCAGCTCCCGTCCCAGCGCGCGGATGCCCGTGCCCGCGTCGAGGATGACCAGCTGGCCCCCCCTCCCTCCCTTGCCCCCGCCGCTGCCCTCCACGGCGACGCAGGGCGTATTGCCGCCGTAGCGCGCGGTGTGGGCTCCGGGGGTGGGGATGGAGCCCCGCGTCCCCCAAAAGGTCACCGTGTAGGCCATTCGTCCCGGCAACGCCGTACCTTTTAGCTAAGTTATGGAAAATTCGAGAGGTAGGACAAGCCGCTGCCTCACCCGACCGTCGTGACCCACCTCACGACCGTCCGGCGGACGCTTCCAGCGCGCCACGGTCGCGGATCAGGATCTCGCGACGGCTGATCTCGATGTAGCCCTTGTCCACCAACTCGCGCATCGTGCGGCTGACGGTCTCGCGTGACGACCCGATCATCTGGGCGATCGTGTGGTGCGTGAGGCGGCGCGTGATCTTGTCCGACCCCGCCTCGTCGGCGAGGTCGAGCAGCAGCTGCGCCACGCGGCCGTTCACGTCCAGCAGCACCAGGCTGCCGACCTTCTCGTCCACGCGCCGCAGGCGACGGGACAGCTCCCGCAACAGCCCCATGGCGATGCCCGGCGACTGTTGCAGAATGGCCTGGAAGTCCTCGCGCCGGATCACGAGCAGGTTCGAGTCTTCCATCGCGATCACGTGCGCCGAGCGTGGCTCCTCGTCGATGAGCGACATCTCACCGAAGAAATCCCCCTCGCCGAGCACCGAGAGGATCACCTCGCGTCCGTCCTCGCCGATGAGCACGACCTTCACCTGACCGGTGGCGACGACATAGAGGGCGTCCCCCGGGTCGTCCTCGAACAGGATCACCGAGTTGCGCGGATAGCTCCGCTCGCGGGTGATTTCGGCCACCCGCTCGAGCTCGACGGGTGCTAGCTGGCTGAACAGCGGGACCTTTTGGAGGATCGCCGTGACCGACACGATGGGCTTCCCCTAGGGCGTGGTGGGGTCGATGGTCGCGCAAGCTTACGTCCAAGGGGCCCTTGTGTCAATTCGGCGGGGGTGTCGCTGCTTGCCGCCAACTTGCGGCGCCAGTTATATTTCCACACTTCGTGCCGTTCGTCTTCTAGTCAAGGATCGAGTGCAGTGAAACCCGGGATTCACCCTGCCTACCGGCGGGCCACCGTGCAATGCGCGTGCGGCAACAGCTTCGTCACGCGCTCCACCATGCCCGTGATTCATGTCGAGGTGTGCGCCAAGTGCCACCCGTACTACACCGGCAAGCAGAAGCTGATGGATACGGCCGGGCGGGTGGAGCGTTTCCGCCAGAAATACGGGACCGAGAAGGCCGCAGGCTAACGCGTGGAGGCCCGACTCCGCCAGGCGCTCGCGCGGGCGGAGGAGGTCGCCCAAGAGCTGGCCGACCCCGACACCGCGCGGAATCCGGCCAAGCTGAAGCAGCTGGGCCGCGAACATGCGCGGCTCGACCAGATCCGCCAGACGCACGAGCGGCTGGACCGGCTCGAGGGGGAGCTCGCCCAGGCGCGTGAGGTGCTCCAGGACCGGGATCCCGAGCTGTCGCAGCTGGCGCGGGCGGACGTGGAGCGGCTGCGCCCCGAGATCGAGCGGCTCGAGCGGCGGCTCGCCGACCTGCTCACCCCTGCCGACCCTCTCGATGACCGCGACGCGATCGTGGAGATCCGTGCCGGCACGGGCGGCGACGAGGCGGCCCTGTTCGCCGCGGAGCTGTTTCGCATGTACACGCGGTTCGCGGAGCGCCGGGGGTGGAAGGTCGAGGTGGTGTCGCACTCAGAAGGGAGTCTCGGCGGCCTCAAGGAGGCGATCTTTGCCGCCCGGGGCCCGGGGGTCTACGGGACGCTCCGGTACGAGTCGGGCGTCCACCGGGTGCAACGCGTGCCCGTCACCGAGGCGCAGGGTCGCATCCACACGTCCGCCGCGACCGTGGCCGTGCTCCCCGAGGCGGAGGAGGTCGACGTGAAGATCGAAGACAAGGACCTCCGGATCGACGTCTTCCGCTCGCAGGGGCCGGGCGGCCAGAGCGTCAACACGACCGACAGCGCCGTGCGCATCACCCACCTGCCCACCAACCTCGTGGTCCAATGCCAGGACCAGAAGAGCCAGCTGCAAAACAAGATCAAGGCGATGGAGGTGCTGCGCTCGCGCTTGCTCGACAAGATGATCGCCGAGCAGGAAGCGACCCGGGCCCGCGAGCGCCGGTCCCAGGTGGGCACCGGCGACCGATCCCAGAAGATCCGCACCTACAACTTCCCCCAGAATCGCGTCACCGACCATCGCATTCACTACACCGTGCACAGCCTCTCCCAGGTGCTGGACGGTAACCTCGACGACCTGATCAACGCGCTGCGGGTCGCGGGTGAGAAGGAGCGGCTCAGTGCCTGAGCCTGCCGCGCACCCAGCCTCGATCGGCGCGGCCCTGAATGACGCTGCCGACCGCCTCGCGGCGTCGGGCCTGCCCCGCTCGCGTCGCGAGGCGACGATGCTGTGGGCGGCCGTGGCCGGTGCGGGGACCAAGCCGGGCGACGTGTGGCTGCAACGCGACCGGGAGCCCGGGGCGCAGCTCTTGGAGCAGTTCTGGCACGCGGTGGAGCAGCGCTCGAGCGGCGTCCCGTTCGCGTACGCCGTGGGCCGCACGGGTTTCCGCACGCTCGACCTGCAGATTGACCCACGGGCGCTGATTCCGCGACCGGAGACCGAGGGACTGGTGGAGTTGGTGCTGCGGGCAATGCGGGAAACGGGAAACGGGAAAGGGGAAACGTGGGGTGCGGTGGCTGACATCGGGACCGGGTGTGGCTGCATCGCCTTGGCGCTGGCCGTCGAAGGCGCCTTCGAGCGGGTGATCGCGGTCGAGCGCTCTCGGGACGCAGCGGCCCTGGCGCGCGAGAACGTGGCGCTCCTGCAGCCGCCGCTGCCGGTCGAGGTGCGCGAGGGCGACTTGCTTGGCCCGCTCGCAGGTGAGCGCTATCGTGCCATCGTTTCGAATCCGCCCTATCTGACGGAGGCGGAGTATGCCGCCCTCGACCCGGCGGTGCGGTTGTTCGAGCCGCGCGAGGCGCTGGTGAGCGGTGCCGACGGCCTCACGGCGACGCGCGCCCTGCTCGAGGGCGCCGCCGCGCTGCTCGAGCCGGGCGGGTGCGTGGTGCTCGAGATCGACGAGCGGCGCGCCGATGCGGCGCGGAGGCTCGCCCTGCGGCATGGCTGGTCGCGGGTGGCGGTGTACGATGATCTGTTCGGCCAGCCGCGGTTCCTGCTGGCCGGCCTCGACGAGGAGGGGGGCGCGTGATCGACCAGAAGGCGAGCGAGCTGGGGCGGCTCTTGGGACAGAGCGATGAGTACAAGGTGTTGCTCCGGGCCAGTGAGCGGATGAAAGAGGATGCAACCTGCCGACAGCTGCTCGCCGAGGTCGAGCGCATCGCCCAGGACATCGAGCGTGCGACACAGGAGGGGCGCGAGCCGGCGAAGGATCA
>Ga0066660_10001054_pt1 | contig 11122 bp, 9 predicted proteins | sample GraSoiAngelo_109_FD_75177 | JGI IMG/M metagenome (GOLD analysis project Ga0066660, IMG submission 75177) | Grasslands soil microbial communities from the Angelo Coastal Reserve, California, USA - 14_0903_12_20cm | ecosystem: Environmental > Terrestrial > Soil > Grasslands | place: USA...
CCGTCCATGGCTGCGGCGGGAACCACCCGGCCCCGGATGTATGCGCTCACGGCCCGGTCCCGCAGCCGGCCGCGCGCCTGGGACAGCGCTCCCGAGGCGGCCGACTCGCGCAGCTGGGCGTCGACCACGCTGGCTTCCGTGGCGTCCATGCGGTCGGTGAGCTCGGCGATCTTCACCATGAGGGCGGACCGCTGCACGTGGGGATCGGGAGCAGCGGGGCCGGTGGCGTCGGCCGCGGCGCCGGGCACGCAGGCGAGGGAGGCGGCCAGGGCCACGGCGGCGGCGGCCAGGGCGGCCAGGCCCGGGCGGGCGCGTCGAGACAGAGCTGCGGGCAGCATCGCTAGGGTTATCGGGCCTTGCACGGTGGTGCTTGACTGGTTTGTCCCATTCCGTCACAGGGCGGGGGAGATTGGGACGGGTCGGAGAGGTGGGCGAGAGATGCGAGTCGGTGTGCTGACCGGCGGCGGGGACTGCCCAGGGCTCAACGCCGTGATCCGGGCCGTGGTGCGCAAGGGGGAGCGGGTCTACGGCGACGAGTTCGTGGGCTTCGCCGACGGCTGGCGGGGCGTGATCGAGGACCGGACGCTGACGCTGAACGTGGAGCGCTGCCGGGGGATCCTCCCCCGGGGCGGCACCATCCTGGGTACCTCCCGCACCAACCCCTACAAGGTGGAGGGCGGGGTGGAGCGGGCCCACAGGACGCTGGAGTCCGAGCGGGTGGAAGCGCTCGTCGCCATCGGGGGTGAGGACACCCTGGGCGTGGCCAACAGGCTCAGCGAGGAGGGCGTGCGGGTCGTGGGCGTGCCCAAGACGATCGACAACGACCTGTCGGCGACCGAGGTGACCTTCGGGTTCCACACCGCGGTGCAGATCGCCACCGACGCCATCGACCGCCTCCACACCACGGCCGAGTCCCACGACCGCGTCATCGTGTGCGAGGTCATGGGCCGCCACGCGGGCTGGATCGCGACCTACGCCGGGATCGCGGGCGGGGCGGCCGAGATCCTCATCCCGGAGGAGCCCTTCGACATCGACGAGGTGTCCGAGAGCCTCAGGCGCAGGCACGAGAAGGGTCGCTTCGCCTCGATCGTGGTGGTGGCGGAGGGGGCCACGCCCAAGGAGGGGACGCTGGCCCTGACGTCGGGCGAGGTCGACCAGTTCGGCCACGTGCGCCTGGGCGGCATCGGCAACGTGGTGGCCGAGGAGATCGAGAAGCGCACCGGGTTCGAGTCGCGGGTCACGATCCTCGGCCACGTCCAGCGGGGCGGCACGCCCACGGCCTTCGACCGGGTGCTGGCCACCCGCTTCGGCATCGGCGCCATCGACGCCGTGCACGACGGCGCCTTCGGCCACATGGTCGCCCTCAGGGCGGCCGAGATCATCCGCGTCCCGCTGGCCGAAGCCGTGGCCGAACTCAAGACGGTGGACCGCAGGCTGGTCCACGAGGTCTCGGAGGTGTTCTTCTCGTGACCGGCGCGGCACGGGCGCCGTCGCGGGCCGTGCTCACCACCGGAGCCAACTCCGGCATCGGGCTGGCCACCGTGATCGAGCTGGCCCGGCGCGGCTTCCGCTCCATCGGCTCGGTGCGCTCGCCCGCCAAGGCCGACGTGGTGGCCAAGGCCGCGGCCGAGGCCGGCGTCGAGGTCGAGACCGTGCTCCTCGACGTCACCGACCCAGCCGGTTGCCGGCAGGCGGTGGCAGAGCTGTCCCCCTATGGCGTGGTGAACAACGCCGGCTACGGCCAGACGGGCGCCATCGAGGACGTCTCCGACGACGAGGCTCGCGCCCTGCTCGAGACCATGGTCATCGCCCCCATGCGCCTGGCCCGCCTGGCCCTGCCCGCCATGCGGGCCCAGGGAGGCGGTCGCATCGTCAACGTGTCGTCCATCGCAGGGCGGGCCACCGCCCCCTTCGCGGGCTGGTACACCGCGGCCAAGCACGCCCTGGAGGCGGCCACCGACGCCCTGCGCGTGGAGGTGGCCCGCGACGGCATCAGGGTGGCGCTGGTCGAGCCGGGAGGGTTCCGCACCGGCATCTGGGAGGACGCGGAGCGTGACGTGGCCGCACGGGCCGGGTCGCGCTACGAGCAGGCCTACCGGCGGTCGCTCCTGGCCATGCGCCTGGGGACGCCGTTCATGGGGAACCCGGCCCAGGCGGCCAGGGTCATCGCCGGCGCGGTGGCGGCCCGCTCGCCCCGGCCCCGCTACCTGGTGGGCTACGACGCCCAGGCCCTGGCCCTCATGGACTCCTGGACGCCGACCGCGCTCAAGGACAGGGTGCTGCGCCTGGGGCTGGGCCTCTAGCTTCTGGTCCGACTCAGGCGCCCGCCCCGCCCGCCTCGGCGTGGGCCCGTCTGAGGAGCGCGATCAAGGGATCCTCGAGCCCGGGGCCGCACGCCACCACCAGGTCCTCGGGGAGCCCGTCGTCGCCGGCGCCCGGGGCGCGCACCCATGCGCCGGCCTCGGCCGCCACCAGGGACCCGGCGGCCCGGTCCCACGGCGCCAGGCCCTGCTCGTAGAAGGCGTCGAGCCTCCCGCACGCCACCCAGCACAGGTCCAGGGCGGCCGCGCCGGCGCGCCGGATGTCGCGGACCTGGGGCAGCACCCCGGTGAGCACCTCGGCCTGGGCCGCCCGCCTCTCGGCCTGGTAGGCGAAGCCCGTTCCCACCAGCGCGGTGGCCAGCTCCACCCCGGCTCCAACGCGAAGGGGCTGACCGTTGCGTCTGGCGCCTCCCCCGACCAGGGCGGTGAAGGTCTCCCCGTGCACGGGATCGTGCACCGCGCCGAGCAGGGCCTGGCCGTCGAGCTCGGCCCCGATGGACACGGCGAAGGAGGGGAAGCCGTACAGGTAGTTGGTCGTGCCGTCGAGGGGGTCGATGATCCACCGCACTCCGCTCGAGCCGGCCCGGGCCCCGCCCTCCTCACCGAGGACGGCGTCGTCCGGTCGAGCCCTCCGCAACCCGGCCACGATGGCGGCCTCGCTCGTCCTGTCCATCTCGGTGACCATGTCGGTGCGGCTCGACTTGGTGTCCACCTGGGTGCGGGACCGGTGCAGGCCCTCCAGCAACAGCGCTCCCGCGGAACGGGCCAGGTCGACGGCCAGACGCAGCATGGCCTCCTGGTCGACGTCGCCGGGATCCGCCATCGTGAATGTCTACCCTGACCCTGTGGCCTCCGGTCTCGTCGACCTCAGATCCGACACCGTCACCCGGCCCACGCCCGAGATGCGCCGGGCCATGGCCGAGGCCGAGGTGGGCGACGACGTCTACGGCGAGGACCCCACGGTGAACGCCCTGGAGGAGGCCTTCGCCCGGCGCGTGGGCAAGCAGGCCTCCGTCTACGTCCCCAGCGGGGTGATGGGCAACCAGCTCGCCCTGCGGGTGCTGGCGCCCGCGGCCACCACCGTGGTGGCCGGCGCCCGCCAGCACGTGGTCGTCTACGAGGAGGGCGCGGCCGGTCGCAACGCGGGCGTGCAGTTCCACACCGTCGCCGACCAGGACGGCACCTTCGGGCCCGACGACGTGCGTTGGGCCATCGACGCGGCCCAGCACCACCACCCCCGGCCCAGCCTGGTGTGCGTCGAGAACACCCACATGCCCGCCAACGGCGCGCCCTGGCCCCTGCAGCGCCTCGAGCAGGTGGCGGGGGTGGCCCGCTCCGGCGGGCTGGCCCTGCACATGGACGGGGCCCGCCTCTTCCACGCCGAGGCCGCCACCGGCACGCAGGCGGCGGCCTACGCGGCGACGGCCGACACGGTGATGTGCTGTCTGTCCAAGGGGCTGTGCGCCCCCGTGGGGTCCATGCTGGCGGGCACGGACGAGGTTGTCGCCGCGGCCCGGGTGGAGAGGGCCCGCCTGGGCGGGGCCATGCGCCAGGCCGGGGTCATCGCCGCGGCCGGCCTGGTCGCCCTGCGCACAATGATCGACCGCCTCCCGGAGGACCATCGTCGGGCCCGGCGCCTGGCCGGCGCCGTGGCCGAGCGCTGGCCCGGTGCGGTCGACCCCGACGGGGTCGAGACCAACATCGTGACCTTCGCCCACGCCGACCCCCAGGCCTTGATCGCCCACCTCCGCTCGGAGGGCGTGCTGGCCGGCACCATCGCCCCCGGGGTGGTGCGCCTCGTCACCCACCACGACGTGGACGACGACGGGATCGAGCGGGCGGCCAAGGCCCTGGCCTCCGCGCCCTGAGCACGCCTTGTCGCCTCAGCCCGGCAACGGCTTGGGCACCTTGAAGGAGAAGGTCGTGGAGTTGCCCGCAGGGTCCGAGACCGCCACCCGGTAGGGCCCCGCGGTGGGGAGCGACACCGAGGCGCTGAAGGCTCCGGACGACAGGGCGGTGAGGTCGAGGGGCAGGGTGGAGCCGTCGGGCTGGCGCAGGGTGGCCGTGGCCCGATCGAGGCCCTCGACCAGGACGCCGTCCCCGCCCACGAAGCTGAGCAGCAGCTGGTTGGGGCCCGGGCCCGTGGGGGCCACGACCAGCTCGACGTTGTGGCCCCCGATGGCCTGCCTCATGTCTACGGGGTGGGACGCCGCCACCTGGGCGAAGCGCCCGGGCACGGCGCTCACCAGGGCGGCGGCCACGGCCACGGCGGCGGCGAGGACGATGGCCTCGGCCCTGCTCGTGCGCCCGAAGGACGCCAGGGCGCGGCCTCGTGGGCCCCGGCCTGGGGGTTCGGGGACGGCGAGCCTTCGGGGCAGCACCAGCAGGTGGCGGGCCGCGAGCACCAGGGCCACGGCGAGGAGCACGAGCTTGGCCAGCAGCATGCGCCCGTAGGCCACCCGCCACAGGTTGGCCAGCACGCCCAGGTTCCCTCTGCTGCCCAGCACGCCGGTGACGATCAGGGCCGCGGTGGAGAACAGGGCCAGTCGGGAGAAGCGGAAGAGGACCTCACGGGCGAGGGACTGGCCGGGCCCGGCGTCGTCGGCGGGCGCCGGCGTCCTCCAGGCGGGCAGGGCCAGCAGGACCAGGGCGGCCAGCCCTCCCGCCCAGACCGAGGCGGCCAGGAGGTGACCGGCGAGCACGGCAACGGGCAGGAGGGGGTGCGGCGCCGACCCGGCGTGGCCGTTGGCCACGGCCACGGCCGCGATCGACCCGGCCAGGAGGGCGCCGGCCAGGCGCCACCGCCGCGGATCGGGACCCGCCGGGCCGCGACGGGACAGGGCGAGCACGGGAAGGGCCAGGGCCAGGGTGAGGGCCGTCTGGGCCATCCAGAGGTGCCCGTAGCTGGTGCCCAGCAACCGGGAGAGGACGGCCGGCCTGAGCGCCGATGAGAGCGACCCGCCCGACACGGTCGCCGCCTCGAAGAGCAGGGCGGCCCCGCCCGACGCAGCCAGGACGGCCCAGGCCGCGGGGAGGGCCTTGGCGAACCAGCCCCGGAAGCGGTCGTCGGCCCGCGACGCGGCCGGGCCCGACGCCCGCACCGCCGGGCCCCACACCAGCCGGCGCAGGGCGGCTGCGCCGACCAGGAACATGAAGGCGGCGAACCAGGCGAAGCGGACCTGCCCGGCGACGAAGCCCAGGTTCGGGCTGCGGGCCGGGCGGGCGGCCAGCCTGGGCGAGGCCCCGGAGGGGGCGCCCACGCTGAACCCGAACTGGCCCGTGGCCGGGTGGCCGTCGCTGGACAGGACCTCCCAACCCACTGTGTAGGAGCCCGCCCGCAGCGAGGGCAGGGCCGCCACCAGGTCGCGCCCCCCGCCGGCCCGCTGGGCAGCGCCTATAGGGAGCTGGCGTCCGTCGGGCTCGGTCAGCTGCACGGCGCTGAAGCGAACCTCCACCGGTCCGGAGAAGTGGAGCCGCAGCTCGCTGGGCCCACCCGCGATGACCCCGCCGATGGGCGGGTCGGTGCCCAGCAGGACGGAGTGGGCCGACGCGGCCGATCCGGAGAGCACGACCGTGGTGAAGGCCACGGCCAGGCCGGCGAGAAGGCGGGCGGTCCGCCTCATGGGCGCAGCCTCATGGGCGCGGCTGCACGGGCGCGGCTCACGGGCGCGGCCGGTCCCAGGGGTGAGCCATGCCCGAAATGTGGGCCGCCCACCTTCGGGAAACCGTGCCGGCGGCCATCGCCGCCCCAGGGCGATGCCGCGAACTGCGCGTCAGCGCCGGTCGACAAGCGAGGTTGTCCAAGACTTTGCCAACCGCTCGACGACCCCTGGCCCGGGTGGGGAGAAGCTCTGGTCCCGGCTCCCCGATGTTCCTTGCGGGGGCATCCGCTCCCAGGCGGCGAGGAGGAAGTTCGTGACCATCGCGCTGAACGAGGCAGCTGAGGCCCCCGGCCCCGCGTCCGGCGCCAGGTCCCGGCGCCGCTTCACCGGCCGGGACGCCGCCGCCGTCGTCGCCGACCCGTCGAGCGCCCGCCCCCTCTCCAGCGTGGTGGACGAGCCCGGGCGGTTGCGCACCAACCAGTCCGTCGGCATGGCCGTGATCGACCTGGGCTCCGAGACCGGCATCGACCTCACGCCCCAGAGCGGCAACTACCTGTTCTCCCCGGTCCGCGTCCCGGCGCCGGCGGAGCCCGCACACGAGGAGCCCGAGGCCCCCGGCCGCGGCCGTGTCCTCGTCGCCACGCTGGTGCGCTCGCTGGCCTTCCTGTGCGCCTGGGGCGCCGCCGTCACCGTCGCGGCCCACGTCCACCCCATAGGGCCCATCCGCACCCTGGCCATCTTCGGCCACCTCATCGGTCTCGTCTGCGGCTTCGGCGCCGTCCTCGCGCTCGACTGGTACGGCCTCGCCTGTCTGACCGGGCGCCGGTCGCCGGTGGAAGCGGCCCGGCTGTCCACCAGCCTCGACCCCCTCATCTGGGGCGGTCTCTTCGCCCTCATGGCCACCGGCTCGCTTCTCGCCCCCCACCTGTCGCACCCCCTGACCCGGGTCAAGCTGGCCGCCGTGCTCGTCGCCGGGCTCAACGGCGTCAACGCCCGGGGCCTGCGGGACGCCGTCTCGCGCCTCCGTCCCTCGGCCACCCTGCGGGAGCTTCCGTCCCGGCTGCTGTGGCGCCTGTTCATCACCGCCACCGTCTCGCAGCTGGCGTGGTGGACGGCCATCGTCATCGGCTTCCGGAACACGCCCCACAACTGAACAGGACCATTACTCGCTGAGGACGCCGTTGGGCTGGAACTCCTCGTGGTCGTGGGCCGGGCCCGTGCCCATGCCGTGGGGAAGCCTGCCCACCCGGCCCAGGTCGATCAGTACGGGGTGAGCCGGGCCTCCGTCGTCGAACTCGAGCCACAGGTCGGGGTGGGACTGGGGCACGAGGAAGCCCAGGAGCCGTTCGCTGGCCGAGATGGGCGGCAGGGCGACCCCGTCCGAGCTCGTGCGGGACGGCGCCAGGCCCACGCCCGACCGTCCCAGCCGTAGCCGGAAGAGGCTGGCTCCATAGGGTTGGGCCACGGCCTTGAGGTTGGTGAGGGCGGCCGACACGACCACCCACATGTCCCCTGGCGGGGCGGCCAGCCTCTCCACGCCGTCGGCCGCGAGGGCACCCGATGCCCCCTCGGTCGTGCTGACCGCCGACTGGATGACGATGGACCCGAAGCTGGTGCGGACGGGTTGTCCCACCCCGGGAGGAAGGCCCGACACCCCCGAGGAGCCCGAGAAGGAGCGCAGGATCCCCCCGGCCAGCAGGGCTGCCTCCAGAGCGACGGACACGACGATGATGGCGAGTACGCGCACGCGCCAGCGGTGTCGCCACGGAGCGGCCGCGAGCTCGAGCACGCTCATGTGATGGTGATGGTCGTCCGAGCCACGAAGAAGGGGGCGTTGATCGGTGCCTGGGTGATGGGCGGGTGGGGGTGCCGCCACTGCCGGAACTCGATCTCCACGGGATAGACGCCGGGCGGGGCGGGGTCGTCCGCGGTGTTTAGGAGGACGTCGTAGCGCTCGGCAGAGCTGATGATGAAGACCGGGCACCCCTTGGTGCTGGGTCTCACGGTGCTCGGCCCCCTCGACTGCCTGGCGACCGGCACGGGGGTGAAGGCACCGCTCCGGTCCCGGAAGGGCCTGCCGTCGGATGCGATCAGCACGGGCGAGAGGGTGGCGCCTGTGTTTGGCTCGGGCCGGAACACCACCACCTGGGGGACGTAGGTCGAGTCCAGGCAGCGCAGCAGGATGGGCTGGCCCGACCTGGCCGTCACGGCGACGTCGGGGGAGGTGATGAGGCCGGACGGGTCGAAGGGCTGGAACGAGCCGTTCACCGCCACATAACGGGGGCGGAAGTCGTTGAGGCCCACGTCCTGGGTGTCGCACAGGCCGGCGGCGTGGTTGAGGCCGTGCCAGCGGGGATCGATGGACCCGAAGACCCAGTAGCGCTCCACCTCGTACACCGGCCCTCCGGCGAAGGCCTGCTTCTCCCCAGGCTTCAGGGAGGGGTCCGGCTTGGGGTCCACCACCAGCGCCCCGAACAGCCCCATCTGCACGTGCAGGGTGGTGTTCACATGGCAGTGGTAGAAGTACGAGCCCGCCGTGGCGGCCCGCCACTGGTAGGTGTAGCTGCCCGACACCTCGAAGGACGTGTGCCCGACGCCGTCGTTCACCGGCTCGGGCTCGATGCCGTGATGGTGGATGGTGTGGACCCGCTTCGAAGCCGACATGACGGTGTGGGCCACGTCGCCCTCGGTCACCCTGATGAGGGGGGCGGGATAGGTGTGGCCCGACGTGTCGTCCTCGAAGCCCCATATCTCGGTGTCGGTCCCGTCGGGCAGGACCAGTCTGTCGCTGAAGAACTTCCTCACGAAGGTCTTGTCCGCAGGGATGCCGTTGGGCGTGTCGATGCTGCCCACCTTGGGCATGTTGCAGGCGAACTCGAGCTGGGGAAGGGTGGTCGAGGCCATGGTCGTCGTCTCCTTGCGTAGTCCTCGACCGTCTAGGTCAGCAGGATCCAGTCGGTTAGTTGGCCACCGGGATAGAGGCCGCCGCCCGCGGTCTGCGACGGCTCGGAGTGGGAGTGCATGGGGTAGTGCAGCTGTTGGCGCGGGGCGACGGTCGTGGCCGCGTCCCTAGGCAGCTCGCAGGGCAGGAGGAGGTCGTAGCGGTCGCGGGGGTGGAGGGGCACGACGTCTTTGAAGGCCAGGTGGGGGACGAACTCGACGGGGTCCTCGAGCTTGAACCTGAAGGGCGGGGCTCCCTTCAAGACCTGCACGTGGTTGCCGTGTATGTGCATGCCGTGGATCTCGATCCCCACGTTGACGGCCCTGATGAGCTGGCCCGGCTCCGAATGCGGGTCACGGAGCATCCCGCAGGGCCTGGTGTCGAGCCCCGCCCCCGGCCCAGCGGCGCAGTCGACGCCGCTGCGCCCGTTGATGGTGAAGTAGCGGGGGATGTGGGTGGCCATGTCGATCTCTCTGGCCCGCCCGGCCTGGGCCAGCGCGTTCCAAGCCGGGTCGTGGTCGTTGAACACCCACACGTACTGGCGCTCGAACTCGACGGCCTCCCCCCCAGGCGCGGGCAGCAAGGGCATGTTGGGCGGGCCGCTCACGACCGTCCAGGGGTCGGGCGGAGACACGATGAGGACACCGTGCAGGCCCAGGCTGCGGCAGACGCCGCCGTGGTCCTCGGGCGTGTTCCAGAACTCGGGCAGGGTGTCGAGGTCGTCCTCGAAGATGTAGGTGCCGGGCGGAAGGGGCGGCAGGGTGAACGTCGTCGACTGGCCCGGCGGCAGGGCTCCGGTGTCGAAGTACTTGGGTAGCTCGACGTCCTCTTCCCTGATGGCGAAGTTGTGTGGCTCGCCCAGGTTGTTGGTCAGCGTGATCTCCAGCGTCTCGCCCGCCAGCACCGGGATGACGCGCTCGGGAAAGACGCTGGCCCAGTGGTGGCGGAGCACCTGATACGTGGCCATGGTCCCGTCGTCCAGGGTCCTGGTGGGCAGGGTCGCTCCGTCGGGGAAGGGCCCGGCCTTGCCCTGGCGGGGCAGGTACATCCAGGTGAACAGCTGGGTGCCGTCCACCATGGTCTCGATGCGGTGGGTGATGTCGAGGTCGATGTGGCGGGGACCGGCGGTCCCGGCGCCGGCCGTGGCCCCCCGGTTCCCCCAACGGAGCAGGCCCGCTCCGGCCGCGCCGGCGGTGGCCAGACCGACGGCCCCGTAGGTGAGGAACTGGCGCCTGGTCGTCTGACCGACCCTGGCCTCTGGAGACGAGCTCCCCTCTTCAGCTTCGGACGCCTGGGCTCCCGTTTTGACCCCTTCGCGCATCTTCTACCCACCTCTCCCGCCGGGGAGGACCCACCCGTACCGGCTCGTTCCGTCATCGTCGAACGATGGGAACTGTGCGGCAGGGGCGGTACCGGGCGCAGTACCACCCGCGTCCCAACTTCCGCCCCCCGGCGTTGCAGGTTTCCGAAAGGTCCAAACCTCACCATGGCGCCAGCCCAGACAGCTCGGAGGAGGGCCTTGGCGACCCTCGGTCAGATCGTCGATTCTCTAGAGGCGGCCCTTTTCACCGGCCGCGAGCGGGAGATGACGGTCCTTCGCGCCTGGTTGCGGGACACGACCTCCGCCCCCCCCAGGATCGTCAACGTCACCGGGCCGGCCGGTATGGGCAAGACCGCGCTGGTGCGGGCCCTCCACCGTGAGGCTGTGGGTGGGGACCGGGAGGGGGCCGTCGTCGACCTGGGGTCGATCGACCCGTCGCCCGACAGCCTGCTGGCGGCCATGGCCGGGACGGGCCAAGGCGACGTCCTGGCCCGGATCAACGCCAGCCGCCCGCTCATCGTCCTCGACCAGTTCGAGCCCAGCGGAGCGCTGAGCGGATACATCCACGACGAGCTGCTGCCCGGGCTGGATGCCGGCGTGAAGGTGGTCATCTCGGGAAGGCGGCCACTGAACGAGGCCTGGGCCCGCCATGGCGTCTGGAACGCGCTCGTCCATCCCATGCCTCTGGCCGGTCTCCTCCGGGGCGAGGCCCGGGCCTACCTCGGCGCCCGGGGCCTGACCGGTGCCCGCGTGGTGACCCAGATCCTGCAGGCGACCGGAGGTCACCCTCTGGCCTTGGCCCTGGCTGCGGACATGACCACGCACCTCGGCATCGCCGACTTCGGCGCCATGGCCGAATGGCGCCTGGTGGTGAGATCGCTGGCCGGAAGGCTGCTGCAGGAGGTGGACGACGGGGAGCTCCGGGACGTCATCCAGG
>Ga0066660_10001055_pt1 | contig 11112 bp, 10 predicted proteins | sample GraSoiAngelo_109_FD_75177 | JGI IMG/M metagenome (GOLD analysis project Ga0066660, IMG submission 75177) | Grasslands soil microbial communities from the Angelo Coastal Reserve, California, USA - 14_0903_12_20cm | ecosystem: Environmental > Terrestrial > Soil > Grasslands | place: USA...
ATCTTCTGCAGTTGCGGGTCGACCTTCTGGCCGGGGACCGCGCGGAGCAGTCCGGCGGTCACCACGCGGTCTTCCGGCTTGAGGCCGCTCTCGATCACGCGCAGGTCGCCCTCAAGCGGGCCGGTGTCCACCTTGCGCTGCTCGATCACGTTTTCGCCTGTCACCACGAGCACGTAGCGCCCGCTTTGATCGCTGCCCAGCGCCGTGTCTGGAACCAGCAGCGCGTTCGGCTGCTGGTCGACAGGAACGCGGACGCGGACGAAATAGCCGGGCAAGAGCACCCGGTTCGGATTGGGCACGACGCCGCGCACTGCCAGCGTTCCCGTCGATTGATTGATGGTCGGCGCCGCGTAATCGAGCTTGCCTTGGTGCGGATAGCCGGTTTCGGTTTGCAAGCCCACCTCGATCGGCACCGACTTGAGATCGGCCGCCGTCAGTCCTTTGCGCGCGGCCTGCGCCCTGATCCGCAGTACATCATGCTCATTGACGTTGAAATTCACGTAGATCGGGTCGAGCGACACGATGGTGGCAAGCTGGGTCGGCGAGGCCGCGCCGACCAGCTCGCCGACCGAGACCAGATGCGCACTGACGATCCCGTCGAAGGGCGCGGTGACCTTGGTGTAGTTGTAATTGACTTCGGCGATCCTGGTATTGACCTGAGCCTGCTGCAGGTTGGCCTGCGCGTTGTCGCGGTTGGAAGTCGAGGTATCGAGGGTGGCCTGCGACACCGCCTGGCGCGCGACCAGATCGGTCTGCCGTTTGAAATCGGCTTCGGCCTGCTTGACGGAGGCTTGCGCGCCGGCCTCGGCCGCCTGTGCCTGATCGAGCTTCAATTTATAGGTCTCGGGCTCGATCGTGAACAGAGGTGTGCCCTCCTTCACGAAGTCGCCGTCCTGATAATCGATCGATTGCAGGAAACCCTGCACCCGCGCGACAAGATCGACGGTCTTGATCGGGGCGGTGTTGCCGGTTGCTTCGAGATAGCGCGTGATCGTGCGCTGCACGGGTTGGGCGACATCAACCTTCGGCGGCGGCGGCGGCACAAACGTGTTTTGCTCGCAGCCTGCGAGCAGGGCAACTACGAGCGTAGCGATCGCCGCCCGTCCAATCCGCAGGCGATGGCGGCCGTCGGTTCGCGCGGGACTTGACAGACGCGCAGGCTTCATTGCGGTGCCCCACTTCTTGCGCCTGAGAGCAGGCCTCCCATCATTGCTGAATAGCAACAATCGGTTCGCGGTGAAACCGGAAAGCGCTTGCCTGACGTCAAAACGGAATCGGCCAATCCAGTTGACGCAATCGTCGTCGCTGCACCCTGACAATTTGATCATTGCGATCAACAATTTGGGTTTCAACGTTTGCCCTGATCGACCACAATTGCCGTAAAGGCTCGTCAAAGATGAGCCGATAGAGAAGGAATGCAAATGTCTAGCCGATCTCTGCCGCGCCTCGCCAGCCATGTTTGTGGCATTGTCTTTGGCCTTTTCCTGGGGGTCTCCGCGCTAACGATCTCGGCAAGCGCCGACGGGCTGGAGGACGAAATCGCGCCGACCGGAAAATTGCGGGTGGGGATTGGAATCAGCCCCTCCGGTGGCCCTTACTGGTCCAACAAGAACGAAAACGGGGATTATACGGGCGTGCCGGTCGATCTCGGCAAGGAGATGGCGGCGCAGCTCGGCGTTCCCGTCGAATACGTCGCTTACTGGAACTCCGGGCAGATCACCGATGGCGCAGCGACAGGCGCCTGGGACGTCACATTCCTGCCAAAGGATGCCGAGCGCGAGACGAAAATGTTGTTCGGCCCGATCTACGAGGTGGCGGATGCAACCTACATCGTGAAGGCAGGCTCGACGATCACGAATTTTGCGACGCTCGACCAGCCCGGCATCAAGGTCGTGGCGGTCAGCGGCACCACCACCATGCGCGGCGCGCAGGCACATCTGAAGAACGCCAAGGTCACGGGCTATCAGACCTACGACGAAATCTTCAATCTTCTGAAAAACGGTGAGGTCGACGCGTTCGCGCTCTCGCGCGATCAGCTCAACGCCATGGCAAAGAAGATTCCGGGCACCAGGGTGCTGGACGAGACGTTTAAGAAAACCGTGACCGCGGTGGCGGTACCGCCCAACCATCCGTTAGCGCTGGCCTTCGTCTCCAAATTCATGACGGACGCCATTTCGAATGGGACCTTGCGCAAGGCCTACGACAACAACGGGCTAAAGGATTCGCCGATAAGGGTGCGGTAGCTGTAGCCGATCAATTCGTCCCGCCGCTCGCTATCGGCTCCATGCCGCTCTTGACGATCTCGGCGCGGGCCTTGGGCGAGGCGAGGAATTTGATCAGTGCCTTGCCGGCGTCGGGCTCTTTGGAGACCGTGGCGATGCCGGCGGAAAATACCGTGACCTTCTGTAATTCGCTCGGCAGGGGACCAACGATGTCGATGCCCTGCACGGGCATTAATTCACTGAACTGCTGGAAGCCGATCTCGGCGTCGCCGTGAGCCACGATTTCGCCGACCGGGGTTGCCGGAATCTTTCTCGCCTTGTCCTTCATCTCCTCCGTAATGCCGAGCTTGGCAAACATCTCCGTCGAGACATAGACGCCACTGGCGCTGTCGGAATAGGCGATCGATTTTGCCGCCAACAGCGCGCGCTTGAGCGCATCCGCGGAGCTGATATCAGGCTTCGGCGCGCCCGCCTTCACCGCAACGCCGATCAAGGATTTGACGAGGTCGACGCGGCTGTCGGCGACAACCTTGCCGTTCTTGACGAGGTCGCCGAGCGCATAGCCGACCATGATCAGCACATCCGCGGGCTCGCCGCGCCCGAGCCGGACCGGGATCGCATTGACGGTCGTTCCCATCGACGGCCCGTAAACGGTCAAGACCTTGTTGCCGGTGGTGCGCTCGAATTCAGGCACCAGCGCGTTGTACGCCGCGGTCAGCCCGCCCGAGATCATCACCCGGACTTCGGCGGCGGCTGCCGAGCCTGCCAGCAGCAGCACGGCCGCGCAGCCGAGCACCAGCTTGCGGAAACGTACGGATCGAAATCGCACGGCATTCCTCCCCAGGACGCTCTTGGGCGGCGGTCCTTGATGGCGGGGATGCTACTCTGGGGCGCTCGAGTTGTCATTGCGAGCGAAGCGAAGCAATCCAGAAATCCGACCGCGGCAGCAGTCTGGATTGCTTCGTCGCGGAGCCTGTCATCGGGCGCGCGTTCGCGCGACCCGTTGGCTCCTCGCAATGACGTGGGGGAGAATTGTCTACGAATTGACGTGCACGAAATCCCGTAAGAGCGGGTAGATTTCGTTGTTCCAGCGGCGGCCTGAGAACACGCCGTAATGGCCGACGCCGGCCTGCATGTGATGCACCCTGCGATAGGCACGCACGCCGGTGCAGAGGTCCTGCGCGGCCAGCGTCTGGCCGATCGAGCAGATGTCGTCCTTCTCGCCTTCGACGGTCATCAGGCCCATCCGCTTGATCGAGGCGGGATTCACCGGCCGGCCGCGATAGGTCAATTTGCCCTGCGGCAGGAGGTGCTCCTGAAACACGTCACGGATGGTGTCGATGTAGAATTCCGCCGGCAGGTCCATCACTGCAAAATATTCGTCATAGAACGTCTTGATGGTCTCGGCCTTTTCCTTCTCGCCCTTCACCAGATGGTTGGCGAGATCCATATGCTGCTTGATGTGGCGTTCGAGATTCATCGAGACGAACGCGGTGAGCTGCACGAAGCCGGGATAGACCAGGCGCAAGGCGCCCTTGCACTGCAACGGCACGTAGTTGATCAGATTATCCTCGAACCATTGCAGCGGCTTGCTCTTGGCGAAATCGTTGACCTTGGTCGGTTGAATGCGGGTGTCGATCGGTCCCGCCATCAAGGTCAGGCTTGCGGGGCGCGAGGGATGATCGTCCTCCGACATGATCGCCGCCGCCGCGAGTGCCGACACCGACGGTTGGCAGATCGCAACCATGTGCGGGCGCGGCCCCAACTGGCCGAGAAAGGCGATGAGGTGTTCGGTGTACTCGTCGAGGCCGAACCGGCCCTGGTCGAGCGGGATGTTGCGCGGGTTATGCCAGTCGGTGATGTAGACGTCGTGGTCCTGCAGCAGGGTCTTGACGGTGCCACGCAGCAGCGTCGCGAAATGTCCGGACATCGGCGCGACCAGCAACAGCCGCGGCTGCTCGGGCGCATCCTCCTTCCTGAAGCGCAGCAGCGATCCGAACGGCGTTGCATAGACGACCTCCTCGGTCACCTCCAACTCGCGGTTGCCGACCTGCACCCGGTCGATGCCGTAGGCCGGGCGGGCGTAGCTGAGGGAGGAGCGTGAGATCAGCTCAAGCGCAGCGGCCAGCCGTCCGAACAGTTTGTCGGACATGCCCTGCGGCGCCAGGTTGAGGTATTTCAAGGCCGATGCGGCGCCCTTTCGCCATGGCTCCGTCAGGTCCATATGGTTTTGATAGGCCTGATATAACATCGACTTCATCCGGTACGCCCCTGCCTTTATTGTCATGCAATATCGGGGCCGGACCGCCTGCCAAACTGGCACGTCGCTTGCTGCGAAAGAGGCCGGAAGCACAGGCAATGGGCATGGGCCGCGAGGCGCCGGGCAGGGGCATCCGACGCGCCCTTTAGACCCTGCGCAGACGTTCAGCTGTGAGGGAAAGACCATATGGCGAAGGCGACACTGACCATCAGCAGCAAGAACTATTCTTCATGGTCGCTGCGCGGCTGGCTGCTGACCAAGTTTTCCGGGCTGGAATTCGAAGAGATCGTCACTGCGCCGGATGATCCTTCCGCGCGCGCAGAAATCCTGTTGCTGTCGTCCTCGATCCTGGTGCCGTGCCTGCGGCACGATGGCGCCACGATCTGGGACACATTGGCGATCGGCGAATATCTCAACGAGGCGATGCCCTATGCCGGCCTGCTGCCGGCAGACCGCGTGCGGCGGGCACATTGCCGCTCGATCTGCGGTGAAATCCATTCCGGTTTCACGACGCTGCGGGCGTCGCTGCCGGTCAACCTGAAAGGTCATTTCCCGAACTTCAAGATCTGGTCGCGCGCGCAGGCCGATATCGACCGGGTCTGCACGATCTGGCGCGATTGCCTCGCCGAGTCCGGCGGGCCCTTCCTGTTCGGCGAGCGCACCATGGCGGACGCCATGTACGCGCCGGTCGTCACCCGCTTCGTGACCTACGACGTGAAGCTCGATCCGGAGCTTGCAGGCTACGCCAATACGATCATGGCCATGCCCGAGATGCAGGAATGGATCGAGGCGGCGAAGGCCGAGCCCGCCGAAATCGAAGAACTCGAGGTTGAATATTAGGCAGCGAATACGTCCCGTTGCCTGTTTGAACGGCTTAAGCGCACGGCAGGCTTTGCTTAAGCCGGTGCCATCGGGGTGTGCCTGTGTCCGGTTCTGACCGGTGCGCGCGAAACCAAGACATCATCCAATTTTGGATTCAGTCCGCGCTTCAAGAGGTTCGCGGCCGCGCCGGCCAAGCCACCGCACTGCAACGCGCTTGGCGCGATTTTCGCATGGCACAATCAAGCTGTGAACGCGACGATGCGGCGCTGCCGAAAATTTGGACGCTCATGAATGGTCGCGCTCGCTACCTGCACAACGGTGGAGGCCGTCATGAATCAGCACACAGTCGTCAGCAAATTCTCCCACGTCAAACCGACCGACACCGAATTCAAGGGCGGGGGTCTGCGCGACTTCTTCCTCTATCGAGATCTCGGTATCGCCGAGGCAACCGGGGGGCAGGTGATCTGCCACCTCGTCAAGGCCAACGCCGACATGCCGCCGGAAGACGGCACCGGGTGGCACAAACACGAATGCGATTTTCAGATCGTGATCATGATGAAGGGTTGGGCGCGCTTCATGTACGAGGACAAGCCGACGCTGGTTAAGGCCGGCGATGTCGTGCATCAGCGGCCCGGGATCGTGCACTACTTGTTCGATTATTCGCCCGACATGGAGTATCTCGAAATCGTCAGCCCAGCCGACTTCAAGACCGTCGACATGCCGCCGGCGACCGACGATGTGCCGCCGATCACGCCGTGGAAGTGAACTTGGGTGTCCTCGTCCGAGGAATTAACCTTTGTCGTCGGCCGCTGGCGGCAGTCGATCCCTGTGGTGCTGGATGTGGTGCGCCGAATCAGGCGGCCACCGATAGCTAGCCGTGAACAAGTGAGTACGGCGTCCAGCCACTGATTCGGACGCGGTTCGTTCTCGCCGCGTTCCGAAGCTTAAGACGCGCGCGAACTTCCGTCGCGTTTTGGCACAGCGGCTGCCCGCCTCAAGCTGCGCCTGACTGTTTCAGCCGCGGCAACCGCCAGCCAATCACCGTCGCCTCAACGGTATGACCGGATTCCCCGTTGCGCCATCGGCCGTCGATATAGCGGCAGGCGAACGGCAGTTGATAGGTTCCGCTGTGATCTTCGCACAGCACCTGGACCGGCAACCCCGGCGGCGGTTCCCCTTCGCCATCGAATTCAGCCAGACGTCGTTCACGCGTCGCCATTCCATCAGTCTCCCGTCAAACAGCCGCCCAGCGTCGAGCACCCCTGCATCCGCGTCGCCGCAAAACCTCAACGCGCGATTGAGGTTTCAATGTGGTATCCTCGGAATCCCCTGCCAGCGCTGCGCAATTTGCCGTGATCGGCGATATCAGAAGGTATTATCTGAATGAAGATTTCCACGACCAGCCGAATCGCGCTCGCCGTTGCTGCGACTCTCGCGGTTTTCCCAACAACGATCTCCGCGCGGGCGCAGGATGTTCCCGGTATCGAAATCTGCACGGTCGAAAAGACCATGGAGCGCCGCACGAGCTGCCTGCAGAGCAATGTCGACTTCCTGCAAAAGACGATTCTGAAGTTGAGCGCGGACCATCAGCAGAAACTCGATGCCGCCAATCGGCAGGTCGAAACATTGAAGGCGAGCCTCGCCTCCGTGCAGAAAATCGTCGACGACTTGCAGAGCGCGCAGAAGAAAACCGCGGAGGATTTGAAAAAGAAGGTTGATGCGCCGCCGGCGAAGGAGACGGCGCCGGCTGCGAAAGAAGGTACCAAATAGGTTTTGGCAGGAACCGTCGTTGCGGGTAGCGATGAGCAAGGACTGTCAAATGCGCCGCGCGCAAAGCGGGCATCATGTGCGCGCTTTGAATGAGGGCCGCGGTCCAATGAATCCTGCCCAGAAGGCGCTCTGGTTTATCGAAAGTCATCTCGCCGGTGCGCTGACGCTCGACGAGATCGCCGGCATCGCCGGTGTCTCGCGCTTCCATCTGGTGCGGGCGTTTGGCGCTGCGACCGGATTTTCGGTGATGCGTTATGTGCGCGCGCGGCGCTTGACCGAGGCGGCACGCGCGCTCGCGCGCGGCGCGCCGGATATTCTCTCGCTGGCACTGGATGCGGATTACGGCTCTCACGAAGCATTCACCCGCGCGTTCCGCGACCATTTCGGGGTCACGCCCGAAGCGGTCCGCAGCTCGACGTGCCTTGATCATCTCAAGCTTCAGGAGCCGATCCTCATGGATTCAACCCTCATCGACAATCTTGACGCGCCGCGTTTTGAGACTGCCAAGGCATTCTTGGTCGCCGGCGTCGGCGACCGCTTCAGCCACGAGAACGGCGCCGGCATTCCCGGCCTGTGGCAGCGCTTTCATCAGAGCGTTGCGCACATTCCCGGCCGGATCGGCCAGGTGGCCTACGGCGTCTGCTGCAACGGCGACGATGCCGGCAATTTCGACTACATCGCCGGCGTCGAGGTGTCGGACTATTCCGACCTGCCGCATGAATTCGCCAAGGTCCGCATCCCCGAGCAGCGCTACGCGGTGTTCACCCATCGCGAGCACGTCTCGACCATCCGCCGCACCGTCAACACGATCTGGAATCACTGGCTGCCGGCTTCGGGACACAAGATCGCCGACGCGCCGAACTTCGAGCGGTATGATGAGAAATTCGATCCGCTCACCGGCAATGGCGGGTTCGAAATCTGGGTGCCGGTGCGAGATCAATAGCGTTTTCGAGCGCAGCGGATACTGGTTCGCGTGAAGAAGACGCGGCGAAGAAAGACCAGACGCCGCCTGCAACGCAGCCTTGCATGAGATTGCCCGCGCGATTGCTTGGCAAGCGTGATCTGCTTTGCCATAACATCGCGCAACGATTTCGTTGCGCGTGCGGAAGGAGCTTTGAATCCGCCTGCGCCCAAAAAAAGCCGGGGGATTCCGATGCCCGATGTTCGCGTGCTCGCCACTGATCTGGCGTTTCCGGAAGGGCCGGTGGCGATGCCGGACGGCTCGGTGCTGCTGGTCGAAATCCGTGGGCAACGGCTGACCCGGGTCTGGCCCGACGGACGCAAGGAGGTGGTCGCGCAGATTGCGGGCGGCCCGAATGGCGCGGCGATCGGCGCCGACGGCAAATGCTATGTCTGCAACAATGGCGGGTTCAGCTGGGTGCCCACGCGCAACACGATCATGCCGGGCGCGCCCGAACCGCACGAATATATCGGCGGCTCGATCCAGCGCGTCGATCTCCAGAGCGGCAAGGTCGAGACGGTGGTCGACAGATGCGGCGAGCATCCGCTGAAGGGACCGAACGATCTGGTGTTCGACCGGCACGGCGGCTTGTGGTTCTCCGATCTCGGCAAGCGCCGCGCCCGCGACATGGATGTCGGCGCGTTCTATTACATCAAGCCCGGAATGAAGGAGATCGTCGAAGGCTCCTTCGGCATGCTGCCGGCCAACGGCATCGGACTGTCGCCCGACGAGAACATTGTCTACATCGCGGAGACGCCGACGGCGCGGCTGTGGGCGTTCGACCTCTCCGCGCCCGGCACGGTTCGGCCTCGCGAGGTGATCTATCGCGGCGAACGGGGCAAGCCGATCGCAGGCCTCGGCGGCTATCAGATGTTCGATTCGCTTGCGGTCGAGGCGTCGGGCAATGTCTGCGTCGCGACGTTGATCTCGGGTTGCATCTCGGTGATCGCGCCGGACGGCAAGCTCGTCGAGCAGGTGCCGACCGGCGACCGCGTCACCACCAACATCGCCTTCGGTGGACCAGAGCTGAAGACCGCCTACATCACGCTGTCGGGCAAGGGTGAACTGATCGCGATGGATTGGCCGCGCCCCGGCCTGCCGCTGAATTTTTTGAACAAGTGAGTGAGACCACCGATGCCCTGGCTTGAACCAACACCCCTGCGCGGCCCATATGCGCGGCTTGAGCCGTTGTCGCATGATCACCATGATGGTCTCGTGGAAGCCGTGAAGGACGGCGAATTGTGGAAGCTCTGGTACACCCATATTCCGAAGCCGGAGAACATGGGCAAGGAGATCGACCGCCGGCTTGTATTACAGGCCGCAGGTTCCATGCTGCCGTGGACGGTATTCGATGCCGACGGCAAGATCGCCGGCATGACCACCTATATGAACGTCGATGCCGCAAACCGGCGCGTCGAGATCGGTTCGACCTGGTATGCCAAGCGCGTGCAGCGCAGCGCGGTCAATACCCAGTGCAAACTGCTGCTGCTGACCCATGCATTTGAAAAACTGGATTGCATTGCGGTAGAATTCCGCACGCACTTCTTCAACCACCAGAGCCGTCGCGGCATCGAGCGGCTCGGTGCCAAGCTGGACGGCATTTTGCGCAGCCATCAGATTGCGCCGAACGGCACGCTGCGCGATACAGTGGTTTACAGTATCATCGCCGCCGAATGGCCGACGGTGAAAGCGCATTTGAACTATCAACTGAACGAAAAGGCGCGCGGATAGCGTTTTCAAGCGAAGCATGCCCTCGGACTTGATCCGGGGTGGAAACCGGTTCGCGTGAAGAAAACGCGTCAAAACCAAAACAAAGAGCGCGTTTAGAGAAAGTCCGATGGAAACGTTCGACTATGTGATCGTGGGCGCGGGCTCGGCCGGAAGCGTGCTGACGAACCGGCTTAGCGAGGATGGGACGACCTCCATCTGCGTGCTCGAAGCAGGTCCGCGCGATTGGCACCCCTACATCCACCTGCCGGCGGGCTTCATCAAGACCTTCCACATGAAGAGCATCAACTGGGCGTACCAGCAGGAGCCCGGCCCCTACACCGGCGGCCGCAGCATCTACGCGCCGCGCGGCAAGACGCTCGGCGGTTCTTCCTCGATCAACGGCCACATCTACAACCGCGGCCAGCGCCAGGATTTTGATACTTGGGCGCAGATGGGTAATCGCGGCTGGGGCTATCCCGACGTGCTGCCCTATTTCAAGCGGCTGGAGCGGCGTGTGGGCGAGGGTGACGAGACCTATCGCGGCCGCGATGGCAGCCTCACTGTCACCACCATGGATTGGAACGATCCGCTCTGCGAGGCCTTCATGGAAGGCGCCATGAGCCTCGGGATTCCGCGCAACCCCGATTACAACGGCGCGATCCAGGAGGGCGTGTCGTACTGCCAGCGCACCATCGAAAGGGGCCTGCGCATGAGCGCCGCGAAGGCGTTCCTGCATCCGGCGCGGAAGCGGGGGAATGTCGATGTGCGGACGCATGCGCATGTCACCAACATCATCTTCGAAGGCAAGCGCGCGGTCGGCGTGCGTTATCTCAAAGGCGGCAAGGGCGGTGCGCCCGTCGAGGTGCGCGCCAGCAAGGAAGTCATTCTTTCCGGCGGTACCTATAATTCACCGCAGGTGCTGCAATTGTCCGGCGTCGGTTCGCCGGAATTGTTGCAATCGCTCGGCATCGAGGTCCGCCACGCGCTGCCGGGCGTCGGCGAGGGCCTGCAGGATCATTACGCGCCGCGTTCGGTCGCGCGCGTCAAGAACATCCGGACCATCAATGAACTCCGCCGCGGTGTGAGCCTCTGGGTCGAGGCGCTGAAATGGGCCACGACCCGGCGCGGCCTGCTCTCGCTGTCGCCGACCATGGTCTATTGCTTCTGGCACTCCGGCGAGACCACCGAAAGCTCCGACCTGCAGCTCACGTTTACACCGGCAAGCTACAAGGAAGGCGTGCAGGGCCAGCTCGAGGACGAGCCGGGCATGACGGTGGCCTCATGGCAGCAGCGCCCCGAGAGCCGCGGTTATGTCCGCATCCGCTCCGCCGATCCGTTTGCGCCGCCGATCATCCAGACCAATTATC
>Ga0066660_10001056_pt1 | contig 11108 bp, 10 predicted proteins | sample GraSoiAngelo_109_FD_75177 | JGI IMG/M metagenome (GOLD analysis project Ga0066660, IMG submission 75177) | Grasslands soil microbial communities from the Angelo Coastal Reserve, California, USA - 14_0903_12_20cm | ecosystem: Environmental > Terrestrial > Soil > Grasslands | place: USA...
GGACCTGATCGGCGGCCAGATCGAGCTCGCCATGGCCTCGACCGCGGCCCAGGCGCAGCACGTGCGCGGCGGGAAGATGCGCGCGCTCGTGCTCACCGGCGACAAGCGCTCGCACACGATGCCGGACGTGCCGACGCTGAGGGAGCAGGGGCTCGATGTCGTGGCCCACGCGTGGTGGGGCATCCTCGCGCCCGCCGGCACGCCCAGGCCGATCATCGATAAATTCGTTTTCGAATTGCACAAGGCATTGAATCTTCCCGACGTGAAAAAGATGCTCGGCGAGACGCTCGGGATGGACGTTGTCGCGCTAAGCCCCGAGGCGACACGGAAGTGGATCGTCGAGCAGATGGCCCGTTGGGGAAAGGTCGTTCGGGAGAACAACATCCGCGTCGAATGAAGCTTGCAATCCTCGACGACTACCAGTGCGTGGCGCTGAAATCCGCCGATTGGGACCGATTGAATCTCGAGAAGACGGTTTTTCACGAAGCGTTCAATTCAATCGATGATGCGGCGCGCAGGCTCGCGCCCTTCGACATCCTGTGCCTGATGCGCGAGCGCACCGCGTTTCCGCGCGCGCTCATCGAGCGCCTGCCGAATCTGAAGTTCATCAGCCTGACGGGAGGGCGCGCGGGCAGCCTCGATTCGACGACCTGCAGCGAGCGCCGCATCCCGATCAGCCATACCGGCGCGGGAAACGGCACGCTGGCCACCGCCGAGCTCGCGTGGGGCCTCATCATCTCCGCGGCGCGCGGCCTCGCCAAGGGCGAGCGCAACATGCGCGCCGGCCGCTGGCATGAAGGCCTCGCGCCGGGCATGACCCTGGGCGGCAAGCGCCTCGGCCTGCTCGGCGTGGGCAAGATCGGCTCGCGCGTCGCCGCGATCGGCAAGGCGTTCGGCATGGAGGTCGCCGGCTGGAGCCAGAACCTGACGCGCGAAAGGGCGGCCGAGGCAGGCGTGCTTTACGTGTCGAAGGATGAATTGTTCGCCAGCTCGGACGTGCTCAGCATTCATCTTGTGCTGAGCGATCGCACAAAGGGTCTTGTCTCGGCCTCTGATCTTTCCCGGATGAAAACAACCTCGATTCTGGTGAATGTCTCGCGCGGGCCGATCGTCGACGAGAAGGCCCTCATAGAAGGCTTGAAGCGCGGCAAGCCGGCTCATGCGGCGCTCGATGTCTATGACCGCGAGCCCCTGCCCGCTGACCATGCGCTGCGCAAGCTGGAGTGCGTGACGCTCTCGCCTCACCTTGGCTACGTCAACGAGGACAACTACCGCGTGTTCTACCGCGACACCGTCGAGAACGTGGCGGCATGGCTCGCGGGGACGCCGGTGCGCGTGCTCAACCCCGAAGCACTGGCCTAGCTGCGTTTCTTCTCGTCCGACGTGACGAAGCCGATGGGCCGGCGCTTGAACTCGGGCGGGCTCATGAGATTGCGGATGGTGTTGACGAGGCCGGCGATGGCTTGGTCGTGGGAGCCGAGCTTCTTCTCGAGCTGCTCCAGACGGCGGGCGAGCTCTTTGTTCGAGGCGAGCAGCTCGCGCAGGCGCACGAAGGCGCGCACGACGTAGACCGATACTTCGGTAGCGCGAGCGCTGTTCAAGATCGTCGCGGCCATGATGGCGCCGTGCTCGGTGAAGGCAAGTGGCAGGTACTTGCGGTGCTGGCCGCGGCCGGTCTTTAAGGTCGCAAATTGCGACCTTAGAGAATCCCATTCTTCGGCCGAGAGCCGGAACATAAAGTCTTCCGGAAAACGCGCGGCGTTGCGGCGCACCTGCTCGTTGAAGCGCTTGGTGCTAACCCCGTAGAGCGCGGCGAGGTCGGCATCGACCAGGACCTTGTGGCCGCGTACGAGGAGGATGCGGCTCCCGATGCGCTCGATCGCGACGCCAGAACCCTTGCTCTCGCTTGTCCGGCCCCCCATGAACCAAAATTAACGCAAGGCGATGGCCTGCGTTGACCGCAGGCGCGCCCGTGTGCTCATGCCGCACCACAACCCGGAGGAGTTGCTTTACGGCCGATACGGCGGGGCGCATTATCGGCCGGTGAAGTATTCGGCGGTACTCGGGTTGTGCATACTGCTTGCTGCGTGCGCCCACACGCCAGTGGAACAGCCGCCCGCGCAGCTCTTCAGCGATCACCTGTTCGCCGCCCCCTCCGAGCGCATCAGTGCCGACGACGTGTTCGCGCTGAGCGACGCGATGAAGCACTACCTGGAAACCGAGATGGCAGGTCGCCTGCTGAACAAGGGTCTGCAAAAGGGGCTGATCGATGCGCTCTATAGCGAGAACCAGCTCAGGCTGGACTACGACGCAGCGATGACCCGGAACGCCTCGCAAGCGTTCGCAGCAAGATCCGGCAACTGCCTATCGCTCGTCATCATGACCGCGGCCTTCGCAAAAGCGCTGGGGTTGTCGGTCGAGTACCAGGGCGCGTACATCGAGCCAACCTGGAGCCGGGTCGGCGGCATGTATTTCCTGAGCGGGCACGTCAACCTCACGCTCGGCGGCAGGATGATCGGCGCCCGGAGCATCTATGACACGAGCGATCTGCTGACGGTCGACTTCCTGCCGCCGGAGCAACTGCGCGCGCTGCGAACCTGGGTCATCCCTGAAGCGACCATCGTTGCGATGTACATGAACAATCGGGCCGCCGAGCTGCTCGTTCGGGGGCGGATGGATGACGCCTACTGGTGGGCGCGCACCGCAATCGGGCAGGATCCCGCGTTCCTCAGCGCCTACAACACGCTCGGCGTCGTCTATCTGCGCCACGGCGACTGGCCGCAGGCCGAGCGGGTCTTCGGCCATATCCTCGAGCGCGAGCCCAAGAACACCCAGGCCCTGTCGAATCTGGCTTTGGCGCTCCAAAGGCTGAGGCGCATGGCCGAATTGCACGTCGTGCAGCGCAAGCTTGCAGAGATCGAGCCGTATCCGGCATTTCACTTCTTCGACCGCGGCCTCGCGGCCATGCAGCTGGGCGACTTCAAGACCGCGAGAGACATGTTCGCCAAGGAGATCGATCGCGACCCCTACTACCATGAATTCCATTTTTGGCTCGGCGTCGCCAACCTGGGGCTGGGGAACCTCGGAGAGGCGCGCAAGGAGGTGAGCCTCGCGATGGAAAACAGCAACACGCGCGAGGACCGCGATCTGTATGCCGGGAAACTCGAGCGGATCAGGTCACGCAGCGATCAATAGCGCCTCTTGCAGAGGCGACGTAACCCGCGGCTCTACTAATTAGTTTTGCGCGGTTTTCTGCGCGAACCTCGCGACGCACTCTCCGATCGGCTCCGGATAGATCACCGGACCCCATTCGACGTGCGTGAGATTGCCGTAGTGCGCGACGATTCGATAGCGCGTGCACTCCGCGGCATCGAGCTCGATCCTCCTGTACTGCTTGTACGAGGCTCCGTCGGCGAGGCCGAAATAGACATCGAGCACGTGCTTTCCAGGCTTTACCGGCGTCGGGTAATACCTTCGGCTGAAGGTCGTTCGCCCATCCACCGCATTAATGAACGCTGGGAGTTCCTTCCGCACGGCGCTCCGTGTGCCGCCCTCGACGAGTGCATAAGGCTCATCGTAGATCCCTGTGTTGGCGCACGCCGCGATCAGAGCCAGCAGAGCAAAAAATACTGCCTTTCGAGCGGTCACGACTGCCTCTTGAATCCAAGGGAAGGCAACGATCCATTGTACGCCTCGCGCATGAACGGGTGCAGTTTTAGTGCAGTGCACCACGACCTTGCAGCTGTTGAAAGCGTGATTGGGATATTGCAATCGCAACTCTGCTGTGGGCATACTTCTGCCCTCTTTTGAAATAAGTTTGTAACCAAACGGAATAAATCATGTAGCTCATCAATAGCCAGCGGCGTCAGCGGCCGAAATCACCGAACGGCGCGACGCCTGCATTCTCGGGGAGAGGAAAAGTGAAAAGGACGAATGCGCATGGCGTAGTTGCTAGTTCGGTATCGATAGCAGTTGGCACGGCATTTGGCTTCGTTCTTGCCGCTTCGCCTGCACTGGCGCAGCAGCCGATCGAACGGATCGAGATCACCGGCTCGGCCCTCAAGCGCATCGACGCTGAAACAGCGCTTCCGGTGCAGATCATCACCCGGGAGGAAATCGAAAAGACCGGAGCCCGGAACGCCGAGCAGTTCTTGCAGAGTGTCGGCGTGGCTTTGCAGGGGAACAGCAATACGGTGGCCGCGTCGGCCTCGGGCGTGGCTTCTGGCGGTGTGTCCGGCGTTTCCTTGCGTGGGTTGGGTTCGCAAAGGACCTTGGTGCTAATTGATGGCAAGCGCGTGAGCGCGGGCGGCACTCTCACCGACAGCACCACGGTCGACGTCAATCACATTCCCGCCTCGGCAATCGAGCGTGTCGAAGTGCTCAAGGACGGAGCCTCCGCCATCTACGGCAGCGATGCGATCGGCGGCGTCGTCAACTTCATTCTGCGCAAGGATTACGCCGGAGGCGAGGCCACGATCCACACCGAGCTCCCTCAGCATTCTGGCGCCCAGGGCGCTGGAGCAAACGCGCTCATTGGGTGGGGCGATATGGCCACCAAGGGCTTTAGCGCCACGCTGATTTTGGACGTTAGAAAAGAAGACGCGCTGTACGGTCGTCAGCGGGACTTCGCCAATTCGAGCATCTTCCCTCAATATCTCCAAGATCAATCATCTGGTAACACTTTTCCCGCAAACTTCACGGCCGCGGATGGCAGCTTCGGAACTCGAAACCCGTTTTTCCCGAATTGCCCACCGCCCTATTCGACTGTGTCGCCGGTTTTTCTCGCTGGAGTGAAGGCGAATTCTGGTGCAACCATACTTGGTGCCTCCAGGGGATGCCGCTTCGACCCCGCCCCGCTTGTATCGCTGCTTCCGAAAACCGAGCAAGGCAGCGTGTTCGGGAATTTCCGCTTCGCCTTGACGAAGGAGCTCGAGGGCTACGCGCAGCTCGGGCTCTCGCACAAGGAGCAGCGGACGATTATCCAGCCGGTCCCGCTTTCCGATCAGTTCATCCTGCCGCCCAACCACCCGCTATTTTTCCAGGCGCCGTATTTTGACCCCAGTGTTAATCAGGGCTTTTCAACGTTCCTCCTTCAGCCGAGCAGCCCTTACTATCCGGATGCTGCGACTCAGGCGCGGCTAGGGTTCGTTGGCACGCCGAACCTGCTGGTCCGCTATCGCTCTGAGGGCACCGGTAACCGTGACTTTACCGATATCTCGGACCAATACAGGATAGTTCTCGGTGGCAGAGGTACGCTGAGCGGTTGGGACTACGACGCCTCGTTCCTGCATATCGAAACCAACCTGGCCGAGAAGGTGAATGGCGGATATCCGCTTCTTACCAAGATTTTGCCGCTGCTGAACACCGGAACGGTGAATCCATTCGGTGCGAATACGCCCGCCGTGCAAGCGCAGCTCGATGCCACGCAGTTCCGCGGCGACGCGTACAAGACTAAAACGTCAATCGATGGCGTTCAAGCCAAAGTGACCCATGACCTTATGCAGATGGCAGGCGGCCCGTTGGCGCTCGCGGTCGGAGCTGAAGGGCGTAGGGAAGGATTCCAGTTGAAGCCCTCAGCCGAGATTGTCCTCGGCGACATCTCCGGCTATGGCGGCAATTTCCTTCCGGTCGACAAGTCGCGCAACGTGGGGGCAATGTTTGCTGAAGTGAACGTTCCGCTCGTGCGCACCGTGGAACTGACGGGAGCTGCGCGTTATGACCATTATGAAGGCGTCGGCGACCGCACATCGCCGAAATTCGGCGCTCGTTGGCAGCCCACGCGCCAAGTGTTGGTACGCGGGTCGGTCGGCAAGGGGTTCCGCGCGCCGAACCTGACCGAGCTGTATCAGCCGCAAACTACCGGCGTGACGGCGGCAGGTCTGGACGATCCGCTGCGCTGCGGCAAACCAAACGGCACACCTAACGGGAACGACGATCCGAGGGATTGCGGCAGCCAATTCCCGATTACGATCGGCGGCAAGACTACGCTGAAGCCAGAGATTTCCACCAACCGCACGCTTGGTGTCGTGCTCGAGCCGATCAACAATCTTTCTTTCGGGGTGGATTACTGGGAAGTGGATATAAAGAACACCATCATCTTCGGGATTTCGCCAACAACCCTTCTTAACGATCCCCTGTTTGCGTCGTTCATTACCCGCGGGCCAGCCGGGACCGGCGCGACGTGCACCGGGTGTCCCGGACCGATCGTAAATATCGACCAAACGAACCTAAACCTCGGCGAAACGAAGGTTCGGGGGGTGGACTTGGATCTGCATTACCGCATTCCGGCAGCGGCGGCCGGTACGTTTACGATCGGCATGAATGGCACGTATTTCCACAGTTACAAAATCCAGAACCCAGATGAATCGTGGCGCAGTATCAACGGCATGCTATCTCCGATCGTCAACGGCGCCGGCGGAGTAATCCCGCGGTGGCGGCACTACCTGTCCCTCGATTGGACACTTGCGCCGTGGAACTTTACGCTCGCGCAGCAATACCAGAGCGGCTACAGGGATCTGCCCGGCAATTTCGAGGACGTAGACCCGACAAGCCCCACTTATAACGGCCCGCAACGTCATCCAAAAGTCGACTCCTACAGTCTTTACCACCTGTACGGTTCATACACGGGGTTGGCAAACAACAAGAACCTGAAGCTCACGTTCGGCATCAGGAATCTATTCGATAAAAACCCTCCCTATACGAACGGTGGTGGAAACTACTTCCAGACGGGCTACGATCCGGGTTACTCCGACCCGCGCGGCCGCACCTTCCTCCTGAGCGCAACCTATAAGTTCATGTAGGGTCCAAGCGGGAGAGCGGTTCGTGGCAAAGGGGCTGTGTAACAGCCCCTTTGCTTTATCATCCGGGCCCTCTGCATTGCTGAGCTATTTCCGCGGGTAAGCTCCGGCTCCGGATCGCGCGATGAGTTATGCCCAACCCCAATCCTCCAGCAAGCGGTTGACCGCGCTGGTCGCCGTGGGCATTTTCCACGTGCTCCTGATCTACGCCTTGATCCACGGCCTGGCGCGCAAGATCGTCGAGGTGGTTCGTGCGCCCCTCGAAACCAAGATCATCGAGGAGGTCAAGCGGCCGCCGCCCGAGCAGCCGCCCCCGCCGCCTCCGCCGCCCAAGCTGGCGACGCCGCCGCCGCCTTTCATCCCTCCCCCCGAGGTGCAGGTGCAGGTTCCCGTGCAGCCGCCGCCTACCATCACCGCGGTGGTGGCGACGCCGCCCGCAGTGGCGCTCCCGCCGCCGGGGGTGGCGCCGGTAAGGACTCCCGCCGTGGTGGACGCGAGAGGATGCCCGAAGCCTGCGTACCCGGCCGCCTCGATACGCGCCAACGAAACCGGCTTGGTGACGTTGACCTTCCTGATCGACGTCGACGGCAAGGTGCTGGAGAGCAAGGTCGAGCGCTCTTCAGGCCACCGGCGCCTCGATGAAGCGGCAAGAGCCGGGCTTGGAATATGCAAGTTCACGCCGGCTACCGTGGATGGCAGGCCCGAGCGCGCATGGGCGCGCATCCAGTACGACTGGAAATTGGAGTGACTTGCGTGGGAGCAATATGAAGAAACGATGGTTGGACGTGAGGGTCCTGCTCGCGGTCGTGTTCGCCGCGCTGTCTGTCGTTGCGATGGCGCAAGCGCCGCAGAGCGCGCCGCCCGCGGCGGAGCTCAAGCCGGCGCCTCCGGTTGTCGAGGTGGTAAGACCTGCGCCGCCGCCTGTCGCGGCGCCGGCGGTGGAAGTCATCGAGAACCCCTACGGCATCGAGGCGCTGTGGAAGCAGGGCGATTTCGTCGCCAGGGGAACGCTGATCATCCTCATCATCATGTCGATCGGCTCCTGGTATATCGGCGTGGTGAAGGTGATCGAGCAGGCGCGCGTGATGAAGGATGCAATGGAAGCCGACGAGAAGTTCTGGAAGGCCAAGTCGGTGAAGGACGCCGTCGTCGCCCTGCGCGAGGACAGCGCGTTTCGCTTCGTCGCCGAGAAAGCCGCGTTCGCGGCGGAGCATCACGGCAACATGCCGGGACAGCGGCTTGACCTGAATAGCTGGGTCTCGATGACCGCGCAACGGGCGATGGACGTGGTCGCAAACCGGCTGCAGCGCGGCCTCGCGTTTCTCGCCACCGTGGGCTCGACCGCGCCGTTCGTCGGTTTGTTCGGCACCGTCTGGGGGATCTACCATGCGCTCACGGCGATCGGCATTGCCGGGCAGGCGTCGATCGACAAGGTGGCGGGTCCGGTGGGCGAAGCGCTCATCATGACGGCGCTCGGCCTGGCGGTCGCGGTCCCCGCGGTGCTCGGCTACAACTGGCTCGTCCGCCGCAACAAGGTCGCGATGGAGCTGGTGCGGCACTTTGGCGGCGGCGTCCACATGACCCTGCTCGGCCCGGGCGCGCGCAAGGGGGGCTGACGATGTCGATGAATCTCGGCAACGTCGAAGGCGACGAGGAGTTCGTCTCCGACATCAACACCACGCCGCTCGTCGACGTGATGCTGGTGCTGCTGATCATCTTTCTCATCACCATTCCGGTGGTCATCCGGTCGGTTCCCGTGCAGCTGCCGAAGGAAAGAAATGTGCCGACGCAGACCAAGCCGGAGAACATCGTCATCTCCGTCGACAAGGACGGCGGCGTGTTCTGGAACAATCAGCCGGTCGACGACCGCAAGCTTCTCGCGCAGTTGAAGGAGATCGCGGTGAAGATTCCCCAGCCCGAGGTCCACATCCGCGGCGACAAGGATGGGCGCTACGAATTCGTCGGCAGGGTGGTGTACGCCTGCCAGCGCGCTGGCATCCTCAGGATCGGCTTCATCACGGAACCGCCGGCGCGGGCAGCGCGGCGCGAGGGGTGAGCGAATCATGGCGATGAATCTCGGTCCAGGCGGCGGGAAGGAGCCGGAGGTGATGGTGGACATCAACACCACCCCGCTCATCGACGTGATGCTGGTGCTGCTCATCATGCTCATCATCACCATCCCCATCCAGACGCACGCCGTGAAGCTCAACATGCCGGTCGGCACGCCGCCGCCGACCGACGTTCCCCCGCAGGTCGTCACCATCGAAGTCGATTTCGATGGCACCATGATCTGGAACGGGGAAGTGCTGCACGATCGCGCGGATCTGGAGGCGCATCTTCGCGGCGTAGCCGCCATGGCGGTACAGCCCGAAGTACATCTGCGGCCGAACAAGCTGGTGAAGTACGAGAGCGTGGCGATGCTGATGGCCTCCGCGCAACGGCTGGGCTTGACGAAGATCGGGCTGATCGGCAACGAGCAGTTCATCCGCTGAAGAACGCCATGGTTCGCTTTTTCCGCGCATTGACGGTGCTGGCAGCGTTTTCCCTTCCTCCCGCGGCCGCGCAGGACGAGGCGGCGAAGGCGCAAACGGTTCGCCCCGAGGTCGGCAAGCCTCTGCAGGGCGCGATCGACCTGTTGAAAAGTAAGAAGGCGAAAGAGGCGCTCGCCATGGCGCGCGAGGCGCAGGCGGTGCCCAACAAGACGCCTTACGAGAGCTATATGGTCACGCGCGTGATCGCCCAGGCCGCTGCCGGCGCCGGTGAGCCGGGGCTCGCAGCGAAGGCATTCGACGAGATTGCCGGTTCCGCCTCGGCAGCCGACGCCGAGCGCCGCCAGTTTGCCGCCGCGGCGGCCGGGCAGTACTACATCGCCAAGGATTACGCCAAGGCCGCCGAGCTCGCGGCGCGCTATGCCAAGCTTGGCGGCACGGACAAATCGGTGCACACGATCTACGTCCAGGCCCTGTATCTCGGCAACAACTTCGCCGCGGCGGCAAAGGCGGTCTCGGCCGACGTCGAAGCCGAAGAGGACGCGGGCAAGGCGCCCGCGGAAGAACAGCTGCAGCTACTGGCGAATGCGTCCCTGCAGCAGCGCGACACGGCCGGTTACGCGAAAGCGCTGGAAAAGCTGCTCACCTACTACCCCAAGCGCGACTACTGGCTGAATCTGGTTTACGGCATTGCGACCCGCCCGGGGTTCTCGGAGCGTCTCGCCCTCGACGTCGCACGCCTCAAGATCGAGACCGGCACCATGCGCACCGGCAACGAATACCTCGAGGCGGCGCAGCTCTCGCTCATCGACGGTTTCCCGGCCGAGGCCGCGCGCATCATCGACAAGGGCTACGCCGCCGGCCTCCTGGGCAGCGGCCCCGAAGCCGCACGGCACAAGCGCCTCAGGGACATGGCGGCGAGGAGTCTCGCCGAGGACAAGAAAACCTTGGTTGCCGACGCCGATGCGGCTTCGGCAAAGGACGCAAAGGCGGTTTTCAACGAGGGCTTTAATCTGGTGCTGCACGGCAAGTCTGAGCAAGGCCTGGAGATGATGGAGAACGCGCTGCGGCAGGGAATCGCCGGCAGGCGTCCCGATCACGCCAGGCTGCAGCTCGCTTACGCCTACCACCTCGCAGGCCAGAACCAGAAGGCGGTGCAGATTTTCCGCACGGTGCAGGGCACGGATGGCTCCGGCGCCCTGGCGCGCGCGTGGGCGATCCGCCTCGCCCGCGCGTCGTGAAGCTCACGGTCGAGGATCTCTGGCGCATCAAGCGCCCCGCCGGCGTTTCGCTCGCGCCGGACGGCACGCGGGCGGTCTGCTCGCTGACCACGTACTCGATGCGGGAGAACAAGGGCACGGCGAGCCTGTGGCTCCTGCCAACCGATGCAGGCCGACGGCCGCGGCTGCTCACGACCTCCGGCGAAAAGGACGGGCAGCCGATGTGGGCGCCGCAGGGCAGCCTGATCGCATTCGTCGCCAAGCGCGAATGGCGGGGCAAGAAGGACGCAGAGCCGCAGATCTACCTCATCGATGCCGACGGCGGCGAAGCGCGCCGGTTGACGCAACTCGCCACCGGCGCCTCGGCGATCAAGTGGTTTCCTGACGGCAAGCGCGTCGCTTTCATTTCCTGGGTGTGGCCGGACCTGCGCGGCGAAACGGCACAGGCGCGCCGGCACAAGCAGCGCGAGCAAGACAAAGTGAAGGCGCATCGCGTCGAGCATGCCACTTACCGCTTCTGGGACCACTGGCTCTCGGACGGCAGGGTACCGCACCTTTTTGTCGCGGATCTGCGCGGCCGCTGCCGCGACTTGTTCGAGGCC
>Ga0066660_10001059_pt1 | contig 11099 bp, 10 predicted proteins | sample GraSoiAngelo_109_FD_75177 | JGI IMG/M metagenome (GOLD analysis project Ga0066660, IMG submission 75177) | Grasslands soil microbial communities from the Angelo Coastal Reserve, California, USA - 14_0903_12_20cm | ecosystem: Environmental > Terrestrial > Soil > Grasslands | place: USA...
ACTTCGGCGACGAGCGGGCCATTGCAGAAACCCTCAGGATGGCGAATCTTGGCGTTCCCATCCTGATGCAGGCGACCCCGGATACGCCCTCGCACATGTCCATCCGCGACCGCCGGGACAGTTTTTGTGGGAAGATGTCCGCCTGCAACAACCTCGCACAGTACGGAATCCCGTTTTCGCTGACGACGCTGCACACGGAAGCTCCAGATTCGGAGCTCTTTCGAACGGACCTGGACTGGTTTCTTGCCGTCTGCCGCGTAGTGAAAGGCCTCAAGAAATTGCGGATTGGCGCCATCGGTGCGCGCCCGGCAGCGTTTAACACGGTGCGCTATAGTGAAAAAATTCTCGAGTCCGCGGGAATCTCCGTGGAGACCCTGGACCTGTCGGAAGTTCTGGGGAGGATTGGCCGACTGAAGGACGACGACGGCAAAGTTGTAGAAGGCCTCAGAGCCATTCGCCAATACGTCTCGACGAACAGGATTCCGGATGCCGCGCTCGTCAAAATGGCCAAGCTGGGTGCGGTGATCGACACCTGGATGCGCGAGACCGAGGTGAACATCAGCGCCATTCAGTGCTGGACCTCGCTCGAAGAGTATTTCGGCGTCGTTCCCTGCACGGTCATGAGCATGATGAGCGACCGGGGCCTCTCCAGCGCGTGCGAAGTGGACGTCGCGGGGGTGATCGGAATGCACGCTTTGCAACTGGCTTCACAAACACCTAGCGCTTTGCTGGATTGGAACAACAATTATGCCGATGATCCAGACAAAGCGGTGTGCTTCCACTGCAGCAACCTGCCGAAACATTTCTTCCAGGACGTCCGCATGGACTTCCAGGAAATCATCGCTGGAACGGTCGGCAAGGAGAACACTTTTGGCACTTGCGTGGGACGCGTGAAAAGCGGCCCGATGAGCTTCGCGCGGTTTTCCACCAATGACCGCGAAGGAAAAATCTCCGGCTATGTCGGCGAAGGCGCTTTCACCGAGGATTCCCTTGAAACCTTTGGGGGCGCAGGCGTCGTTCGAATCCCGGAACTGCAAAAGTTGCTGCGCTTCATTTGCGAGCGAGGTTTCGAACATCACGTCGCAGCCAATTTTTCCACGGTAGCCTCCGCTGTCCACGAAGCGGCAACGCGCTATCTCCGTTGGGACGTCTACTGGCACAAACCCTGATCGCCGGAAGTTTTTCCGCTCGGCCCACAGACCGGACGGGAGCGAGGCGCGAACGCCACGCATCCCGAACGATGCGGCAACAGGACGTACCGTACTATATCGCGGCCAGCGCGACAGCAGAGAACTCCTCGCTCCTCTTGGGCCGGGGCTATTCCCGAACGGGTACTTAAATTTCAATCGGATGCATCAATTCATTGCGTTTGTCATTCACCTCCGACCCAAACACAATCGCCCCAGGGTCATTCGTTCAAGATGCAGGGTCGTTCGAAAGCTTGCAGGGAATGACAAATCTCCAGGATCTTCGCGGACGTGCCTGCCTTTGTGCTGCGGCAAATGAGGTGTCGGAGCTGCCCATTTTCGTTTGGAATTCTTGAGGGAGGCGTCGAATGGATTACGTGAACCCCATGGAGCTGGTTCAGGAAGCGCTGCGAGTGGCCAAGAAGAAAGCGGCGCTTTCGACGCTGGATCTCCTGCTCCGAGGTTTTCTTGCCGGGGCTTTCCTCGCTTACGCAACGTCCCTGGTCATGATCGTTTTATCGCAGGGGTTGCCGCCGATTGTGGGGGCTCTGCTTTTTCCGGTTGGTTTTGTGATGCTTGTGTTGCTCGGGCTTGAACTCGCTACCGGCAACTTTGCCTTATTGCCGGCGGCTCTTGCGGCCGGGGAAGTGTCGTTTGGCAAATTGCTTCGAAATTGGGGCTGGGTTTACCTTGGCAACGTGCTGGGAAGCGTTTTCTACGCCGCCCTTTTCTACCTAGCGGTAACCAATTGCGGCACCTCCGCCGCCGGCCCGCTGGGTGATTTGCTGAAACAGGCAGCACAGAAAAAGACGCTGGCCTACATGGCACTGGGCGGCAGCGGATGGGCCACGGCATTTGTGAAAGGGATTTTGTGCAATTGGATGGTCACGATCGGAGCGGTGCTGGCGATGGTTTCCCGATCGACGGTGGGGAAGATTCTGGCGATGTGGCTGCCGATCATGACGTTTTTCGCGCATGGCTACGAGCACTCGATCGTAAACATGTTCGTGATTCCGGCGGGGATGTTCTTCGGCGCCCCGGTTTCCGTGAGGCAGTGGTGGTTGTGGAACCAGATTCCGGTCACGCTCGGGAATATCGTGTCGGGCGCGCTCTTAACGGGCCTGGCGTTGTATGCGACGTTTCGTGTGAAACAGGCCTGCTCCGAGGCCGCGCCGGTCACCATTCCGCAGCTGGTGGAAGAGATCAAGCTAGACCGGACGGTGGAAGCGCAGGTGCTGTGATGCAGTGTCCCGCCATGGTACTAAAGGCTCCACGATGATGCCGAGGCTCGTGGTTGTTGGCAACGGAATGGCGGGTGTCGCGTGCGTCGAGCAAATTCTGAAGCACGCGCCAAAATTTGAAATCACAATCTTTGGGGATGAAACTCACGTCAACTACAACCGCATCCTGCTCTCATCGGTGCTTGCCGGCGAGAAAGCAGCGGATGAAATCCAGCTGAATGGCCTCGAGTGGTACGAGAAACATGGCATTGAGTTGCGTCTCGGCGTTCGAATTACAGATGTTGCTGCCGAACGCAAGACGGTAACCGGCGATGATGGAAGCATAACGTCGTTCAACAAACTCTTGATCGCAACGGGAAGCACGCCACTGATCCCTCCGATGGACGGAGTGAAAAAAGAAGGCGTGTTCGTCTTTCGCAATTTGGACGACACGCGTGCGCTGCTCGATCGCGCGGCACCAGGAAAGAAAGCGGTTGTGATCGGGGGCGGCCTGCTCGGACTCGAAGCGGCGCGCGGGCTGCAAGTGCAAGGCTGCGACGTAACGGTTGTCCACTTGATGGATACGCTGATGGAACGCCAGCTCGATCTAACGGGTGGCAGTTACCTCAAAGCGAAAATGGAATGTCTTGGCGTGAAGGTGCTTTTGGAGCGCAATACCACGGCTATTCTCGGGAATGGAAAAGCAGAAGGCGTGGCATTCAAGGACGGCAGCAGCGTGGAGGCGGATTTTGTGGTCATCGCTGCTGGAATCCGTCCGAATGTGGAGCTCGGGCGCAAAGCGGGGTTACAAGTCAACCGCGGCATCGTTGTGAACGATTATATGGAGACATCGAATCCCGATGTTTTCGCAGTGGGCGAGTGCGTGGAGCACAACGGCACATGCTACGGCCTTGTTGCTCCGCTGTTCGAGCAAGGAAAAGTTTTGGCCGCGACCATTACCGGAAACCGAGGACCGGTTTACGGCGGCACCGTCTCGGCAGCGAAGCTGAAGATCATGGGAGTGGATGTTTTTTCCGCCGGGAATTTTGCCGAGAAGGCCCCCGGCACGGACGCGGTGCGCTACGAGGATCCCGCGCTGGGTATTTACAAAAAGCTGACCATGCGGGACGGCAAACTGGCCGGCGTCATTCTCGTGGGAGACACCTCGGAGAGCCATCGCTACATGGATTGGCTGCGGTCGCAGACGGATTTGACGGCCATGCGCCGCCGACTTCTTTTTCCCGGACCTGCGGATGATGCGGGTCTTGATGTTGCGGCGATGGCAAACAGCAAGGTGGTTTGCGGATGTAACGGTGTGACCAAGGGCGCGATCATTCATGCCGTGCACCAGAAGGGAATCAACACGCTTGCGCAGCTGAAAGACTGCACGCGGGCTTCAACCGGTTGCGGCAGTTGCACGGAAGTTTGCCAGCAACTTTTGAAGGCCGTTGCGCCCGAGTTTCAAGAGGAAGCGAAGAGGTCTCTTTGCAAGTGTGTTCCGTTTCCCGAGGACAAACTGCGCGAGATCCTGCGGAGCCAAAGATTGCGCTCCGTACAGGAAGTGCTGGAGATCTACGGCAATGGAGTGGGCTGCGAAGTGTGCAAACCTGCGCTGAGTTACATGGTGGACATGCTTTGGTGCGGCGACCACGATGAAGATCGTTCGGCGCGTTTCATCAACGACCGCGTGCACGCCAATATTCAGAAGGATGGAACGTTTTCGGTGGTGCCACGGATTCGCGGGGGCGTCACTTCGGCGAAAGAATTGCGGCGTATCGCGGACGTTGCGGAAAAATACAAGGTACCGATGGTGAAGATCACCGGCAGCCAACGCATCGATCTGCTCGGCGTCAAGAAAGCGGATCTGCCGCAGATCTGGGCGGATTTAGGAATGCCCTCCGGCCAGGCCTACACCAAGGGCGTTCGCATGGTAAAGACTTGCGTAGGCACGGATTTTTGCCGCTTCGGCGTGCAGGATTCGACGAAAGCGGGCATCGAACTGGAGCGGCGGCTGGAACACTTATATACACCGCACAAGCTTAAGATGGGTGCGGTGGGTTGCCCGCGCAATTGCGCCGAAGCCACCGTGAAGGACATCGGCCTGGTCGGACAGGAGGGTAGCTGGCAGGTCGTGGTGGGAGGCGCAGCGGGCAAGAAAGTTCGCAAGGCCGACCTGCTGATCACTGTTGAGTCGGCCGAGGAGGCGCTGCAGGCGGCAACACTGTTCTTCCAGTATTACCGAGAAAACGCGAATTATCTGGAACGCACCTACGATTTCGTCGAGCGCAAAGGAATCGAAAATGTTCGGCGCGACACGGTCTATGCGCCGCTGGCGATCCAGCAGGGCTTGCGAGAGCGGCTGCGAAAGTCCAAGCGCATTTCGCGAGATGCGTGGCTGGAAGGCGATGCGCCGCGGCACCCCACGCAGTTCGTGCAAATTGAGCCGCTGGAGGAGGTGCAGGCGTGAGCAATAAACAATGGATTCGGATCACGCCGATGCACAATATCCCTTTGCGAGAGGGGCGGTCGGTAACCGTCGCCGGCCGTGAGATCGCGATCTTCAATCTTGGCGATCACGTGCTGGCTGTGGATGGACGCTGTCCACACAAGGGCGGCCCATTGGCGGAAGGAATTGTTACTGGCAGCACAGTGGTTTGTCCCCTCCATGCGTGGAAAATCAGCCTTGAGACGGGGAGTGTTACCAAGCCTGACGCGAACCCAGCTTGCGTCGCAACGTATCGCACACGCATCGAGTCGGGCATCGTTCTTATCGAGATCCCAGAGCCATCCAAAAAGATTCAGGAAACTCCACTGTCTTGCGGAGAACAGAACCGCGCTGCTTTGGGTGACTCTCCGTCCCCAAGCCCTGGTTTGTAAGGATCGCCAAGAGATGAGGCTGGCGGCGGGGACATTTCTGGTTAACAATTGTGGGTCATGAGCGGATTTGCCGGATTGCGAGTACTAACGCTGGAAAGCCGCCGCGCTCCAGAACTTGCCAAATTGATTTCCACCTATGGTGGCGAGCCCATCGTTGCGCCGGCGATGCGCGAAGTGCCGTTGGAATCCAACAGGGAAGCACTGTCCTTTGCGGCTGCTCTTCTCGCTGGCGAATTCGACATGGTCATCTTCTTGACCGGCGTCGGCGCGCGGTCAATTCTTAGCGTTGTCGAGACTGCGTACAAACGCCACGATTACATCGCGTCCCTCCAACGTGTGAAAGTGGTTGCGCGCGGGCCGAAGCCGGTAGCCGCCCTAGGCGAAATAGGCATAACTCCTGCCATCACTGTTCCAGAACCAAACACTTGGCGCGAACTGTTGCGCGCGCTGGATGATGCGGGCAAGACCTCGGAAGAACTCGGTTTGCAAGGGGCGCGAGTCGCCGTTCAGGAATATGGCGTTTCCAACCCTGAATTGTTGGCTGGACTGAGGGAACGAGGGGCGCAAGTCACAAGAGTGCCGGTCTACCAATGGGCGCTACCGCACGATTTGTCTCCGCTTCGGGCCGCCATAACAGCGATTGCCGAAGGAGCTGTCGATGTCGTGCTCTTTACAACTGCAGTTCAGGCGATCCATCTCTTTCAAGTTGCTGCGGAGATAAAGCTTGAAGAACCGGTGAGGAATGGTCTGAAGCGGGCGATTGTGGCTTCCATCGGCCCCACTACTTCAGAAGAATTGGAGCGGCGGGGAATCCGGCCCGACCTCGAACCCTCGCATCCGAAGATGGGTTTTCTGGTGAAGGAAACTTCTGAGCGAGCCGGGGAACTTCTTCACCGGAAAAAGGAGGGCATTACTTCGGCCGGTTGAAGCAAACTGGTTTTGAAGAGATTTGCGCGGATCGGTCAGCGGGAGTTTGCCCCTGCGGCCGCTTCCATGGCCGACGCCGCCCCAGTAATCACTTCGAAATCGACCCCGGCTTGGGCGAGAGCTTCGGTCTCTTCATCGGCCTGCGAGAAGGGAAGAAGGTTAATCGCTCTAAGCCGCACAACCTGATGTCCTTCCCGCGCTGCCGAGATAAGCAGGGAATAAATTCTTTGCTGGAGACTGCCCGGTTGCATGCCGAGCTTGTGGACACTGCGCACCTGCGCCGAGGCGGAGACCAAGTCAAGGATTTCCTGTGAGACCAAGTCGTCGTGTAAAACGACCTCGGCGGCTCGAAGTGCCCGCACCGCTTTGACGGTCAGGAGATCGGGACCCCCTGGACCAGCTCCCATAAGATAAACTTTTCCTTTCATAGCCGCACCTACACTGGATGGAATCCGCCGACATAAGCCATCGGCTCCACAAGCGGCGGCCGTTCGAACAAACTCCAGCCGCTAATACCACGGTAGAACACTAGCATTACGGCCGACCGATGAAGGTGCGGAAGAATGAATTCTGTGAATCGGTATTTTTGATAGTAGGTGACGGGAAGTGGCTCACTTGTGGGAAAAACGGAAAACTCAACCGGAGCGTTTCGATTGGCGGCGATTTCGACGGAAAGTTTCGAAGGCTTCCTCGCTGGCGTTCTCGTGCAGCAGGCGTTTCCGTTCCGCAGGATCTAGCTTGGAGGATTGGAGCTTGTCGCGAACTTCACCTAACTGCGCGAGCCATTCTTCGTATTCCAGGCCGAACTGTTCTTCGAGTTGCTTTCTGAGGCGCTGAGCGAGGGCCGGGCTTTTTCCTGCGGTCGAAATGGCGATCTGCAGCGCTCCGCGCTGTACAACGGCGGGATAGTAGAAATCGCAAAGAGGGGGAACATCCACGATATTGCAGAGCACGCCCCGCCGCGTCGCTTCTTCGAATATGCGCTCGTGAAGTTCCGCAGACGATGTGGCCGCGACAACCAAGAACATTCCTTCAAGGTCGTCCGCTTGGAAAGGACGTTGATGCCAGTCGATGCTGTTTGACTGCGCCCAGGAGCGCACTTGCGCGGTCGCTTCAAGCGCCACCACGCGCACGCGCCCCCCTGCTTCCAGAAGGCTGGCGATTTTGGATTCAGCAATGGTCCCCGCTCCGACGACCAGGCACGGCCGCGCCGAAAGTTTAAGGAACATGGGGAATAGCATTGCCGGCCTCATTCTTGCACTCAGCGCGCTACTCGCAGAAGTCTGGCCATCAAGTCTAAAGTAAATCTCACCTGTTATTGTACTCACGATCAAGCCGTGAGCCCGGGGGAATGCGGCGTTAGGAAAGGCGATCTGGAGTCAACAGAGCGGTCATTTCCAGGACGCGGTGATAGTAGTCGCGCTGGCTGAGTTGCGAGGCCGCCGCATCGTCGATGATGAAAGTCACGTCGGCATGGAGTTGAAGGGCGGAGGCCGAGACTGCGGACGTGATCGGGCCTTCGATGGACTTTGCCACGGCAGCGGACTTGGCCTCGCCGGTGGCGAGCAAAAGAATTTTTCGCGCCTCCAAGATCGTGCCGATGCCCATGGTGATGGCGCAGCGTGGGCTCTCCTCGCCAGGCGCGAAGAATTTGGAGTTGTCGTCCATCGTCTCCCGGCTCAAAACCTTTAGGCGCGTGCGGGAGCCGATGCTGGAAGTCGGTTCGTTGAACCCGATGTGGCCGTTGCGGCCGATGCCCAGAAGCTGAAGGTCGATTCCTCCGGCCTTTCGGATTGCCGCTTCGTAGGATGTGCAGTACTGATCGTAATTGCCGTGGATGGTTCCGTCGGGAATGTGGATGTTACGGGAATCCACGTTGACATGTGCGAAGAAGTTCTCCCGCATGAAATGATGAAAGCTCCGAGGGTGTGCGGCGGGAAGTCCGAGATATTCATCAAGGTTAAAGGTGGTGACGCGAGAGAAATCGAGAGAGCCCTGTTTGTGAAGACCAACGAGATGTTTGTAAACGCCGACCATGGTGCCGCCGGTTGCCAATCCGAGCGCCAATGCGGGTTTCTTGCGCACCGCACTGGCGATGAGCTGTGCCGCCTGGCGGCCGATTTCTTCGTCGTCGCGTCTCAGAATAACCAGCATGCTGCGTCCTCTCTGAACTGCGCTTTTCCGTCTCTTGAAGTAATTATGAGCCAGCCAAAGAGATTCGTCCGCTTTACCGGAACCTGCGAATAACGAGATTGTGCCGGTCCGAACGATAGAAGCCGAGCACATACATGATCGCCAGGCCTTTGGTGGAATAGATGACCTGGCGAATGCGCAGCAGTGGTTCGCGGCGCGGGATGGAGAGGATCTCGGCGATTCTCGGGTCGGCTGCGGTAGCGTCAATCTCTTCGTCGGCATAGCCGAGCTCGATCTTGTAGTTGCGTTCGAGGATTCCAAAAAGAGATTCCCGGCCGATGGGAGCGTCCAAAAGCCCTGAGAATTCAGCGGCGCTGAGGTAGCACGTTTCCAGCGCAAAGGGCTCGCCCGCGGCATGACGCAAGCGCTCGAGTTTGAGGACGCTGCTGGTGGGGGGAAGCGAGAGTCGCGCGGCGGCTTCGTTTTCGTTGTCGAGCACTTTCGCGAAGAGCACCTTGGAGCCGGCGGTGAGGCTGCGGCTGGACATCTGCTCGGTATAGCTCATCAATTTATTAAAGTGAATTTTTGGGGCGGCGACAAAAGTTCCGATGCCGCGGCGGCGCTCGACGATTCCTTCGCGTTCGAGAGAGGCAAGGGCGTGGCGGGCGGTCATCAGGCTGACTTGATGGATCTTGGCGAGGTCGCGTTCGGACGCAACGGAGTCGCCGGGATGCAAGTGTCCGGCATCGATGCGCTTGCGGATGGCGCTCTGAATCCTTTGGTAGGCCGGCAAGCCGTTGCGGTTCTTGACTGGCATTCTCTTCCTCGAACTGGCCCGGGACTGCCTGGCAGGCACCGGAATGGAACCTGGACTCAAGGTAAGAACGATATTCCATTCCGCACTTGCGTCAGGTCCCGAAAGTGCCGGGCGTTCGTACCTGCACCCAGGGTGTTATAGAGCGGCATGTAGCGTTGCTATAGTCCGTTCTTCTGTGTACCTGTATAAAGCACAATTTAATGTCTGACAACAGAAAAATGGTGCTATATAGCTGTCCAACATTCGGCCATATAGCTGGCCAGGGGTGTTGGTTACCCAGCAAGAGGTTCCGTCGAGGGGGAGAGGCGTCGGAGAAACGACACCCCCGAACCGGAAGAAGCAAGGTGAGAAGGTGGGGCTCGTTAGTAAGGCGCTGGTGGCGCTGTTGTGCAGCGCCAATACCGGGAAGGCCGGGGCGGCGTAGCGCGTGATGAGCTCCTGAAACGCTTCGGCGAATTCATTTGCGATTTTTCCCTGAGGAGTGCAGAAACGCGGCAACTTCAATGTTGAATCGGTCTTGATCTTCGATATTGGAGAGGTGCGCGGCGTTAAGTTCAACATAGCGCGCACCTGGAATCTGTTGTGCGAGAAAGCGTCCGTCGGCGGGGGGCGTAGCCGGATCGTGCGCTCCAGAAATCACAAGCGTCGGTATGCGAATCCTGCCCAATTGTTCGCGGAAATCGAAATCGCGAACGGCGGCGCAACACGCCGCATATCCCTCTGGGTTTGCTTCCTCGAGCATTTTCAGAGTACTTGACACTGTTGCCAGTGCCTTCTGGCGAAAAGCGGGCGAGAACCATCGCTCGACTACAGCGGAAGCGACCGATTTCATGCCGTTTTTTCGAACCGCCTCGATACGGGCATTCCAAGTTTCTGGAGCTCCGATCCTTGCGCCCGCGTTACAGAGTATGAGTCTATTGAGGCGTTCGGATGCGTTGACTCCCAGCCACATGCCAATCATTCCACCCATGGACAGCCCGCAAAAATGCACGCGGTCCAGGTCCAATACATCGAGTAGTGCAATGACATCTTTCCCCAGTAGCTCTATCGAGTAGGGGCCCTGTGTGACCGACGATTGTCCGTGCCCCCTAGTGTCGTAGCGCAAGATCCGGAGCTTCTTTCGAGCCGCGGGAACTTGCGGGTCCCACATGGAACAATTCGTGCCAAGCGAATTCGAGAGCACCAGCACGGGTGCTTCACTCTGACCTTCCAAGGCGTAATGAATTCGGGCTTCTCCCAACTTAACGATGGGCATGCGAATTATTCTTCTCCTGGAGGAATTTTGCTCCGGCTCGCGGCGACCACTCCGTAGATATATTCTTGCGCTGCTCCCAGATAGTGGCGAGGATCGAACAAACAATCCAGATCGCCAGTCGTAAGCTGCGCTCCGACCTTCGGATCGGCGCTCAGAATCATTCGCAACTCGCGCTTGTCTTTGCGCCCTCGAGCACACGCCGCCTCGATGATTTCATGGGCTTGAGCCCTGTCGATGTTCTCGTCAAGCGTCATACTGAGCGCTTCCGCGAAGATCAATCCTTGGGTCAGGTCGAGATTCTTTCGCGTGCGTTGCACGTCGACTTCAAGGTTCGGCGCTATCGTGGCCAAGTGATGGGTAATCCCGGCCGTCAATTGGGCGATGTCCGAGTCTCCCACTCGGCGTGGCAACCGCCTAGCCCGCGTTCGTCCTGCTGCATCATTGCCGTGGGCAAACTGCTGACGAGTCCGGGAACGCGTATCGCGGCCTGCGCATCACCGCGGAACTCACCGGATTGCGCTTGTGTGGCATGGTTGAAAACCCGCGTCCCTCGCCGGCGGCTCAAAGATTTCTGCAACTTCCGTTTGCATGTGCAAAGAAATGTCGCGCGCAATCGTTGCCACTGTTCCGGCGCATAAGCTCAGAGTGACACCAACTTCCGCGATGCGATCCCTGTGCCGTGC
>Ga0066660_10001061_pt1 | contig 11098 bp, 6 predicted proteins | sample GraSoiAngelo_109_FD_75177 | JGI IMG/M metagenome (GOLD analysis project Ga0066660, IMG submission 75177) | Grasslands soil microbial communities from the Angelo Coastal Reserve, California, USA - 14_0903_12_20cm | ecosystem: Environmental > Terrestrial > Soil > Grasslands | place: USA...
TCATGCTGTGCCTGAGCGAAACAAGACCGGCCGTAAAAATAAAACGCCTCGAATAGTTCAGGATTCAAACGGATGCCATTTTCGAATTCCCTTTCGGCTTCGTCATAATTCTTGCTCAGGGAAACTGCGAGACCGCGCGAGGCGTGCCCTTCTGCGGATTCTGGGTCCAGCTCGACGGCACGGCGGCTGGCCGAAACAGCTTCCCGCAAATTGTCTTTGCTGGCATCGAAATACATGTAGAGAAACGAGCAGCAGTCGGACACGCCGGCGAAGGCGCGCGCGTAGGTTGGATCAATGACAATGGCACGCGCGAACATCTGCCTGGCGAATTCCAGGCTTTTGCGGCGCATTTGATGAAAAAACTGCCGGCCGCGGAGATAGTAGTCGTAAGCCTGTACTTCGCTGGTGGGCACCTTTTCGATTTCGCGCCTTTCCTTTTCGGTGAGCACGACGCGTAGGGCGCGAGCGATGTTTTGCGCGATCTCATCCTGAATTTCGAAGACATCCTTCAATTCGCGGTCATACCGCTCAGCCCAAACAGAGTGGCCGTTGCGGGTTTCAGCGAGCTGGGCGGTGATTCGCAAGCGACTGCCGGCGCGCCGAATGCTACCGTCGAGGACGTAGGCGGCGCCGAGTTGCTGGCCGATTTGCGTGGCCGCCAGTGGTTTGTCCCGAAAGGCGAGCATGGTGGAGCGCGGGAAGAGGCGAAGTTCCTTGATTTTCGAGAGCTCGGTGACGATGTCCTCGGTCATGCCGTCGCGAAAGTATTCGTCCTCTTTGTCCCCGCTGAGATTTGCGAAATAGAGTACGGCGAGAGATTTTTCCTGGCGCAGAGCGGGAGAGGCAGCGCGGCGGAGAGCGTCGAGGACTTCGCCCATCGAGGCGCAGCGCTGGTCGGCGGATTTCACCAGGCAGCGGTCGACGAGCTGCTCCCACTCCGGAGATAGGTCCGGCAGCAAAGCGCGCAAGCGGGTATGCGGCTCGCGCAGAATGGAATGAAGAATGTCGATAGAGGTTTCCCCGCGAAAAGGCAGGCGGCCAGCCAGACATTCATAGAGCAACACGCCGAAGGAGAAGATGTCGCTGCTGGCATCTGTGGGCTCGCCGCGAAGTTGTTCCGGGGACATGTACGGAACAGTGCCGCCGGTAGTGTTTTGTGTGGAAGCGCGGGTGACGAAGGTTTCTTCGGTCTCACCAATTGCGCGCTCGCGTCCAGCGAGGGTCGCCAGGCCAAAGTCGAGAATCTTCACTCGGGCCTTGGAGTCCAGCATGATGTTGGCCGGCTTGATGTCGCGATGATAGACGCCCGCTCGGTGCGCTTCGTGCAACCCCTCGGCGATTTGACGGGCGATATCCAGCAATTGCTGCGGCGCCAGAGCGCCGCGCTGTAGTATCTGCTTCAACGACTCGCCGTTGACTAGCTCCATGGCAATAAAGGGCAGCTCTTCCGATTCGTTCACCTCATAAATGGTAGCGATACTGGGATGGTTCAGACGCGAAGCCGCCTGCGCTTCCTTGAGCAGACGCTCACTAGCCTGACGGTCTACGGCCATGCCTGCAGGAAGGAATTTAAGAGCGGCTTCACGGCCAAGTCTCAGGTCTTGGGCACGGTACACTGCGCCCATTCCACCTTCGCCGAGTTTGGCCAGGATGCGGTAATGCGAAATGGTCTGTCCAATCAAGTGGAGAGATCCACGGGCTCGCGGAAATGTTAGGGGCGCTTGGATGCGAAGTCAACGCCCAGCTCAGATCCACAGAATTGAGCCAGCGGGCACCCTTCGCGAATCGGGCATCGAATAGAGACGAACCTCGCGAGGACGGCCAGAACTCCGATGTAGAAGCAGTTGCCCGCAATCATTGCATCTTCCAAGAGGTGGTCTGACTTTCCCTCCATCAGCCTGGCCCATTGGACGTACAGTGGAAGCCTTGGATCTTCTGTTGATTGGCAATCGCCCGCGGATTTCGGGGGAATCCTGAGTCAGCATCATCGTCTCAGGGCTTTACCTGACCATGGAATTCAAATTCTTCCGGCACAACAATTGCTGTCTTCGCGGGATTGAAAGCCCTCGCACAGGGCGTACAGTTCGAGGTGGACGAGAGGGCCATGAATGCAGGACCAACGGCCCGCGCTGTAGCCCCGCCAACGCCAAACGATTGGCCGCCCCTCCATCGCAGCTCTAACCGACCGAGAAATGAGTGTCGTCGTGGTGCGACGTCTTGAGCATCGGAATCATCTCTGGCAGCGGAAGCTGCGGCAAGCAGAGCGAAGCAAGCTGCCCGAACATCCGCAGATCACCGTCGCAGTGTCCCGGCAAATCCTTCGCGTACACTCCCTTTGCCAGCAGCGGCACAATGCTCCGTTCCCGATAGCGGACAGACTCTACAGAGTGCTGCGATGGGCGAACCAAGCCGGTCTGCCTTGGCTGTTGCTAGGCTTGCTGGTTTGTACGCCGATTGTCCGCGCGCAAATTGCCGGTTTCGACAGACAGGCAGTAGAGATTTTCGGGACTGTGTTTGTGGAGGGAGGTAACCGTCCTATAGGCGGCGCCATCGTGAACATCCGGTCGCTTGCCGGAGGACCTTTCATCAGCATTCTGACCGACTGGAGTGGGCGCTTTCAAGTGCCGGGGCTCGATCCTGGGATGTACGAGATCGTCGTGGAAGAGTCAGGCTACGAGCCAGTTCGGGAGACTCTGCGGCTTTATGGACCTTCGGCGCCTCTGGAGCTTCATCTCAGGGCGAGCAGCCCTCCGCCTGTGCGGCGGACCGATTACGCGGTTTCGGTGCGGGAATTGAGAATACCGGTGAAGGCGCGGAATGCATTCGAAAAGGGATTGGAGCGTCTGGCAAAGAATGATGCGGTCGGCGGCCGGACGCAATTCGAGCGAGCTACCACGGCATTCCCGGACTACTACGAGGCGTACTACCACATCGGCGCGGCGGACCTCAGGCTGGGCCACGAAGAGGAAGCCGCACAAGCTTTCCAAAAAGCGATTGATCTAAGCAGAGGGCACTACGTCTGGGCACAGTTCGCCCTGGGTTTGCTGCTTTGCCGACGAGGGGAATACGCCGAAGCAGAGACTGTCATCCGCCAAGGACTGGACCTGGATGGGAGTCCAGCCGTTGGTCATCTCTTCTTGGGCGTCGCCCTTTTTCGCCTGAACCGTCTTGAGGAGGCAGAGAAAAGTGCTCGAGAAGCCCTCTTGAGGAAGCCCGGTTTTGCCTGGGCTTACCTTGTGCTGGCGGACGTCCACGGGCGCAGGGGCGAGTATGCGAGGCAACTCCAGAACCTGGACGAGTACCTCAAACTTGAGCCTGACGGACCGGCAAGTAAACGGGTTCGCGAGGTTCGCGACTTCGTTCGGCAAATTGTGTTCAAAACGAAAGATGAGGAATGATTTTGCCTGTTCAGGAGCGCGGTCCGGTTCGGGATTAACTGGAGGATTGAGGGCAAAGGCATGGTCAAGGTCAAGGTCAAGTCGAGCCACAAGATCTTTACGGACATGGAGATTGCCACGCTGACGGGGATCTGCCTGGAGCATCTCCACGGTCTGGCGCGCAGGCGGCACCTCGGCTTTATCGCACGCGCGGACGAGGCAGCGGGGAAGCAGGCCGATCAGTGGCTGTTTACGCTGTCGGACCTGATGGTCCTGGTGATGCTGCATCCGTGCTGCGAGCACTAAGCTGCGCAAGCTCGCGAACAGCGTCGGGATTAGTAGTTAGTTTCCTCGGCGAGAAGGTCAACGGAATCATCGTCGGGGATAATCTCTTTTATTACGTCATGACCGCCACGCGCATTGGTGGCCCAGGACGTCTTCCGTTTCCAGCATCAAATACCAGGCCTCCACATCGTGACGTCGGGCATCCGCTCCCAGCTAGACGTGAAATAGAGATTCATCGCGCCCCGCTCAACGCATATCTTGTCGTGAGTGATTGCGAGCAATTCCTTGAGTCTCACGGGACAACGGGCGTTATTTCCTCCCCTGCGTTGTACCCAGCTTGTACCCACCAGAGCGATTTGGAGTCGAGAGTGTTGAGCTGTCGCGACGCGGGAAGTCGAATTCCGCCTCACGTTTTGCATTTTGGCGAGTGGCAGAGCTGCACTCGAAGCTCTCTGTGATCAGGCTTCTTTGACCCGCTCCTCCATAAGACATAAAATCCGACGCAGATTGTCAAGGCAATGTCCGCAAGGATTGGGCTTGCCGCATCGCTGGTGTGACGACGAGCTTGCTGGCGGTATAGGTATAATTGATCCCCGATTTCCATGAGGAGTGGTGCTGTGCGGCAAACACTTACTCGACGCGAGCTTTTGCGGGGCCTGAGCGCAACGAGCATGTTGGCTGTTGAAGCAGGGCGACCTGAAAACACGCGGCCTTTAGACTTCTTTCCGCCATCTCAAGCGGGATTTACGGCCGACGAAAGCAAGCGCTGGAAGGGCTCGGCGCTTGGAAATCTCTATCCATTTATCAAGCAACAGCAGGAAAAGACGCGTCAGAGCTTTGCTTTTCTTCATCGCCGGCCGAAGGATCTCGAAGCCTGGAAGGCGGCGGCGCGCACCAAAATCTTTGAGCTCATGTCCTACCGGCCAGAAGCCACAAACCCTCGACCACAGATCCTCGAGCGCGTGGATAAAGGCGACTACGTGCGCGAGCGGTTGAAGTTCTGGTCTGCTCCGGATGTGGAAGTGCCCTGCTATTTCCTCATTCCCAAACGCGCCAAGTTCCCCGTCCCGGCGGTCGTTGCGCTGCATGACCACGGAGGCTTTTATTACTGGGGCAAGGAAAAGCTGATTGAAACCGAGAGCGAGCACCCGATGCTCACCGCCTATCGTAAGGAGTATTATGACGGCTTGAGTTTTCCCGCTTCGCTCGCACAACGCGGCTATGCAGTGATCGTGATTGACATGTTTTATCACGGCGAGCGACGGTTGATCCTTGATGAGGACCTGGAGCGCGGCACGAACGACCGTTCGAAGCTCGAGCCGGAAGAGACCATTCGCAAAATCAATCACCGCGCTGGAAGCGCGGAAGAAACTGTCTTCCGGAATATTCTCCACTCTGGATTCACCTGGGGCGGTGTGCTCGTGTGGGACGATATTCGCACAGTGGATTATTTACAGGCGCGTCCGGAAGTTGACCCAAGTCGCATTGCCTGTGTGGGGCTTTCAGTCGGTGGTTGGAGGACCGTTTTTCTTGCCGGACTCGATTCGCGGATTAAAGCCGCGTGTGTGGTCGGATGGATGACCTCATTTCGCTACCTGATCCCTCGCTACGAAGTTTACACGGTTCCCTCAGGGATGGTCCCGGGGCTGCTCGAGTATATGGACTATCCGGATGTCGGCTCGCTGTCGATGCCGACCCCGCTCCTCGTGGTTCACGGGAAGCAGGATAATTTGTTTCCCCCCGACGGTGTTAAGGCTGCCATTGAAAACTTGCGCCGGTGTTATCACGTAATTGGCAGGCCGGAGCGATTCGACACTTTGTTCTTCGACGGCCCTCACAAGTTTCCCCTCCAGGCTCAGCAGAAAATGATGGATTGGTTCGATCGCTGGGTTTAAGGTAAGCGCGACGCGAGACGTCCTGTGCGCGCAGGATGGGACTGACTCCCTCAAAGGAAACAGTCGCTGGTTTCATTTCGGATGAAGTACTATTTTCCGGCACGTCGGGCGACCCAGACGGACCCATGGCGGCACTGCGCCACGAATGAGATTTGTGGCCTCAGATCGTTCCGGCAAGCATCGACTACTGACTGCTACGGACATGCACGGTCAACGTTGGGTTCCATTGCCCGAGGACGGCCGGAAGCGTGCAGAATGATCAAGCGGCGCGCGGCGAGTGAATATGCGAACTCGCGCGCGGTGTGGTGATTTGAGCGCAGTTGAAACGGATGAAACTTGACTCATGAGCATCATGGAGAAAAATCCTATGAGACGAGCAGAAAACCTGCCCCTTTGCGGTTTGGGCCTTCTCATTGGGCTCAGCTCAAGCGTAGCTACCGTCTATGCCCATGACGTTCGGGCCTCCGCTAGAGTCCTGCCGGCGCCTGCGGCAGCTACCGCAAAACCTGGGCCGGTTCCGGGAATCAGTGGTCAGGGCAAGATGAGGTTCCGCGTCTTGTATACCTCCGAGCATCTGCCCGAAGAGGCCAGGAAGGTCTTGGTCAAGGCCCATGGTGGCTTTGCCGTAGACCGTCGTCCAGGAAGAGGAGAAACCTACTTCGCACTTCCCGGGGTGGGGATTCTTGAGATCAGCGCCGATCTCAGATCGATCCGGGTGCTGAATACTCCGGATCCCATGAAGAATGTGAACTTGCATGACACCACAATCTGGTATGATCCGCAGGACGGTAGCCCTTATTTGGTTTTTCCTGCCAACGACGCCGGCAAGGTTTTCACCACGACACTAGACGGAAAATTGGTTCATATTCTCGACGCGCCGACGGCCGAGGATGAATTCGAGGAGCCCGAGATCCACGATTATTTCTTGGGAGGAGGAAATTTTGCGCCGACCGATGTGGAGTACCTAGGCGGGCTTTATTACATCACTACGGGCTACTCGAAACTTGACTTCGTGCTGACGGCTCGGATTTTGCGTAGCAGTCCTTTCGAGGCGATCTGGAACGACTTGGCCTTTGGTGGCAAGGGTCAAGTGCCTGGAAAGTTCGGGACTGCACACGGCATTACCGTGGCGCCAGGGGGAAGGCGCTTGGACATTTCTGATCGACCACACTCCCGGATAGAACGCTTCACTCGCTACGGTCATTACATTTCAAGCCTGGAGATGCCAACAGGATCCTTGCCGTGCGACATCGATTATCTGGGTCACTATGCTATCGTTGCGAGTCTGGACGGACCCGATCCGAGCAAGGGCGCTCCAATTTATATTCTGGAAGACAACAAACTCATTTCCACGATTATGCCCAAAGAGGACCTCGGTTTAGGGAACTTTAGACACAACCACAACGCTGTGCTGCAAAAAGTTGGAAACAAGTTCTACATCATTGTGCAAGCGTGGGATCCCGGTGATTTCGCCATCCTAGAGCAAGTGATCCAGTGATCTATGGTTCCAGGGTGCGCAACCTTTGCCGCATGCGATCGTGCACCGGATGCTTGGCCGATTTCGCAATATTCTGCCGTTGGAAATTCCCTTGCTGAACTTGGAGGTATTGAAAACACAGAAGTCGCATGGAAGTGCTTTGAAAAGATCCGAGCCCTTGTCGCTTTTGAGAAAGCGGTTCTCCCTGCTGCAACGGAGCTATGGAAAACATGAGGGACTTAGGCCGCCTCCTCCATCCAAGTTCTAAAATCGTCTGCTAGGGCCGACCATTCATGTCGTGATCGATTCTCTGTGCGACTCCCTCGAAAACACAGCGCCTTTGGGGGGTAGGCGTTGCCTTGAAGCCATGCGGCCAGGTTTTGCCATCCATGGAGACGCCGGGGCGGTCGCAGCTGCGATCGCGAAGTCTCTCGTCTAAATCACAGGGCTCGGCTCTGCGGATCGAAATTGGCAATGAACACTCCTGTGCTCGGCGTATTCGCCGGAGTTAATCACAATCTCAGCAGCTTCCGTCGTTGAGCTCCGGTTGCGGTGGGCAACGATTTGAATTCAGTCGATCTTCTACGAAGCGAGCGGTCCGCAACCCCAAAGTTCAAGATAGAAGTGATACCGGAATTTGCCCCATGGGCGCTAACTTAAGCAGATCGGGCTAGAAGGTGACCATCCGGGCTGGTTCCTAGGCGGTAACTTCTGGTTTGCCGTTTATTAGCGGCCAATTCGTTCCAGAATCGTCGTAGCCGCGGGGCACTGGCGAGATTTAGGTTGCCAATGTCGACGTTCCCCCGTTACACACTTGGAGACCGGCGCTGACTTCCTTGTACTTCGTTGACTTAGCCGGCAGGCGTCCCTAACATTGCTTCCAACGGGCTGAACGATGATAGGCCAAACCATTTCGCATTACCACGTTGTTGAGAAGCTTGGTGGCGGCGGGATGGGAGTGGTTTATAAGGCCGAGGACGTCAAACTGCATCGCTTCGTCGCCTTGAAGTTCCTTCCCGACGACGTCGCCCACGATGCGCGTGCGCTGGAGCGCTTCCAGCGCGAGGCCCAGGCGGCGTCCGCTCTGAATCATCCCAACATCTGCACCATCCATGAGATCGGCGATCACGAGGGCCGGCCGTTTCTCGTCATGGAATTCCTCGACGGCTTCACATTGAAGCACCGTATTGCGGGCAGACCGACCGAATTGGAACCGCTGCTTGGCATCTCCGTAGAAGTGGCGGACGCGCTGGACGCGGCTCACGCTGACGGCATTGTTCATCGTGATATCAAGCCTGCTAATATTTTTGTCACTAAACGAGGACACGCCAAGATTCTTGACTTTGGGTTAGCAAAGGTGACAGCGTCTGGAAGCAAGGGCAGCGACCAGGCCGCAACCATTCCTGAGCAGACTGCTGGGGCGAGCCTCGAGTTCCTTACCAGCCCCGGCACGACGCTAGGCACGGTTGCTTACATGTCGCCGGAGCAGGCGCTCGGGAAGGAACTGGACGCGCGTACGGATCTCTTTTCTTTTGGTGCGGTTCTTTATGAAATGGCGACTGGCTCACTGCCGTTTCGCGGGGAAACATCAGCCGCTCTCTTCGACGCGATTCTTCACCGGGCGCCGACCGCACCGGTGCGCCTGAACCCTGACCTGCCGCCGAAACTAGAAGACATCATCAATAAGGCACTGGAAAAGGATCGCAATCTTCGTTACCAGCACGCGGCCGATTTGCGCGCCGACCTTCAACGACTGAAGCGCGACACAGATTCCAGTCGCAGCGTGGTTGTGCTGGCCGACGAAGTTGGGGTGCCGGGGGGCAGTGCTGGAGCACCCGCGACAGGAACGTCGGCCGTCCTAGCGGTGCCATCCTCTGGAACCTTGGCAGCGCCTTCGACTTCCGGTGCAGTGGTTGCCCCGGCGTCAGCTCGAGGCGGGAAGGCTTGGCTGCTGACGGCCGTTGTCGTGCTGGCTTTTACGGTGGCAGGAATTTTCTTTTATAGCCGTCGCGCTCGTGCCCTCACCGAAAAGGATTCCATCGTGTTGGCGGATTTTGCCAACACCACGGGCGACGCGGTATTCGATGGTACGCTGAAGCGGGCGCTGGCTGTGCAACTTGAACAGTCACCATTCCTGAACATTGTGGCGGATGAACGTGAGCGCGAGATGCTCCGGTATATGAATCGGCCGAGCGATGAACGAGTCGTCGGCCAAGTGGCACGTGACCTCTGCGAGCGTCTGGGCAGCAAGGCTCTGCTGCAAGGATCCATCTCCAGCTTGGGCAGCGATTACATTGTCGTTTTGGAGGCGGTGAACTGCGTCACTGGCGACACGTTAGGGCGAGAGGAAGCGGAAGCGACCGGGCGAGAAAAGGTGCTTTCCGCCTTGGGCAAGGCGGCTTCTCGAATTCGCGAGCGTCTGGGCGAGTCCCTCACCTCAGTTCAAAAATTTGACATTCCTATCGATGAAGCGACCACCTCATCGCTGGAAGCCTTTAGGGCCTTTTCCCTGGGAGACGCTGAGCGGGCACATTCCTCCGGACAGTTCAGCAGCATCCCGTATTACAAGAGGGCCATTGACCTCGATTCTAATTTTGCATTGGCCTATGCCCGTCTGGGACAAGCTTATTTCTATGCTGGAGACGAGGAACTCGGGCGCAAATACACGCTGCAAGCGTACGAGCGTCGGGACCGGGTGAGCGAATCTGAGAAATTCTATATTGTGACTCACTATCACGGCCTCGCCACCGGAAATGTAGAGAAGGCTATTGAAACCTATGAGCTGTGGCGAAAAACCTACCCTCGGGACACAACTCCCCCCGTTAATTTGGGCCAACTCTACAGCACACTGGGATTCTTCGACAAAGCGGCGGAGGCCGCACGCGAGGGTCTGAGGCTCGATCCGACTGAATATTATCCCTATTACGGGTTGGGTGCGGCCTATATCGGTCTGAACCGGTTGGAAGAAGCGCGATCCATCCTGGAACAAGCAGTTGCGAAACACGTGGATAATTTCGACGTTCATTCCGAGCTTTTTTTTCTGGCTTTTCTGAACGACGACGCGACTGGTATTCAACAGCAGTTTGAGTGGGCGAAAAGCAAGCCAGAAGAAGCTTATTTTCTGCAGTTTCAAGGAGAAGCCGCGGCGGCCCACGGAAAATTACGGGCGGCGCGAGAGCTATATACGACGGCGATGGAACTCGCGAACCGGCAGGGGCTGCCGATGGTGGCGGCAGCCACGCAGACCGACCTCGCCACAACGGAAGCAGAATTTGGCGTTTCCACCGCATCGGAGGATGCTTTGGGCGCGATTGAGAAATTTCGGACCACTCAATCGTTGGGACAGGCAGGGGAAGCGGTTGCCTTAGGGGGAGGCCGCGCCGAGAGCATTGCGGAGGAATTGCAGAAACGTTTTCCTGAGCATTTCCTGGTTCGTACACGCATGTTGCCGGACATCCGAGCTGCCGAGGCGATCCACCGGCGACAACCCCACGATGCAATCGAGGCCCTGAAAGCGGCGATCTATGAAATGGGCCTGGCTGCTGACTTCATGCCAACTTATTTGCGCGGATTGGCATATCTCCAAATGGCGGATGGTAGCAAAGCGGCAGCGGAATTCCAAGAGATTCTGGATCATCGCGCCATACACCCGTCGTCGCCGCGAGTGTCGCTCGCGAAGTTGGGGCTTGCGCGGGCGCGCGAATTGTCCCACGACACCACCGGAGCCAAGATCGCATACCAGGATTTCTTTGCGTTGTGGAAAGATGCCGATACTGAAATCCCCATTCTGAAACAAGCAAAGGCGGAGTACGCCAGCCTTCATTAGTTTCACTCGACGCCATTGAAAGCTCGGGCACCTAAACGTTTAGTCGGTGATGCGGTTCCGCGACGTGGTTCCGCGACTGTCACTTTTGCGATTATGCCTGGATCATGGGCCAACCGGAAGTAATTCTTAAGTTAAGTTAGCGCTTATGGGAATTTGCCCCCACTCGGGGCACAGTGGCGGGGGCCGAAATGAGATAATGTTATTGACAATTCTAAGTTACATGGTATATTGGAATCAA
>Ga0066660_10001066_pt1 | contig 11078 bp, 7 predicted proteins | sample GraSoiAngelo_109_FD_75177 | JGI IMG/M metagenome (GOLD analysis project Ga0066660, IMG submission 75177) | Grasslands soil microbial communities from the Angelo Coastal Reserve, California, USA - 14_0903_12_20cm | ecosystem: Environmental > Terrestrial > Soil > Grasslands | place: USA...
AATAGCGGCAGGCCAGCCGAGAAATCGGTCATGGCGATATTCCAACGCTCGATGCTATCGGCGCTGCCGGTCGCGAAGGCGCGCGCCGGCATGAGCAAGGCGAGGCCAATCAGTACGGCGGAAAAGAAGGCAATAATCTGGAATGGACTACGTTTGATCTTCATGTCGTTCTCCTTGTGTCCTGAGATGTGAAGTGCTTTCAAAGGGTCGCCAGGAAGTCCGGTAAGTTACCGACGGCGAGCGGGAAATCAGCGTGTGGACCAAGTCGCCCAGTCGTTGCATCAATGCCCCACCCGGCGACGCCTGCGGTCGCCGACCAATCGCTGCCCGTGCCAGCACCCCGCGCTGCCACTGACAAAGACAGGCAAAACAGAGTTTCCCATTGACGCAACATGCTGTTCCCCTTGTAGGCGTTGGAGCCCGGGGTGTTTATCGCGCGACGCGCCCGGCGCTTGCATGAACGTGCGTGAAGATGGTTCCTGATTCCCGGAAGAATCGAGAAGGGACCGCCGGCGCACCCCGGGGCGCAGCGCTTGATTAGGAAGCGGCCGCGCTTGGCCGATCAATGAGTGCTGCCTGGCGACGGGGCAGCTACCGCCAACACAAGAATGAAACTGCTACTGCCGGCCTGACTGCTCGCCGTGATCGTATAAGGGGCCAGCGTAGTCGCGGCGCTGGGCGTACCCGCGATGACGCCGCTCTTGCTATCGAGTGCCACTCCCGGGGGCAGAGCGGGCGTCACAGCGTAGTGTTCGACGGTGCCTGCGACTGTTGGAATCAATGGCGCGAGGGGCGTTGCCACAGTACCTGCGGCCGGGCTGGGGTAAGACAAATGGTTCGGGGGCTCGGCCACGCTCAGCACCAACGGAAACGAGGCGCGCACTCCGGCGCCACGGGCATTCACCAAGTAGGTCGCCGACCCACTGGCCTGCGTCGGAGTACCGGAAATGACCCCGCTTTGCCCATCGAGCGAGAGGCCCGGCGGCAAAGGGGGACTGACCGTGTAGTGGCCGACCGTTCCGGACACTGCGGGCGTCAGTGCGATCGGCTCCCCGATCACCACCGGAAAAGGGTGTGACCCATTGTAGGCCAGCATCGGTGTTGCCAATGAAGCCTGCCTGCCCTCGCCGCAGGCGACCAGTGCGCACAAGGTCATGAACGCGCCGGTGAGCCGCATCGACCTAGCCCAGGCCAGGCTGGAGCCAGGCTCCGAGCCAGCCAGGCTGCCCGTGATTGCTGTGCGGTTCCATACTTGAGTTTTTCCGCGCCATCAAAACATCGCGATGAATTTCGGGTGGTTCCCAGCCGGAAAGGGTGAGCCGGCCATAGGGGTCAGTGCGCCGGTCAAGAGGTCCAGTGCGAAGCCACTAACATTCGCCGCGCCGTCGTTGGCGACATAGAGAAACTGATTCCCCACGATGTTTACCGAATAAGCATTTGCGCCGGTGGCGACCGGGAATCCCGGCAGCGCAGTAAGCGCGCCGGTGGTCCAATCGAAGGCATAGCCGACGATGCTTGCATCCGTCGTGACATACAGGTAACCGCTGATCGGGCCATTTCCGGTTTGTATTCCAGTTTGTTCGATGGCCATGTAATGGCTCACCGGCAGCGGGAATGGCGAACCGCTGACCGGCGACAATGCCCCGGTAGCCGGGTCGATACTGAAGCCCGATACACTCGGGGTCGTGGCGTCGGGGTTTGCCGAGTAGAGAAACTTGCCGCCGACCCCGAATTCCAGGCTGAGCGGGTTGCCGCCAGCGGGAAACGGCGATCCGGGCACTGGGATCATGATGGGGCACGCCCCCGTATCGACAGAAAAGGCCGCAATGTCGTTCGAGCCCCCGTTGTTTGCGACGTAGATCATGCCGCGAGTTTCGTCAACCACGATCGATGAAGGGCCCTTGCCCGTGGCAATTGTGGCGGGCCCGGCCAGTGCCCCGGTGTTCACATCGATGGGGTAGGCGGAAACCGTGTCAGAGCCTGCATTCGCAACGTACAGACTGTAACCACAGATGGTGCCCATCATGGCCATAGCCTTGGGATCCGTACCCGCGGGAAAGGGCGAGCCGGGAACGGCGGTCAATGCTCCCGTTGCGCTGTTGACGGCAAAGGCGGAAACGTCATTGCTGCCCTCGTTGCCGACGAACACAAATCTACTGCCCCCGCCCAAGTCGAGACGGGCAATTGCGTAGGGGGATGCGCCCGTGGCGATGGGCGTGCCGACGACCGAGAGCCCCCCGGTGGTCGCATCGACCAAATACACTGAGAGCGTATTGTCCGCGGCATTTGTGACGTAGGCATACTCGTTGTAATCCGCACAGGTCACGGTGACACTGGTGTCATTGGCGTTTTGAATGGTGACGATCGGGTTGCCGACCACGCAAAGCTGCGTCGGTGAAGACGGCTGCCCGCCAATGAAAACGTAGTCGCCACCCGAGTATCCTGCGGGATAAATAGAGTCGAAGGTGAAGGCGCCGTTGGCACCGACCTGGAGCGAACTGTGACATTTAAAGGACTGTCTATTTCCTGAACAGAGTTCAAGTGTCAAACCTGAGCCCGCCAGCCCCGATACCGTGCCTCCGACCGTATATCCGTTGGGCGGGGGGGGTGGCGGTGGTGAACTCGCGTCACCGCCCCCACCCCCGCACCCGACCATGAGCAGAGCCAGGAACGTCACCGATCCGATTGAGCGCAACATGATGATCCCCTTGCAGTGGTTTGCCGATGGGGATCATTTGTCACTCAAAGCATGTGGGCGTGCATGAACTCAGCGTGAAGGTAGGATGTGTTTCCGTGAAGATTCATGAACGACGTCGGTCATGACCCGGGGGCGCCGCGAACCATGGTCGGTCTGGCTCGAGCAAGCTCACTGCCCCCAGCGCTTTACAACCTGCAGGCTGACTTGTCTGCCAAGCAGACTGGCATTGGCCGGGTCGTACCCCAGGGTGCCCGTAGGCAGGTCAAACCGGTTGACGAAGGAGGGGCGTTGGTCGAGAGCGTTGTTTATCCCGAGATTGGATTGTGTATTGGCGAGCCAGCCCGACCCGCCTTCGACCCGGTAACCGATATTGACATCAACCGTCGTCCAGGAATCGACTTTTCGCGCCGGGTCCGAGCCAGGATCCCGGTAGGCGCCGGTGTAGTTCACGGTGCTCTGGACGGTCCACCCCCGGAGCGACCACGACAGGTTCCCGACCAGCCGCAAGCTCGGTGGGTTACCGACGGTATCGACGAGGTCAAAGACCGGCACCGTAGGGGTTATCTGCTCCCTTTGGTCAATCGTATAGGTGCCGTTCAGGTTGGCGCTCACCTTGCCCCGTGCCGTGTTTAGAACATAGTCCAGCACCGCATCCACACCCCGGGTCTTGAGGCCGGTAAGATTGCGAAACCGCTCGTCGAGAATTACAGCGATCGGTTGGCTGCAATCCCCACCCAGCAGCGGCGGTTTCGTGCAAACGGCATTGATCTGCGCCTGCGTCGGATTGCGTGTGACCAGACCCGCCAATTGCGCCTCCGGGGTGAGGAGGATAAGAGTGTCTCCTGCGTCCTTGATCCTCCCCTGGTAGTCGATATCGAAGTACGTCAGCGACAGTGAGAGGTGGATGGCAGGCGGGGTCAAGTCCACGCCAGCGGTCCAGGTACGCGCCGTTTCCGGCTTCAAGTCCGGGATCGGCCCTACCAAAGCAAAGGCGCGCGAGTACCCGGTCGCAGATTGAGGATCAATGACATCCAGGATAAGGGTATCACCCACCTCGTCGTGATTGGACCTAAGGAATGGCGGTGCGCGAAACGATGTTCCCCAGTTCCCGCGCAACTTGATGAGCGGTAACGGCCGCCAGTTGAAGCCAATCTTTGGATTGAAAGTGCCGCCCGCATCGCTATAACTGTCGTAGCGGCCCGCCAACGACAAGTCCAGGCGATCCGCCGCTGAGCCCGCTCGCGCACCCACCATCGGCACCGCCAGCTGGAAAAATCCCGAGCGAACCAGTCGTCCCCGATCCTCAGGGGTCTCCGGAATGCTGATCCCGGCCGAATGCTCATGTCGAAACTCACCCCCGACCGCAAGGCGGATCGCACCCGCGCGCCAGTTAAAGAGTGGACCATCGGCAATCACGTTAGCCGATGCGACGGTAAACACATTCAAATCATTGGTGGTGACGTTCTGTGCGCGCAGCGCAGCCAGGGCTGTCGGGTTCGTATGCGAGCCATCCCCGAAGATATTGAGCGCGGTCGCCGGGTCGGAGCTCGCAAGCGCTGCATCGATGGCCTGGTAATTGAGGGTGTAGTTGCGCTCGACAAAATCGGCCGAGGCCTTCGAATAGGCGCCCGCGAGATTGATTTGCCAGCTTTTCGGCAGCGCGCCCTTGACGGCCGCCGAGATGAAGGAGATCTCAGTCGGCCCACTGTCGACTACCGGACCGAAATCCCGCGAAAAATCGTAGGCCACGAGCACCGGACCCCCCAGGTGGTTGAATGCGTTGGTCGAGGGCACCAGCAAGTTGGCCGGCGGCACCGGGTAGGTGAACCTGAAGGCTTGTGAGGAGTAGCGACTGTCAGCGGATATCTCCCATTGTTCCGTTACCTTGTAGGAGGCACTCACAAAGGCGCTGCGCATGGTCTGCCTGGGCAGAATATCGTTGTCGGTCAAGTTGTCCGTGTAGTTGGCAGTTCCCGGGATGAGCTGCGCGGCGGTTAGCTGCGTTCCATCCTGGCCGTGCGGGATGGCGGCGACGGGTGCCAGGGTGTTCGGATTGAGGATGGTGCCGGGATTGCTGCTAAAGCCGCGTAAGTCAGTGCCGCCGAAGCGCCTGAAGTCGGCGTTGGCGGCGCAATACGCGCGTGCACTGCACCGCAGGGCATCGCTGTCGTTGAACTGGACGCCCGCGAGGACGTGGCCACGCGACCCCGCGTGACCTACCAGCAGCGCAGCGGAGCGTTCCGTCGCGTCGCTGTCGGTCGCGCTGCCGCGTACGCGCACTTCAATTCCCTCGAAGTTCCGGCGTAAGATGATATTCACGACCCCGCCAATGGCATCAGAACCGTAGAGCGCGGCAGTGCCATCGGGCAGAATCTCGATGCGTTCGATGGCCGATATAGGAATGGTCGATACGTCCGTGAAACTCCCTTGGTAGCCACTCGCTCCCTGGCGCTGGCCATTCACGAGCGTCAGCGTCGTACCGCCACCCAGGCCCCGCAATTGCACCTCAGCCCCGTGATTGAGGTTGAAGAAACTTGAATCGGGTGAATCGCTAACCGCTGCATTGGCCCGATTGAAGTTCTGCGTCACGGTTGCCAACACGTCCTCGACTCTGCCGTAGCCACTGGCGTCGATCTGATCGCGGCCAATGACGATCAGTTTCGATCCCACGGCTTCCACTCCGCGGATGTGACTTCCGGTCACAACGATCTCTTCAAGAGTGCTCGCGTCCTCGCCTTTGCCAATGGAACACGGCGGATCAGGACAGTGGTCATCTGCAGATGCGTTGACCGTAGTCACGGGGCCCAGACCCAACATCAATCCCAGTCCGGCGGCGCAGAGGCTAAATGTATTCTGGCTCACTGACGCTGCTGTTGTTCAATGCGCGGCGGGCGGGTCTGCGCGCCTTGGCACAGCTCCTTGCCGGCGCAGCGCTTCGAGCTGACTGCGCTGCGTGTCGACATAGCGGCGCACGTCGGCCGCGATAGCCTGGAATCGCGCGTCGCCGTGCAGCGGCAGCCACAAGGGATCGTAGTTTATGGTGTACCACCAAAGCACGTAGAACCCTGACCGAAATGATTCCGCCAGTTCGACAAGCGCCGCGTCCGGTTTGCCGTCAAGCAGCAGCACCCCAGCGCGTATGCGGCGTGAATCGCCCAGATACTTGGCCTCGTTGGCATCGTTCCACGATGACGCGGCACGCCGCAGCGCCGCTGCCTGCTCGGTTTGGCCGGCCGCCGCAAGCAACTGTGAGAGATGGACGGCGACGCCTTTATTGCATACGTCCAGATGTGCCGCCGGAACGTCGGCCAAATAGTACTTCGATTTGATGAAGGTAATCGCCCGGTTCAGTTCCCCGGTCTTCAACGCATAATCGCGCAGCGCCTCCCTCTGCCAGAATTCGCATTCGTCGTAGTCGCGCGTCCAGCCCTCCTCATCGTATGCCGAAAGTCCCGCACGCCGCCAATCGCCGTCATGCATCGCGAGCAGGCCCACGGCACGGGCGCTTGGCGGCATTCCGGCCACCACCGCGCGTGCCGCCTTCGCATCGCCCAGATCAAGATACACCGTCATGGCGGCGTGACGCGCCAGTGAATTCTTCGGATCGAGCGCGATGGCATGCTCGATGATCTGGATGGCTTCGGCCAGCTTTCCCTCGATCAGCCAACGGAGTTTTCCATACCACAGCAGCGCCGGAACGAAGTTCGGATCCAGTTCCAGCACCTGCAGCGTTTTTTGCTCGGAGGCCTTCACGCCACTTTCGAAGAAAGTGAACTCCTCGGCGTCCTTTAAACGCGCACTAACTGACAGTGGATCGACCCACAAGGCGCGCTTCAGTACGCTGCTGCCTTCTTCGGGTCCATCTAGAACATCAAAGAGAAACTGGGCGTAGGCCTCGATTCCGCGCCCGTTACTCGGATCAAGTGCGGTGCCCTGGAGAAAGTCGCGCTCGCGGGCAGCGACCAACGGATTATCCCTTGTCGCGCCCGCATCATACGGCTCGTCTCCCCACATGGCACGCGCAAAGTATGCAGAGCCCAACTTGGGATCCAACTCAAGCGCCCGATCGATCAAAGGACGGTAGCGCTGCCTGACCGGCCTCAAATTCTCGCGGCGTTGATCCGCTGCTTGCATCCTCGCGTCGTACAATGAAGCGTAGGCGGGCGCGAAGGTGGGATCCAACGCAATCGCTCTCTCAAAATACGGCACCGCGGCTTCAGACTCCGCGACCGTGAAGCGACCCAGCAAGGTTCGACCCCGCAAGAAGGCGAAATAAGCCTCCAAATTCGCACTGCGGGCCACTGCCGGGGGTTTGGGTTCACGATCCCCAAGGCGCACCGCGAGCGCACTGGCAATTTGGTCGGCAATCTCATCCTCGATACTGAAGATGTCGTGCAGACCGCGATCAAAATGGGCCGACCAAATCAGAGTGCCTGCGGCCGTATCCACGAGATGCACGGCCACCCGCAGCCGATCCGTCTCGCGTTGCACGCTGCCGCCGATCAGATATCCGGAATTGAGACGCCGACCGATCTCGTGTGAATCGATGTTCTTGGTTGGAAGCGCGAATGAGGAATTGCGCGCGATGACCGACAGCCCCTCCATTCGCGACAGGCGGTTGAGAATCATTTCCGGCAATCCCTGCGCCAGATACGCGTCGGCGGCATCCGCACTCATATTGTCGAACGGCAAGACGGCCACCGTGCGTGCGTGCGCGCCGATTGCCGCAGTGTCGCGCAGCGGATTTTCGGCAATCGATTGAGCGCCTTCGACGCGAGACTTCTTCACCGCACGCACGCCAATGGCGATCGCCGCAATGGCCGCCAATAGAACGGGCAACACGAACCACCACATCCGGCTCGGCTTCGTGGCGACTATTCGAGGCTCAAGTGCCACCGCGTCCTGAGTCGATGACTCGTCAGGTTGCGTGACGACCACCGGCGCGGACACCGGATCCGCGGCTGGCGGCGCGGGAGCGACGGCGGGAGACACGGCTGCAACCAGCCGGTAGCCACGTCCTCGTACACCGGCGATGTAGTGCGGGTCTTGCGCGTTATCTCCCAGCGCCTCGCGCAACAGGTTGACCCGCTTGGCCACGGTCTCCGGGCTCACGATCAGCCCGGGCCAGACGCGTGCCATGAGTAAGTCGTTGCTGATGATGTCGGGCGCGACTCGAATCAGTGCTAGGAGGAGCTGAAACGACAAATAAGGCAGAGTGATTTCGATGCCCGCACGCGTGACGCGCAGCTGTCCGACATCGACATACAGGTCGCCGACGAGAAATAATTCACTGCCGGTATCGGGCACGCCGCCTGGAGTCGGATTCATACTCTCTGAGTCGACCTCATCAAGTGTGGTCACGTCAGCTTTTAGTGTTTTGTCCCTAGTCCGTGGGTAACTCTAACAGCACGTCACTCCAAGGGCGAACCAGGCTTTGGCTTTCATGATTGACGAGAAATTAGGTCGGGCCAAACCCAGCTGACCCACCGAAATCTCGATTGTGATGATTCTGGGAGCTTCGATTATTTGGTCTCGGAGCGACTCTTTTCGGCCCTACGCCTAACCCTTTTATTTCAAATGCTGCCGCTTCTTCGCAATGCCGGTTGGAGCGATGGTGCATTTCTGTTGCCGGAAGGCCGACAGTGGCCATCGTCGAGTTAGGGTCGGTATGTGCGGACGTTGTTTCGCGCCGGCGGAAGCCGAGGGGCATGGTTTAAAGCACGATTTTAGGTTTCTTGGCGATCGACGGCTTCCCCGGGTGCAGCCTTGGGGCCGGGCTAACTCGTTGAGCGGCACACGGACGTGGCCGAGCGCGCGAGGGGGCTACCCCTAAGGGTATCCCGCGCATTACGGTGTGCGGCGCGGCGCGTCCCGGCTCGGTCCTGGTGCTGCTGTATGCGGCCGTGCCACGCAGCCGCGCGACTGGTCGCGAGTCGGCCCAGCCTTCAACATCGGACTCAAGCCACGCCACAGAGTTCTTGCTTAGCTGGCGGCGCTTGGGGAACCTCCCCGCGAGTTCGAGTCGATAGATCGTCATCCGCGACAGCCCGGTGAGCTGCATCACGTGGCGAATGCGAAGAAATCTCATGGCGCGTCCCTCATGGGATCTCGGCCGGAGTTGAGACCGGTGCTCATAGTGTTCTTCGCGGAGCAGTAGGTAACGCTCCGTATCGAGCGAAGTTACCTCCTTGCGCAGGTTGCACGACAACGAGAGCTGCAACCGCCTGCAACATCGAGCGAGGTGATACGCGCCGAGATGTTGCAGACTCGATCGTTGGCCGCGGCGGTTTCAGAGCGAGTCGGAAAGAGTCACAACCGGAGGCGGTAGACGGAGAACAACGGTCCACCGGGCACGCGGGACGGCACTGGTTACTGGTTCACCGGTGCCGACGAAACCCAGACGTGAATAGAATCCCTCGGCAGGTGGATCGGGCGAGCTGCGCTGCCGCCGGTGACGCTGTCGAACGGACGCTTTCGGGAACGGCGGCTTGCAACGTGCGGAACTGGGCGGGTTGGAGGGGCTTGCGGGATAGCCTAGCGGCCGCTCTTGTCAGACGATTGGCGACATGGCCGGCAACCCTTGCGTCCAATGTCGCGTCACTCCGCAGACGAAGACTCAATTGCGCGTACTCGCTCAAGAGCGCCAGCTCACCGAATCGGCCCTGCTCAAAAAGTTGGTGGAGAATGCGCTGCTTCAGACGGGCGGGGCGAGCGGCTTGGGGGTGGGGCCTATCCAGCCGGTCTCGCGGGGAGCGCGGATCTACGTCCGACTGCGCCCGGAAGACCACGTGCTGCTGCGGGAGAGAGCGACCGGTCGGGCGATGGCCGCGGCCACGTATGCATCGTTCCTGCTGCGCGCCCACCTGCGGGCGGTCGCGCCGATACCCGACCGGGAGCTGGCCGAGCTCAAGCGGTCGGTGGCCGAGCTTGGGGCGATCGGACGCAACCTGAACCAGATCGCTAGAGTCGCCCATCAGACCGGCAGGGTGAACGGTCCGACCGGCCAGGATCTTCGGGCCTTATTGCGCGCCTGCGAGGCACTCCGCGATCACGTGAAGGGATTGATCCGGGCGAATGGCCTTTCCTGGGAAAGCGGGTATGCCCAAGCGTGTCGTTGACCTTCGGGAGCAACGCGCCCTCCTGGACATCGCGTCCTATGGCCGGCGGGGACCGGGGCATCGGCCGCTGACCAGGGCCGAGGTCGAACATGTCTCCCGAACTGCCCGGCACGTCCCAGAGGTGATGATTAAGGTTTCCGGTGGCGCACGGAGTGTGCGAGGTGTGCAGGCTCACCTTGATTACATCGGTCGAGAGGGAGAGGGCGTCATTGAAACCGATGACGGTGCCCGGCTCCAGGAGAAGGGGTTCGAGAGGGCGCTAGTGAAGGACTGGGACCTCGACCTCGACGAGCACCGCCGCCATACGCAGCGAGGCGTCGCAGCGGGGCAGAAGCCCCCGAAGCTGGTGCACAACCTGGTGTTCTCAATGCCCAAGGGCACGCCGGCCGAAAAGGTGCACGCATCTGTCAGGAAGTTCGCCACGGAGAAATTCGCTCTGCAACACCGCTATGCGATGGCACTCCACACCGACCAGGGGCACCCGCACGTCCACGTCGTGGTTAAAGCGGTCAGCGAGCAAGGCGAGCGGCTGAATATCCGGAAGGCCACCCTCCGGGAATGGCGACAGGACTTCGCGCGGTATTTGCGTGAACTTGGCGTCGAAGCCAATGCGACCGAGCGGGCGGTTCGAGGGGAGATCAGGCCGCAGAAGGCGACGAGTATTCATCGCGCGATGATGAGGGGTGCCTCGACCCTCTGGCGTGAACGCGCGCAGTCCGTTGCGCGGGAACTCGCGAGCGGCGGGCCTAGACCAGAGCCGGGGAGGGAACGGCTAGTCAACACTCGAAGGGACGTCTGTCGCGGATGGAACGCGATGGCACAGCTTCTGGATGAACAAGGACACCGGGAACTCGCCACAGTCGTGAGGAGATTCGTGGAGCGGATGCCACCGCCGCGGACTGAGCGTCAGTGGATCGCGGATCAGCTTGAGGCTCGCGTTAGGGCGCAACAGCTCGACGAAAGACAGCCGACGCGGTGATCTTGGGCAGCTTGCCGATATCAAGACGCTTCGTCCCTGACAGGAACTGCCGCTGCGTTGCCGGTGCGTAGGCCATCGAGATAGTCCGCCCACGCCTGCATCATCTTGCGGCGCTCGCCGAGTCGCTGCGCACGATTGTAGGCGCCCCGACTCTCGTTGCGCTCCGCATGCGCGAGTTGGAGCTCGATAAGGTCCGGGTGCCAGCCGAGCTCATTAAGACACGTGGAAGCCGTCGAGCGGAATCCGTGTGCAACCATCTCATCGGAACTAAACCCCAAGCGCC
>Ga0066660_10001068_pt1 | contig 11075 bp, 6 predicted proteins | sample GraSoiAngelo_109_FD_75177 | JGI IMG/M metagenome (GOLD analysis project Ga0066660, IMG submission 75177) | Grasslands soil microbial communities from the Angelo Coastal Reserve, California, USA - 14_0903_12_20cm | ecosystem: Environmental > Terrestrial > Soil > Grasslands | place: USA...
GCTGAATTTTCCGTACTCGGCATCAAAGCTATTGGTGATCAGCCGGAATTCTTCCACGGAATCAAGATTGGGGACCAATCCGGCCCCTAGATTGCGACCCTCGCTCACATCGCCGCCGTTCACAAGAAACGCATTCGCGGTCTCCCGCTGGCCATTTACCGAAAGGTTGCCTACATTCGTCGAGTAACCCCCCGAAACCGGCCGGTCCTGCTGCATGGTGCGGGAAGTGACGGGCACCACTCCAGCCTGTAGGCCGAGAAGGTCTAGGTAGCTGCGGCCATTCAAGGGCAGCGCCAGCATTTTCTTCGATTCGATCACGTCGCCTATTTGCGTGCTTTCCGTCTCCACTTGCACAGCGTTGGCGGCAACGCTAACCTCTTGCTGCATGCTGCCAACTTCGAGCGTGACGTCGATGCGCAATTGGTCGTTCACTTTCAAGTCGATATCCGTGGTGATGAACTGTTGGAATCCGGCGGCACTGGCGGTGAGCTTGTAGTTTCCGGCCGGCAGAGCCAGTATCCGGTAGGATCCGTCCGCAGCCGAAGTGGTTTCCTGCTTGAAATTGGTTTGTACATTGGTGACTATAATGCGTGCCCCGGCAACCACAGCTTGCGTACGGTCGTGCACCACACCCAGAATCGATCCGGTTACGTCCGCGCGGAGCACACTCGGGCTAAAAATTATTGCTAGAACCAGCAGAAGAGTTGACGCTACACGGCTATTGCGATTTTGCATCGGAGCCCCCCCCCAAATGCGGGTAGCATGTCACAAAACACTAGTCGCAATCAAGATGCTCATTTATCCGGCGGCCTTCAGCGTCATTTCCTCCACCCGCCGATCGAAACGCGTACTTCCAAGCGCATCCCGCCATTTCTCCTCTGTTAATCCGATTTAAGTGGATGAGCTACGATTCCCGGTACGCTCTTGGAATGCGCCCGGAAATCTTGGCGCTTTACTGGCAGGAGGCAACCGTCGCCGGCGGCTTGACGTGGAAGCAAATAGAAAGTAAAAGAAAGGAAGCGAAAGCGCTGGAATCTGTCCACCGCGGCGTTTCTACCTGCGTGCGCTACAAGGGGTGTGGCATGTCTTTCATTCACGGGAAGTCTTTAGTGCTCGGTGCAGCCCTTTTCCATCTTTGCGCGGCAGTTTCGCCATCGCTTCGCGCCCAGTCCTCCTACACGTCGCAGCTCACCGGCGTGGTCACGGATTCCTCCGGCGCGGTAGTTCCCGGCGCAAAAGTCATCATTACGGATGAGGCCACCAATGTCTCCGTAACCGTGGCCACGAATGGCAACGGCGTGTATGTGCTGACCAATTTGCGGCCTGGCACTTATACCATTCGCGCCGAAGCACCAAATCTCGCTCCCGAGGAACACCAGGGGGTAGTCCTGGCCGTGAGCCAGCAAGCTACCCTGAACTTCGCGCTCTCGCCGGGCACGATTACGACCAGTGTCACCGTCAACGACGAGGCTCCGCTGCTGGACACCGGGAACGCCTCGCTCGGCACCGATGTAACCAACGACTACGTCCGCGATATCCCATTAATCAATCGTAGCTTTTTTGGCCTGGTATTTCTCGCCGGCGGCGTCACGGAAACTGCTGGTCAGGGAACACAAGATTCCTATCCTCAGGGAACCAACTTCGTTTCAAACGGGCAGCGCAACGCCACGGCGGAAGTGCGAGTTGACGGGGCACTCACCAGTGCTCCCGAACAGGGCGAAGGCGCAACGACTAACACTTATTACACACCTTCTGTGGAAATCGTTCAGGAGTTCAAAGTCGAGAATAATAGTTTTTCCGCCGAATACGGCAGTAACGGCGGCACCGTCGTTAACATCGTTCTGAAAGAAGGCGGTAACAAGTTTCATGGGAGCGGTTGGTGGTTTGGCCAGCGTTCGGCGCTGGATGCGAACGAATTTTTCAGAAATGCTCAAGGAATCCCAAATCCGGACCACGCGCGCGATCAGTACGGCTTTTCCTTCGGCGGACCCATCAAAAAGGGAAAGACATTCTTCTTCGTGGATTTCGAAAAGACTCGGGAGAGCAACCCGGTCGACGTCAACGCCTTCGTCCCCACGGCGCTCGAACGCGCCGGAGACTTCCGCAACTCTCTTCAGCACATTTTCAACCCGTTTAATGTCGATTCCAGCGGTAATCGCTCGGACTTCGCGATCCCGAATGTCATTGATGCAAACCTCATCAGCCAAAACCCCATCGGCCAAAAAATCATCAATATGTATCCGCAGCCCACTGATCCAAACGCGGCCCCGGGTGATTTCAATTTTCACACGGCGTTCGTGCCTCAATCCAACGCCCGGCAATATGACATAAAGGTGGACCACCACTTTTCGGACAAGAACCGCATTTCAGCGCGCTACAGCAATCATCACGATACGTTTGCCGCACCCACGATCTTTGGAGACGGTGACTTCAACGACGGCTTCACCAGCAGCACTGATGTGCACAACGCCGCGATCGAAGTGAATTCGAGTCCCCTTGCGACCACCGTATGGACAAACCGCATCGCCGTCGATCGGGCCGTTGCTCCCGTCAATGAGAATTATCCCAGCGTCGCCAGTGTCTTCGACCAACCGGGTGATCAGATCCTATCTCAGGCAAATGGCCTGAGCCGCTTCCCCACGATCCAAATGGACAACAACGCCACTTCGCTGTTCAACCAGTGCTGCACAGATACCGGCTTTGCTCACACCCTGGTTACCTACAGCTCCTCGCTGTCCTGGGTAAAGCGGAGGCAGATATGGAAGTTCGGCGGCGAGCAGCGCCTCTTTTATAATAATTTTTACCAACCGCAAAATCCCACGGGGCTTTTTCATTTTTCACAGGGTATCACGGCAAGTATGGTGAATCCGCCAACTCCAAATCCGCTCGAAGGTAATTCATTTGCTAGTCTTCTCTTGGGCTATGGGGACCCTGGCTCATCAGGCCTCACGATTGCTCACTCGGTCGCCAATAAATCCAAGGAAACCGCTTTCTATTTTGAGGACGACTGGAAGGTAACATCAAAACTAACCGTGAATCTGGGTCTGCGCTACGAATGGAGCACGCCGTACAACGAACGGCACAACCAGATTCAATTCAGTGATTTCTCTGGTGACAGCGGCATTGCCGTGCCCATCGCCATTCCAGGCCTGGTAAATACGACCGGGAATCTACTGGGTACTACCGTCTTTGCGGGCGCTGGACACCGCAATGTGCCGGTAGACCGCAACAATTGGGCGCCGCGTTTGGGCTTTGCGTATGCCTTGGAATCCAAAACGGTGATCCGCGGGGGAACCGGTGTTTACTACGGCCTGAACGTGGCTACGAATTTTCAATTTACGGGCACGGCCTTCGGCAATTCCGCCCCAATTCTCTTTACCAAAGATGATTTTCAGACGCCATTTGCTACCCTCGCGAATCCTTTTCCCTCCGGATTTGCTCAACCACAAGGACAAAAGTATGGTCCCTTGGCCCTGTGGGGAGCCTCTAACAACAATAGTCTAGACACTGCGCCGGCTCGCAATGCGGAAATCTACCAGTGGAACTTGGGAGTACAGCGATTGTTCCCGGGGCAAATTGTAATTGGCGCGGACTATTCCGCCAGCCGGAGCACGCATCTACCTTTCAGTTCCTTTTCCGGCACTTCCAATCGCAACTTTCTACCCTCTTCCATCCGCGATCAAATCGTCAACGGCAATCTGCCAATCTGCAATGGGCTCGGGCCCAGCGATTGTCTCGCACAGCAGGTGCCGAACCCCTTCCAGCCATTGTTCATCGCCGGGCCGAGCCAGAAGTTCAACGAACCCAGTTCCATTTACAATGATGACACCATCCCGCTCGTCAATCTGCTGCGCCCTTTTCCCCAATTTGATGGCGCGTTCAGCGGACTAACCCTGCTAGCCGCGAGCTCAATTTACAATTCGCTCCAGGTTCGTTTCCAAAAACGTGCCAGCCACTACATCAGCTTCGAAGGGAACTATACATTTTCCAAGGCCATTGACAATTCCTCGGCCGGAGCGAATTCCTTTATCACCGCAAGCCTAAGTTCGGGCGTTCCTCAGGAATTGGACAACCTCAAAGCCGAACGTTCCGTCAGCGCGAACGATGCCACTCACCGCATGGTCCTCGCGACCATCGCTGACCTGCCTGTCGGCCGCAATCGCTGGATTGGCAGGGACATGAATCGCATACTAGACGCGGTGGTGGGGGGATGGTCCGCTTCCGCCATTCTAACGTTCCAGACGGGAACACCAATCAGTCTGGTATCAGGCGGGAATCTGGAAGGCGGCACCCAACGTCCTGACGTGATCTGTCCTCAGGTGTCTTCCGGAATCAGTTATCACGCTGCAGCATCAACCGGCGAATCCATCTTCAATATCAACTGCATAGTGAGCCCCGGTGATCAGGTGCCCGGAAATGCTCCTCGTTACTTTTCAAATCTTCGCAGCGATGGAGTACACAATACGGACCTTTCCCTTAGCAAGTAGTTTGTGATCCGCGAAGGAATGAAGCTACAGATTCGCGGCGAATTCTTTAACTTCACGAATACCCCCAGGTTCGCGATTCCCAGCACCACGCTTACCGATTCACAGTTTGGTTTGGTTACGAGCACGCTGGGTCAGCCGCGGCAAGTACAGTTTGGCGTGCGTTTCGAATTCTAGGCTCGTCCATGGACTATGCGCGGATCTCATTTCTGGGGTGTCTGTTGCTGCTCGGCGGGGCCGCGCAGAGCGATGAATCCGAGCAGAATTGGACGCACCACGTGCGTATCGGCGCCTATGGTTTGCGCTCGGACAATGCCGAAGCCATTGTCCGCAACGCACAAGCGAGCCACGTTTTCGGCATCGAGGTGGACAATGACATTCCCGGGCGTTATGAAAGCTTTCTCGATCCTACCCAAAAACTGAAGGACCTCCGCGCAGCTGCGGAGGCCGCTCATCGCGTGGGCAACAAAGCCTTCGTGTACATCGCAGGCACGGAGTGCATCACCGCCAACGCTGAAAAATCGCGGCATTCGCTGTCAAAAGACCATCCCGGCTGGCTGCAACGCAATATCAAGGGTGAGCCGGCCGTTTTCGGTCCTGGCGCGGCTTTCTGGATCAGACCGGGTGATGAAGATGTTTGGGTCAGTCCGTTGGCGACGGAGTGGCGGAAACTTTACATGGAGAGAGTCCGTCAGATCGCCGCGACAGGAATCGACGGGATTTACGTGGACATCCCCTACTGGATGACGCATTTCGACGGCTGGGAAAACACTTGGGCGAGCTTCGATGACTACACTGTGGCAGCCTTCAAAAAAAGCACGGGCTTGGATGCCCATCACGATCTCAAACTTGGCGATTTTTCCGACGCGAAATTTCGCAGATGGGTCGATTTTCGAATCGACACGCTCACGGACTTCGTGCGCGAAATTCGTGACTCTGCACGTGCCGTTAATCCGGCCATTATGTTGATTCCGGAGATCTATCCTGGGATTGAAGAGGAAGCCGTGCGCGTCGGCGCGGATGTCTATCAAATGTATGGCGTGGTGGACGCCATCGCGCACGAGTATGAATTCGGTGCCGGCGACCACCTGGCGTCTTCGCGGACGCAGCTCGATTGGTTTCTCTACCAGACCGGCATGCTTTCTTTTCGCGCCTTTGCGCAGGGGAAGGCCACCTGGATTCTGAATTATTCCTGGGACGGTGACAAAGAAGTGGATCCGCGTGAGGCCATGAAAAATCTGGCCATGTCCCAGGTGATGGCGGGCGTCAATGTATGGGACGCCCCGGGACACTCCATGGCAGGGTCTAACAACATTGCCACACGGACTGAGATTTTTCGATGGATTGAGCAGCACGAGAAAACCTTCTACGGGCCGCGCATTCCGATGCATCCCATAGGCGTTTATTTTTCGCCGGCAACCCGCAACTACAACGCAAATGAGTTTCTTCCTTCTTTCCGTGGCACCCTTCTCCTGCTGCTGCAGAAGCATCTCGAATTCCAGGTAGTAACTCCGCGAACCCTCGCCAATTTTCACGGAGAAGTTCTCGTGCTCCCGAATGTCAGCACTCTTGCGGAGGCTGAGAAAATGACTTTGCGAACCTTTGTTTCGAAGGGAGGCCGGCTGGTCGTTACGGGAGCCGATCGCACTGGTTTCGTGCCTTCACCCGGAATTGCGCGGTTTCCTGATTGCCCCGGCAGAGCGTATCTCGTCGTACTTGAAAAGGATTTCGCGAAAGGCGTGGCAGAAAATCCAACGGAATTTCTAGCCTCTCTCGGCGTCTCAGCGGAACTTCAGGTGGAGGCTTCGCCGCTTATCGCAGCCAATATCGCCGCGGTAGAAGGCAAACCGCATGTTTTTCTGGCGAACTTTGCGGGCCTCGTTCCGCATCGAGTTGCTGTTCCGTCGCCGCAGACCGGTGTGCGCATCTCTGTCCCGGCGGAAAGAAAATGTACACTCCGGTTTCTCACCTTCCTTGGCGAGCAGCAAACACTGAGAGGGCAGCAAGCAGGAGACCGGACTATCTTTGTTCTTCCGCCGATCGAGAGAGGCGCGGCAGTCTGGATCGAAGATATGCGATAAGAATCGGGTAAAGTATTTTGATCGGGGCGCAGAATCATCATCCGCGCGTTGTTTCCTTGGAGCAATTCGTGATGCTCTCGCCGGGAAAACGGAAAGGATTGAAGGCCGTTTCGAATGCTCGCGGCGTGATTGCTGCTTTGGCCATCGACCAGCGTAGCGCTTTGCGCAGCTTGTTCGCAAAAGCCATGGGCGTTGAGCCCGAAGCCGTCCCACGCCCAGCACTCGAGCAGTTTAAGGAGGCTGTGAGCCGGGTACTGACGCCCCATGCCAGCGCAATTCTGCTCGACCCCGAATATGGTCTCTCCGCCGCGCGTCAGCGGGCAAACAACGCCGGCTTGCTCCTCGCCTACGAGCAGACCGGCTACGATAGAGCCGTGCCGGGGCGCCTTCCCCATCTCTTGAACGGCTATTCCGTGGAACGGCTTGTTGCGGAAGGTGCCGACTGCATCAAAATCCTCTTGTACTATTCGCCTTTCAGCCACCCGAGTATTAACAATCAGAAGCACGCTTGGGTCCAGCGCATTGGAGCAGAGTGTGCCTCTTCCGATGTGCCTTTCTTTCTTGAGCTTGTCGGCTACGACGATGCCATAGAGGAAAAAGGCATTGAATTCGCACGGATCAAACCAGAAGTCACGGCAGTCAGCATGGAAGAATTCTCGAAGCCCGAATATGCCGTTGACGTCATCAAAGTGGGCGTGCCCGTTAACATGGCTTTCGTCGAGGGCTCTCGTTCCAACCCTGCAAGTGCTGTGTACAACCGCAAGGAAGCAATTGCTCATTTCGTTCGCGCCGCTGCTTCAGCGAGAAAGCCTTTTATTTATCTATCGGAGGGTGTAAGCAACGAGACTTTTAACGAAGCGCTGGAGCTCGCCGCCGAAGCGGGAGCAAACTTCTCCGGCGTACTTTGTGGACGGGCTACGTGGAAAGATGGGGTACCCATCTTCGCACAGAAGGGGGTTCGGGCCTTGGAAGAGTGGTTATCGAATCAAGGTACGCAGAATATTCAGCAGCTGAATGCCCGTCTGGGGCGCGCAACACCGTGGTTCGAATTCTATGGCTCTCCGTCGGCAGGCGCTGTGTGACGAGCTAGGCAGCCTCGGAGAGTATTTATTCCCTATGTTTGTCTGCGTCAGTGCGAATCCGGCTGTCGACAAACGCCTGCGTTTGACCAGGCTCGTGCCCGGCGCTGTGAACCGCGCGACTGAAGTTAAAGCCGCGCCCGGAGGAAAGGCCACGCATGTTGCCATGGTGCTTCGCACTCTCGGAGCCGACCCTGACTGGATTGGCTTCACTGGCGGAGCCAGCGGCCAAGAGCTTCTCGATGGACTGTCCGCGCTTGGCATTCGCGCGCGTCCCATCCGGACTGAACACCCAACGCGCGTCAATTTGGAGATTATCGACGAGGCCGCCTGCGTGACGGAAATTCTAGAGCCCGGCGTCGCCCCATCCCAATCTGAAATCGCCTCTTTTCAGGATGCTTGTGAAGAACAGTTCAAGCGCGGTGAGAGCCAGGCGATTGTCATCGCTTCTGGTAGCCTGCCTCCCGGCATGCCTCGGGATTTCTATGCTGCGCTGATACACCACGCGCATGCTCACGGGTGTAAGTTTTTCCTCGACACAAGTGGCGAGGCGCTGCGTTCCTCATTCGAGGCCTGTCCTGATTTCGTGAAACCCAATCGCGAAGAAGCGGAATGGATTACCGGCCGAAAGATTACTGACCTTGCTTCTGCCAGGGAGGCAATTAGTCACTTCTTTGCTGCGGGCGCAAGGAGCGTTGCGATCAGCCTGGGGAAGGGTGGCCTCGTCTGGTGCCCGGGAAAAGGCCGGAAAGTATACTTCGCTTCTGCGGCTGTGGTACAAGCGAGGTCCACCGTGGGTTGCGGCGATGCCGTGGTGGCAGCGTTTGCCAGTGCCGCAGGCGCTGGCTTGACAGCGGAGGAAACGGTGCGGCTCGCAGCTGCCTGCGGAGCGGCAAACTGTCTGGCCGATTCCCCCGGGGCCGCACAAGCAGAGGACATCGGAAGACTGCGGAAGGAACTTCTCGTTGAAAGACTTTCGTAAGTACTATGTTTTCCTGGCTTGCAAGCCGGGAATGACTGTGTCAAAGTCGTGCAAACGTAATAAAAGCAATTAATTCGAAATAAATCGAAACTTGGTCTTCGATCCCCAATCCTTATGCTGAGTGAAGAGCGCAGGCGCAACATCCTCGAACTGCTCCAAACGGAGGGCCGGGTTCTCGTCGGCGGCCTTTCGAAGCGCTTTCGCACTTCCTTGATCACCATCCGCAAGGATCTTGAGTTTCTGCACCGCCAAGGCCAGCTTGAGCGCACCCACGGTGGCGCTCTGCCTCTGCGCACCGGAGCATTGCACGACCGCTCGCTCCAGGAAAAAGAACGCCTGCATCGCCACGAAAAACTCCGCATCGCCGCCGCGGCCGTTCGCATGATCCGGCCGGGCCAGGTCATAATTCTCGACTCCGGCACCACTACCACGGCGATTGCCCGGGCCTGCCGTCAATTTCGGAGCCTCACCATCATCACCAATGCCACGAATGTTGCCGATGAGCTTTCGGGCACTTCCGTGGAAGTCATCCTCACCGGAGGCACTCTCCGGAAGAATTCCTTTTCACTTGTTGGACCCTTGGCAGAGGAATCGCTGCGCCGTCTGAGCGCGGACTTGTTATTCCTGGCTGTAGACGGCTTCGATGTTCGCTACGGCCTGACCACGCCCAATCTTCTCGAGGCGCGAGTCAACCGCGCTATGGCCGAGGCGGCGCGCCGCACCATCGTTGTTTGCGATTCCAGTAAATTTGGACGCAGGAGCCTTTCCCTGATCATGCCGACATCCGCGGTGCACGAAACCATTACCGACCGTAAGATCGCAAAATTTCATTTGAAGTCGTTACGCAAAGCAGATGTAGAGGTGACTCTCGTCTGACCACCTGCAATGAAACGCTCCCGAGGGCGTTTCGCGCTTGGAACGATTTGTTCGTCGAGGACACGAATCAATGGACGGCACAAAAACAAACCGGATTCCGCAACGCTCGGTGAGACCCTCTCTCAACCCGAAGTCTGGCGCGACTCACTCCGCGAGTTGCAGGAAAACGGTTCTTTGCAGATCATTCTTGAGGAGACCGGCTCTGGCACGCATTGGCTCTTCCTGGGCTGTGGCACCAGCTTTTATCTTGCCGAAGCTGCCGCGGCTTCTTGGACCCCGCTGACTGACCGAAGAGCCCGCGCGCTGCCTGCTCCGGAGCTGCTGCCTTTCCCGGAACTGCGCCGAAGGAGCGAGGTCTGTTTTTCTTAAATTCGCCAACATTACTGGCGCTCTCTCCGCCACCCTCGCTCGTGGCATCGAAGCCTTCCGCGATTCGCGGCACCGCGAAAGCTTTCTTCGGGAGCGCTGGCAAGCCTCTCCACCTGCGGCCTCGTCCGCGCGTATTCCTTCTCAAGTAGCTATTTAGGGCGTAGGCTAGCGCTTCGGGTCCGCCGGTGCCGGGGTGGCCTCCAACAACAGGTTCTCCATGAATTCCGCCTTCAGCTTTGCTGTCGGTCCCGTCACCACGCCATAATCTCTCTTGTTCACGTAATCCATGACCCTGTAACTCTTCCCCTCCGCCAGACCGCGCAATTCCAGTTCGCCCTTCGGAATCCCTTCAGGAGCCTTCTCCTTGAACGACTTCGGTTCCGCCGCGTAGAACGCATAGAACATCTTTCCGTCCTTCTCGATGGCATAGGCCTCAGGGAAATCGTAGCCATAAACGTAAAGGTCGAGAAAATTTCCCTTCGAAAGCATTTTCTCGTTGTAGAGGCCGATCCACTTTTTCCAGTGCGCTTCTTTGTCTGGTTTCAAATACACATTTTTCAGTTGTGGCCCGTAGTCAGGCCAGGTGAATTTCGTGCCCAGCACGCCGCCGGTTCCAAGTGTCGAGGCGAAATCATCCCCCAGGTCCTCCTCTTTGTCGCCTTCACCCATAATTCGTGTTAATTCAACATGATCACCATAAATAGCCGCCCGTGGCCCAAGAAGCGCCTTGTACATCTTGATCCGCCTCCGCACCTGCACCGAGCCAACGGGATCAGCCGTTACGGCCTGGTCCATGTAGCGAAACCAGGCCAGGCTCGGCGGCGTGCCGCAGGGGCAGCTCTGCGTCACACTGTCTGGCTTGAGTGCACGCGTCGTCTCGAAAATCGTTTTGTATACCTCACCCATCGCATATACCGAGTCCAGCGGAGACTTGTGGTGGTGCTTCGGGTTGTAGCATGGGGGCGTTGAGTAAATGTTGTCCAGTTTGTGTCCATCGAATCCCCAATCACGAATGAAGCGCTCCGTCAGCCCTTGGTAATAGGCTTGCACTCCCGGTACCGCTGGGCAAAGTGTCGCCAGATTGCGCGTCATCCGTGCCGGTTTTCCGTTCTTATCGAGTATCAGCCAGTCTGGATGTTCCCTCACAACTTGTGAAACGACGAATTTGTGGCCGCCATAACCATTGTGCCCATCCTCGACCGCC
>Ga0066660_10001071_pt1 | contig 11062 bp, 11 predicted proteins | sample GraSoiAngelo_109_FD_75177 | JGI IMG/M metagenome (GOLD analysis project Ga0066660, IMG submission 75177) | Grasslands soil microbial communities from the Angelo Coastal Reserve, California, USA - 14_0903_12_20cm | ecosystem: Environmental > Terrestrial > Soil > Grasslands | place: USA...
GCGCCCGATGGCTGCGTGGCGAAGCTGTCCGGCAAGGGGCGGCTCCACCAGGAGGGCCCCGCCCGGGTGTTCGAGTCCGAGGAGGACGCGTTCGCAGCGGTCGAGCGCAAGGAGATCCAGCCGGGCGACGTGGTGGTCATCCGCAACGAGGGGCCCTCCGGGGGGCCCGGGATGCGCGAGATGCTCGCGGTGACGGCCGCCATCGTCGGAGAGGGGCTTGGCGAATCGGTCGCGCTTCTCACGGACGGCCGCTTCTCGGGCGCGACCCACGGGCTGATGGCCGGACACGTCGCACCCGAGGCCCCACGAGGCGGTCCGATCGCGGCGGTCCGCGACGGGGACACGATCGTGTTCGACGTCGAGAGCCGGCGGCTGGACGTCAAGATCTCAGACGAGGAGATCGCCAGCCGCGTGGCCGCCTACTCCCCGCCGCCCGCGCTCCACGACGGCGGCGTGCTCGCGAAGTACGCACGGCACGTCGGATCGGCAGCCGAGGGCGCGGTTACGAGCTGATCCGCCCCGCGGGCTCCGCCGCCGGCTCTCCTACCGCTCCTGTCTGCTCGCCGCGCGGCTCGCTGAGGAACTCGATCAGGTGGTCGTTGAAGGTCCGCGGGCGCTCGATCATCGGGACGTGGCCGGTGTCCTTCAGGACGATCCTGCGCGCCTCCGGGATCTGCCGCTCGTACTCGGCCGCGTCCTCGACCGGCACGAGCATGTCGTCCCCGCCCCACACGACCAGCGTGGGAGCGCGGATCTCGGGGAGCCGGTCGCGGTAGTCGTAGTCGAGGATCGCCTCGAGCGCGGGCCGGAACGCCGAGCGGCCGGCGCCGCTTGACATCTCCCACAGCATCTCCGGCGCGATCCGGCTCGGATGGCGCATGATGGTTGAGAAGACGAGGTAGCGGAGCCGCGGCCGCGCGATCGCCATGTGCTTTTCGGCGGCGCCGCGCGATCCGGCCATCATGGCGGCGCGCCCCCACACCATCACGGGCTCGCGACGCAGGTTGCTGGAGGTGATCCCCGCCGCGGATACGAGCACCAGCCGCTCGACGCGCTCGGGGAACTGGATGGCGGTCTCCGCCGCCACGAACCCGCCCATCGAGTTCCCGACCAGGGCCACCTCGCCGAGTCCGAGCCGCTCGCACAGCTCGTCCACCGTCCTTCCGTAGCCCGACATGGAGATCTTCCCGGCCGGGCGGTCGGACTCGCCGAACCCGGGGAGGTCGGGAGCGATCACGCGTCGCTCCTGCGCCAGCCGGGGGATGTTCTCGAGCCAGTTCTGCCAGTTGCCGGACAGTCCGTGGACCAGCACGATCGGCGGACCCTCGCCCTCGCCGGCGTCCACGAAGCGCAGTCGCCGACCGCCCAGCTCGATGTCGCTCAGGTACTCGCGCCAGTCGATCGAGCGCCAGTCGGGCTCGTCGTGGGCGCCGTAGTCGTCGCCCGCGCGGCGCGCGGACCAGGGGCTCGCGGGACGCGCCCTCGACGGGAAGATCGTCGCCATCACTTCGTACGGTACCCGCGATGGCGCGGATCGCACTCGACATCGACTCCACGCTCCACCACTACTGGGACCTGCTCGATGAGATCTCGCGCCGCCGCTTCGGGGTGGAGCTGCCCTACCACGAGCAACGTTTGTGGGGCATCACGCAACTCGAGCACGATCAGCTGGTCGCAGCGGTGAAGGAGAGCCACACAGACGAGAACATCGAGGCGGCCGAACCGTATCCCGGGGCGGTCGAGACGGTCCGCGACTGGCACGGCCGCGGGCACTGGATCCACGTGACCAGTCACCGCGCCGGCCCCACGCATAACGCTACGGCCCGCTGGCTCGACCGAATCGGCATGCCCTACGACGACCTTCACTGCTCATCCGACAAGGTGGCTCGCTGCGTGGAGCTCGGGATCGACGTGCTGATCGACGACAGCCCGGTGAACCTCGAGCGAGCGCTCGAGGCCGGGATCGTGGCGGCCACGATCGTCCATCCATGGAATGCGGAGCTCGTCGATTCGGGCCGCGTGACCGGGGGGCGCGACTGGCTCGAGCTCCGCGATCGCCTCGAGCCACTCCTTAACGACTGACCCAACGCATCCCTGCCACAATCGGCCGGTGCCCGAAGCGGCCCGCACGAGCCTGCGCGTTCGCGACCCCGAGGTGCCGGACATCGGCGCCCGTCCCGGCCTTCCCGCTCGCCGCGACGACGACATGCGCCCCTACCTGCCAGGCGTCGAGCCCGAGCGCCAGCTCAACGACTGGGGACGCTCGGAGCGGGTGGAGGGCTTCATGGACCGGACGCTGGTGGATTTCTTCTACCACCACTGGTTCCGGGTCGAGGTGGAGGGAATCGAGAACGTGCCGGCCACCGGCGGTGCGATGGTCGTCTCGAACCACTCCGGCGCCCTCCCGCCCGACGCCCCGATGATCGCCAAGGCGATCAAGGAGGAGCACCCGCACCCGCGGCCGCTCAACATCACCGTCGAGCATTTCTTCAAGGGCTATCCCGGGTTCTCGATGCTGATCCCGAAGATGGGCTGCGTCGCCGCACACCCGGCGAACGTCCAGCGCCTGCTCTACGACGAGCAGCAGCTGGTGCTCGTCTTCCCGGAGGGCCGCAAGGGAACGGAGAAGCTGTACAAGGACCGCTACCGGCTGCGCCGCTTCGGCCGCGGAGGATTCGTGGACGCCGCGATGCGGGCGCGCGTACCGATCGTCCCGGTCTGCGTGGTCGGGGCCGAGGAGGCGGCGCCCATCTTCGCCCACCTCACGCCACTGGCCAAGCTCACCGGGCTCACCTACTTCCCGATCACGCCCACGTTCCCGCACTTCGGCCTGCTCGGCATGCTCGGTTACCTTCCCGCCAAGTTCAGGATCCGGTTCCTCGAGCCCTTCCACTTCGACGCGGAGGGCCTTAACGAGGACAAGGCGCTGGTCCAGACCGTCGCGCAGGAGATCCGCGCGCGGATCCAGGAGAACGTGTGGGAGATGGTCAAGAAGCGGAAGTCGGTGTGGTTCGGGTAGAGGACCGCCGCTCGGCGCCGCGCCGCGTGCTGATCACGGGCCTCTCCACCTACTGGGGCGGCCGGCTGGCCCAGGCCCTCGAGCAGAGCGAGGCAGTCGAGGCCATCGTCGGCGTGGACAACCGCGACCCGACGCGCGAGCTGGAGCGCACCGAGTTCGTGCGCGTCGGCACCCAGCACGCGCTACTCCGGCGGATCGTCGAGGCCGCCGAGATCGACACGGTCGTGGACAGCCGCCTGGTGGTCGATTCGGTCACCACCAGCCCGCGCAAGGCGCACGAGAACAACGTGATCGGGACGATGAACATCCTGGCCGCGTGCAGCGGCTCGAGCGTGCGCCGCTTCGTCTTCAAGTCCTCGGCGCACTACTACGGCACGGCCCAGGACGACCCGGCCTTCTTCACGGAATCCATGGGCCGCCCGCACCCGCCGACCACGCGGATCGAGCGCGACATCGTCGAGGCCGAGGCGACTGTCCGCGACTTCGCCGAGAAGAGCCCCCACGTCACCACCACGATCATGCGGTTCGCGAACGTGCTTGGGCCGGACGTCCGCACCTCGCACACCACGCTGTTCTCGCTGCCGGTCGTCCCAACGATCCTGGGCTTCGACCCCCGCTACCAGTTCGTCCACGAGGACGACGTCGTGGCCGCCCTCGGGCACGCCGTGTTCGCGGACATCCCCGGGATCCACAACATCGCCGCCGACGGTGTGCTTGCCCTCACCGAGGTCATCGACCTGCTCGGCAAGCGCTGGGCGCCCGTCCTGCCGCCCTGGGGCACCGGGCTCACCGCGGCCGTGCTCCGGCGGCTCGGCCTGCGCATCCCGCCGGAGATGCTCGGCCAGCTCCGGTTCGGCCGGGGGCTCGACAACCGCAAGCTCAAGGCCACCGGGTTCGCGTACCGCTACACCACGCGCGAGACCGTCATCGCGCTGGCGGAGTACCTGCGCCTCTACCCGGTCACCCGCGACGTGGCCGAGCCGTTCCGCTACGAGCGCGAGGTGGAGGACTTCCTCCGCTGGAGCCCGCACGTCAAGAATCCCGCCTACCGCAGCCAGCCGCTGCTCTCGACCCCGGAGGCCGAGGAGCTCTCGCGCCTGGCGGCGGCGCACGCGGAGCGCACCGGCACCCCGGGCGGCGCCTCGTCGGTGGAGCAAGCCGAGACGCTCGTGCGCGCCGCCCGCGCCGACGAGGTGGAGCGCGACGCGGCCGTGGCGCGCGCGTCCGGACGGAGCAACGGCCAGGAGCAGTCCCCGGCCGCGCCGATGGAGCGCTACGACGACCTCGAGCCGGGCGAGGTCATATCCCTCCTCGGGTCGCTCGAGACCGGCGATCTGCTCGCCCTCCGGGACCACGAGCGGGCGGCCTCCGCCCGCCCCCGGATCCTCGCCGCGATCGACGGCGTGCTCGCGCGCCGCGAGGCTGCGAAGGGCGCGTAGCTAGCATTCGCACCTGCGCCTGGCACCGCGCGGCCTCCTAAAATCGTTCGAAGGTGCGCGTGCCGAGGGCGCGAATCAGCGGTTAGCCCCGAGCCATGTTTCCCGGTGGTCCAACACTCGGCCGTTCCACGATGCGCCAGCGATCGTTCGCGATCCTGGTGGCGGCGGTGGCCTTCCTGCTCGCTGGATCGGTGGGCGTCTACGCCTACGACTCTGCGCACGAGAACCAGATAGCCGACGGCGTCAAGGCAGGCGGCGTCGACATCGGGGGCCTCAAGACGTCGGCGGCGCGGGCCAAGCTCCGGCGTGTGCTCTCAGTCCGTCTCAGCCGCCCCGTCTACGCCACCTACAAGGGCGCCCGCTTCCGGCTCGATCCGGTTGCGGCCCGACTACGCGTGGACATCGACGGGATGGTCTCCGAGGCGCTGCAGAGGAGCCGTGGCGGAAACGTGCTGAGCCGGACCGTACGGGGGGTGTTCGGGGGCAGCGTCCATGCGGACGTTCCGGTTCGGGCGAGCTACGACCACAGGACCGTGAGCCTGCTCGTGGCGCACATCGAGCACCGGCTCGACCGCTCGGCCCGGGACGCCTCGATCGACTTCTCCACCGGCACGCTCCAGAAGGTCAAGGAGAGGAAGGGCCGGCTGGTGAAGGGCCGGACGCTGCGGCGCGACATCGAAGGCGCGCTGGGCGTGCCCGGCGGCGATCGAACCGTGCCGATCAGGGCCGTCTCGATCAGGCCGAAGGTCACCACAAGCCAGCTGGCCGCCAACTACCCGACGGTCATCACGATCGACCGCCCGGCCTTCGCCCTGGCCCTCTACAAGCACCTGAAGCGGGTGAAGAGCTACACGATCGCCGTGGGTCGCCAGGGCCTCGAGACACCCGCGGGGGAATACACGGTCATGGACAAGCAGATCGACCCGTCGTGGCACGTGCCCAACAGCTCATGGGCTGGCAGCCTGGCGGGTCAGGTGATCCCGCCCGGTCCGCAGGACCCGCTCAAGGCGCGCTGGATCGGGATCACCGATGGCGCCGGCATCCACGGCACGGAGGACCTCGGCTCGCTCGGCACCGCCGCCTCCCACGGCTGCATCCGCATGGCGATCCCGGACGTGATCGAGCTCTACAACCGCACCCCGTACGGGAGCAAGATCTTCATCCACTAGGGCGCGTCTGGCCGGCCCGGATCTGGTCGACCGGCACCTCCTCCCAGCCATCCGACTCCAGAGAGGCCTGGCGCCCGGTGTGTCGAATGCAGAGCGTGCCGATGAAGATCTCCTTCGTCCGCTTGCGCATGACCGCGTACCACATGGTCGACGCATCGCCGGGCCCCTGGATCCGGTGCCAAGGCGGGACGGGGGTGTCCGTGTCGTCCACGAGCCCCGCCTCGAGCAGCTGGCGCAGCGTGGCCACCCGGCCCGCGTGAACGTCGATGAAGAACACCCCCACTGCCGGGCAGGGTAAGAGACCATCTGGGTGGGCGCGTGAGCTCGCCACCTTCGACGCCGCGCTGCGCGCTCGCGCGATGGCCGAGAAGACGCGCCGCGCCTACGGCGTCGACCTACAGCAGCTCGCCGACTGGGCGGCTCGGCACGGCGTCGACGCCGCGTCGGTGGACGCGCGCACGCTGCGGCGCTTCGCGGGCGTGCTCTCGGAGCGGCGGCTGTCGCGATCCACGATCGCCCGCAAACTGGCGTCGATCCGCAGCTTCTACCGGCACCTGGTGGAGCGCGGCGAGCTGGAGGCCAACCCGGCCGATCTCGTGGCGACGCCGAAGCGGGACTCCTACCTGCCGCGGGTGCTGCGCGCCGACGAGGTGGCCGCGCTCCTCGACTCGATCCCCACCGCCGATCCCCTCGAGCTGCGCGACCGCGCGATGTTCGAGCTGGCTTACGCCGCCGGGCTGCGGGCCGAGGAGATCGTGAACCTGGACGTGAGCGACGTGGATCCGGACGGCGAGGAGCTGCGGGTCAGCGGGAAGGGGGGCAGGACGCGGATCGTGCCGGCCGGCGAGCCGGCCTGGCGGGCGATCGAGGCATACCTCGAGCGGGCTCGGCCGCGGCTCGCCGCTGCGGACGGCGGCGGTCCCGGCGTCCGGGTCGAGGCCGCGCTCTTCCTATCGCGCCGCGGCCGCAGGCTCTCGACCTCGGACGTGAGGCGGCGCCTCGCCGTCCGGGTGCGGAGGATGGCGGCGGGAGCGGGGGTGTCGCCGCACACGCTCCGCCACTCCTTCGCGACGCACCTGCTCGAGGGCGGAGCCGACCTGCGCGCCATCCAGGAGCTCCTGGGACACGCGAGCATAAGCACGACCCAGACCTACACTCGGGTAGAGTCGGCCCGGCTTCGGAGGGAGTATTCCCGAGCTCATCCGCGGGCCTAGCGGGACTGGCAATGGCTATCGGCGAGACGAACGTCAAGGCGGTCGAGCTCAAGGAGCTCTGGCGCCGCTACAAGGAGACCGGGGACCCTCGCGCCCGCGAGCAGCTGGTGCTGGCGTTCTCGCCGCTGGTCAAGTACGTGGCCGGGCGGATGTCCACGGGCCTGCCCGCCCACGTGGAGGAGGCGGACCTCATCTCCTACGGCCTCCTCGGCCTGATCTCCGCGATCGAGCGCTTCGACCTCAGCCGGGAGATCAAGTTCGAGACCTTCGCGATGACCAGGATCAAGGGGTCGATCATCGACGAGCTCCGCTCGCTGGATTGGGTCCCGCGCTCGGTCAGGGCTAAGGCTCGCGAGATCGAGAAGGCCAACGCGAAGCTCGAGCACCAGCTCCACCGCGCGCCGACCGACGCCGAGGTCGCCAAGGAGCTCGATATGTCGCTGGAGGACTTCAACGAGGCGCTCACGCGGATCTCGAACTCCTCGGTGGTGGCGCTGGACGAGTTGTGGACGCTGTCCGACGCCTCGGGCGACCAGGTCTCGCTGCTCGACACGATTCAGGATCCGGACGCCGTGGACCCGGCGCACGCGATGGACGTGACCGAGACGAAGGACCGCCTCGCCGACTCCATCGCCCGGCTCCCGGAGCGCGAGAAGCTCGTGATCGCCCTCTACTACTACGAGAACCTCACACTGCGCGAGATCGGCGAGGTGCTCGGTGTGACCGAGTCGCGCGTCTCCCAGCTCCACACCAAGGCGGTGCTGCGGCTGAAGTCGGCGCTTCAGACCGAGCAGGACTAGTACCGGCGCCGCCCGCGGGCTATCGTCCGCTCTCCGAGCGAGAGAGAGGAGCGGCGCGATGCCGAGGACGGAAGCCGACAAGATCCGCAACGTGGCCCTCGTAGGCCACCGAGGCAGCGGGAAGACCTCCCTTCACGAGGCGCTCCTGTTTCAGGCGGGCGCGATCAACCGCCTTGGCTCGGTGGCGGACGGCTCGACGGTCTCCGACTCGGCCCCGGACGAGAAGTCGCGTGAGATGTCGATCTCGTCGGCGCTGTCGTCGTTCGAGTGGGACGGCCGCAAGATCAACCTGATCGACACCCCGGGCGAGCCGAGCTTCGTGGCCGACGCGCTGGCGGCCCTGCGGGTGAGCGAGGGCGCGGTGTTCGTGGTGAACGCGGTGATGGGCGTCGAGGTGAACACCGACCGCCTCTGGCAGCGCGCGGCGGAGCTCGAGATGTCCCGGCTCGTCTTCATCAACATGCTCGACCGCGAGCGCGCCGACTTCTTCCGCTCGCTCGACTCGCTCAAGTCCGCGTTCGGCCCGCACGTCGTGGCCACGGAGATCCCGATCGGCAGCGAGCACGAGGTCTCCGGCGTGATCGATCTGATCGACATGAAGGCCTACGGCTACGAGGACGGCTCGCGCGACAACTGCAAGGAGATCCCGATCCCCGACCAGCTCCAGGCGCGGGCCGAGGAGTACCGCGAGAAGCTGATGGACGAGGTGGCGGAGAACTCGGACGAGCTGATGGAGCGCTACCTCGAGGGCGAGGAGATCTCGCACGACGAGCTGGTGACCACGCTCAAGAAGGGCGTCACCGAGGGCCACCTCTTCCCGGTCACCTGCGGCGTGGCCACGAAGAACCTCGCCACCAACCGGCTGCTCGATGCCTTCGTGGAGGATCTCCCGTCGCCCGTGATGAGCGGCGCCGTGACCGCGGGCGACCAGGTGCTTGAGCCGGACCCGGACAACCCGACGGTGGCCTTCGTCTTCAAGACGCTGGCCGACCCGTTCGCCGGCCGCATCAACCTCTTCCGCGTCTACCAGGGCACGCTGAAGGCCGACTCCCAGGTCTACAACTGCCGGGCGCACGTGAAGGAGCGGATCGGGCAGCTGCTCGTCCCGCAGGGCAAGGAGATGGGGCACAGCGACGAGTTCGGGCCCGGCGACATCGGCGCGGTGGCGAAGCTCAAGGAGACCCACGCGGGTGACATCCTGGCCGCGAGCGACGGCGATTACGCGCTCGCGCTCCCGCCGATTCCCGCGCCGGTGATGGCGTTCGCCATGGAGCCGAAGACCAAGGGCGACGAGGACAAGGTGTTCACCGCGCTCCGCCGCCTCCAGGAGGAGGACCCCACGATCGACCTCCACCGCGACGCCCAGACCGGCGAGCAGATCGTGGCCGGCCTCTCGCAGATCCACGTCGAGGTGATCGTGGACCGGATGAAGGAGCGCTTCGGCGCCGAGGTCACCCTGAAGCCCCCGCGGGTGCCGTATCTCGAGACCATCAAGGGCAAGGCCAAGGCGCACGGCCGCTACAAGAAGCAGACCGGCGGCCGTGGCCAGTTCGGCGACTGCCACATCGAGATCGAGCCGCTGCCGCAGGGCGAGGGGTTCGAGTTCGTGAACGCGATCAAGGGCGGGGTGATCCCGAGCGGATTCATCCCCGCCGTGGAGAAGGGGATCCGCGAGGCCATGTCCGACGGCGTCGTCGCCGGCTACCCGGTGAAGGACCTGCGGGTGCGGCTGTACGACGGCTCCTACCACTCGGTCGACTCTTCGGAGATGGCGTTCAAGATCGCCGGCTCGATGGCCTTCAAGCAGGCCGCCGAGCAGGCCGACCCGACGCTGCTCGAGCCGATCATGACGATCACCGTGACCGTGCCGGAGGCGTCGGTCGGCGACGTGATCGGCGACCTGAATGGGCGGCGCGGCCGGCCGCTTGGCATGGAGCCCAAGAGCGGGATGACCGAGGTGAAGGCCGAGGTGCCGATGTCCGAGGTCCTGAGCTACGCGCCCGACCTGCGCTCGATCACCGGCGGGCAGGGCGACTACGCGATGGAGTTCGCCCGCTACGAGGAGGTGCCGGCGCACCTCGCCCAGAAGGTGATCTCCGCGGCCAGGGAAGAGGCCGAGGCGGTCAAGGCCTGAACCCGTGCGCGCAGCGGCGTTTTGCGCGCCTAAAATCGGAAAATCCGCAGTAAATCGGCCCTAAACGCGCCGTTCCTGGCGCTAGAGTCGGCGCTGGTGAAGAAGGAGCTGCAACCGTGGCACGAGGAGATCGTGTGCGATGTCTGTGGGCGCACGATGCTCAAGGGGGAGCGCGCTGAGCCGTACCTCGCGCCCGGAGGTCAGCGCATGCTCGTGTGCGAGCTGTGCACCGACCGGGCCAGCGCGGAGGGCTGGATCCGCGAGTCCGCGCACGACGAGCTTCCAACGGCCCTGCGCAGGCACGAGCCGCGCCGGTCCATCCTCTCCCGCCTGCGGCGGCGCGCCGACCCGGCGGCTCCGCGCGGGGACGGCCTGGTCGCCGCGGAAGCGGACGGCAAGCGACCGGACTGGGCCGACGGAGGTGCGGCCGCGGGGCACGGCCCCGAGCTGGCGCAGGAGTTCGCCACTGACCGTCAGTTCACCCGCCCAAAGGATCCCCGCCACGTGCGGGCGATCCCGACCAACGCGCAGGCGAAGGTGGAGCGCGCGGTGGACGTCTTCAACGGCTCGGAGCACACCAGGACGGTCGCGGGAATCTCCCGCAGCCTCGGCGAGCCGTGGGTCAACGTGACCCCGTCCGGCGAGGTGCCGAGCGAGGTGGCGATCGTTGTCGCCTGGGAGCTCTCCTGGTACCACTACCGCGTGGACCTCGGCGCGGAGCACGACCCCGTCACGCTGGTCGCGAAGGGGCACGAGCTGGAAGAGCTCGACGCGTGGGCCCGCGAGTGGAACGCCGCCGCGGTGCACGACGGCCGGGTGGTGCTGGGGGTGGGCTCGCCAGGATGATCTACTGCGTCGTGCCCCAGGCGCTCGAGGCGGAGCTCTTCGAGAAGCTGAATGAGTACTACCGCGACGACCCCAACGTCGAGGTCATCGTGGACCGCCGATCCGGCCCTGACCGGCGCAAGGCCCAGGGCGCGACCGGCCCCGACGAGCGGCGCGAGATCCGGGACCGCCGCCATCGTCGCGTGCCCGGCACCTTCCCGCCCACGCATTCCGGCTAGGCGTGTCCGAGTCCGTGGTCGTCCACGTGGACGGCGGCGCCCGGGGGAACCCCGGTCCCGCCGCGGTGGCGGCGGTGGCCACCGAGCCCGACGGCTCGGTGCTAGGGGAGCGAAGTGCCTACATCGGCGAGGCGACCAACAACGTGGTCGAGTACCGGGCGGTACTGCTGGGGCTCGAGCTGGCGCGGTCCCTGGGCGCCCGCTCGATCGAGGTCGTGAACGA
>Ga0066660_10001072_pt1 | contig 11057 bp, 6 predicted proteins | sample GraSoiAngelo_109_FD_75177 | JGI IMG/M metagenome (GOLD analysis project Ga0066660, IMG submission 75177) | Grasslands soil microbial communities from the Angelo Coastal Reserve, California, USA - 14_0903_12_20cm | ecosystem: Environmental > Terrestrial > Soil > Grasslands | place: USA...
CACGAGTCTCTGCCGCCTCCACCATCTCGTCTGTCTGGCGACGGGCGTTCTCGAGCAGCTCGTCTGACTCGCGTTGGGCGGACGCCCGAAGCTGCTGAATCTCGTGCCCGGCCTGCTCCCGCAGCTTGGTGATCTCCCGCTCGGCGCTCTCTCGGAGCTGGGTGACGTCGCGATGGGCGGCTTCGCGCGCCTCCTGCGCTGAGGCCTCCGAGGCCTCGCGCGTGTCCCTCGCTTGCTGCTCTGCCCCACCCAACATTTCTTGCGCTTCTCGCTCGGCCTGCTGCAGGCGCTCTTCCGCCTTGGCGCGGGAGCGGATCGTGATCTCCTCCGCGCTCTGATGCGCGTGCTGCAAGATGTCCCGAGTCTCCTCACTCACCTCGTCAAGCGCATGTTTGACCGCGGATTCGGGAGAGGCGTACATCTCGAGCTCGGTGATCAAGCGATTGACGCGCTCCACGTAGCGGTCGACGGCGGCGCGCTGGTAACCGCGCACCCCGGGCGGGAAGTCGACGTTTCGCGCGTCCTTGAGCATCCGGTCACGCTCCGCCGCGCCGATGGCCCGGCCAGGCCGGCGGGGGACAGGTCCCTCCTTGGGCGTGGCCCGTTCCGACTGCTTCCCCTCCGCGGCGGAGGTGGTCGGACCCTCCCGGGTCGTGGCCCGATCCGAATCGCGCATCTCGGAGCTCGCCATCGCAGATCTCCCTCCTGCTCAGTGAACCTGGAAGCCGTTAGCCGTCGTCACAACCCTCCTCGAGTCACGCTATCTCGTGGGTCAAGGGGTCGGGCGGCTTCCGAGGGTGTCAAGCCAGCCGGTGCTGGAGCACCGGCGCCAGAGTCGGCTCGCGCCAGTCGGGCAGGGCCTGCTCGATCGTGAGCGTCGCGGTGCGCCCGTCGAGCTCGAGCGTCGCGACCGAGTTCGCGAACGTCGGCGGTTGCGCGAGCTCCCACTCGAGCTCCGGAGCCGCTACGTGCGCCCTGCGGGCAAGGGTGCGGGCAGCCGCCGCCACCGATTTCGACATGCCGGCCTTGAGCATGCGCCGCTCGCGTGCGCCCAGCGGGTGGCGAAACGGCGAGCAGACCGCTTCGTAGAGGAGGCTGGCCATTGCGGCGCCTTGTCCCGGCCGAGCGTTGGCCAGGAACGAGTGGTGGACATCACCCGAGAGCACGCCGATCGTGGCGGGTGGAGCGCCCCTCGCGCCGCTGCCGACTTCCCGGATGATCCGGGTGAGGCGCGCGAACGATTCCTCGAACGCGGCCCAGTGCTCGAGGTCGAGGCCCTGTCTGACGCGCTCGCCGAGCCGGGCGAATCGTCCGCCCCACGCGCCGGCGCAGACCGCTTCGTTCCACGCCTCGACGTAGTGGAGCGCGGGAGTAAGGAGGAACGGCACCGAGGTCGCCAGGAGCAGGTGATCGACGCCGCCGGTGGCCTCGTGCTCGAGCCACTCCCACTCCGGCTCGTCGAGCATCGACCGCCTCCCGGTTCCGAGCACCCTGCCCGCTCGCGAATCAATGACCACCAGTTTGCTGGAACCCAGGCGGCGCGCGTAGCTCCATTGGCTGCCGTCGGTGTGGTGGCTGGCGTAGGCCGCGAACTCGCGCAGGAGTGCGGTGCCGTCGTCGCTACTGGTGACCTGGCGGAAGAGCTCGTCCTCGGCGAGGGCTTGTGGCGACAGGTTGCCAAGGTGCTGGTAGATCCAGTACGACATGAACGCACCGGTGACGCGCTCCTCCCACCATGGCTTGGCGCGCATCTGACGCACCCAGGCCTCGGACGTGTTCCAGTCGTCGTGCAGGTCGTGATCGTCGAAGATCATCGCTGTGGGCAGTGTCGAGAGGAGCCAGCGCAGCGGCGGGTCGGTCCACGCCTCGCGGTAGAGCCGCGTGTACTCCTCGAAGTCCGCGACCTCGTTCACGGGGGCCTGCCGCCCTTCCTTGCGCTCGCCGATGAACTTCGCCACTTCCGGGGAGACCTCGTCGGCGTAGATCTGGTCGCCGAGCAGCAGCAGGAGGTCCGGCCACTGGTCGTGGGGTTGGGCGCGCACCCTCAACGCGAGCGCATTGAGCGCGTCGACGCCGAGCCCCAGCTCGTTCTCGGTCGGTTCGAGCACGTAGGGCGGCCGGTGGGGGGCCGTTACGCGGCAGGAGCCGAAGGCCAGGCGGAACCGCGCGGCTGGTCCCTGCGTGCGGATCACGCTGGGCGTGGAGTCGGGCTCGGGCCATCGTTGGGCTCCGTCGAGCGTCACCTCGTAGGGTTGGGTGGTGGCGGGGCTGAGGCCGGTGACGGTGACGAGCGCGTAGTGGTGGCCGCCGATGTGGAACGTCCGAGCGCGGTGGCCGAGCACCTCGACCTGGCACGGGACGTCGGTCTCGACCCAGATCGTCGCTTCCGTCTCTCCGACATAGCGGAGCAGCGGGCCGACGAGCAGCTCGCTCACGATGGGACGAGCACGACCGCGAGCGCGCTGGCGGGGATCAGCACCGAGAACACGAGCGTCGCGTCGCGCGGGCGGAAGCGCAGCGGCGAGGCGGGGCGCGGCTCGTGCACCGGCAGCGACTCGGCCTCCTGCGCCGCCCATGTCAGGACGGCATTGGCGATCTCCATCGGCTTTGCGCCAATCCCTCTGAGCCGGTCCCGCAGAGCCTTGGCCGAGCCTTCGAGCAGCGCGCCCGAGTCGATCTCGCCAAGGATCTCGCTCGCCTCCCGCGCGCCCGGGATGCGCCGCAGGCGCAGCAGCGTCCGCCGGAACGCCTCGCGCAGCCCGGCGCTCCCGGCCGCGAGACGCAGCCAGGTCGGGACAAGTACGAGCAGCGCGCCGCGCACGGCTCGGCTCGCCGCCTCGTCCAAGCCGAGGCCGCCGATCAGCGAGGCCGCCAGGGTCCCCACCGCGACCACGAGAGCGAGCACAAGTCCGACCCGGAGCACATCACGGTCTTTGAAGCGGGCCATCGTGGCCGCGACGGCCAGCCACGCCGCGACGGCTCCGAGCACGATCCAGCTGTGGCTGAAGAGAAGAACGATCGTGACCAGCGTGGCCGCGATCAGCGCGACCCGCGGGTCCGTGCCGCCCGGCTGGAGCGGTTCCGGCGGCAGCGCCGGGCGCGGCTCGGATTCAGGCGACAGGCGCCCCGGCCATCCCGCGAGCGCGTACCGGTAGAAGCCCGTCTGAATCGCCGAGAAGAAGATCGCGAGGGCGACGTTGCCGATCGCGGTGAGGATCAAGGCCCCGGCGAGGCCACGCGGGAGAAACGGGATCCAGCCGAAGAGCGTCCTGTATGTCCCGGCATACGCCTTGGGGCCCAGCAGCACGAGCACCGCGAACGCCGTCAGGATCGCGTAGTGCACGAGCCTGATCGCCAGGCAGGCGAGGAACTGCGTGACCGGACGCCGCCCGCGAGCCTGCATCGCTCCCACCAACGGCGCGCTGACGGCCTGGGTGAGCGGCGCGTTGATGCGCAGCGGGCCGACGATCGCGACAGTCTGGAGCATCGCGGCTGCACTGCTGGCGTAACCCGAGCGGATGCCGCGCACCGCTGCCTCACGGGCGACCGCCGCGCCTCCGGCCAAGGTGAGCCAGAAGCTCCCTGTCGGCGCTACCCGAGCGGCGAGGAACGAGACTGCGGCGACGTGGGATAGGCCGGGACGGACGGACATGGATGGAACGTTACGGTCCCGGCGGAGTCAGTAGGCTCGGTCGGGGCCGGACGATCGAGACCAGGAGCGTGGTGGCGATTCGAGCCCCAGTGGTAGTGGCGGTCTGCTTGGCCCTGATGACCGTACCCGCAGCCGCGGCCGGGGCTCCGCAACCGCAGCCGCCTCCGACCTCTACGCGGTGCCTCAAGGCGACCGGGCTCGCGTGTTACCGGCCGCAGCAGCTACAGCGCGCCTATGACCTGGGGCCGCTGTACGCGAATGGGTTCAACGGCAGGGGGCGGACGATCGTGATCGTCGATCCGTTCGGGTCGCCGACGATCGGAGCCGACCTGAAGGCGTTCGATCGGGCCTTTGGGTTGCCCGATCCGCCCGCGTTCCGGGTCCTGCAACCGGTGGGGCAGGTTCCACCGTTCGATCCCCGCGATTCCGAGCAGGTGGTCAAGGCGGGCGAGACGACGCTCGACGTGGAGTGGTCGCACGCCATTGCTCCCGGGGCGAGCATCCTGCTCGTCGAGACCCCTGTCCGCGAGACGGTGACGGGCGGCGGCTTCCCGCAGATGATGGCCGCCGAGGACTATGTGATCGCGCACCGTCTCGGAGACGTGATCAGCCAGAGCTTCAGCCTGCCCGAGCAGAACTTCGCCCGAGGCGCGATCGCCCGCCTGCGCAGGACCTACATCCGGGCGGCTCGCGCCGGCATCACCGTGGTCGGGGCCACCAACGACAACGGCGTCAGCGGCCCGACGCCCTCGGGCGCGTTCTACGACCGCCGCGTCGTCCAATGGCCGGCCACGGACCCGCTGGTCACCGCCGTGGGTGGGACGGAGCTCCAGCTTGACGCGAGCGGGAGGCGAATCCACCCCGACGTCGCCTGGAACGACACGTGGGATCCGTTCCTGCAGCCGCTCGACAACGATGTGCCTCCGCCGGTGCCGTGGTCCAGCAGCGGGGGCGTGTCGAGGATCTTCGGCCGGCCCTCCTATCAGGATGGTGTGCGCCGGATCGTGGGGTTCCGGCGCGGAGTCCCGGATGTAGCGATGAGCGCCTCGCTGAGCGGCGCGGTACTCACCTTCTCGACGTACCTCGGGACGCCGGCCTGGCACCAGGCGGGCGGGACGAGCGAGGCGACGCCGGAGTTCGCCGGCGTACTCGCCATCGCGGATCAGTACGCGGCGCGGCGGTTCGGCCGGTCCCGCCTCGGCCTGATCAACCCCGCCCTTTACCGGCTGGAAAGGAGCCGCGCACCGGGAATCGTCGACGTGAGGCGGGGCAACAACACGGTGGCCTTCCATTCAGGGCATGGGAAGCCGATCACGACCGTGACGGGCGACTCGGCCAGGATCGGTTACGACCTGGTGACGGGTGTGGGCACGCTCGACGTCGCACGGTTTGTGCCGGAGTTGGTGAGGGGCGCGGCTTCGGGGAAGTGATCGGTGCGGGAGGAGTAAGTACGCTTCGCGATCGCGTCCGGGAGGTTGCGCTATTTGCAGCGAGCGTTCGCCCGAGTGCTCGACGCGAGAACGGGCTCGGGTCGTCTCCTATCAGGTCCAAAATCTGCCCATGTTCGAGCCGCACACGCCGGCGTCTGGATCGCGCGCGCGCAGCCGGAACGAGAGCGATCCCGCGCACATCACTCCGCAGGCGCTGCATCGGCCCCGGCGTCGTCACCTGACATTAAGGCCACCAGACGCTCAGCGACGCCGCCACGCGGCCAGTTCCAACTAAGCTCGTGTCCTACGGCAGCTCTCACGCCGGAACTGCGGCGACGTCGAACTCGTGGAGTCGCCGTAGCAGCTCCGGGGCGTACACGTCGAGCGGTAGATCGAGGATCTCGACCCCACGGTGGCGCCAGAGCTCGATCGCAACCTTGCTTGGGCTCAGCTGCACGGCCCATGAGGACGGCATCGTGGCTTTGCCGCTCCGCAGACCATTCAGCAGGATCCTGAGTGTCCAATCAAGCAGGTCCTGACCCAGGAAGAGCAGGCTGCACTCGGATAGCGCCTTCGCCAGCGGCAATGGCAGGAACGAGGCGAGCCTCGTAGCGAACGCCGCGTATTGGACGAGGTCGTCCTCGGTCACGACGAACGAGTCATCGGCCTCATGTGCGATGTCTATGCCGCCGTAGAGGCGCAGAACGACCGTCCGCTCCTCGGGCCTGAGCTCTATGTATTGCTGCGGGTTCTCGATCAGTGTCGATGTGCCGTACGGCGACCGGTGCACGAACGCGCCCCGCCCGTAATCGTCGGATACATACGAGAGCACATCGACGGCCTCGCGCTCGTCCATAAATGCCCGTTCGACGCAATCGTCGAACGCCGTCGTGACCACGATCTGAGTCGAACCCGTCCGAGCCCGGAAGTAACGGGGTAAGCGGGCGAGGAGACGGTGGATGCTGGTCGGCTCGTGTCGGCTGAAGATCTCCTTTAGCTCCTGGTTCAGCCCCGCTCGACCCGCGACGAGCTGCACGTACTCCGCCACACCGGACAGACCGGGAGGCTCCCGTTCGGGATACTCGTAGCGCGTCGCGAGGTAGTTGGCGAGCTCGTGCGCCAACGGCGGGTAGGGCGCGCCGGGAATCCATCCTACCCCCGACGGCCGGTCTACGATGCTCGCTCCCGGCCCCAGAAATGTGATCAGGCGACCGTTCGCCAGAAGTCGCAGCATGCTGTCGAAGTGATAGTCGAGCTCGCGTGGCTCGAGTGACGACTCTGGCGCGCGGATCGGTGGGGGCGGCGGGCTTGGCTCGGGGGTCGCGATCGTGCTTCCGGCGAGCTGCCGCGTCGCGGCTGTGACGACCGCGTCGTGCTCCGATCGCTGCAGCGCCACCAGCGCGTCCCGAGCCCGCTGGGCAAGTGGGGGCTGGTCGAGCATGCGCCCCAGGAGCTCGACGCCCCCTGGATCGGCCAGCTGCTCGAGTGTCTCGACACACCACGGCTCAGGAGCCCCTGCGGCGAGCGTCTCCTCGATACGGGCAACGAGCGCCGTGCGAGCCCGCATCGCGACGGAGGTGTCCCTCGAGCCTGAGAGAGCCAGGAGCCCCTGTCGTGCGGGCTCGGCCACGCCCTGCCTGTCGAGCGCATGCAAAAGCAGTTCCACTGAAGCGGGTGTGTCCAAGCGCACGACCGCCGCGATCGTGTCCAGCGCCGCGGCGGGGTCAGCTAGGCGGGTCGCGAACCATTGCATCAACCTATCGAGTGCGTGCGCCGCAACCTCGGGTTGTCCCGGTGAGCTTCCGAGATCCGCGAGCGCGGCCTCTGCCTCCGGCGCAAGCCCCGGGCGCCCAAGCGCTAGCCCGAGCAGGTCGACCGAACGCTCGGTCCGCGCCCGGCCGAGCAGCCGGACGACATATGGAGCGACCGTCTCGTCGCTCATGGCGTCGGCCAAGACTGCATCTGCCTCGGGCGTGGCGAGCGCGATAAGCATTTCCACAGCTCGCGCTCGCTCCGCGTCAGCCCCGCCCAAGATCCTTTCGCCAAAGATCTTCCAGACCGGAGCGCCGCTGTGGAGTATCGCCGGTAGGACTGCGTTCGCGTCGACCAGATGGGCGAGTGCCGAACGGAGTACTAGCTCACCTTCGAGGGGGTCCATGCCGAGCTTGTCCGCCGTCTGTATCACGTCCCACGCGACGGTCGAGTGAAGGAGCTCTCCTCGCTTACGGAACGCCGCGACGCCCTCCGCCAGCACGCGTCGCGGCCAGAGCAGCTCGATCCGGGCGAGGAGCCCGTCCAGTCGAATGGCTAGGTAGTCGTGCGTGAGCTCGATGATCTCCCCGTCGCCTCGAGGCAAGATGTCCACCAGACGCTCCCGGCGCAGGCGCTCTAGGAGCGTTCGGATGGCTTGACGGTCACCGGTAAGTGTCGGCGCCGTCTGCAGCGCGCTCACGAGGTCTTCGTATTCGCGTACGCGCTTGGTCCCCGCTTGCGTCTTGAGTTCGGGGAGTAGCGCACCGAGCAACTCAAGCTGTGGTTTGTCAAGATTCTCGAACTCTTGGACCAGGCGCCGGTCCAGGATCTGTTGAGCCACTGACTCGCGGCGCCTCTGATCGCCGAGCCGCCGATAGTCCTCGATAGTGATGAGGCCGTTTCCGGCCTGCCTCCACAGGGTGTCGCAGACGATCTGGAGCTGAGCGGGCTCGATCTCACCTGGAGGAGGCGTCGGTGACAGTGCGCGACTCGTCTGCGCGAGCTCCTCGATCAGAGTGTCCACGAGCTCAGGCTCGTAGGCGTGATCTCCGGCAGGCTTGACGATCGCGTCACGAGCCTGGGTCCGATCGAACCAGCGGAGACGGAGATTCGAGTCGTTGTGGAAGATTGCCGGAATCCGGTCGCGGAACAAACCCATCTCGACGAACCACTCTTCGCGCATCGAGAACACGACGTGGACGCCGGACTCGGCGTCGTCGTACAGATTCCCGATCATCGCGACGAACTCCTGAGCCAACTCGGCGTCCCGGTTCGTGGTGTACAGGAAGAACTCCTCGAACTGATCGAAGAAAACCACGATCGGCCGCCTTACCCTAAGTGCCAGCCCTCGTAGCTGCTCAGCCAGCGTGCCCTGCTCCGGAAAGTGCTTCGGCTCTTGCTCCCTCAGCGCGGCGCGCGCTTCCACGAACGGATCGTCCCGGACACGGACGAGATAGGTCTTGTAACCACGGTCATGCAGGCGAGGACGCACGCCCGCGTTGATCAGCGAGGTCTTGCCGGTACCAGTCTTGGCAAACAGAACAACGAGCCGGCTGACGACGACATCCGCCACGAGCAGATCCGTCTCGAACCCTCGCCCGAAGAACTGGGAGCGGTCCTTCACCCCGTAAGCGTCGAGGAACTTGTAGGGAGATGCCAGCCTCCGCCTAGCCACCGACGGTACTCCGGCGCGGCTTGCTGCGGCGGGCGTACTCTCGCTCCAGTTGCTTCGCGAACTCGTCTAGGTCGATGTCGTAGATCGTCACGCCCTTCTTCTCCCAGAAGCGCGCCCAGAAGGGCGTCGGGGCCTTCTGGATTGCGAAGGACATGTTCCGCGACCGCCGAGGCGCTTTCTCGATCAGCAAGTTGTAGATCGTCCTGACATCCCAGTCCTCCAGCCCATAACCGACGAAGAGCAGCACGCTGTCCTGGATCCTGGCCTTGATCTGGCGTGGGACGCCGAGTTTCTCGTCGGCGGCGCTTCCGAGGAATTCGATGTAATCGTCCTCGGAGATGACAAGGTTTGGTCGCGGGTCGTCGAAGCTACCGTGAAGCTTGTAGATCAGCCGCTCCTCGCCTGCCAGTTTCCGCTGCCAGGCCTCCACCTCGTCGGCAGCGAACCCGTCGATGGGCTGTGAGAGTACGAGCGGCCGGGGCTGCTCCTCCGCCTCGAAGGCCTTCTCCATCAGCCGGTCGTAGTTCGTGGTGACGATTAGTGGGAAGGGCATGCGTGCGAGGGTCAGCAGCATCCCAGCAGGCTCACAGTCTTCGTCGGCGATGATCTCCTTGAGGTAGTCGACAACGGCCGGATAGTTGCCCTCGAGCTCGAGATGGAGCGCAACGCGGGCGAGATCGTGGACGCGCGCTCGGCCGAGATCCGGGTATCGGCGCAGCGCGCGCTTAGGCGTGATCTCGACGAGATCCTTGAAGTCGGCGACGCTCCGCCCGAGCAGCTTTCCCAACAGATAGCGCGCGACGTCACCTCCCATCGGCAGGTCGGTGCTGGCGTTCACGCCCGCACCGAGGAACGGGACGCACAGCCCGGTGTCGATCCCCCGCACAATGCTGTCCCAATGAACAGACGAGATTTTTCTCTTGACGGCCACGCTGTTGAGGTCAGACTCCTACGCGCCAGACCGGTGCAGTATCACCGCCTTCAAAGCGTCTGTCTAGCGGCGCCGCTCGTGGCCGTATCAGCGCGCTTGCGATGGTCAGATCAAAGGCGCTGCAAGACCATGGAGCCCGGCTTCGTGAGGTTGAAACTCCTGCTGGTCCGCCCTCGGAGCGACCGCCACGATCCTGTCCCGCAAAGGGCGTTGGGTGCGAGCTCCAGCTCGATCCGGATACGGACCGAGCGACTGAGAACAAATCGGTGACCAAGCCGGAATTCGATGTCGCCGGCACTGGAGCGACGAGAACTAGATGCACCAGCCGCAATCGACCGGTTCCGTTTCAGCCCACCCGGTTGATGCCGGCTACGACACGCTGGGCGAGTCCATGTGAGGGAACTACTGCACGCCCGCTAGGAGCGTGTTGGTCAACCAGCCGGTGGCATGCTCGTCGCGTTTGCCGCTAGCGGTGACAAATACGTCGTTGCAATTCAGAATCGACGCCATCCGTGATCGCGCGTCGGACACGGTCGCATCGGTCGAAACGTAGCCGATCGCCGATACCAGCTGGCTGAATTCGCTAGCTCCCAGGAGATCACCTAGCGTCTTAGTAAGGCTGTCGCTCGCCTCGTTCACTGATTCCGCGTACGCCGTCAGGGTCGAGTCGTGAATAACGTACAGAACGGCGCCCGAGGCATTACGGATCGGCAACCGCCGAGCGGGCGGCGTCAGCTGTCGCATCTTCGTGTAGACCTGGGAGAGCTGGATCGCATTGAGATCGTCCCCTGGGCCGGCGTCATAGGTGACGAAATCCGACTCCGGAATCATCACCTTTGTCACGGGTGTCGCCGTCTCGGTTGCACCAGCGAGGGCTAGCGTGCTCTCGGTGGCGGCCTCGAGGTTCCCTTGGGCGAAGTAGAAGGCTAGGACCGTGCCTACCCAAGTGCCGAGCAGAGGCAACACAGCAGTGAAGACGAGCTTTGATGTGTCGGCTCGACTCTTTGAACCGGCGAAACCGATTGCGAGGCCTGAGATCACAACAATCCCGACCGCGCTGATCGCCACTACTGTTATCGCGAGGCGCTTGCGGGTCGACGCGTCGCCGGAGCCAGCCCTCTGCGACCCTGACGTCGACGACACGCCGCCGGCCTCGGATTGCTGAGGCCTTCCGAGAGGCATAGAGACGCAAATGTAGCCAAAAGCTGCGCGTGTTTCCACGCCTGATGTGAATCGAGAACGTTGGGCGGCTTCTTGCACCGACCCATCGTCACATCGCTACCGACTTCCCCTTCCCAGACCGAGAGCGGGGATAGCCTTATTCACGCTTCATAGTAATGGCGCCTGACCTCAGCCTGCCATTTGAGGAACACGTCCCCAAGGCCGGCTTTCCGCGCGGCATTGTCGCCGGGCGCAGGCATGTCGTGAATAAATACATCGCTCACCCCGCGGTCGAAGACGCCGCCTTCGATCTCCTTCTCTCGGAAGATCAGAAGTGGCAGACGCAGCCCAAACAGGATGCCGGCTTCAAGATGGTTCCACGGAGTGGGCATGCTCACCGGCGTGTCATGCTTCTGATGTCTCGCGGCTCCCGGATGCTGGACGTGTGTGAGGCCC
>Ga0066660_10001076_pt1 | contig 11049 bp, 7 predicted proteins | sample GraSoiAngelo_109_FD_75177 | JGI IMG/M metagenome (GOLD analysis project Ga0066660, IMG submission 75177) | Grasslands soil microbial communities from the Angelo Coastal Reserve, California, USA - 14_0903_12_20cm | ecosystem: Environmental > Terrestrial > Soil > Grasslands | place: USA...
GCAGGCACAGATAAGCGGACAAATTATCTCACGCGATTTCGAGGACGGTGCCGATGTCAAGAAGGGCGATGTGTTGTTCCGAATCGATCCGCGTCCCTTCGAAGCGGCGCTCGCCTCGGCGCAAGCTGACGCGGTTCTCGCGCACGCTACCTTTCAGCGACAAACGGAGTTGCGCACGAAGGCGGTAGTCGCCAGTCAGGATTACGACGTTGCCAGGGCGAACGCGATGAAAGCCGATGCCGCCGTCACGGTCGCGCAGGTGAACCTCGATTACTGTACGATCCGGTCCCCGATCGATGGCCGCACGAGCATTCGGAATGTGGATGTCGGGAATCTCGTTGGGCCGAACAGCGCTCCACTCGTTACCGTGCAGCGACTCGATCCCATTTATACCGACTTCACAGTTGCTGAGCCTGATATCCCCCTGGTGCGCCAGCACCTGAACGGGGCGCCATTGCAAGTCTTAACCGAAGCCGAGAACGACAAACTCCCACCGCGCGTTGGCGAGCTTACGTTCATCGACAACGCGGTGCAGCCTGGCGCGGGCACGGTGAGAGCCCGTGCCACTACTGAAAATCACGATCGCGCGTTGTGGGCGGCGCAATTTGTGCACGTGCGACTGATCTTGGAGACGCTGAAGAATGCGATGCTCGTGCCGAGCAGCGCGGTTCAGATCGGCCAAAACGGACCGTATGTTTTCGTAGTGAAGTCCGATTCGACGCTTGATCTTCGTCAGGTAAAGCCGGGCCAAAAGCAGGAGGGCGACGCGACCGTTATCACGCAGGGTGTAAAGCCCGGTGAAACCGTCGTTACGCGCGGTCAACTTCAACTTGCCCCTGGAATGAAAGTCGCCGCCCAAGAAGACAAGACATCATCCGTGGGCGGTGCTCGCGACGCGGCGACAGTTCAATAATGAAAACGGACGGCCGAGACGGCGGCGAAGCTCAGTCACCACGTCAAAGACTTGGCGGTGCGGCGCAAAAGCTGACGCAATTCTCCTCCGGTCTCTCCCGACCCTTTATCCAGCGGCCGGTCATGACGATGTTGCTGACTGTTTCCGTCCTCGTCTTCGGCATCCTCAGTTATAATCAGCTCGCGGTAAATGATCTGCCCGCGGTCGATTATCCGGTCATTTCCGTGACCGCGTCGTATCCGGGCGCTGATCCCGTGACCATGGCGAACACGATCGCGACACCGCTGGAGAAAGCATTCACACAAATTCCCGGCATCAGCCTGATCACGAGCACGAGCTCGCAAGGCAGTACGAACATCACCATCCAGTTCGACCTGAGCAAAAGCATCGATGGCGCTGCGAGCGATGTGCAATCAGCCATTCAGAGCGCCCAGGGACAGCTTCCCGCCGATCTGCCCAGTCCGCCCACGTTTACCAAAACAAATCCGAACGACCAGCCGGTGATGTATGTCGCGCTGACCAGCGACACGCTGACCGACGGCGAACTCTATCGCTACGGCACGACCGAAGTCTCGCAGCGCATCAACATCCTGCCAGGAGTTTCGCAAGTGAACGTCTATGGGTCCAAGGGCGCCATCCGCATCAAAGTCGATCCGGGAAAGCTCGCTGCGCGTAACATGACCTTTGACGAACTGGCGGCTGCGATCAAGGCCGGAACAGCGTACTCCGGCGCTGGCCAGTTCGATGGACAAACGAAATCGTTTACGCTGCGGCCGCAAGGACAGATCGAGACGGCGGAAGGTTATTCCGATCTCATTGTGAAACGCGGACCAAACGGCACGCCCGTCTATTTGCGTGATGTCGCCCGTGTCATTGATGGCGTCGAGAACGAACGCCTGTCGCGCCACTTTTTCGTTCGCAATTTTCATCCGCCGGCATCGGTCATCGTTTTCGCCGTTTCCCGCCAGGCTGGCGCGAACGCAGTTCAGGTGGCGAAATCAGTGCGCGCTCTTTTGCCGGGACTCCAGCGCGAATTGCCGGGTTCAATCCGACTCATTCCGGTATTCGACCGTTCGCAGTCGATCGTCAATTCGTTGCATGATGTGCAATTCACGCTCGTGCTCGCATTCGCGTTAGTCATTTTCGTCATTTTCGTTTTCCTCGGCCGCGCCGGCGACACCCTTATCCCCATGGTCGCGCTGCCGATGTCCTTTCTGATCACTTTCGTGGCAATGTGGGTGCTCGGTTATTCCATCAATAACCTCACGCTCATGGCGCTCACCCTCGCCATCGGCTTCCTCGTCGACGACGCGATTGTCTTTTTGGAAAACGTCGTGCGTCGGGCTGAGCACGGCGAGTCAATCCTCCAGGCGACGCTGAACAGCGCCGGCGAAATCTCCTTCACCATTTTGTCGATGACGCTCTCGCTGGCGGCGGTATTTATTCCGCTCGCTTTCATGCCGGGATTACTCGGGCGCATTTTCCGCGAATTTGCCATTACCATTATCGTGGCCATTCTCGCCTCAGGTTTGGTTTCACTCACGCTCACGCCGCTGATGTGCTCGCGCATTCTAAAAAGGCGCGGCCCGGACCACCGCAAGACATGGACGGAGCGTTTCGTCGCGCGCTTCTTCAATCCGATTCGCGACGCCTACGGCCGCACTCTGCATTGGTTTCTCGATCACGGTTGGATTGCCGCGCCGGTGCTGATCGCGTGCGTGATCGGCGTCTGGTTCTTCTTTAAACAACTGCCGTTTACTCTGCTGCCGACCGGTGACAGCGCGACCATTCGGGGGTTTTTCATCGTCCAGGAAGGCGCGTCGCCCGACCAGCAGCGGCAACTCCAAAACCAGCTCGATCCTATTCTCCAGGCAAATCCGGCTGTGGATAAATACTTCACCGTGGCCGGTCGTTCCGGGCGTGGCGCGGGCGTTTTCACTGTGCTGTTCTTGAAAGACAAAAGCCAGCGAGCCGATATCGATACCGTCGCCGCTCAATTGCGCAAAGCCTGTAGCGAAATCCCCGGCGTTTTCCCGACACTGAATCCTCAGCCCGTCTTGCAAATCAACATCGGCGCGACCGGGAGTCAGTTCGGTCGCTATTCCTACGTCATCAGCGGCATTGATCCCGACGAAGTTTACTCTGCCGCCGACAAGCTGGAGGCGAAGCTGCGCCAATTTCCCGGCTTCGCCGGTCCGCCGCGGTCTGATCTTTTTCGTGCCACGCCTAACCTCGACCTCCAGATCGATCGCGATCGCACCGGCACCTATGGAGTCTCGACCACGAAGCTCCAGAGCCTGCTGCGCGCCGCCTACTCCCAAAACTATGTCTATTTGATTAAGGAGCCGGACGACCAATATCAGGTCATTGTCGAAGCCGACGATCAGGCGCGGACCGGCCCGCAGGATCTGCGCGAAGTATATGTCAAACCGGACAACGGCAGCACGATGATCCCGATTCGCGCTGTCACGAAAGCGCAGGAGAACGTCAGCTTGCAGTCGGTCAATCACCTCAATCAATTCACCAGCGTGACCTTCGGCTTCGATACTAAACCCGACGTGGCGCTCGGCGATGTAATTAATTACATCCAGAAATCTGCCGCCGAGGTATTGCCGCCGACGGTCACAGGCGAGCTACAAGGTGAAGGTTTAGTCCTCCAGCAGCTCTTCCGCGCGCTGCCGTTTCTGGTCATCGCAGCCGTATTCGTGATGTACGTAATCCTCGGGATTCTCTACGAGAGCTACGTGCATCCGGTCACGGTCCTCTCGACTCTATTCCCGGCGGTAGTTGGTGGACTCATGACACTTTGGCTCTTTAGCAGCACGCTCTCACTCTATTCGGTCATCGGACTCTTCCTGCTCATGGGTCTCGTGAAAAAGAACGGCATCATGATTGTCGACTTCGCTCTCCATCGTCTCGATGAAGGTTACGAATGGCGTGAGGCGATTCATGAAGCAAGCGTCGAACGTTTTCGCCCGATCATTATGACAACGCTGGCCGCGCTCATGGGCGCATTGCCGATCGCATTTGGTGTCGGCGCGGACGGATCATCCCGGCGCCCACTCGGTCTCGTTATCGTTGGCGGTCTCATCGTTTCGCAACTGCTCACCCTCTACATCACCCCGGTCATCTATCTCTGGTTAGAATGGTTCCAGGAACATGTGCTCGATCGCGTGCCGTTCTTGCGCAGCACCCACTTTCACGAGCACGAGTTTGGCGGCAAACCAACTCATCCCACACCGGCAGCTGTAAGTTGACATCTATCTGCTGACAGCTGAGCCATGGCGCAATTCCTCAAAGAAGGACCCAGCGCGGGCGAGTTCGAACATCAGGAAGATGTCTTTCGCGAATGGATTTCAATCGACAGCTCGGCACCTCTCGATAGCGCGAGCTGGTGGTCGTGGCGAACCGGGATTCGCGCAGCGACCGGCTCAACGGCGGATCCTCGTTTGCGAGCAGGTCCTAGGGCGCGATAGATCGCAGCTCATAACCGCTTCCCCCATAAGATTTGGTTTCAGTGGACTACTATTTTGTTCGGGTTGGCCTGCGCTGGGTCCGGCGCGTCCATGAAAGTTGTGCTTGCTTCGAGAAAATGTAAATCCGCCGCCTCCGACTGTGAAACTCCGAGAATGCGGTCGATTAGGGTCAAAAGATGGCGACCGCTTGTTAGGATTTGTTGAACACTTCGTTCCTGTTTCGCGGTCAACCCCTTCATTTGCAGCAGTTGGGCAAAGCCGAGAATGTGATTCATCGGCGTGCGCAATTCGTGACTGGCACGCGAGAGAAATTCGCTTTTCGCCCGGAGCGCCTTTTGCAGTTCGGCAGTGCGCTCATGCACCCGACGTTCCAAGTCCGTGTTCGCGAGGCGCAGGCTTTCATGCAAACCGAGAATGCGAGTCGCCACTCGCACGCGGGCGAGAAGCTGGTCTTTTTCAAACGGTTTGGTGATGAAGTCATCAACGCCTGAATTCATCGCGTCCAGATAATTGGCTTTTCCCGTACGCGCGGTAATCAGCATGATGTAAGCGAAGCCCGATGCTTCCTCGGCGCGAATTCTGCGGCAGAGCTCTAACCCGTCGATACCCGGCATCATCCAATCGGAGATGACTAGCTGATGGTGCTCGCCCTGCCATGCTTCCCAAGCCTCACGCCCATTCTCGGCTTCGGTAACGTGGTATCCCAACTCGGTTAAGACAGACTTAAGCAAAAATCTGCCAGTGCGGTCGTCATCGGCGACGAGGATATCCATTTGGGCCTTTGGAAACCGACTCAGATGTGCACAAAGCGTACCGTTCTGATAATTATCGCCTGCTGACGAGCATTATCGGAACCCTCCCTGAAGGAGAGGAGAACCAGCTCCGGTGTGACGGAGCGTTCCCCGAGAAAACCCTCGCGTCCGGCTTCTACTCTTTCGTCGGGACGCTGTAATTTGGCTTTCCGGGCAAAGCCCTCAATGTGGCAGACATGTCGGCCACCGCCGCCAGTTCTTCCGTTGGCCCCTTAAATGCTCGGCATAACCAAACCGAGAATTAATTACGATGGTAACAGATGTGATTCGTGGGCGAGAAAAATTGCGTATCCTATTGGCCGAGGATAACATCGTAAACCAACAAGTAGCCATAGGTTTGTTGGAGAGCCTTGGCTATCGGGCGGACGTCGTGGCCGACGGAACTGAAGTGTTGGAAGTACTCAACCGCATTCGTTACGACGTCGTCCTGATGGATTGCCAGATGCCCCAGCTGGATGGGTACGAGACGACGCGACGCATCCGGGAGCTTGAGCAAAAGTGCACCGCGCCGTTCGATTGGAAAGCGCCCCTTCACATCATTGCCATGACGGCTAATGCGATACAGGGCGACCGCGACAAATGCCTCGCCTCCGGGATGAATGGCTATCTCAGCAAACCGGTGCACCGGAATGAATTGAAAGCGGCATTAGATCGAGATGGTGAGATCCAGTTCATCGCAGCTCCACCGGACAAAGTCTCGACTACACCCGGCGAGATATTGGTGGATATCGACCACTTGCGCCACATTTCTCATGACCAGCCAGATCAAATGCAGCAGTTGATCGATCTCTATTTGGTTGAAACCGCCCCGATGTTGGATGGCCTCGGTCAAGCGATTCAGACTAATTCAAGCCGCGAAGTCGCACGCATTGCTCACGAATTCGTTGGCTGCAGCCTCTTCTGCGGGGTGGAAGCGTTCACCCAACCTTTGCGCGAGCTAGAACGACTCGGCCACGAAGGCGACCTCTCCGGGGCACACGCGTTGCTTGCAGATGTTCGCTATAAATTTCCGCGCGTCCAGAGCGCCTTTACGCAACTTGTGCAAACACTGCAAAGCTCCGATTCACAACCATGAAGAGAATTTTTACGCCAGTTAAAAAGAAAACGATTCTGATCGTGGATGAGGATCCGTTCGCCATTGACATCTACCGGGAAAAACTCGAGGCACAGGGATTCAAGGTGGAGGTCGCGCGCGACGCTGCCAGTGCGTTCGAGACCCTCAAGAAAGGCGGTGTCGATCTTGTGATTCTCGACCTGTGCCTACCCGGAATAAACGTGGTTGAGCTGCTCAAAGATATCCGGTCGGATTCGGGCATGCAGTCGTTGCCAATTATTACTCTTTCAAATCCTTATCTCAGCAACTTGACGCGTGCCGCTGTCGACGCAGGGGCAACGAAGTCCGTCGCAAAAGTCGGGAATGCTCCGGAAAAAATATTCGAACTTGTGCGTGAGCTCGGAGTGGGCGGCACTTCCCCAGGCGTTAGCGGTGTGGTCGGAGCGCTCGAGGGGGATCAGGAAAAGCTAGCAGCGACACTTTTGATCAAGTGGCCCGAGACGCTCGCGAAGTTACGCGCCAGTTATCAGGCTTTCGCCAGGACGGAACGGGAAGATTCGCGTCGCGCTGCACTTCTTCAGATGCACCGTCAGTTTCGTTCGCTGGCGGCTAAAGCTAGCATCCTTGCTTTCCAGAAGATCGTGCAATTGAGCACCGCCTTGGAAGCGTTGCTCGTCGAATTGTACGCTACGCCGGCAAAGATCACGCCGTCCGTTGTACGAACGATCGCGCAGTCCATTGACAAATTGGCTTCGTTAATCGATTGGGCCGCGAATTCCCAGGACCAAGTAATAACGTCGGCGAAGGTTTTAGTGGTGGACGACGAAGTTATCTCGCGCCAAGTCATCTCCTCCGCGCTTGAGAAGGCCGACCTTCACGCTGTCACTCTGGATGATCCGCTGGCGGCGCAACGCCTCCTAGAGCACGAACACTTCGACCTCATTTTTCTAGATGTCGAGATGCCAGGGCAAAGCGGCCTCGAGCTGTGCGTTAAGATCCGTGGGATGGAGCCGAATCTCACTACTCCAATTGTTTTTGTCACTTCGCACTCTGATTTCGGAAGTCGCGCCCAATCGACTTTAAGCGGAGGAAATGACTTCATCGCGAAACCCTTCCTGCTGGTTGAGCTGGCGGTGAAGGCGCTCTCCTGGCTGTTTAAAGAAAGTCCTCAGCCATTTCCAACGGGAGCTGCGCAAAACGGCGTTCCCGCCGAAGTAGGTGCTCACGAATCGCAGCTAGTCGCAGGTCATGGCGCACTGGAGTCGCGGCGCAAATCGCCAGCGACATGAAAATCCTCATCGCCGAAGACGACGCTGTTGCCTCGGAAGTCCAGCAATTAAATCTCGAGCACATAGGTCAGGAAGTTGTAATTACGCGCACCGGGACCGAAGCGTGGGAAACGTTCGACCGCGCGGACCGGATCGGAATTCAGCGATGGTATCTGCCCCCGAGTGCCTTGAAGCTGAAATGGCGAAGCGAAAATGGGCGAACCGATCTGTGCAACGCAGCCAAGTTTCGTCAGTTCTCCCGTATCAAAAATCAAAGGGTTTCCAACGGTGGCTCACTATTTGGCCCTGTGGCAGCCGTAACGGACGACTAAAGACTTCCAAGGGCGATTAATTGTTGTGTCGTGTAGACGGTCCGAATTCTTCTCGCAGACGACCATAAGGTGGTCCGTCATGGGACGCGTGCGCTTCTGTCGACGATCCCAGAATGGGAGATCGTGGGCGAGGCCGATAACGGCCGAGATGCAGTTTCACTGACAGCCGAACTAAAGCCCGACATTGTAATCTTGGATATCGCAATGCCGGAACTGAACGGACTGGATGCGGCACGCCAGATCAAAAAGATATCACCTGAGACGGAAGTGCTGATTTTCACGGCGCAGGAGGCGGAAGAGCTGGTTCACGATGTCTTCGACTCCGGAGCACGTAGCTACATCATGAAAACAGACGCGGCCGATCATTTAATCGACGCAATCAAGGCACTTTCGGAACATAAACATTTTTTTACCTCCCGGATCTCGGAGATTGTTTTCGCGCGGTATATTCAAGGGAAAAAACCCCTCGAAGGTACTGCGGAAAAGAGTCGGATCACAGATCGCGAACGGGAAGTCGTGCAGCTTTTAGCCGAGGGTAAAAGTAGCAAGGAAGTTGCCGCGGTCCTGGGTATTAGTGTGCGCACGGTGGAAACACATCGCGCCGCTATCATGAAGAAACTGGGGTTAAAATCATTTAGTGAATTGATTCGCTACGCCGTTCGTAACAAGATCGTTGAAGCTTGATCGCGCCCCTGCTCTTTGTAGCCTCGATTGACAGGTTGGAGGTTTTGCCGTAGGCGGAGCGCACCGGATGCCGAACACGCAGAATATCCCATTCTCGCCTCCGTGGCAGATCTCTGATGTGGGAAAACCGGACCAACCGAAAGCTACCGAGCTCGACGCGCGCTTAACTCTCGCACGTTTCGCCCAGATGCCCGTTGTCATTGCGGAGGACGATCTGGTCTCACGAACACTGATTGGCAGCTTGATGGAAAAATGGGGTTTTAAGACTGTTATTGCACAGGACGGCCATCAAGCAATGGCGGCCTTGCGATCGGAGCGAGGTCCCGCGCTTGCCGTTCTCGATTGGATGATGCCAGGCATGGATGGCTTGCAAGTTTGTCGACGCGTCCGTGAAGGCGGAAAAATGGTTTACGTGATCATGCTTACGTCACTTGGCGCCAAGGAAAATATCGTAGAAGGATTACACGCAGGCGCAGACGATTACTTGATCAAGCCATTCGACAAGAACGAGCTTTTGGCGCGTATCCAGGTTGGATTACGCATTCTCGAGCTACATGCCGCCTTGGCAGCGCGGGTGAAGGAATTGGAGAAGGCGGCCGGCGAAATCGACGATCTGAAGTTCAGAATTCCGCTCTAGGTCACGAGGCTTTCTCGCATTGCCCACAGACGCGTCGCCCGGCGCAACAGGACCTCGCCTTAATAAGCCCCCGCGAACGTTTCTTCTTCTGGCGAGTGTTTACTATTTTGAAGATGGTTTTCCAAAAATGAGCGGATTTGGGCGAATTCCAAACTCGCCTTTTCATATGCCGCGGATGCCGTCGCGAGGTTGCCGCTATTACCCAATTCCTCCAGTTCGTTTAGAAATGGAACAATTGAATTGCTTCCGCAGCTTAGGCTCGCACCCCGAAGGCGGTGCGCGATCGACCTTAAATCTTTCGCATCATTGTTGCGAATGGCCATTTCCATAGCTGGGAAAAGTTCCGCGCCTTGTTCCAGGTAAAGGTCGGCGATGATTCGCATGGTGTCGGGCGCGTCGCCGCAAATATCGCGGAGGCGTTGCAGATCGACCGGCGCCTCTGAATGGCGAATCGGCGCCCATCTTTGCAACGCTGTCTCCAATTCCTTTTCAATGATTGGCTTGGAAAGATAGTCGTCCATTCCCGCAGCCAGGCATTTTTCGCGGTCGCCCCGCAGCGCATGCGCGGTCATGGCGATAATGCGTGGCGGCCGGTCGAATTCACGACGAATGATGCGCGAAGTTTCATAGCCGTCCATTTCCGGCATTTGGCAATCCATCAGGATGATGTCGTAGGGATGATGCCTGAGCGCGGCCAGGGCCTCTTTCCCGTTTGCAACCGTATCGGCAGTATAGCCGAGGTTCTCCAACACCAATAGCATGACGCGTTTATTCACTTCATTATCCTCAGCAACCAGGATACGGATGTGATGAATTGCCTGTCGGGGCGTTTCATTCGAGGCATTCTTTTTCGCTTTGGTTCTTTTTAAACGAGTCCGCTCCAAAACATTCGCCAGACACTGATGTTTCTGCTGCGCTGGCGTCGCTTTTCCGGCAGCGTGTTTTTCAAACTGCGCCGTAAACCAAAATGTTGATCCTTTGCCTGGTTCGCTTTCGACTCCGATCTCGCCGTGCATCATTTTTACCAGCTGCCGCGAGATTGTCAGCCCAAGTCCGGTGCCGCCATAGCGTCGTGTAGTTGATTGATCAGCCTGATTGAAAGCTTCGAAGATTCGTCCGCGCGCATCCTTGCTCAGACCGATCCCGGTATCTTTGATTTCGAAACGCAAGGCCGTTTTGCTGATAGAAGCTGCTGCTGACGGTGTCTCGTCCAACGGAAAAACCCGCAGCACCACTTCGCCTTGCTCGGTAAATTTCACAGCGTTGTTAAGAAGATTTGTTAGCACCTGGCGCAATCGTCCGGGATCACCGCATAGGCCGGTGCAAACCTTGGGATCAATCTCGCTCCGGAGCTCCAGACCCTTTGCCCCTGCTTCCGGCACGAGAACACTCAATGCACCGTCGAGCACTCCATCCAAATCAAACTCCAAGTTCTCGAACTCCAGTTTACCGGCCTCGATCTTGGAAAAATCGAGAATGTCGTTCAAGATCGAGAGCAGGGACGCCGCGCTGCTGCGAATCGTCTCCGCGAAGTCGCGCTGCTTGAGATCGAGGTCGGTATCAAGAAGCAGTCCAGTCATGCCGATTACACCATTCATCGGCGTGCGAATTTCGTGGCTCATGTTCGCAAGAAATTCTGATTTCATGCGCGCTCCCTCCAGAGCCGCATCCCGCGCCTTGGCCATTTCGGCCTCAAGATTTTTACGTTGGGTGATGTCTTCCGCCACCCCGCACGTGCGCACGACTTGCCTGTCTTCGCCGCGTATCGCGAAACGCCGGTCACGGATCCACCGGATCGAACCATTGTGGTGCCGGATGCGATATTCCAAGTCGTAATTCGTGCCTTCGGACAATTCCGATAAGGCCTTGGCCA
>Ga0066660_10001077_pt1 | contig 11045 bp, 12 predicted proteins | sample GraSoiAngelo_109_FD_75177 | JGI IMG/M metagenome (GOLD analysis project Ga0066660, IMG submission 75177) | Grasslands soil microbial communities from the Angelo Coastal Reserve, California, USA - 14_0903_12_20cm | ecosystem: Environmental > Terrestrial > Soil > Grasslands | place: USA...
AAGGATCTTCCCCCTCTGCGATGCATCTATATAAGCTATTTGTTTTCATAAATTTACAGGAATGAATTTCCAGCCAGAAAGGGCACAAACTTGCATTTGTTGGGAGTTCCGATTTTTCTTCGGTATTTGGGGGCTTTTGTGGGCAGTTGGGGCAAAATCATCGGGTTTCTTCGCTGCGACGACAATTCGCTCTCTGCGCGAAAGATGCTCACGCGTGCCCTGGTTGCGACCGGCGCAATGTCTCTGGTCCTCTCTCTTGCTGTGGTCTTCTACCTGCGGCAAATCAGCGTTGCCGGCTCACCACAAACCTATTTATATCTGGAAGTTGGCGGAACACTTCTCAGTTTCTGTTATGCCGCGAACGCCCTCGTCCGGTTCCGCGGTACCCATGATCGCACCGCATTGATCCTTGCCTTCGGATTTGTGCTTTCTGGCATCATCGAGACTGTGGGCTGCTTTGGTCTGAACGATTCGCTGATCTCCGGTGCCCTGGCGCTCTCCCGAATCCCCATGGGGTGGATGGTGAGTCGCACACTGCTCGCCGTTCTGTTGCTCGCCGCTATCGCCGTTGAGCGCTATATGCCCACCGCGCGGCAGCCCAGCAAGGAGACGGCCGCAGCGTTGCTGGTCGTGGCACTGGCTGCCTACATGACCAGCGCCGCGTTTCTGGCCGCACCCGCTGCGCCCGTCGCTCATGCCGGGAACTTGCTTTCTCGTCCTTGGGATTTGCTCCCCGCCGTGCTGTTCTTGATTGCCGCGGCCTGCTATCGCCAGCTCAGGAATGACAGAAACAAGCAAGGCGCCGCCAGCCTCTTCGATCACTCTCTCTTTATTGTGGCTTCGCTGAACGTTGTCTGCCACGCATCAGCCGCATTTTCGCGGCAGCTTTTCGATGGCCCGTTTTTTCTGGCGGAGTTGAGCAAGACTTGTAGCTATGTCGTCATGCTTTCCGGTGCGTTGCTGGAACAAGCTCGCCTCTTCGAGCAGGTGCGATCGATGGCCGTCACTGATTCACTCACGGGGTTGTCGAATTACCGGCGGCTCATCAGCGTTCTCGAAGCGGAACTTGACCGTTCCCGCCGCACGCAGCGTCCATTCAGCATCGTGCTTCTGGACATGGACGGGCTCAAGATCATCAACGATCAGTACGGACATCTGACCGGCAGTCGGGCGCTGGTGCGTATCGCCAAGATTCTGCGCAACCATTCCCGCGCGATTGACACGGCGGCGCGCTACGGTGGCGATGAATTCGCGCTGGTACTGCCGGAAGCTGGCAAGGACATGGCGTCACGCGTCGTCTCTCGAATCCGCGAGCGTCTCTCCGCTGAACCGGAGCGCCCTGCGCTTTCTGTTAGCGCGGGCGTCGCGGCATTCCCGCAGGATGGTGACACACCCGAGAAACTTCTCGGCGCTGCCGACCGCGCGCTCTATGCCATGAAGAACCATAGCAGGAGCAGCGTTCAAAATCTCGTGCGCATTGCCGCGTGCCTGTGAGGACGATCAAGAACATGGCTCATGGGAAGAGATTTGTATTAAACAGAACCGAACGACGCATCCCGATGGAAATCCCCGTTCTGATTGAAGGCCATCGCCATGCGCCTGGCTCGGAATCGACTTTTACTGAGAATGTGAGTGTGCGCGGCGCGCGCGTGGTAAGTATGCGCCGCTGGGATCAAGGCGAACGATTGGTGTTTGCCTCGCGCACTGGAGAGTTTCGCTCCTCGGCCCGTGTTGCTTACTGCCAACCATTGCAAGGCGAGGGCTTTGCCATTGGCGTGGAGTTCCTCGAGCCAAAGGGGCGATGGGTGGTTCAATCCCCGAAATAGCTTGACGTAAAACGGCGAGCGGATAGGAGGGAAACGCCTGGAAGAAGAGAAGACAGAAAACTGGCGCAATAATTACAACAAGGCCTGAAGCGCTTGGCGGAGCACAAAGTCTGCCAGGCGCTTCATCTTTTTATTTCCGTCAAGCCTCACTGGGGCGCGCACCGTGGTGGAATTCGACCTGCCGGTATCCCAGAAAGAAGCAGCTCGGGAGAGCTGGGCTTGATCTGCTCAGCCCTTCCTCGTTTTCTCGAGGACATCCTCGTAGACACGAATCGTGTTCTCCACCATGCGTCCTGCCGAAAACCGTTGCTCCACCTCGCGGCGGCCCGCCTCGCCGAGTTGTTTTCGAAGCGCTCCATCATTGATCAGCCGCAGCATGGTGACGGCGAATTCCTTGCCATTGGGCTCCACGACCAGAGCAGTTCGTTCGCCATCCACTACTTCACCGAGGGCCCCGCGCTTCGTCGAAATGCAAGGCAGGCCTGCGGCCATTGCCGCTTGCAATGCGGTCCCCAGACCTTCGAACTCCGAGGGAAATGCGAACGCATCGAGGGCCGCGTACACTTCTGCGACATCCTTTACGAATCCAGGGAAAAGCACCGCTTCTGTCTGCCCGAGACGCTTGGTAAGCGCCTCCAATTCCGTGCGGCAGGCGCCGTCGCCCGCGAGCAGCAGCCGCACTTCCGGATGCAACGCTCGCACCAGAGGAAGTGCTTCGATCAAGTGCCGTTGTCCTTTTTCCGGGACGAATACGCTGGCGCAGCCAAACAAGAATTCGTTTTCTCGCACGCCCCAGTGCTTCCGCGCGCTGCTTCGTTGCTCCGGTGTTCGCAACGGAAAGATTTCCACGCCTTCATTCACGATGGAAATCCGCTCTGCCGCGATACCTGAATCGATCAGGCGTTGTGCCACATCTTTGCTGTTCGCTACGAACCGTTCCACGGCGCGGTAGCGTGCCTCGGACACCGCGTTTTTCTGAAGCGGGAATCCGATCCGGCGGGAGAGCAGCAATGGAAGCCGCGTGTGCGCCCTCGCCAGCCATGCCGCCGTCAACGCGTGCGGCTCATTGAGATGAACTAGGTGGAATCGCTTTGCGGGGAGCAAACTGCGCAGCGCGCTAGCAGCCCAGCCGCGCAAGCCGAATCGGGGAACTTGATGAACCGTGATCCCAGCTTCCAGCACGCGATTCGCGAGCGGCGAATCCCGGGCCGCCAGCAACTCGACCTCATGCCCGCGTTCGCGCAATCCACCGAGCGTCAGCAACGCCTGGCTTTGCCCGCCGCGCCATTCCCGCTCCAGGTCAGCATAGAGCCCCCTCATGGCGTCCGCACTCGGCGCGCTCGGCGCTCCGTCTCGACGAGCTTTCCGAGCTTCTTGAATTTCAGCCACGTCCCCCGCGCCGCCATCCGCGAGATGAGCCATCCGCGATAGCCGTCGAGAAACCCGAGGTACAGCACGTAATTCTGAAACCAGCTCCAAGGCGCCGCCAACCACATCGCCGCGCGCCAGCCGCGGCGGCCTTCTGCATACATGTCTTGTGCGATCCGCGTCGTGTAGCTCTCCACTTTTGCAATGTGCTCCTCGACCGAGGGCAACGCGTAGTGCAGAAGATCACCATCGAGGCGGCCTACCGGCCCCTCAAATCGCGGCGTGGCATGGAGCAAGGGCTCAAATTTTGCTTTGTCCCGCCGATAGAGTTTCCGCTGATAATCTGGGTACCACCGGGTGTGCCACACCCATGCGCCGAGATACCACGTACGCCGTGCGACTTCGTACACCGCAAATTCTGGTTCCTTCCATTTCCACCTGAGCAAGGCTTCGCGCAACTCGGCACTCAACTCCTCGTCTGCATCCAGCGACAAGATCCAGTCGTTGCTCGCCGCCGCCGCCGCTCTATTCTTCTGCGCTCCAAAATTGCTCCACGGATGTGTGAGGACCTTTGCGCCGTACTCCCGCGCGATGTCCAAGGTGTGATCGTCGCTTCCGCAATCCACCACCACAATTTCTTCGGCGATCCCCTGAATGGAATTCAACACCCGCGGCAGATTGTGTTCCTCATTGAGCGTAATCAGGCAGGCGGAGAGACGGTTCATTGGACTCCGGACAATTTTGCAATCGGCGCTAGTATCTCACAAAGCCAATCACCGGAATCGAGCGCGGAGGAAACCAACCTGCGGAGAAGCGAAGTAAAGCTACTTCGGCTGGAAATTCACGCGAATCAAGCTTCCGCCGATTCGAAACTCGGTGCCGTCTTGCAACATGGCCGCGCGCACGCGCTCCTCGTCGAAGAAAGTGCCGTTGGTCGAATCCATGTCCTTAAGATTGATGTACGTTTCTCTTACTTCCAGCAGGCAGTGATGCCGAGAAATTTCAGGATCATTCAGCGGAATGTCCGCGCCCTTGCGGCCCAGCACGACCCGCGGTTTTGCGAGCGTGTGGCTCTCGCCTTTCGATGGGCCCGACAGAACGCTGAGTACAACCTTCGCTTTTTCAGGCAGCCGCAGTCCAGGATCGGCCGGCGGCAATTGCAGGTTTGAACTGCTGGCGTCCGCGCGAGCAAAGGAAGGTAGCGGTGACATGACCACCGTGGAATCCACGCGGCGCTTGATCTCCACGATCGTGGTCTTACCGCATTTCGAGCATTTGAACTGCACTTTCGAATGGCCGCCGAACTGCCCCTCTTTCAGCAAGTGCTCCGCGCCACAGTGAATGCACGCCGTCTGCATACTTTAAAATTAGCACCATCCGAAGCTCTTTGGAGAACGCCGGACATTTTTCGGGCGCAAAGGTAAATCTGCGCTCCCGCGCCCGCAGCCTCTGCTCCGAACCCGCCTGCGATGGGGGTCTTGTGTTACGATTATTGTTTCGCGATCAATCAGGAGAGCGTTTGTGTCCGATCATATTTCGCGCAAAGAACTGAAGCAGGACAAAATTAAGGAAACCATCGAGCATGGCGCCGAAGCGGTTATCTCTCACGGGCAGTTCACCCTCATCGTCGTGTTTGTTGCTTTGGTGGTGGCGCTCGGCTACGGCGGCTGGCGGTTTTATGTCGATCGCCAGACGGTTGAAGCCTCTGCCGCCTTCGATATCGGCATGAAGGCTTACCAGGGCCGCATCGGCTCGGCTCCTGATCCCGCCGACCCCAATGAGCCCGTCTATCCCGATGAGTCCGCGCGCGTCCAGGACGCTTTGCAAAAATTCACCAAAGTTGCCGACAGATATCCGCGCACCAATCCCGGAAAACTCGCGCGCTATTACTCCGCGCTTTGTCTCGAGGACCTCGAGCGCCACAATCAGGTTCTCGAGGAATTGAAGAAGATTAGCGGCGGCAGCGACAAAGAGCTCGCCTCCATGGCGCAGTATCAGATGGCTGTCATTTACTCCCGCACCGGCAGACCCGATGATGCCGTCAAAACCCTTCGCGCTCTGGCGGACAAGCCCAGCGTCTTCGTTTCGCGTCCATTTGTGCTGCTGGAACTCGCCGGCATCCTTCGCAATTCCAGTCCCAAAGAGGCCGCCAGCATCTACCAGCAGATCAAGAAAGAATTCCCGGACACCGCGATCGCAGATCAAGCCGATCGCGGCTTGGATCTGCTTTCGCCGAAATCCTGATCCGCTCCGCACTAGGTATTCCCGCGGATCAGCTGCAATCTATCGGAGCGGCCCATCGAACCAGTTCCCACTCCTGCGCCCTGGGCGATGCGCGCGGAACAATCCCGCGGCCGGCGCTATCCGGAACCCGCTCATCCCTATCGCAGTTGCTACGCCCGGGACCGCGATCGAATCATTCATTCCCGGGCTTTCCGTCGCCTCGAAGCCAAGACCCAAGTATTCACCACGCGTTATTCCGACCATTTTCGCAACCGCTTGACACACACCCTCGAAGTCGCGCAGATCGCCCGCACCGTCGCCGCCGCCCTGGGCTTGAACGCCGAGCTCGCGGAAGCACTAGCTCTCGTCCATGACATCGGTCATCCTCCTTTTGGCCATGCCGGCGAAAAAAAACTGAATGAGTTGATGCTCGCCCGCGGCGGCCATTTCAATCACAATCTGCACGCGCTCCGCATCGTGGAACAGTTCGAGCAGCGCTATCTCGATTTTCCCGGGTTGAATCTTTCCTTTGAGGTTCGCGAAGGCATCATCAAGCATTCCCGCGATTATTCCGCCGCGGAATTTCCGCAGCTTGCCGAATACCTTCTCGATCTGCGCCCGCCCCTCGAAGCGCAGCTCATCGACTGCGTCGACGAAATTGCTTACAACACCGCGGATATTGACGATGCCCTCGAAGCCGAGCTTCTCGATCTTGCCGTGTTGCGAAAAGAAGTTTCGTTTTTTGGCGAACTCTACGCGCAAGTCCATGCTGTGCATCCCGCCGCGCGTGAAAAACTCAAATTCAACGAAGCCCTCAAACGCGTTCTGGATGCATTGGCTACCGACCTCATTGAGACTACCGAGCACCGCGTTCTGGCCTCCGGTGCCTCGTCCGTGGATGACCTTCGCCGGGCTCCCAAACGCCTCGCCGGGTTCAGCGACGCTGCGGCTCGCCGAAATCGTGAGCTTAAGCGCTTCCTTTTCGCCCACATCTACAACCACGCGGCCATCGCCGAGGACCGCGACCGCTCCGTGAAGTGTCTCGAAGAGCTTTTCGCCTACTTTCTGCAAACACGCGGGTCAATGCCGGCTTCCTATGAAGAACTCGCGCGGAAGGAAGCGCGCCACGTCATCGTCTGCGACTACATCGCCGGCATGACCGACCAATTCCTTCTTCGCCAGCATCACGAATATTTTGGCAATTCTAGCCTCGGAAAATCGACAACGCCTCATTAACAATAGGAGAAGTCATGTGCCAAACGTGAACAGGATCCTGGAAACGTTGGAGAAAACGTACGGACCGCAGCAGGCCGCCGGTCCCACGGATCCTTACGAGATGATTGTCTACTTGAATTGCGGATATCCCGCCAGCGATGCACGGTGCGCGAAAGGATTTGATGCCTTGAAGCGGGAAGTGGGGCTAAGTCCGCGAGAGATTCTTGCGGCCCCCCAGGCAAGACTCACGAAATTGCTGCGGCTCGGCGGAATCGTCCCGGAGCAGCGGGCGGAGAGATTGCAGGAAATCGCCCGCAAAGTGAAGGGCGAGTATGGCGGGGATCTCAAAGCCGCACTGAAGAAATGGATGCAAGAGGAAAAGCAGCAAACAGGCCGGGGCGTTCGCGCCGCAAAAAAGATCCTCCGGGAGTTTCCAGTGATCGGAGAGCCAAGCGCGGAGAAAATTCTGCTGTTTTCAAAGTTGGCGCCCGTGGCCGCCGTGCCGTCGGCGTTTGTCGAGGTGCCCGCACGGCTATGGTTTGGCAAGGCCGGAAAAAGCTATGCCGCCGATTACGGCGCCGCGCGCGATATCTTGAGCGCAGGGCTAGCGGGGACCATTGAGGCGCGGCAGAGGGCCTACCTACTGCTGAAAAAGCACGGGCAGCAGACCTGCAAGCGGTCCCAGCCGAAATGCGAGATTTGCCCGCTGACCGGACAGTGCGCCTATATTCAATTGCAGGCCGCAGACCGCAATATAGTGTGATGTCGGATCCAGGGGAAGGAATCACCGCCACCTTCCCGCAATCGAATAAACGGGGCAGTTCGCCCGATGGAGCCATTTAGCAAGTCAGCGCCGTTCCGCAGGGGCCGAAACCTAGAAACGGATGAATGGTCCGAAGGCCAGTCGTGGATTATGGTGCCTTCCGCCGGCGAAGTAGATTTCATCACCCGCTTCAAGGCGCAGACCAACCGGGCCGATATGTCCTTCCAAACCTGCGCCTGGATAGAGGATTCCGCTCACGTTGTTCGCGCGCAAATTCTCAATTGAGCTAATAGCCGTTCCCACGCTGGCGGGCCGGGGATCCAACCGGAAATTGACAAATCCTCCCTTGACGGTGAGAAATGGGCGAATCGCGCCGTTCCCGGCCACGATCTTGGGACCAAAGAGTCCATGCAGAACCTTAAGGTTACTGGGTACCACCTGGATGCTCCCGCCTTGCGTGAAGGTTTCCGTGAAAGCCTGCTTGAAGTCATAGCTCATCTCGCCTTCAAGCAGGACGTGCGAAAGAGCCTTGATCCCCGCGCGGGCTCCTAGTCCTGCCATGTTGGTTTTGGTTTGTGATATACGGAAATAATCAGCGTAAGCGCCAACCTGAAAATGATCCTGCGCCGATGCCAGTGGCACCAGCCATGCTGTGAGAAAGAGTAGAAGTGCAACGCGCTTCATACGGGTTCTCCTGGAACAAATAGATTGGACACAAAGAAAGCAGTGGCTGGTTTCGGCTGGGGGGAAGCCTCTTTTTCTTAGATGAGAGCCTTTAACCGAGAGTTGCCAGGGCACTTTGCGGCTTGTCACGGGTTCTTGGCCAGCGTGAGGAAGAGCGTCAAATAGCGTTTTAGTTTTTGGGTGATGAGGAAATTCTCCTTGACGTGCTGATGGCCTTGTTCGCCGAGTTTCGCGGCAATTTCCGGATGAGACAGGAGGAAACGGATTTGATAGGCGGTGCCCTCGATGGAGTGTGCAAGTAGGCCGGTGTGCTTGTGGATGATTTGAATGGGGATGCCGCCGACGGCGGAAGCCACCACGGGCTTTTTCTTCCACAGCGCTTCGGAGACCGTCAGCCCGAAGCCTTCGCGCAAACTTTTCTGTACGACCACCGTCGAAGCGCGCTGCAGCGCGTTGACCTCGAGCGGCGCCCAGGCAGGGAGCTCCAGCACTTTTATGTCGGGATCGCTGTCCGCTTCGCGCAAGACCTCTTTCAACACGACGGCGCCCTCGGGATCGTCAGACGCACTGCCGCCGGCGAGGACCAGTTGGCAATCGAAGTAGCGCTTCACGATCCGGTACGCCCGGATTACGCCGACGGGATCCTTCAAGCGGTCGAAGCGCGAGATTTGCGTGAGGATCGCGCGCTGGGGATCGATCTGATAGCGACCGAGGACCTGCGATATGAACTGTGGTTCGAGGGCGCAGTTTTTTTCTGACAACGGGTCGATCGCCGGATAGAACAAATACTGCGGGATCGGAAGCTGCCGTGAGAATTCGGGCGAAGAAAACATGGCGCCGTCGTATCGCGAGACGAATTTTTCTAGGAAGTCCCAGACCGCGCGATTGGGACGCGAAAGATCGATGTGGCAGCGCCATACCCAATGATTCGCCCCGGGCTGGCGCGTCTGGATGAGTCCGGCAGGCTGCGGGTCGTGAATCACCACGAACTCGGCGTCAAAGGGGAGGGTCGCGCGATTGCGTTCGTTATAAGCAAGAAAAATTTCGAAATCCTTCGGGCTGGCGTGATACGGCGCACCGTGCAAGGCATTGTGGAAGGACTTGGTGACCTCAAAGAAATCCTCGCCGCCCATCATCACGTCCCATTTGATGTTCAGCTCCAGCTCTTCCCCGAGCGGCACCAGGCGATTCAGAATCTCCGCGACACCCCCGCCAACGGCAGTAGAATTAATCATCTCAATGCTGCGGCCGCGCAAAGGTTTGGCAAGAGCTCGAAGTTCCTCAATCTCGCCGGCGCCAAGCAGTTCGGCATATTCATCCAATGGAATCCGGCTGAGCGCCAGGGTCTCACTCATGCTTTCCTCCTTTCGCGGTCGATCAGCCGAAGCAGCTTGGCGCGTGTGCTGTCCAAAGTGTTCGTGTAAATGTCAATTTGATTGACGCTTTCTGCCAGAGATTTGAGTCCCAGGCCATCGGCAAGCCAGTGCGAAAAATCGTTTGTCTGCAGTTGCAGCCGCAGCCGTGACGAGATGAAATGAAAATAGAAGCCCGAGTGGCTGAGGTGTTCGATGCCCTCCCGGAATTCGTCGAGGGTTTGCGCATTCCGCCCGAGCGGTGCGGTGACTTCCACACTCTCGCAGAAGTAAAAACGCTTGAGCGCGGACTGGTTTGCAAAGTGCGGGTAGGCCGCGCAGTAGTCACCGACAACGCGGCAGAGATCGCTGCGCAGCGCCGCGATGGAAACGTAGTCGCGAATGTCCAGCGCCGCGAGCTGCTCGGCGAGATCGTTCCGGTTAGTGTCCGAGAGCGCCCATTGCGCGAAATCGTTGGAAAAACCCTCGGTAAGAAAATGATGGCTGCCAAGCGTTTGAAAGGTGTGATGAAAAATAGACGCGTCGCTGCAATGCTCGAGCCCGGTGAGCAACTCCGCGAGTGCGCCCGCGGACTGGTTGCCAATCCGCGTGAGATAGGAAACCGTAACGAATTCGAACGGGGCTTCAGCGGCCTTCATAGCGGATCTTCCTGTGGTTCGGCGGAGGCGGAGGCCTCCTCCCAACCTCGTTGTAAGTGCGAAATAGGGTGCGGGGTCATGACCATTGAGGCGTCTCCACAACACGTTCCGGAATTTCAATGCGAATTTCAGTAAGATCGGAGAGTAGATGAGCGGCCCAGCGGTAGATGTTGCGTTCGCGCACGACGTGACGCATGCGCTGCATGCGCGTCGATTGCTCCTCTTCCGACATTTCCAGCGCGCGATGGATGCTCTCCGCGAGTTGCGAGACGTCGTAGGGATTGACCAGTAGCGCATCGGAAAGATCGTGCGCCGCGCCCGCAAAGGTGCTGAGGACCAGCGTGCCGCGCTCATCCTCGCGCGAGGCAACGAATTCCTTGGCCACCAGATTCATTCCGTCATGCAGGGACGTGACCATGCAGAAAGAAGCGGCCTGGTAATACCGTGCGATCTCCTCGTGCGAATGGTGCTTCTTGAGAAACGCGATGGGTTTCCACCGCGAGGTTTGAAAGCGTGAGTTGACACGTTCGGCTTCGGCGCTGACTTCGGCCAGGAAGTTCTTGTAACGCTCGATGTCCGTGCGGCTGGGCGCTCCGATCTGCACGAAAGTGAAACGCTGCTGGTAGGCAGGATTTAATTCGAAAAAGCGCTCGATGCCACGGAATCGCTCGAGAATCCCCTTCGTATAGTCCACGCGGTCAACGCCAACGCCCAGAAGGGAAGCCTCAATACCCATCTCGGCGCACAGAGCGGCGCGCTCTTGACCAGCGCTCGGCGGTTCAGGGACGCCGCGTGAATTCTCCGGAAACGCCACGCTGATGGGATACGGGCGCACGCGCGTGACGTGACCTTGGCGATTCACTGCGAAATGATCCCATTCCGTGAGCGCCTCAAGTACGCGGTCCACAGTCTCCAGAAAATTGTTGCAATGCGATTGGATCTGGAAGCCCATGAG
>Ga0066660_10001085_pt1 | contig 11036 bp, 8 predicted proteins | sample GraSoiAngelo_109_FD_75177 | JGI IMG/M metagenome (GOLD analysis project Ga0066660, IMG submission 75177) | Grasslands soil microbial communities from the Angelo Coastal Reserve, California, USA - 14_0903_12_20cm | ecosystem: Environmental > Terrestrial > Soil > Grasslands | place: USA...
AACCACATTGGAAGAGAAGACGCGATTCAAGACTATGGCACGCGGCGCGCTCCGTTGCTGCGGGTCGGGGCAGAGCGATCGCGGCCGGAATCGAGAGCCATCGAACGATTGAGATCGTCTTCATTCGACCCTCCCTCGCGTGAGTCCGGCAGTTCCAATTTCTGCCAGGCACTTTCCAGGTCGGAGAGCGATGGCTCCAGAAAGTGGTCAAATGTCTGATCCGGAACAGCGGCTGAGCAAGGCTTGTACCTGATTCGGCCACGCACGTTCGTATCGCGCTCGAGAATGCTTCGGCCGGATTGGAACGCACGCGCTGCGTCTCAACCTTCACGCCGTTCTTTGACCCGCTACGGTTTTCGGCCGAGCGCGTTGTCTCACTGAGGTGAGGTATCTGCTGGACGCCGGCGAGGATCACTCCACAGTGATGGTGCTCAGCGAACTTCGCGGGTATTGGCTGCCGGACCCAGGCCAAAACAAATAGACCGAGAGCTGATATGCGCCGCGCTGCGAATCGGTAAAGCGGATCGGTACGGAGAAGTCGCCCGAGCGGCTTATCGTGCTGCTGAAATTCACCGGCGTCGTGGCGTTCACCAGCCAGAACCCAAGACCGATCTGACTGAAGTCAGCGCGATCGGGCGCCGTAATGTGTCCACTCACAAGCACCGTCTGGTTGATGGTAAGGCGGCTCGGGATGGGTGTCGCAAACGTCACACCACGCCAGTCGGATGGGCCGAACATCGGCGTATCGGTGTCGAGTTGCTCGTCCAGCGACGGATTGTTCAGAGGGGTGACGGCGGTTTGAAGTGTGACCGCCTTGGCCGTCGCACGCCAGAATGACACGAAATTGCCGTATGTCGGCCTACCCGCACCATTGCGATCCGCGAGCCGCTGCGCGAAGAAATTCCAGTAATCCATTTCTGCCTGGGATGCGAGCCGATTTTGTGAGATCAAGACCGTCGCGCGGCGCCAGGTGCTTGGTGTCGGGCCGGTTCGAGGCCCGTGGACCTTGATCAGATCGGCAATGCTCACCGTCAGGATGTCGCCCTGAACGGCGGTACCGATCGTCGGCGATGTGGCGTTTGTCGAATCGAATTGATCCTGATTCGCGAACACGGCGAAATCGGGTACTCGGTCGGGCGTCAGCACTCCCATGGAATAGCGTTCAATTGGGTGGTACGTAGCGGGCGGCGGTGTTTGCTCGATCGTAAATCCACCATTCGAGGTGGCCACTCGGCGATCACCAAAAAGCACTGCGCCGATCAACGTCTCGCCTCCGGTCCACAGCGGCGCGTGCGCCGTCGGCTGGTGACCAGCGCGCGAAATACCGGCGATTCGGGTCCAGTCGAAATCGGAGCCCCACTGGTGCGCCATCTCGTGATCGGAATCCTGGTATCGCGTCGCAAACGCACCTGTGTACACTTCGATGCCCTGCAGATTACCGGCACTCCCATACCGGGCGGCTTGATTGAATGTACTGATGTTCAAGCCGGTCACGGCGTTCTGCACGTTCATGTGGAACGCTCCAAAACTACCGACCGACACTGATTCAGGCGTAAAAGCCAGCACGTCGTAATTGTCGCTGAAGTATTGGTAAAAGAGCCGTGAAGCCGTTACGACATCGAAACCGTTCATACCGCCTGAAATTCTTGCATCGTCGAAGGTCGGCACGACAAGATTCACCACGTTACTCGCGTACTGGACCTGATCGTTGATGTGGACGACTTGCGAGCTTGGAATCGCGCCTACGCCCGTTCGCACGTACACGTAACGCTGGGTTGATTCTCCCGGTAAATTGAATGCTCCCCAGTACTCGAACGGCTGATCGAAGCCATAGCGCCGCGCGGCGAATACCTGGTCGATGTCCGTGGCCGTCCACGTGGGTTCAAACACACTTACGATCTGCCCGCTGACTTTTCTTGTCGACACCCGGTCCCATTTTTCGCCTACACCGTCTGGAGCATCGCGCGCAGTGCGAAGGAACGTCACAGACGGATAGTCGCCGACTACGCTGAAGTTGCGGAATGTGAGTGTGCTCGAAGAACCGGCAAGTAGGAGCGGGGGGTCTTGATCGAATGTCAATGGCTCTCCATCGGCGAGACCATTGGGAAGCGCGTCAGCGCGCACGCGACCGTTCAATTCCCACCGCGCCGCGGTGCCGCAAGAAGGAGTGGGCGGAGGCGCGCTGTCAGGTCGGAGCGCGATGATTGGAGAAGTCTGTCCGCTAAGCAGGGTGCCTGCGATCAAAATGGTCACAGATGCGACCGCCCGAGATCGATGGGGAACAGGCATTTCCTTCCTGGGAGGCCGACACTCTAACCTCAGCCATATAGATTGTCAACGCGAACGGTGCGATCGTTGGTGAAAGAAATTGTCAACGCGAACGGTGCGATCGTTGGTGAAAGAAGTGGTGATCGCTCCTGAGCAGTCCGCGAGCGATCACCCAATCCGTCGACCGCGAACTGCCGCGATCAGAAAGGCCGCGACGAATTGCCGCGCGCTTGCACGGCGATTCGCATGTCTATAGCATATGTGGCTATGACAGCTATCGACGCGCGAATGCTGGACCGCGAGCTGAAGAAGGGGTCGGCGGAGCTGATCGTCCTTTCGATCGTCGAGCCCCGACCCCGCCACGGATACGAGATCAGCAAGCTCATCGAGACGCGCTCGGCCGGCCAGCTGAAGTTCCACATCGCCTCGCTCTATCCGCTGCTGTACCGACTCGAAGAACGCGGCTGGCTCCAGGGCCGGTGGGTGGAGAAGCCCGGCCAACGCCGGCGCCGCTTCTACGCGCTCACGCGCGAAGGCCGACACGTCCTTGGCCGCCAACGCGACACCTGGAAGATCTTCGTCCACGCGATGAGTCTCATTACGGGAGTCGACCATGCCTGAATGGACCTCGCACCTGCGGCCCCGTCTTGCCCTCCTGCGTCTGCGACCCGAGCGCGAGGCGGAGATCATCGAGGAACTGTCGCAGCATCTGGACCAACGTTATGAGGAACTCCGGGACGGCGGCGCCAGCGACGCCGACGCACGGCGTCTGGCCATCGAGGAACTCCTCGATCGTCACACGCTCGCCGATCGGATGCGCTCGCTTCGTCAGGCGCACGTCCCGCCATCCATCACGCCCGGCGCGCCTCCGCGGTTCCTCGTCGCCGACCTCCGGCAGGATCTGCGGTATGCGGCACGCATGTTACGAAGGCAGCCGGCCTTCGCCGGTGCGGCCATTCTGACGCTTGCACTCGGCATCGGCGCCAACAGCGCGATGTTCGCGCTGGTCGACGCGACGCTGCTCCGTCCACTTCCCTTCGGTCAGCCTGAACTTTTGTGCGCGGTCACCTTCAGGGCCGATCGCCGATCGGGCTGCGGGTTGCGATGCGGCCGACGGCATCCGGCCAGGCGCCACCGGCCGTGAGAGAGATCGTGGGAGTGGCGCGCCAGGTGAAGGGCAGACCTGACGAAACCGAGGACCTCGTTCAACTGTATGTTCCCTTGGCTCAGGACGTCGTCGACGACATTTCTCTGCTCGTCCGGCCGATATCAGGACCCGCTGAAGCCCTCGCCTCTTCCCTCCGCCTAGCGATCGCTCGCATCGACAAGGAGCAGCTGGTAAGAGTCCGGACGTCATGACGCTCGCCGACGTCGCGTCGGAAGCCACGGCACGACATCGGTTTCGAGCGGTGCTGGTGACGACGTTCGCCGGCCTGGCGCTCCTGCTGGCGATGGTCGGAGTGTTCGGCTTCCTCGCGTATTCGGTGCAGCAGCGCGTGCGTGAGGTCGGCGTACGGAGGGCGCTCGGTGCTACCACGAGCGACGTGCTACGCCTCGTCGCCGGAAGTGGGGTTCGCATGATCGCCACCGGGGCTGTCATCGGACTGGCGCTGTCGACGGTTTCGGCGCGGCTGCTGGCCAGCATGCTGTTCGGCGTACAGCCGTTGGACCCGGTGACGTTCGGTTCCGTGACGGTCGTGCTGGCCCTCACGGCGGTGGTGTCGATTGTCGGTCCTGCCTGGCGTGCAGTCCGCGTCGATCCTGCGGTCGCGCCGCGAGGCGACTGATCGGCGGGTCAGGCTACTGTTTGCCTGTTTTCTTCGCGTCTTCCGCTTCCTTCGCGCGCGCGCCGCGCAGCATGTTCTCGAGCGAGTAATTGCCTTCGTGGCACGCGTACTCGTACAGCTTCTCGCTCGTCGCGTTCCACGGGTACTCGCCGGTCCACGGCCGGTCCCACGTCGTCGGATCCTCGACGGTGAAGCGGTACAGGACCGTTTTCGGATCGACGCGCGTGAAGCGCTCGACGATGTGCAGGTTCTCGCTCGCGCCCTGGAACTGCGTCTTCGACGTGAAGTTCGTCGTATCGACCACGAGCGTGTCGCCCTCCCAGTGACCGACTGAATCGCCCATCCATTTGCGAACGCTCTTCGGCAGGTGCTCGGCGCCGATGCGGACGACGCGCGCGTCGTGCACCATCTCGTTGGCGATCATGACCTGGGTCGGCGTCTGCACGATCTGTTTCAGATTGTTGTAGAAGTAGTTCGGCAGCGTCGGCGGCCCCGAGGTCGAGTTGAAACCGAGCAGGCACCGCTCCGAGAGCGGGCGGAGCTCGGGACCATCGAACGCGCCGGCCGGGCCGGCCGACGCCGCGCCTTCGTTGGCGGCCGGGTTGACGCTCACCGCGCGCAGCGCCGCGTTGCGCGTGATCGCCTCCGCTTTCATCTTCGGAATCTTGCCGTTCTCGGGGTCGATGACGATCGAGCTTCGCTTCTGGCCGTCGACGGTGATCAGCTTGTTCCCCTCCGCGAGCCAGAAGTGGTTGTAGCCGCCGACCACGCCGCCGCCGAGCTTCTCGAGGAATTCGAGGTACGACTTGGGCGTCGTGTTCTCGCCGCCGACCGGCGGCGCGCCGCGGTTCGGATCGAGCGGCGCATCGTTCTTGATTTGACGCTGAGCCTCGTAGGTTTCCGCCGCGTCGGCTTCTTCTTTGGTCACGACGAGGCGATCCACGCCCGCGGGCCGCTCGAGCGGCGTCATCGTCGCGACGTCGTAGGTGCCGGACAGATCCGGATGGCCATCGGCTGTCCGCGCCGTCGTCGGCTTCGGCGTTTGGGCGCCTCGCGGGGCCTGGGCGTCGAGCGGCGTCGACGCGAGACCGAGCGCCGCGCACGCGACGAAAATCAGCTTGTCGTAACGCATACCAACAATTTATCAGGTCGCGCCAGGCAGCGCGAGCCCTTCCGAGCGTCCGTCATCGCGCCGAAGGCTGACGCTCCGCCAAGAAGCGGCCGATCTTCTCGTTGAGAAACGCGCGATCCGCGGCATTCCCGCCGGCGCCGGCCGGATGCCCCCACAGCGACGGAATTGGCACCAGCGACACGCGCGGGATGAACTGTGCCTCGAAGCGCGCGTCGCCAATCGGAAAGTACAAATCGGTTTCCGACGGCATGTAGAGCAGCGGCGCCTTCATCGAGCGCAGCGCGCGCTCGAGATCGCCGTTGAACCCGGGCGTGGCGCCGACGTCGTGCCGCTGCCAGGTGCGCGCCTGCAGGATCAGATCGTTGGCGTCGTTGTTCGCGAAGAACGTGCGGCGTCGATTCTCGATCTCCTGATCGAGTGTGCGGCCGGGCGCCGTGCCCTTCCACATCTCGCGGCGCCACCACTCCTGAGAGTACAGCCAGCCGAGCCACACCATTCCGTACGCCTCGATCCCTTTTCGCGGCGGCGATGCGTAGTCGCCGCCGTTGAACGCCGGATCGGCCGTCAGCGCGGCGATCTGTCCTTCGAGCCGCACAACGCCGTGCGGCCAGGTCTTCGCCGTGCCGGCCGTCGCGACGATACGGTCGGCGAAATCGGGATGCGAAACCGCCCACTGAAACGCCTGCTGCGCTCCCATCGAGAAGCCAATGACGGCGCGCACGTGCGTGATCTTCAGGTCTTCGGTCAGCAGCCGATGCACCGCCTCGACGTTGTCGCGGATCGTCGTCACCGGGAAGCGCGGTCCGTGGAACGGCTCCGGCGTGTTGCTCGGCGACGACGAGTGGCCGTTGCCGAACAGCTCAGTTGCGACCAGAAACAGCTTCGACTCGTCGAGCGCACGGTCCGATCCGATCAGCCATTCGTAGCCGTGATGCGTGGCCATGTAGTGCGATGGCAGCAGCACGGCGTTGTCGCGCGCGGCATCGAGATGGCCATAGGTGCCGTACACGATCCGCGCCTTCGGCAGCACCACGCCGCTCTCGGTCCGGAAGTTGTCGATCACGAATTCGTGATGTGCGGCGCGGTCGACGTCCTGGGGAACGACGAGCGTCAGCGCGATGGCGAGGCCGCAGAATCGGATCATCAAAGGACTCCTTCGCGGAAAGCCGCAACGACCGCAGCGACCCGAAAGGCGAGCCGCGACGGGTGCGCGGGGGTGGGGCCCCGCACATATATATAAAGGTTACGACCCCTGGGCGAACCGGCGATCAGGTCGAGGTTGAAGCCCTTCTGCAGGACCGTCAGTTGTTGCTACACAAAATGTCGACGTCGCATTGGGTTCCGCTTTCAAGCCGTGTGTTTGTGGCGGTTGCGTGGTTCGTCGACCGGGCACGGCCGTTGCTCTAGCGCTCGCCCTGTGAAGCGTTTAGCACTCTCCGGCCGGTGCCTAGCCATTCTTCTTTTCGCGATCGTGCTGACGCAGCCGGCCTCATCCCAACTCGAGATCACGATCGGAACGCCCAGCTGGCTTCCGAAACTCGAGCTCGTGCTCCAGCGGCGCGCGTTGCTGCTGACGGGGCACTCGCGCGTCATCATCCGCGCCGCGCGCGGCGTGTCCGCTGGATCGGTGACAACGCTCATCCTGAGCGCGGGCGGCACCGTCGGCCGCACGCTCGGGGTCATCGATGCGCAGGTCGCCGACGTTCCGAACATCTCGATCGCGACGCTCGCCGCCAGCTCCCTCGTCGGACATATATCGCTCGATCGCGCAATCGCAGGCGCGCTCGAACGAACGGGCGCCACTATCGGCGCTCCCGCGGTCCGCCAGTACCTTGGCTTCGACGGATCCGGCGTCGGCATCGCGGTAATCGATTCCGGCATCACGCCGTGGCACGACGATCTCGCCGCGCCGACTGCCGGCGCGCAGCGCGTCGATCGGTTCGTCGATTTCGTCAACGGACGTTTAGCCGCGTACGACGATTACGGCCACGGCACGCACGTCGCGGGCATCATTGCCGGCAACGGCTTCGATTCGAGCGGCGCCCGCTCGGGCATAGCACCGGCAGCGCACCTCGTCGTGCTCAAGGTGCTCGACGGATCCGGCCGCGGACGCATCAGCGACGTGATCGCCGCGTTCGATTACGTCGTTCGCAACAAGGACACGCTGAACATCCGAATCGTCAACCTGTCGGTCGCGACGGGCGTGTACGAATCGTACTTCACGGATCCGCTGACGTTGGCGGCGCAGCAAGTGGCCAGCGCGGGCATCGTTGTCGTCGCGGCGGCCGGCAACAACGGACGCGATCCGCAGGGGACCACGCAGTACGGCGGCGTCACCGCGCCCGGGAATGCGCCGTGGGTGCTGACCGTCGGCGCGTCGAGCCACATGGGCACGTCCGATCGCGCGGACGATACGATGGCCGCGTTCAGCTCGCGCGGTCCCGCCGCGATCGATTACAAGGCAAAGCCCGATCTCGTCGCGCCCGGCGTCGGCATCGAGTCGTTGAGCGTGTCGGCCAGCTTGTTCTACGCCACCGATACGCGGTACCTGCTGCCGGGCACGGTGCCGACGTCGTATTTGCCGTATCTCAGCTTGAGCGGCACGAGCATGGCGGCGCCGGTCGTGGCCGGTACGGTTGCGTTGATGCTTCAGGCGAACCCCGCGCTCACGCCGAACGCGGTCAAAGCGATTCTTCAGTACACCTCGGAGACGTACGACGGTTACGACCCGTTGACCGAGGGCGCAGGATTCCTCAACGCCAAAGGGGCCGTGGAGCTCGCGCAATTTTTCGCGGCGCCGGATGGCAGCGATCCGACGTCGGGCGACTGGAGCGCCAGTCTGATTTGGGGTACTCGTCTCGTGCGGGGCGGGCGCCTCACGGCCGACGCCAGCGCGTGGTCTACCGGCGTGACGTGGGGTGCGAGCACCACGGCGTCCGGCCTGCCGATCGACTGGGGCGTCATCGGGCCATTGGACCGCTGGACGATGATGAGCAGTGCCTCGCAGAATGTCGTGTGGGGCACGACGTGCGGCGGCGCCGACTGCGGGGGCCCGTGGAATCACGGCGCCGTCTTCGGGACCAGCGACGACGAAACGGTCGTCTGGGGCACGAGCGATGAAGAAACCGTCGTGTGGGGAACCAGTTGCGACGACCCGAGTTGTCAGCCCGTGATCTGGAATCAGTGAGCGACGCTCTCGGATGGCGCGCGCTGCCGCCGGCGGCGCAGCTCTACGTCGCGGCCGTCATCACCGTCGGCGCGGCGGAGATCGTCGCCTTCTTCCCGACGGCCTACCCGCGGCCGGCGCTCTTCGTCTGCCTGCTCGTCGCGTCGTGCCTCGCGTCGGCGTGGAAGGTGAACCTTCCGATTCATCTCGCGAGTGGATCGACGCTGTCGGTGTCGTACGCCGCCGACTTGATGGCGCTGCTGCTCCTTGGCCCGCGCCACGCGATGATCATCGCCGTCATCGGCGCGTGGACGCAGTGCTCGTTCCACGTCAAGCGAACGTATCCGATCTATCGCACGGTCTTCAGCACCGCCGCCGAGGCGATCACGATGATCGCGACCGGACTCGCCTACACCGCGCTCGGCGGGCAGCCGGAGCCGGCCGATTTCCCCGCGCTCGCCCAGCCGCTCATCGGCGCCATCGCCACGTACTTCGCGGTCAACACCGGCCTCGTCGCGGCGGCGATTGCGTTGTCGTCCGGCCGCACGATCTGGAGCGTATGGCGCGAGGAGTTCCTGTGGAGCGGCGTCAGCTTCATCGTCGCCGCGACGGCCGGCGCGGCGGCCGCCATCGTCGTGCAGCGCGGCGATCACTGGCTCGCGATCCTGATGGTCGCACCGGTGTACGTCACGTACCGCACGTATCGCACGTTCATCGGGCGTCTCGAGGATCAGAAGCAGCACGCCGCCGACAGCCAGCGCCTGCACCGGCAGGCGGTCGAGGCGCTCGAGCAGGCGCACCAGGCCGAGCGCGCGAAGGATCAGTTCCTCGCAATGGTGTCGCACGAGCTGCGGACGCCGTTGAATGCGATGCTTGGCTGGGCCGATATGCTGCGCAGCGGAAAGCTCGATGAGTCGCGCCGCGACCGCGCCTGCCAGGCGATTTTCGACAGCGCGAAACGGCAGGCGCGGCTCATCGACGAGCTGCTCGACATCGCGCGCATCACGTCTGGAAAGCTGCAGCTGGACCCGACGACCATCGACCTCGCCGACGTCGTCCGCAGCGCGGTCGACGTCGTGAAGCCTGCGGCCGACGCCAAGCGGATACAGGTCAACATCGAAATCGATCCGGAGATCGGCGCCATCTACGGCGACGGCGCGCGGCTGCAGCAGGTCGCGTGGAACCTGCTATCGAATGCCGTCAAGTTCGCGCCCGAAAGCGGCGTCGTCGGCGTCCGGCTGCGTCGCAACGGAACGGTCGTGGAGCTCGTGGTGACGGACAGCGGCGAGGGGATCCCGGACGATTTCTTGCCGTTGGTGTTCGAGCCGTTCCGGCAGGCCGACGGATCGACGACGCGGCGCCACGGCGGCCTCGGGCTCGGTCTGTCGATCGTCAAGCGTCTTGCGGAAGCCCACGGCGGACCGGTGAGCGGCGCAAGCCGCGGTAAGGGATGCGGCGCGACGTTTACCGTGCGGCTTCCGGCCATGCTCCGCGCCGGGGTTTCGCACGCGTCGGCCGGGGATAGCGCGGCCGCGAGCCAAGATCGCGAGCAGCCGGAGGCGTCGCTGAGCGGACTCCGCGTGCTCGTGGTCGACGACGACGAGGAGAGCGTGCGCGTGGTGGCGGCGCACCTCGAACGGCATCAGGCCCTCGTGTTGACCGCGGCGTCGGCCGGCGATGCGCTCGCGCTCGTCCAACGCGAGCGCATCGACGTGTTGCTCGCGGACATCGCGATGCCGAACGAGGACGGCTATACGCTGATCAGGAAAGTGCGCGCCCTGTCGGCGCCGGCCGCTGCAATTCCTGCGGCGGCGCTGACCGCGTTCGTGCGCGACGAAGATCGCCGGCAGGCGCTCGGCGCCGGTTTCCAGCTTCACCTCGCCAAACCGATCGATCCCCACGCGCTCGTCGATGCGGTGGCGCGGCTCGGTCATCGCTCGCACGTCAGCGTCTGACGGCGCGACGTTCAGCGCCTGCCCGTCGCCGGACGGAGCGGCCTGGACGCTCGTCGGCACCGGCGTGCCTAGAACGCGAAGCGCGCGCCGACGTGGATGGCGCGCGGCGGCTGAACGGCCGCAGTCAGGCGCGAGAGCGGTCCCGTCACCGGAAACTCCTCGACCTCCTTCGCCTTGTTCAGCAGGTTGAAGGCGTCGACCAGGCCCGTCAGCCTGCAGCCGCCGATCGTGAACTGTTTCTGCAGGCGCAGGTCGATCGTCAGCGTGTAGGTGAAGCGCGTGCGACCGTTCCTGAACGCGCGGATTGCCTCGGGACCCTGATTCAGATTCGGCACGATCACGAGCCGTGCGAAATGCTGGCCGTCCTGATAGCGCGCGACGACGCCGAACGTCGCGTCGCGCGGAAACCGATAGGCGCCCGACCACTTCAACGTGTAGCCGCGCTCGGTGAACGTGCGCCCCTGCGCGTACGTGCGCGCGTTCGGATCGATGAAGACGTCGCCGACGACGCCTTGGTCGTTTTCAATCGCGTTGAATCCGCGATTTGCCGATAGTCCCTCCGATCGGCCCGCCGTCGCACCCATCAGCAGGAACAGATGTTCGGTCTGCGTCTGATAGGTGAGATCGGCGCCGACGAACGACGACTCGTGATCGGATGGATTGGTCACGAGGTAGCGATCGGCGCCGAAGGTCGATCGCGCCCGGTTGTAGATCGGCAGCAGCTGATC
>Ga0066660_10001095_pt1 | contig 11010 bp, 12 predicted proteins | sample GraSoiAngelo_109_FD_75177 | JGI IMG/M metagenome (GOLD analysis project Ga0066660, IMG submission 75177) | Grasslands soil microbial communities from the Angelo Coastal Reserve, California, USA - 14_0903_12_20cm | ecosystem: Environmental > Terrestrial > Soil > Grasslands | place: USA...
CCATCGAGCCGGAAGTCTGGCAGTGGTATTACGAATGCGTGGGCAAAGGTGAAGCCGTCATCGTCGATACCTGGTGGCAAACGGAAACCGGCGGCTTCCTCTGCTCCACCAAACCGGCTCTCGATCCCATGAAGCCCGGCAGCGCCGGCCCTCCCGTGCTCGGAATCTATCCCGTGATTTGGGACGAAGAGGGCCACGAAATTAAACCGGGCTCGCACCTCGCAGGAAACATCTGCATTCGAAATCCCTGGCCCGGCATCATGCAAACCATCTGGGGCGATCCCCAGCGCTTCCTCAATCAGTATTACAAGAAGTACAACAAGAACCCGCACAGCAAGGATTGGCACGATTGGCCGTATTACGCCGCAGACGGGGCGGTGCTTCCCGCGGACGGCTACTATCGCATCCTTGGCCGCGTGGATGACGTGATTAACGTCGCCGGCCACCGCCTTGGCACCAAGGAAGTCGAGTCCGCCTGCCTCACGGTTCCGGAAGTCGCCGAGGCAGCAGTCGTTCCCGCAGTAGATGAAGTGAAAGGCCGCGTCCCGGTCGTTTATATTTCTCTGAAGCCCGGATTCTTGCCAAAGAAATCCATCCAGGAAAAAGTAACCATCACGATCGAAACCATGATCGGCAAGATTGCGCGGCCAAAGCAGATCCACATCGTGCCGGACATGCCCAAGACGCGCTCTGGCAAGATTATGCGCCGCGTGCTTGCCGACATTTCCAATCACATGGACACCGGCGACATCACCACGCTGGCCAATCCCGACATCGTCGAGCAAATTCGCGAACTGGTACAAGGCCGCGCCGCCGTGAAGCTCCGGGAAGGCCCAGAAGACATCAAACGCTTCGGCCAGGAGACCTAACAAGTGTGGGATTCTCCCGAGCGGCATGCCTGCAGCGGGAGCTGGCGCTCGTAAGTCATGTTGTTTCAGTGGATTACGCCTAACCATGCAAAACCCGAAATTCTAGAGTTGCGCGTCTTTCTCGCCCCTCAGCGCGGGGTCCTAAATTGTGCTAGTACATTCGTACTTCTCAGAATTGAATCGATTTTGTATCGGCAGTCCTATTGTTCACCGGACCTTTTGCCAGCTACACTTTCAGGGCGGTCAGGAGGACTGTCTTGACGGGTTCTGAACGCCGCACCACCCAGCGCTTCGCCATGCGGCTGCCGCTAACGGTCCGCTGGACCACCGGTGCCGCCGTAGGCGAAACCAGCACGGAATCCCGCGACGTAAGCTCGCGCGGCGTGTACTTCTATCTTTCCAAGGACGTCAAAGAAGGCTCGCCTGTCGAGATTCTCCTGACGTTGCCCAACGAAATTACCATGGCCGGTCCCGTGCGCGTCCGCTGCCTCGGCCGCGTGCAGCGCACTGAACCGCGCGATGAAGGCGCCGTCGGAGTGGTAGCCGCGATTGAGCGCTACGAATTCCTTCGCGGCGACGAGGATCGATAGATTCTTTTCGGCGAAGCCGCAAGTCCCACCGGCTCGCCACGCACGTTCCGCTCGACCAAAGTCTCCGGGCTAGGTGTACGCGGAGGTCCGGCAGGCGCGTGCTTGAAGACGGGATCTTTAGTGCCCGCGGATTGCCTTATTCTGAAGAGGCCGGCGTGGCCTGAGCTTCTGCCCAGGTCGCGCAACGCCCCTGAAGAAAGGCCAAACACTTTCAGCAGTCTGCTTATGCAGTCTGCGAAAAAATCTCTTCCGGGTTTCTTGCTCGCACCCTGCGGAGGCGGGCAGGATCAGCCGGGGTGCCTTGGCCCCTCAGCGAAGCGCCCCGGCTCAGTTTTTATTCTAAGCACCAGCCGCGGATTCTCACAGACAAACGCTGATTCGCCGACTATGTGTCGGCACCGGCCTAAAAGAGCAGCAATTCTGCCGGTTTAGTGAGCAGCGCCCCATCGGCGGGGACGCGGTAAAAAACTCTATAGCAGTCTCTATATCCGAAAAAAAATGAAAACTCTCGGAAGTAATTTTCTAAAGTTCTGATATTCTCGTGTCCGCGTTCTTGTCTGTGAGCGCCAATCACACGTTGTTCGCGCTGAAGGAGTACGGGGTCGTGTGCAGGTGTTGCCGCTGGTTGACCACGACACGCAGCGTTTATCGGCTGCATGACTCCAGCAAAGCCGCCCCTTCGTGCCTGGCCAGGCCGATTGCGTGGCGGGTAAAGTCAACATTGCCGATAAACTTTATCTGGTGATCGAATTGGTCCGGCTCGACACCAGCCACGCCCAGTGCTCTAGCGTTCCCGTTCCTGCTGACGGCGCGGGAGGTCTTCCACTTGGACTGAATCACGGCGCAGGGAAAAAACTCCAGCTCAAGACCGTGTGCTCACCCCCTCGGTCCCGCCCTCATGTGCCCGCACCCGAAAAGTCACATCGACTGCTGCCGATCAAACCGGCGAAACTGCTGCTTTTTTAAACCGGCGCGGACAACTATGAGCAGGTAGTTCGTCAACGGTACACTTTAGACAGTCCCGTACGTTGATTTTCCCAGATGGAATAGGCAAGCGGTTTACCTTCCCGTACCATCCCGGCTGAATCGTAGCCCCGCCACAGGGAACGACGAGATGTCTTCGCCGGAAACAATGGGCCTGACTCCATATGGATTACATCCCATACTCATAGTCGTGAAATGGGCCGTCGAGCTGGCCGACGAGTCAAACCGGAATTCGACGCTCTTGACAAAGACATGCGAACGGAGCGCGCTTCCCGAAAGGCTCGCAAGCTCACGCAGGCACGCGTCGCCGGGAAGCTCGGAATCACGCAGGACAGCGTTGCCTTCGACCTTCCCGCCCTCAAACGGCAGCGGTTCCTCGTCATTCGGTCCTACCCTTCCTGCCACCTGGTTGCCATCTTGCTTCAGAATCATGGTTGTCTAATGGCCCGAAGCTTCGCCGCGGGCTTCGTTGACTACCTCGCGTATCGAGCTGAGGGTGACTTCGCGGGGGATCGTGCCGTGCGTGGCATTTGGGACAACGATCTGGCGTCCGCGGGTGGATAGCTTCACGACTTTTGGCTGGATTTCGTGAATCCAAACTTGCTGATACGCTGCCGCTTCTCTGTTCAATTCCGCATTTCGGAAATCGAACGATTGTCCCGCCGTCAAAACAATCAAAGGAAAATTCCGCAACCTCACGACTGCTTTCGCTTCCTGGTAGCTTTCAGGCAAGACGACGCCGGCTGCAGCGTCCCCTACAAACGACTTTGGTTGTGCCCTCAGAGCCGCAATGATCTCTTCGCGAGTCATTTGCGAGGAGTCCTTTTCTTTAGCTGGAGAAGGTTCCATGAGTCGTATCAAGCCAACAAACGCGGCGGTTTCTAAAGCAACATAGAGAGGGTGACGGAGGAGTCGCGGCACTGCATGAGCTAGGTAAAACTTGGGTGCGCGTTCAAGTTCATCTTCGTGCGCGGAGTCGATGAGCACCATTCCCGCTACTTCTTTGGGATAAAGGCTGCCGTAGACGCGCGAGTTCATACCGCCAATGGATGCGCCAGCGAAGACATACGGCGGCAGCACGCCCGCTCGTTCCAAGAGCTCATGAAGATCTTTGGCAATCGCAACGCTGGTTCGCGGGAAGGGACCTAGGTCGCTCCAGCCTTCGCCCGCGCGGTCGTACCAGCAGGCCTGGGTAAACTTGGCAACTTCGGCCTGCAAGGGCTGCCATCCGAGTCCTGGTCCTGCTCCGCCAGACTCGAAGATAACGGGCGGCCTACCCGTTCCCAAACAGGAGATGTTGAAGTTCCGGTCTCCCATGTCCACCGACCTTCCAATTTGCGGGAGCCGCCTTCGATCTCGTGTCTTACCTATTTGCTCGTAAACAATGCCGGTGACGAGTCCTGCCGTTATCAAGAATCCCAAGCACTTTAGCGCCGTCTTCAACCGCAGGTTCAACATGAATGGATTCCTCGTTTCGGGATGGCCCGTGATCGCCACAACGCTCCGGAGGGTTAACGACCCATAAGGTTAGTCCGCAAACAAAAAACTTCCGAAAGCAAGCAGGAGCGGCACCATCCCCGCGACTCCGGCAACGATGCCGGCGTCAGTGCACATGACACCATCGCATTCATTTCTGTTCCTTTACTTTTCCTTATCGTGGCCCTGCTCGCCAGTTACATCCCCGCGCGACGCGCGATACCTGTTGACCCCATCCTGGCGCTGCGCTATGCGTGACTGGTCCCATCTCTTCTGCGCCAGCCGCGAGTTTCGCAAAGGTTACTGGCTATATTAGCTACGGGCTTGCCAACCGTTACCCCATGGCGCAACCTGTACCTTGGGGCAGGCGATTTTCACAGTGCAGCTGAGAGAGGATTGGAGGGCCCTGCGGCACTTCCTGGTGAACTCGAAAGTGGGGGCTGGCGTTTCGCGGATTCCCTGGGAATCCGCGGCCAGATGCGCGCATGGGCGAAGGAAATCCGGCGGGGGAAAGTGCTCGAATGGCTACGGACATCCACGCAAGCAAAGAAATCCAAGAACTTAGAACAGAACTGAGAACCGAATTCACGATCGATCCTTCGGCGAAGGAGACGCCTTCCGTCGCCGAGAAACCTCCCGTCACGCAGACGCCTCCTGCCGCAGAGGAACCTCGCGGCCGCGCAGGCGCGATCGGGATTTCTCTGATCGATCTGGCGGAACTCCTTGACCAACACAAACAGTGGGTGGAATCAGGCGGAGAAACCGGCGGCAAAGCCGACCTCTCGGGCGTCAATCTCGCCAAAGCCGATCTCACCGGCGTGAATTTACAGGGCGCCGTTTTGCATCGCGTGAATTTGACAGGCGCGGACCTTTCGATGGCCAATTTGCGCGGAGCCAGCCTGGTTCGCGCGAATTTGCAGAATGCGAATCTATTAGGAACGGAATTAAGAGGCGCGAATTTAATGGGCGCGAATGTGTACGGGGCCGACGGCTTGTGGTTCGGGCGCCTCGGCGGAACGAATCTTTTTGACGCAGTGCTTCCTGAGTCGATTTCGGCGGTGGACAGCTCCAAAGCCATCGGTGATGCCACAAAAGTGGCGCGCTGGTTCTATTTCCTGACCGTGGGCCTGAGCTTGCTCTGCTGCGTGCTCATGATTTACACCACCGATGTGCGTCTGCTGCTGAACTCCTCGGCGATTCCTTTCCCCAAGCTCGGCAACGTGCTGCCCACGACCGGACTCTTTCTTGGCGGGCCCATCGTTCTCCTCATCCTCTCGCTGCGTTTCCATTTTCTGCTGTTGCGTTTGTGGGGAAGCATGGCCGCCTTGCCCGCGGTGTTCCCGGACGGACAAACCCTCGAAAAAGACGGGCCGTGGTACCTGATGGGGCTCGTGCGGAGGCATTTCCGCTGGCAGGGCGAATCGCGCGCGGCCATGACCGCGTTCGAATCGGTGCTTTCGACGATCCTGGCGTATTGGATCGTCCCCGTTACGCTGTTCTTCTTCTGGTTGCGCTATCTCACGCGCCAGGATTTTCGTGGGACGTTGCTCCACGTTGTTCTGGTGACCTTGGCGGTGGCGACAGCGACGAGCGTTCCTTTCGTGGTGTCGCGCGTGCTCCGGCCGGGCGATATCCGACTGCCAAAATCCAGAAATATCCTTCGAATGCTTCTGGGAACCACGCGCGCCGCACTCGCCGTGGGCTGCATTCTATTTGTCATTTCTCTTGGCGTGAACCGGGGGTTGCCTTCCGACAAAACCAGCACTGTGGCCGCGTCCGCCGCCGATCCCCGCCGCTGGGCGGCCACGGTTTTCCAATCTGTAGGCTACCGGCCGTACGCGGACTTAACTGAGGCTTCGCTCTCGACGCCGCTTCCCAAGGGCACTCCCTGGACGGATGAAAATGTTGCGAAAATTTCAGGCGCGCGACTGAACGAGATGAATCTGCGCTATGCTCGCGCCTATCGCGCGTTTCTGGTGAACGCCAAATTGTGGCGAGCCAATCTCGAAGGAATTTATCTTTCCGAAGCGGACTTGAGAGGGGCGAATTTGCGAGAAACTTTGCTGCGGTCCGGAATTTTCGACCGCGCCCGGCTGGATCGCGCTGCGCTGGTTTCCGCCAACGCCACCGGCGCAAACTTCGCCTCGGCCGACTTGCGCTTCGCGGACCTTTCCTACGGCACGTTCGAAAACGCTGTGCTTTCGAACGCCCGAGTTTCCGGCGCGTCGCTCTATGCAGTGGATTTGAAAAACAGTCAACTTTTGCGCGCGGACTTTTCGCGTAGCGACATGCGCGATGCCCGCTTGGAACATGCTGTGCTTTCCTTTGCCAGCTTGGAGCAGACGGACCTTTCCTCAGCGCGGCTCGAAGATGCGAATCTGACGGGAGCGGTGTGTAAAGGAACCATTTTTTTGGATGCCGATTTAAACAACGCGGATTTGCGCGGAGCCAGTTTGTCGGGCGCGGTCTTGCGAGGAGCGAAAACGGACGGAGCCAACCTTGCGGGAGCGGACTTGCGAGGAGCGCTGGGAATGACGTCGTCGCAAGTTTGTTCCGCACAGAACGGCCGCACGGCCATCATGGATCCGGATCTTGCGGGGGAAGTCCAAGTGCGCTGCGGATCGCACTAGAGGCAGAGCTTAGAAGTTGGAGATTAGAGGTTGGAATAGCGGAAAAGGGGCAGGGGTTAGAAGGTTCGAGGTCGGAAGCGGAGAATCCATAACCCGCACGTTTTGAAAGCCCGAGAAAGGATGCGGCACCCTCCGCGCACCCTACGGGCCACTTGACCACCGTTCCCGGATGGCGTCGTTTTGTTGAACCGCGTTAGGTCTCGTCTTTCAGCAGGAAAACGGCAAGAGTCGCAAAGAAAACCAGTGCACCCAGTGCTGCGACTCCCAAGACTGTCATCCAGAAGCTCGCACCGAATGACGCAGCCCAGAAGTCTTTCAGTTCAGAAAGACCGGAATTCGAAAAGCTTTGAAAAAGGCTCAGCAAGTCGGCGAACCGGCCCCATTGCCAGATTGCAACCAAGAACGCTGCAAGCAGCCCGACAAAACCGACCTTTTCCGCCAAGCTCACGGGTTCGCTTACACGCTGGATCGCTTCCTTCCGGCGACGCAATTGGGCACGCCACCACAACAAGCCGGGAGACCCGCTGACGCGGGCAAGGTGGAGCCCGGCCGGCTGCTCCCGGTTCGATCTCGCTCTTTGCAAAGCTTGCGCGATCAAAACAAGTTCCTGACAATCGCGGCAGCCGTCCACGTGAGCGCGCAGATCAGGATCGCAGGCGTGCGGCCAGCGGCCTTGGCGGAGCGTTGCTTCCAGTGCCATTTCCGATGTGCAGCAGAACAAATTCATAATCCCTTCCGCGGAATTGCCGGGCGTTGTTTCAGGAGACGGGCCAGCTTCCGCCGGGCACGGTACAACAGCATGCGAATACCCGCCGTACGCAGTCCGGTAATCTCCGCGATTTCGGCATGCGTTGCTCCTTCCGCATAAGCAAGCCAGAGCAATTGGCGCTCCAGAGGACGCATGCGATGGAAAGCGCGAGCAAGCATTCTTTGAGAATCGATTTGGGCGATGTCGGAGCCCTGATCTGTCCCGCAGGCTTCTTCCGGGAGGCCCTCTAGCGAAGCGGGAGCGCGCCGGCGCCAATGATCACGGAGAAGGTTCGTGGCAATGCGAAATAGATAGCGCCGACAAGCCCCTTCACCGTCGCTCAGGCGCGCCGCACACAAAAAGCGCAGATAGCTTTCCTGCAACAAATCGTCCGCGAGAGCGGGGTTGCCTGAGACATGGACGAGGTAGCTCCACACCGGGCGGGCGGTACGTTGATAAAAGTAGGCAAATTCCTCATGATTCATGGACAGACCACTGCTATCTGCCGCATCGGCGGCATCCAGTTGGGGAATCGCGCCTTGCCACGGGATGGAAGTGGTCTTCATCTTCAGGTTGCCAGGCGATCAGTCGCTTGTGCCAGTCTCATGTGCCTTGGCCGAACCAGGCAGCATTCCCAGATGCCGGGCCAGCAAGTAGGAAACGCCAGCTGAGATGATAAAACCTATTCCCAAGGTAAACGCAAAAGTTCCAAGTACAAGGAAAGGCCAAGCATCGTGCTCTGGTGGGCCACTGTGGCGCAGAAAGAGGAACCCTCCCCCTCCCAAAGTCAGCACAATACCGAACTGCAGTGGCAGGAAGACCCGGCTCAGGGGGCTCCCCAGGCGGGACTCGATAGTAGCCCAGTCGAAAAATGGTTTTCCGGCGCTGCTGCGAAATGAGGCAAGCAGCTCTTCGTTTGTGCTGGACCTGTCCAGAAGTTTGCTAAAGAGCTCCGTTTGCATCTTGTGGAGCTTGTTCCATTTTTTGTTCTCTAACACGATACGAAAAATCCAAAGTAGCGCGCCAAGGATCAACACGAACACGAGAAAAGCAATCACTTGAGAGTTCAGGACTTCAATTGGCGTTCTCTCGGTGCCTCGAAGTTCAGGCCATACGGTAGCCTGAAACCCTTGTCGGCCTCCCCTGCCCGGGAAATCATTGGGAAAAAACAAGTAAAACTCTGGATTGCGGACGACCTCGGGGTGGCTATGGAGAAACTCAGCAAGCTCAGGGTTATTGCGGCTCACGTAAGCTTCGTCCGCGAGGAGAGTGGGGTCGGCTGAAACCGCCATGGTGAGCTTCGGACTCAACCGCAATAACTCCAATAGTTCGGAGCGAACAGCTTCAATATCCTTGCTTTCCTGCGTGACCGCCGCTGGCGAGGTTTTCTTCTGGAGCGGAGCGGAGCGTGCGACAGCCATCATCGAGCTCGCAGCAAAAATCATCAGCAAGAGCGGCAAACACCCCGCTCTTAACCAGAGTCGCGGACTTCTCTGCACCACGGGCCTCCTTCTTCGAACGAATCCCGCACCAGGATGTCTATTTTTAGATACGAATGAAAGGCAGCCGCGGTTAACAGGAATTTGCGGTAATCCTGGGAAGCCGGCACCGCGAAAGAGCCTCTAGTAAAAGCGAGGGGCTAACGACCCGCCGCCACAGATTCCGCGAGGGTTTCGCAGGCGATATATGCTGAGAAAGAAGAGGAAGAGAGATCCTTCGCTTCGGTCAGCATGACACATTTTATACGGATGACACATTCATGGAAGCGAGCGCAGAGAGAGAGACATAAGCTGCTAAGGGAATCAGTTTAGGCGTGCTGCGTCCTAGTGCTGGTTTCCGGTGAGTCGTTCGGCGTGATCGATGACGAGGGCTTCAACACGAGCAGTTTGCTCGTTCGATGGGAGCAGCGTAAGGCCGAGCTGCTCATGAATTGCCGCAAGGAACGAGGGTCCGTGTTCGACTTTCTTGCGTTCCATACGGTACACAGTAGTCTGAACGGTCGTGTAAGCGGGCCGGCGGCGTTCCGGAAACGCTTCTTGAATTTCGCGAATGGAGGACGCACCTCGGCTCCAAACCGCTTCCACGATCTGCAGTTCCAACTTCGTGAGCTTCGGCAAGTTCAATAACGGTTGACTTGTATGTTGAATGCGGGCCGAGGAAACTACACGGGAAGAGCGTGGGTTCCGGAGAGGTCGGGCCGCACCGAGGCCTGGCGTGAGCCAGCAGCCTGTTTTGGAGATAGGCCCCGCCCTAAGCTCGAACACCGTGGAAGAATCTGAGGCCCACAAGAGCCTGTATTCACAAGTCCGGCGCGAGCTGGCACAGGGTCGGGGAGCCGGAACCACAGACTCCAAAGGGCACGGTCGCAATATTTTGCGAGATTCAATAGTTCGTGAAGATGACGTGCCGCGCGGCTCTCGGGCAACCCATTTGCCGTACTGGCAGCACGTTACCGCGAAAGCTATTCGACGATCAGCTCGCTGTGCATGCCTTTGTGGCCGAAACCGCAAACATGACAGCAGCGAAAGGCGTAGGTGCCCGGTGTTTGGGCCACGAACTCAATCGTTGTTGTTTGCTTCTTTTTTAGCTGGAAGCATTCCTGCGGCGAAGCAAAAACTAACCCGGGCTTATTGTCCGAGACGCCTTCGGGAACCGTCGCGATTTTGAAACCGTGATCGTGGTCCACGGCGGTAATCTTAAGCTGAACTTTGGTTCCGGCTTTCACATGAATGGGCGAGGGCGAAAACTCGTACTTTTTTGCCGTAACTTCAATGGTCTGAATGTTTTGATCCTGAGCGTGAATCGAGATGAAGCCTGCCGAGAATGGATTGATGATCAGGAAAAAACCGACGGCCGCAATCAACAGCGCACACCTTGTAATCTGTTTCATACTTTCCCCTTACGTAGCAAATTTACAGGAATGGCGGCTATCCACCCGGCCAGTCTGTCCCGGTCCGCCAAAAAAGATGCCCCGACAGGACCTGCTCGTTGCCCAACGAGCAAGGAACATTATAGTTCCATCCCCTCCACACAAGGGGACTGCCTTTTCGTCTGTTTATTCCGTCGGCGGAAGAGAAAAAGGGCAAAAAGGCGTCAGAGCGCGTTCCCGAATCGCAGAAGCTATATTCAATTTATGGGCAATTTATGGGGCTTCCCCTTTGCGTCTTTTCGGGGCGGTGCTTTCAAAGGCGACTCCGCCAGGCGCTGCGCCGCGGCCGGAACCAGAACCACAGCACCACCAATGCGACAAACGCACCCGTGGTATCGAGCAGCGAATCGTAAGGCGAAGCGGTCCGGCTGGCCACGAACGACTGATGAAATTCATCTGTCAGAGAGTACGCCGCAGCAATCAGCAACGCGGCGGTTCCCCAGGCCCAACGCCAGCCGGCTCGGCCAGCTCGCACCGCGCGATAGAGCAGCACGAAATATACATAGTATTCCGTCAAATGCGCGCACTTACGAATGATGTGATGCATGAAGTCATACTGGCTTTGCGCCAAGCCAGGAATCAGCCAGCGCAGAATCGGTTCGAAGAACCATTTCGTGTGTTCGGCTGAAAAAGCGTCGGTCGACATGATGAAGATCGCGCCCGACCACACAATGGCAGGTCCCCAGGTCCACAACCATCGCACGGCGCGCGGCGCGGGAGTTTTCGCGGGCATTTCCGAGAAGCTGGGTGCGGGACGCGGGTTGCGCCAGGGTTGGGAGTCCAC
>Ga0066660_10001101_pt1 | contig 10995 bp, 10 predicted proteins | sample GraSoiAngelo_109_FD_75177 | JGI IMG/M metagenome (GOLD analysis project Ga0066660, IMG submission 75177) | Grasslands soil microbial communities from the Angelo Coastal Reserve, California, USA - 14_0903_12_20cm | ecosystem: Environmental > Terrestrial > Soil > Grasslands | place: USA...
GGCGACGGTCATTACACGATGGGGGAGGGCGAGACCTGCGGGGTGGCGGTGGAGGGCGCCATGAACACCGTGCTGACGGTGGAGGTGGTCAAGGGAACCTTTGCCGAGTGGCCGCGGCTGGAGAGCGACGAGGCGATCATGGTCGCCGGCTCCTACCGTCCCCTGGAGGACGCCTTCCGCATCGCCCACACCCAGATCGTGCAGTGGATCGCCAAAGACACCGGCCTCTCGGTCATGGACACCTACCAGCTGGTGTCGCAGGCGGCGCGCTCCCGGATCGCCAACGTCTGCGACGCCAACTACACCGTGGTCGCCAAGGTCCCCAAGCGCTTCCTGCCCGAGATTCCCTGGATGAACGGCCTGCACCCGGCGATGCGAGCGCGGGCGGCGGCGGTGATGGCCGCCCGCAAATCCCGCTGACCCGCCGGCCGGGCATTTGGCGACTCGCGGAGCCGGCGATGATTTCTGGCATGATCGGCAGTCTGTACTGAGAGCGAACAGATTGGCGCAGGGAGGAAAGCACGAATGAGCGGTGTACGGTTGCTGGTCGGAACGCACAAGGGCGGCTTCATTCTGACTTCGGACGGAAAACGTCAGCGATGGGAGGTCAGCGAGCCGTTCTTCACCGGTTGGGAGGTCTACCACGTCAAGGGCTCGCCCGCGGATCCCGATCGCCTCTACGCGTCCCAGTCGCGCGGCTGGTTCGGCCAGCTGATCCAGCGTTCGGACGACGGGGGCAAGACCTGGGCTCCGGCAGGCAACGAGTTCGCCTACGAGGGTGAGCCGGGGACGCACCTCTGGTACGACGGCACGCCTCGTCCCTGGAAATTCATGCGGGCCTGGCACCTCGAGCCTTCGCTCACCGAGCGCGACACCGTCTACGCCGGGGTCGAGGACGCGGCGCTCTTCAAGTCCACCGACGGAGCTCAAACCTGGAAGGAGCTGGCCGCGCTCCGGCAGCACGAGACCGGACCCACCTGGGCCCCGGGCGCGGGCGGGATGTGCCTGCACACCATCCTCCAGGACCCGACCAATCCGGAGCGGATCTTCATCGCCATCTCGGCCGCCGGTGTCTTCCGCACCGACGACAGCGGCAAGAGCTGGCGGCCGGTGAATCGCGGCCTGCACTCCTCCTACATCCCCAATCCGACCGCCGAGGTCGGCCACTGCGTCCACCGGCTGGCCATGCACCCGTCGCGACCGGACGTGCTCTACATGCAGAAGCACTGGGACGTCATGCGCAGCGACGACGCCGGCGAGTCATGGCGCGAGATCAGCGGCAACCTGCCGACCGACTTCGGCTTCCCCATCGAGGTCCACGCCCACGAGCCGGAGACCGTCTACGTGGTTCCGATCACGAGCGATTCGGATCACATACCTCCCGACGGAAAGCTCCGCGTCTACCGCAGCCGATCCGGCGGCGACGAGTGGGAGCCTCTCACCAGGGGACTGCCCCAGCGCGACTGCTACGTCAACGTGCTGCGCGACGCCATGGCGGTGGACACGCTCGACTCCTGCGGCATCTACTTCGGGACGACCGGCGGCCAGGTGTACGTGTCCGCCGATGCCGGCGACAGCTGGCAGCCGATCGTGGAGAACCTGCCGGCCGTGTTCTCGGTCGAGGTCCAGACGCTGCCGTGATCCGGGTGCTGCTGCCGGCGCCGCTGCGCAGCCTGGCCCGGGTTTCGGGCGAGGTGGAGGTCGAGGTCGCGGGGACGGCAACCCAGCGCGCCGTCCTCGATGCCCTGGAGGCCCGCTATCCCATGCTCCGCGGCACCATCCGGGACCATGCCACCCAGCAGCGCCGGGCCTTCATCCGCTTCTTCGCCCTCCAGCAGGACCTCTCCAACGACCCGCCCGACGAGCCGCTTCCGGACGCGGTGGCGCGGGGCACTGAGGCCTTCTGCGTGGTCGCGGCCATCGCCGGAGGGTAGACAGGTCTAACCCGATTTCGGGGCCAGCAGGAAGTCGTGCGCCATCCAGCCCAGCCCCCGCAGGTGCCACCAGATCCGCCCCTCGACGTAAGCGGGCGCGCTGTCGACGTCCACCCGCGTGCCGTTGCTCAGGCAGTCCAGGATGACGCTGGCCAGGCCGGGGCGGTTGCGGACGTTGGCGCAGCCCACGACGCGGACCTGGTCGCCGGGGCCGGGGAGTGAGCCGGCCGTCTGGGCGCAGCCGGCGTCGACGTAGTGCCAGCCGGAGGCGTCGCTGTAGAGGAAGATGAGGCACCCCTGTTCACCGCATCCAGCCGGGCAGGCCCGCTCCGCCTGAACCGTGCCCGCGTCGACGCCGATAAGCCCCGAAGCCTCGCGAATCCGCAGGCAGGCCTGGGCCGGCGAGCAGCTCGACCAGTCGGGGAGCCCGAGGTCGCGCTCCGCCGGCGCCTTGCCGGCGACGACCATGGCCGAGAACTCCGCGCTGGTGGCGGGGCGGCCGGGTGAGCCCAGGGCGACCGCCATCGAGGAGGGCGAGGCGATGGGTGAGGCCGTGGCCGGCGGCGCCGGGCTCTGCGACGGCCGGCTGAGAACGTCCGGGCTTCCGGCGCTGAGCTGTTGATGGCCCAGGGCGTAGAGGGTGGCTGCGGTCACCAGCGCCAGGAAGGCGGCGCCCGCGACCGCCACCGCGATCCAGCTGTCGGCAAGCCGCCGCACACGGCTGGTCAGCTGCGGGCGATCCAGCGAAGCGGCATGCGCGGACCGAAGCGGGGGGCGGTGATGCCGGCCAGCTGGAGCAGGCGCAGCACGCGGCCGCGATGGCCGCGATAGGGCTCGAGCAGCTCCAGCATCAGCTCGTCGCTGCCTCGCGGCTTTCCGGCCAGGGCCCAGGCAACCAGGTGGGGGAGGTGATAGTCGCCCAGCGAGACGGCGTCGGCGTCCCCCAGCGCCACCAGGGAGACCTCGGCCGCCGACCAGGCGCCGATGCCCGGCAGCGTCCGCAGCCGTCGACGCGCCTCGGCCGGGGTCAGCCTGGCGGTCTCGTCGATCCGGCGCGCCACCAGCGCCGACCGGCGCAGGGTATCGGCCCGGCGGCGTTCCACGCCCAGGCTGTGGAAGGTCCAGGAGGGGAGGCTCGCCAGCCGTTCCGCCGAGGGCGGGAGGCGGAGTCCGAGGGGACCCGGAGCCGGCTCGCCCGCCTCCTCCACCAGGCGGCGGTAGGAGAACCAGGCCTGGATCCCGGGCACCTTCTGCTCCAGCACGGTGGGGACCAGCGCCTCGAAGACCGACTCGGTCCGCGGGATTCGCAGGCCGGTTAGCCGGCGATGGATCTCCGCGATCAGGCCGTGGCGGGGGCGGAAGGAGGCGGCGTCGTCGAGCGAGCCCAGCAGTGGGGGCGCGTGCTCCAGCGCCCAGGCGCTGCCGGGCCCCCAGGCCTCGACCTCGACCCGGGTCCCGACCTGGCGCAGCAGCTCGCCGACCGCCCCCGATGGCGTGCGGCTCGCCCGCGCGACCGAGCCGGCGCCGACCTTGATCGTAGGGTCGCGGAATCCCCGCTGCAGGATGCCCAGCGTGGCGGCCAGGTCCAGCGGAGGATCGAGCTCGATGGTGCGGACGGCCATGGCCGAGAGGATAGCCCGTTGGACCGGCCCGCGCGCCTCGGAGTGCGCCTGGCGGAGATGCCGGCTGGCCCAACCGCGGGCCTGGCATGTTAGATGGGAGCGTGATCAGGAGCAGGCCTCCGGGACGGGGCCGGACAGCCGTTCGGTGCCGCCGCTGCGGAGAACGCAACGTGGCCATCGACATCTGGTGCACACGCTGCGGCAGCCACCTCGACTGGGAGGGCGAGACCATCCCCATCGGTCCCGATCGTCGCTGGCAGGTCTCCTTCCGATGGACGGCGGCGATGGCGGGCGCGGCGGTGCGCCGCCGGCTGCAGGTCGTGATCGGCGCGGCGAGGACGGCCTTGAGCCGGCTGGCGAGCGAGGCGCGCGCCCGCATCAAGCGGCCGTCCGCTCCGCGCCCGGCAACGGGCCGGCCGCGGCTGCCCGTCCCCCGGCCGCCGGCCCTCTCCGCGAGCGCCCGGGCGGTGCTCGCCGCCGGCGCGGTGGTGATGGTCGCGCTGGCGGCCGTTGTCCTCAGCGCCACGGCGGCGCGCACCTCGAACGGCTCGCATCCGGCGGCGTCGAGGACCAGTGCCGCCGCCGTCCCCGCCGGGTCGGCGCTGGCGGCTGCGGTCCCGGCGGTGCAGGCGGCTTCGGGTGTGCGCTTCTCGACGGGATCGTGCCAGCCGGGGCGATGCCTCAAATTCGCCGGCGAGGTCCACGGCCTGAACGCCGCCGCTGTCGAGTTCTCCCTGGGCGACGGCCGCGCCTGCGCCGCCTACCTCTCTCGTGAGCGGGGCGCCTGGCAGCCGGTCGCGGCCCGCTGCGCGCCCGCCTCGCAGCTGGCGCCGATGATCGGCCGCCGCGATACGGTGCACGTGCCGGGCAACTGCGCCAACGTGCGCAAATCGGCGTCCCTTGACGGCGGGGTCGTCGCCTGCCTGGGAGACGGCACCGCGGTCACCCTCGACGCCGGGCCGAATGCCAGCGCCGGCCACCTCTGGTGGCACCTGCAGGGGCTGGGCTGGATGGCCCAGGACTTCCTGCTGCGCTGACGCGGCTCCCGCGGCCGCGCCCGGCGCGCCCCTAGTCGACCACGCGCGGGCGTTCCGCCCGCTGCCGCCTCACCATCTCCATCAGCATCTTGAAGGTCAGGCTGGCGTTCTCCTGCAGGATCGGGCGCACCTCCCAGGCCGCGAGCATCAGGCAGACCGTGTCCTCCTCGGCCGTGATGTCGGCGGTGCGGGGGCCGTCGTCCAGGACCGCGATCTCGCCGAAGAAGTCACCCGGCCCCAGCCGGGCCACGGTCCGCCCGTCCTTGCGTACCAGGGCGCGGCCTTCGATGATGACGTAGAGCCCGTGGCCCGCCGAGCCCGCCTCGACCATGGTGGCGCCCGCCTGGTAGCGGCGCTCCTTGAGGAGGTGGCCCAGCATCTCCAGCTCCTTGCGGTCAAGTCCGGAGAAGAGCGGCACCCTCTTCAGCTCGGCGATCGTGTCCTTGGCGGCCATCGGTGAAACCGAGGCTACGATAGCACTTGCCGCGCCGGGCTCAGCCCGGGGTCAGGCCGGATAGTGGCCGGCCTGGAAGCGGTTGCGCAGCCTCCAGATCCCGTCGACGTAGGCACGGCTGCTGGGATAGATGCCGTGCAGCTGCACGCCGCGCAGCCCCTGGTAGTAGGCGGCCAGCGCCAGCTTGGGATCGTGGAGCCGGTCCAGGTAGTCGCGCAGCAGGGCCGCGCCCAGCTCCGCGTTGTCCACCGGGTTGCGCAGGTCGGCGCGGTGGTGCAGGAATCGGGGGCCGGCCCAGGCCGCCGTGTAGGGCTCGATCTGCATCAATCCCACGGCGCCCGTGCGCGAGATCGCCTTCTGGTTCCAGCCGCTCTCCCAGTAGGAGACGGCGAGCACGAAGTTGGGGTTGAGGTGATGATGCCGGGCGGCCAGGACCAGGAGCCGCCGGGCCTGCTGGTGGCTGAGCGGCGCCTGCCCCCTGGCCAGGGCAGGCTGGGTGGTGAGGGCCAGCGAGGCGGCGGCAACCACCGCCAGGATAGGCAAGCGGAGCAATCGGATCAATCGCGCCATGCTCTGTCCAACGCCGGGGACGAGACGACCTTGCGGGCCGCGTGCCGGCGTCCGCGAGCCGCAACGCGCCCGTTAGGTCCTTGACAAAGGCCTGCCCGCCCCGTCAAATAGGTGGAGCCCCGCGGGCGAATACGCCGGCAGATCACATTCGAGGGGGCAAGGAGCAAGGGAAAGCCTATGGCGGTCGCGACCGAACCGACCACATCCTCCGACGTCGAGCGCCTTCATCAACTCGGCTACGCGCAGGAGCTGCTCCGGCGGATGAGCGGTTTCTCCAACTTCGCGGTCTCCTTCACCATCATCTCGATCCTCTCCGGCTGCCTCACCCTGTACCTCTTCGGGATGAATACGGGCGGCCCCGTGGTCATGAGCATCGGCTGGCCGCTGGTCGGGGTCATGGTCACGCTGGTCGGCCTGGCGATGGCTGAGATCTGCTCCAGCTTCCCCACGGCGGGCGGCCTCTACTACTGGTCGGCCAAGCTGGCCGAGCGCAACGCCCCGGCCTGGAGCTGGTTCACGGGGTGGTTCAACCTGCTGGGCCAGGTGGCGGTCACCGCCGGCATCGATTTCGGCGGCGCCTTCTTCGTCACGGCGCTCTTGAACCTGCTCTTCGGCTACCCGTCGTCACCCGGCTACGTGATCGCGGTCTACGCCGTGATCCTGTTCGCCCATGGCCTGCTCAACACCTTCGGCGTCCGGCTGGTCGCGCTCCTCAACGACATCAGCGTCTGGTGGCACCTGGTCGGAGTCGCGGTCATCGTCGGAGCGCTGGCCATCATCCCGGCGCACCACCAGTCGGTGTCCTTCGTCTTCACCAAGTTCGTGAATAACACCGGCTTCGGCGCCCCCGTCTACGTCTTCCTGCTGGGCCTCCTGCTCGCGCAGTACACCTTCACCGGCTACGACGCGTCGGCCCACATGACCGAGGAGACCCAGGACGCGGCCCGGACCGCACCGCGCGGCATCGTGATGTCGATCGTGGTTTCGCTGGTGGCGGGATGGGTGCTGCTGCTGGGCGTCACCTTCGCCATCCAGAACTACAACGCCGAGCTGGCGTCGCCGACCGGCGTGCCGCCGGCCCAGATCTTCATCGACGCCATCGGCCGGACGGGCGGATTGATCCTGCTCGCCATCGTGGTCGGAGCCCAGTTCTTCTGCGGCATGTCGTCGGTGACGGCGAACTCCCGGATGATCTACGCCTTCTCCCGCGATGGGGCGCTGCCCGCCTCGGCCTTCTGGCATCGGATCAACAAGCGGACGCGCACGCCCACCAACTCCATCTGGCTGGCGGCGGTCGGGGCCTTCATCCTCGGCCTGCCCTACCTGTTCAACGCCACGGCCTATGCCGCTGTGACCTCGATCGCGGTCATCGGTCTCTACATCGCCTACATCATCCCGGTCCTGCTGCGCCGGTTGCAGGGCGGTCGCTTCCGTGAGGGACCCTGGACGCTCGGCCGGTACAGCGCTCCGATCGGCGTCATCGCCATCGCCTGGGTCGCCTTCATCACCGTCCTGTTCATGCTGCCCCAGGTCAGCCCGATCACACCCGCCAGCTTCAACTACGCCCCGGTGGCGGTGGCCGTGGTGCTGCTCTTCGCGGGCGGTTGGTGGCTGATCTCGGCCCGCAACTGGTTCAAGGGGCCGAAGGTGCAGGGAACGGCGGAGGAGCTGGCCGCGATCGAGCGCGACCTGGTGGAGGTCGGGACGGCCGGCTGATCGCCCGATATCGACGGCACACGGTTGGGGAGCGGGCCTTTGGGCCCGCTCCGTTTTGAGGACGGGGAGGGGATGATGGGACGGCTCGACGGCAAGGTGGCCCTGATCACCGGCGCGGGGAGCGGGATGGGAAGGCTGGCGGCGCGCGCATTTGTCGACGAGGGCGCGCTGGTGGTCGCCTGTGACCTGAAGGAAGCGGCCGCCCGGGAGACGGTGGCGGACCTGGGAGAGCGCGCGGTCGCGGTGGCCGCCGACGTCACCCGGGAAGCCGACGTCGCCCGCATGGTCTCAACCGCCGTGGATCGTTTCGGCCGGCTGACCGTCCTCTACAACAACGCCGGCATCTTCGACCAGGCGGACGAGTCAGTCCTCACCATGGACGAGGCGGTCTGGGATCGCACCATGGCGATCAATGTCAAGGGGGTCGCGTTCTGCTGCAAGCACGGCATCCCCGAGCTGATCCGCGCCGGAGGCGGGTCGGTGATCAACATCGCCTCCTTCGTGGCCCTGATGGGCTGCACCGTCCCCCAGGACGCTTACACCGCGAGCAAGGGCGCGGTCGTCTCCCTGACTCGATCCCTGGCGGTACAGTTCGGGCCCCAAGGCGTGCGCGCCAACGCCATCTGTCCGGGGCCGATCGAGACTCCCCTGTTGCGGGACCTCCTGAAGGACGAGAATAAGCGGCGGGTGCGGCTGAGCCGCGTCCCGATGGGCCGCTTCGGACAGCCGGAGGACGTCGTCAGCCTGAGCGTCTACCTCGCCTCGGACGAGTCGACCTGGACCAACGGGGCGGCCCTGGTGGTCGACGGCGGGATCAGCGTCAACTATTTCTGAGGAGCGCCGACCCTGATGATGAGCACCCTGATCGACTCACCCACCCGCCTTCTGATCGACGGATCGTGGCGCGACGCCGAGTCGGAGGCGGTCCTGGAAGTCTTCGAACCCGCCACCGGCGAGCGGATGGCCACCGTGGCCAGGGCCTCGCCCGGGGACGTCGACCGCGCCGTCGAGGCGGCGCGCCGGGCCTTCGACGACGCACGCTGGAGCGGAGTGGCGGCGAGCGCCAGGGGCCGGGTGCTGGCCGGCATCGCCGCCGGAATCCGCCACCGGGTCGAGGAGCTGGCCAGCCTCGAGGCCCGCAACGCCGGCAAGCCGATCCGGGACGCGCGGGACGAGGTCCTGGGTGCGGCGCAGTGCTTCGAGTACTACGCGGGCGCGGCGACCAGGATCTTCGGAGAGACGATTCCGGTCACGGCGCCGGGGCTGGACTTCACCCTGCGCGAGCCGGTCGGAGTGGTGGCCCTGATCGTCCCCTGGAACTTCCCGCTCGCCATCGCCGCCTGGAAGGTCGCGCCCGCACTCGCGGCTGGAAACGCAGCCATCCTCAAGCCGGCCAGCTACACGCCGCTGACCGCCCTCGAGCTGGGCAAGATCGCGCTCGCCGCCGGCCTGCCCCCGGGCGTGCTCAACGTGATCACCGGCCCGGGCGCGTCGACCGGCAGCGCTCTGGCCGGCCATCCCGGAGTGGACAAGATCGCCTTCACCGGAGAGACCGCCACCGGGACCGCCATCCTGCGCCAGGCGGCGCCCAACATCACCAGGGTCTCGCTCGAGCTGGGCGGGAAGTCGCCCAACATCGTCTTCGCCGACGCGGACCTGGAGCGAGCCGTGGAGAACGCGGTCTCGAGCGTCTTCGGCAACGCGGGCCAGGACTGCTGCGCGCGCACCCGAGCCTTCGTCCAGCGGCCGGTGGCCGCCGAGTTCAGCGACCGGGTTGCGGCGAGGACCCGGCGGCTGCGGCTGGGGGATCCTCTCGACGAGGCGACGGAGATGGGTCCGCTGATCTCCCTCCAGCAGCGGGAGCGGGTCGAAGGATATCTCCAGGCCGGCCGGCAGGAGGGCGCCCAGCTGCTCACCGGCGGCTCACGCCCGGGCGGGGCCCTGGCCCAGGGGAGCTATCTCGAGCCCGCGGTCTTCGGCCGGGCCGACAACCGGATGCGGATCGCGCGGGAGGAGATCTTCGGACCGGTGCTGGCCATCATCCCCTTCGACGACGAGGCTGACCTGCTGCCCATGGTCAACGACACGCCCTACGGGCTCTCCGGCTCGATCTGGACCCGCGACATCGGGCGGGCGCTGCGGGTGGCGCGCGCCGTGCGCACCGGCGTGATCAGCATCAACAGCAGCAAGAGCGTCCACCAGGAGGCGCCTTTCGGCGGCTACAAGCGGAGCGGGATCGGCCGCGAGCTGGGGATGCACGCCATCCAGCTCTACACGGAGGTCAAGAATGTCTTCGTCAGCCTTGACTGAGCGGGCCGGCCGGGTAACCCTGACCCTGGAAGACCTGGTCCGCCAGATCAACGGAGGCGAGGTGGACACGGTGATCGTCGCCCTCACCGACCTGCAGGGCCGCTTGATGGGCAAGCGGCTGACCGGAGCCTATTTCCTGGACCACGTGGACGAGGGCCTGCACGCCTGCGACTACCTGCTGGCCATGGACGTCGACAACGAGCCGCTCCCCGGCTTCTCCTTCACCGGCTGGGGCTCCGGCTACGGCGACATGCACGGGCGTCCCGACCTGCGGACTCTGCGGCGCATCCCCTGGCTGGAGAAGACGGCGCTGGTCCTGTGCGACGTGGAGACGATGGACGGAAGGCCGGTTGGGATCGCCCCCCGCCAGGTGCTGCGCCGCCAGGTGGAGCGGGCACAGGCCCTGGGCTACGAATCGAAGACCGCCTCCGAGCTGGAGTTCTTCCTCTTCCGCGATACCTTCGAGCAGGCGGCCGCCAAGGGATACCAGGGGCTGGAGCCGTTCGGGCGTTACATCGAGGACTACCACATCCTGCAGGGCACCAAGGCGGAGTGGTTCCTGCGCCAGGTGCGCAACGGGATGGAGGGCGCCGGAGTCCCGGTCGAGAACAGCAAGGGCGAGTGGGGCCACGGGCAGCAGGAGATCAACCTCCGCTACGCCGACGCCCTGGAGATGGCGGACCGGCACGTGATCTACAAGAACGGGGTCAAGGAGATCGCGGCTCTCAACCAGCTGGCCGTCACCTTCATGGCCAAGTGGTCCATGAGCCAGGCGGGCAGCTCCTTCCACCTGCACTCCTCGCTCTGGGACCTCAAGACGGACCATGCCCTCTTCCATACCGACGCCCGCACCGACCACGGCATGTCGCCGCTGTTCAAGCACTACCTGGCGGGGCTGCTCGCCCTGGCCCGCGAGTTCTCGCTCTTCTTCGCCCCCTACGTGAATTCCTACAAGCGCTACCAGGCCACCTCCTTCGCCCCCACCTCGGTGGTCTGGAGCTACGACAACCGCACCAGCGGCTTTCGCATCGTCGGCCACGGGCCCGGCCTGCGGGTCGAGTGCCGCATCCCGGGCGCCGACGCCAACCCCTATCTCGCCTTCGCGGCCACGATCGCCGCCGGGCTCTACGGCATCGAGCACCGCCTCGACCTGCCGCCGGAGTTCCGCGGCGACGCCTACTCGGCCAAAGAACTGCCGCGAGTGCCGCAGAACCTGACCGAGGCCATCCAGGCTCTCGACGGCAGCCGGGTCGCCCGTGAGCTCCTGGGCGAGGAGGTGGTCGAACACTATCTTCACGCCGCGAGGTTGGAGCTGAAAGCCTTCGACGGCGTGGTGACCGACTGGGAGCTGA
>Ga0066660_10001103_pt1 | contig 10986 bp, 4 predicted proteins | sample GraSoiAngelo_109_FD_75177 | JGI IMG/M metagenome (GOLD analysis project Ga0066660, IMG submission 75177) | Grasslands soil microbial communities from the Angelo Coastal Reserve, California, USA - 14_0903_12_20cm | ecosystem: Environmental > Terrestrial > Soil > Grasslands | place: USA...
AAACGGCCAGTACTGGGGGCCCCCACCTGACGACACCACCGCGATTCAAGAGTTCGAGCGGCTGCGGCAGACCGGAGCGACATTCATTGTTTTCGCCTGGCCGGCGTTCTGGTGGCTGGATTACTACTCCGGTTTGCGCGACTATCTTCGCTCAAACTTCCGCTGCGTCCTCGAAAATGAGCGACTAGTGTTATTCGACCTACGCGAAGGCAGGTCATGGCTTACGGAGAAAAGAATAACCCGCTGATTACCCCGTTAGGACCAGCCGTTTTAGTCACTCTGATCTTCACATGGCCGCCCAGGCTCCAGACTAGATAGTTTCCGTTAACGAAAGCCATTACACTCTGGCTGTCAAGCACGGCGTTATTAGAGGCATCTAAAATGTCAATGATCTGCCTGCGCCCACCATTGTCCCAATCCAAACAATAGAAGGCGACCTGATGCTGATTCCCATCTGTCAAGTTCAAGTCAATGACGAACGAGGTACTTGAAAACCAAGTCGCGGCGATGCGATCGGCAGTAATAACTTTCTGTAGAGCTCGAATGTCGCTTGTGGAGGCCACCCACGTATAAGGAGACTGCCCAGTCGGCGTCACTTGCGCGTAGACGGGATAGCTCGCGGCAAGATTGACGATGTTGTAACCGTCTGAGCCATAGACTCCTTTCCAGTTCCCTTGTGTGGTGGTATCGCTCTTTATGAAGAGCGCCGAGTTAGAAACAGTGTTAACGACGATGACGTTTACCGCGGCCGACGTTGCGACCGCACCATCGCTGTCGGTAGTTTTGGCTGTCAGGCTGTAATTGCCTGATGGCACCGCGTTCCAGTTGATGCCGTACGGACTTGTTGTATCTGTGCCTATCAAACTCGTTCCAGCATAGAACTCCACTTTCGTAATCGCGCTGCCGCTCGATGCATTAGCGCTGACAGGAATACTTGCTGGCGCAGTAAATGTCTGGCCGTTAACAGGACTGGTTATATTCACCACCGGCCCGATGGGGCTGAAGAACAAACCACTCACCACCGCATTTGGGCCAGCGGTCTTAGTCACTCTGATCCTCACATGGCCACCGAGGCTCCAGACCAGATATTGACCATTGCTAAAAGAACTCATACTCCGGCTGTCAAGCACAGCATTGTTCGACGCATCCAGGATGTCAATGGTCTCAGCACGCGCTCCGTTGTCCCAGTCCAGGCAATAAAGTGCAACCTGATGCCGATTCCCGTCTGTTAAGTTCAAGTCAACCATGAACGAGGTGCTTGAAAACCAGGTGGCGGCGATCCGATCTGTGGCGCTTACCTTCTGCAGGGCCCGTATGTCGCTTGTAGAAGCGGCCCACGTATAGGAAGACTGTCCAGTCGGTGTCACTTGCGCGTAGGCCGGATAGCTCGTGGCCAGATTGACGATGTTGTATCCGTCCGCGCCATACACTCCCTTCCAACTGCCCTGAGTGGCAGCGTCCAGTTTGATAAATGCTGCCAGAGAACTCACCGTGAGGCTGACCGAAGTCGAGTGGATTGCGTAGGGACCAGTACCCGTAACAGTCAGAGTGTATGTGCTGGCTGTCGCCGTGCCAGCGTTAATCGTCAGCGTCGAACTGCCACCGGCCGTGATTGAAGTCGGATTGAACGATGCGGTCGCGCCGCTCGGCACGCCTGAGATGCTCAAACTTACCGTCTGTGAATTCCCAGAGGTCACCGCGGTCGAAATCGTGGTCATGCCGGACCCGCCCGGGGCGATGCTCAAACTTGTTGGGCTGGTGGAGATCGAGAAGTCATTTGCCGACGTCACAATGAACGTGACTGAAGTTGAATGCGTCGCTAAGGCGCCGGTGCCCGTCACCGTCACCGTGTATGTGCCGACGGGCGTACTTGCGCCTGCTGTCAGCGTAAGCGTCGAACTGTTGCCCGCTGTCAGTGAGGAAGGATTGAAGGAAGCAGTTGCGCCTGCGGGTAAGCCGCTGGCCGCAAAACTGACAGTCTGAGCGCTCCCGTTAGTGACTGCCGTCGAGATCGTGCTGGTGCCAGAGCTCCCCTGTGCAGCCGAAATGCTGGTGGGATTCGCCGACATCGAAAAGTCGTTACTTGGCGTACCGCAGCCGGGAAATTTAAACGACGCAATGCGCGTCCTCCAGTTGAACGATCCATCGCTTGGGATGTACTCCGTCGTGTACCAGAACGTGCAATCATCCGTCGGGTCGACGGCCATCATACTGTAGTCGCCCCAGCGGCTAAGGCTGCCGATCTGCGATCCGGCGCCATCGATTATGGAAGCCTCTCCCTGATCCATCTGGCCGGCGGGAGAGCTGGCGAGCCTGCCGGTGTAATGAATCTGTGGATGGATGCTACTGCCGGAAACGCTGAAGCCTAAGCCCATGTTGCCGCTCTGGTCCATAGCTATACTGCCCATCCAGCGGTAATTCGAATCGGGTGCGAACGTGCCTTGCTGAAATAAAGAGAGGCTCCCGCCGGCAGGACGTAGCTCGTACCAGCGCACGCCGGTACTCGTTCCCGCAGTCACGCTATGATTGACTACCAACGCTTCGTGATCGCCGAAGTTGCGATAGGCGAGCCGGAACATCAGCCGGTCCGCGAGTGAGTCGAGTGTTCTGCTGGTTCCCGATTGCGGGATGCATGTACCACCGCCGGAGCAGGCTTCTGAGAAATTTGCCGTGGCCAGCGTGCTCGGCCCGGTGAAAGTCGTATTGGCCGGCGTGGTCCAATCTACATGAAACTTCCAATATGCTAATTGATTGCCGACCGCGCCAAGACCCACAATGTAGTTCGGTGAACCGGCCGGAGGTTGGCGCACACCATCAAGGTCGGATGGCAGCAGTCCGCCGAATTGATTCGAAGTCATGAAGCACTGCTGCGTAGCCGCGGCCCCCGCCAGCATCGCTGTGCGGTTATACGCGCAGACCTTGCTGCCCGTGAAGGTCGAGCCATTCGCGAAAATGTTGAAGGTGATGTAATAGGCGTCGGGCCAAACGCCCATCTTTGGGTAATCCGGAAAATCGGTGTTGCCATAGTTGAACGAGTACCGATTATAGGCTCCGGTCGGATCACCGGTCTGTGACACAGCCACGCATTGAAGATACGGAGTTGTCTTAACTGAAAACTGCGAGACGACCCATCGATCAGCGATGGGGTCATAAACGACCACCGGATCGCCGTCATTGTTGGTCTGGCAGCCGCCCCCGAATCCACTCCACAGCGTGTTGATTGGTACTGGACCATAGAGTACTGTGCCGCTCTTATTGAAAATCGCAAAGTCGGTATTTACGATCTGAACGTAATGATTAGGGCCGACATCGCCATTGGTGTCCGGAGGAGCGGAATTGACTGCGAACGTTCCCGCGGGACCGCTGAAGCCCTGACCGATTCCGTCGAAATTAAACGAAGTGACAGGCGCGACAGCAGGCGAGGCCTGTCGCTGCAAAACCGGATCTGCGGCGTCGCGATTCGGGTTCGACGGACGCGGCAGCCGTTCGTGATCATGCACTCGATATCCCGCCTGCCGAGGTGCCGGTGGTATCGAGATCAGCGGTGGCGAGACGTCATGATGCTCAGCCTCTTCGACCTTCGGTGAGCGCTGCTGAGCCGATTCAGATTGATCAGCCTGCCCGGTTTTCCCACTGGCCGGTGTAGGATTCTGAGGCTTTTTTTCGCCGCCAGCTTTTGGCAGCTTCGAGGTCGCGGCGGTGTTAGTCGCCGCGGAGTCAAGAAGCGTGTCGCTGACGTTTTTGGTCTGCGTCCCGGTGACAATCGGCGAGCGGGCTGCAGCGGCGCGAGCGCTTCTGACGCGATCAAGCAGAACCAGCGCCGCCAGAAAGAGCAGCACGAAAAAAATGACGATGCTTTTAGAACGCATGTGGCTTAGCGATTTCTCCGAACTTCTTATAAGTCTGATTCCAGGCTTTGGTTGTCGTTCTTACCGGCATGAAGATTGGTCATTACGAAAGGAAGCGACGCTTCGACTGCACCAAGGTTCGGCTTGCGTGGACCCGGAAGCAACCGGCGGATCTCTCTGAGGCTTTCTCCGAACGTAGCAGCATAATGCACGTGTCCGCGTTAAGAAGTCAACAGCCTTACCTTATTCAAGCGTCGGTAGATGCCGCGCCCAAAAGCCTGTTCAGATCCGTTGATGTTTTAACAAGCAGCCCGGCGGTTTCGGATGGGGATATTGCTAAGATTCTCGTTGTCGGCACCATGAGATTCTGAGCCGGGCTCTCGAAGTCGGATTACATTTCATGACTATCACGCTGCCGTTCGGAGAGGCGTTCCGTTAAGATAGGTGAAGCAGCGAGCCAGCAAGGTCCGATATGAGCAGTTGTGGATTCAGGACACCGAACCAAAGAGGGCGATCTATTCTTGCTCTCTGTTTCCTCTCCGCTAGTGTGTTGGCCTCGTTCGGCGCGGCTCGCCCGATGCGCCGGATTCGCGAAGGAACTTGGGGTGGCAACACGTCCGTATTAAAGTAGCCGGAGACTCAGTTACGATCGAATATGATTGCTGACATGGAACGATAAACGGACCTTTGCTGGTTGATTCCGTTGGCCGGTTCGCCCTTAGTGGAACTCACCAGCGAGAGCATGGAGGCCCCGATCCGTCGCGAGGACCTGCGCGCCGGGGAGCCGGCACGGTACTCGGGATGGACGGACGGCAATAAGATGACATTGACGGTTGTGCTGAGCGATACAAAAGAAACTGTAGGCACATTCACTTTGGTGCGAGGTCAGGAAGCACGCGTCTCGAAGTGCAGATAGACAATTAGTCGGAAACGATTATGAGAAGAGGTTGTGTCATTGACCAAATCTCTAATAGTTAATGCTGACGATTTCGGCCAGAGTCCTGGCGTGAACCGGGGTATTATCCAAGCCTTTGAGGAAGGGATCGTAACCAGCGCGAGCTTGATGGTGCGATGGCCGGCAGCGGAGCCGGCCGCCGCGTACGCGCGGGCGCACCCAGACCTTAGCCTTGGCCTCCACATAGATCTGGGAGAATGGATCTGCCGCGGAGATGACGACTGGACACCGGCGTATGAAGTCGTAGATCTGGAAAACTTGTCAGCAGTCGCCGAGGAAGTGTCACGACAGCTTTCCCTTTTCCAAAAGCTTGTCGGCAAGATTCCTACTCACGTTGACTCTCATCAACACGTCCACCTCAACGAACCAGTGCGTTCGATTGCTATTAATGCGGCCCGCGAGTTGGCCGTTCCGCTTAGGAATTGCACGGCTCAGGTGAGTTATTGTGGTGACTTCTATGGGCAGACAGCAAACGGATCAAGCCTGCCGGATGTCGTTAGCGTCGATGGGCTGATTAAAATCCTGAATGGCCTGTCACCTGGTCTCACTGAGCTGGGATGCCATCCTGGTTTAGACAACGACCTGGAGACGATGTACGCGGCCGAACGCAGTGAGGAAGTAAGCGTGTTGTGTGATCCACGGATTCGGGCAGCACTGTCCGATAAGGAGATCAAACTTCGTTCCTTTAACATCCTTGCTGGCGACTCTTAAGTTTCTTGGAAGCAAAAAGAAATGTGGTTGGTCTAGCGAGTCGAGTTAGAAACCCAGTTGCATCGTCAGTTTTATTCTGCGCGCGGTTCCGGCTTGATTTGCCCGCCCAAAGAAAGGTGAAGTAAGCACGCCGTTAAGCGGTCCGAGATTCGTATGGTTGAACAAGTTCTCGATGTCCGTGTGCAGCGTCAGACTATAGGGACCGCGGAAAGAGCTGAACGGATTCGATGTTTGATGCTGGTCCCCGCGCCCGAATGAGAAGGTCTTCCCAAAATAAAGGCCCGCACTTATCCGACCTGGCCCTTGTCCGTAGTTCCGGGCGATGATCGAATCACCAGGTCGTGGATTCGGGTTGAAGACGCCAAAGGGTGTGACTATTGCTCCTGGATCTCCGGGACTGGCAAATGCGGGACGATCGGTAAAGAAGGTGTCGCCATTATTGTCGAGACCTGTGGTGATGTTGAATGGCAAGCCTGAACTGATGGAAAGATATGGGGCCAAATCAAATCCTCCCGGCAATGTCGTCCACAGGTCGAGGTTGAATCGATGCCGGGCGTCGGTGCTGGCGCGCCCAAACTCGGTTGACAAATCGTAAGAGTTGGCCGGAGTTGAGTAGGGGCCATCCGTATCGCTGTGCACGAAAGATAAGGTGTAGCGCCCGGCGATCGAGATCTTACTGGTCAGATTTCTCGAGAGCGACAGCGCCAGTGCTTGCCTGGTCATCCGGCCCGTCGATTCGAACTGAAGAACCGGGCCGCGATTTACCAGAGGACGAATTCCAGAGATGTCGGGGAAGGGCGCATTGATGTTTCTTTCTCGTAACAAATGAAGACCACGCTGCCAAGTATAACTGACCGACCCGGTCAAGCCCCATGGTAGTTGCGGCTGGTAAGTCACGATCGACATCATCGAGTATGGGGCCCGCAAGTCCGGGTCCTTCTGTAGAATCGTGGGCAGCGGCGCTGTGCTGCCGGTCAGTGCGGCGGGCGGATTTGGAAAAGATGCCGGTCCCTGGACAGTAATCTCTTGTTGGTGTTGACCATCTAGTCTAATCGCGTCGAAAGTGACATTGCTTCCCACATTCGAGAAGAAGATGCCTGCGCCCGCTCTAATCACGTCTTCGTGTTTCTTGCGTGGTCGCCATGCTAACCCAAGCCGCGGCGCAAGATTTAGCTTGTCGCGAAGGTTGGTTTGAAGTGTATGGCGCAGGCCGTACGAGAAGATAAGACTTGGAGAGATCGCCCAGTCGTCCTGGGCGAACCATGCGATTTCTGACTGGGACATTTTAACCAACGGATCACCGCGAACGATAGAAAACTGCGACGGGGTATAGCCCGTCAGCCCCATCACCGTCCGCCGATAACGCTCGAGCGACGTGATCGTGATCGGCTGACCACCAGCGCCCAGTATCGGATTGCCCGACGCGTCGCGATCGAAGTCAGCACCAAACGTGAAGGTGCCGCCGAAGTTCGAGCGATCGATGTCTCTCAGGCGTACTGCATCCGCGTTGACTCCCAGCTTGAGCGTGTGTTTCCGGTAGTTGTAGGTTAGATCGTCATTGAACGCCAGCCTCTGGCTCGAGTCATTACTGAACAAAGATCCCTGGTTACCGCCACCGCTGAATGCTTCAAGGACTATGACTGCCGGCCCTGCATTCAGGGCGCTCTTTCCGGAGTTGTTCCGGCTTAGCTCAAGGCGCATCTCATTTATGAGTCCTTCTGCGAAGATCGAAGTCAGCGAGAACCCCACCTTGTCACTCCGCGAGGTTGAGTTGTACGCACGCTCTGGCAAGTCAAAGCCACTGAGGCCTTGATTGAGCGCCCGGTCACTTGAGTGAGTATACATAATTCGGAAAGTGTGTTTCTTGGTCGCCAGGAAACTAGTGCCAAACGAAAGATAGTTGTTCCGGTTGGGCGTGAGGACGGTAGCCACGAATGGTTGCGGTAGCAAAGTCGCTGAGTTGAGTGTAAGGGCGTTGATTACTGCATTTTCATCCTGCTCATAGCGACCGAAATAGGCCGAGAAACTCCAGCGATGTGGAATGATAGGTCCGCTCAGATAAGCATTGTATTCCCTGATTTGTAACGGCGCACGCGAGGGGGCAAGAGGATCGCGAGCGTTAAGCGATTCATCGTTGAAATTGAAAGAGAACTCGCCATGATAATGACCGCCTGGCTTGGTCGTGACTTCGATCCGGCCGGCACTTGGCTCTGAATACTGAGCAGCAAACGAGTGCGGACTGATCTTTATCATCTGAATGTCCTCTTTAGCCGGCACTTGGCCGTCGTTCCGTCCGTCGACAGAAATCGACGCGTCCGGGATGCCCATCATCGAGGCCATCTGACGCAACTTACGCAGCAATGCGTTTGGATCCTTAGGTAAAGTCGCGATGTCGCTATCCGTAAGGATCATTCCCGAAAGGTCATTGGTTGGGCCGGCTCGAACTTCGACTTGAGCGCTAATTGAGATTTTAAGCGTCACATCCAGGGCGGCAATTTTTTGCGACTCAATTTCTATCGGTTGTTTGAAATCGCCAAAACCCTCGTACTTTGCGGTCAGCGTATAGCTGCCGGGGACCACTACGGCAAATACATATCGGCCCTGGTCATCAGTCTTGGTCTTATAATTGTGTCCACGCTCGTCGTCTAACAGGACTGATGCTCCAACAATCAGAGCGCCCTGCTCGTCTATTACTACGCCGTGTAATTGTCCGGGGGCTTGTGGGCCCACAGATGATGCAATGAGATTAGGAGATGACTTGGCTACTGAATTAACACTTGAGGTGTCAACCGTCACAGCTTTCGCTGGCGATTCGGACCTTGTACCTGGCAACTCGGCGCCTTTCTGAGGGGGCGCTTTCGACTCGATAGTCGCATCGAGGCGCTGCGGTTTTGGCTCAACTAACTTTGGGTTTTCAGAGTTGCTTTCGGCTGCTTGTGCTGGCGTTGTCGCGGGCGATGCCTGCTTCCCGCTCTCGGAGACGATTCCGCGAGATCCTGAGGACGGTTCAGGCTTCAGTGTGGACCTCGGGCTTTGCAGGGCGCTCGTATCTCGTTCCGTCGATTTGGCTATCGGAGCGAGCTTTGCGGCGGATTGGGAGCTTTTTGAAATTGAAGACCCGGGCTCGGCTGAAGAGGCTGTCTTCGTAGCCTGCATGAGTCTTCCGTCTCCTTTCGCGTTGCTTTCCTTCGTTCCATTACCAGCGGGCCCGCGCCGGAAATAAGCAATTTTCGAGACCCCAATTTCCAGGCGATTAGAATTCTTTTGGAGAGCGATACCCGCACCTTCGTCAATCTCAACTATGATGTCGAGCCAAGGTGCATCTTCCGGGCCGCCCGATAGGGTCCGTACCGCTTGCACCACTCCGCCATCAAACGAATAACGTTGCTGGAGCGAAGAACGAACTCCACGAATCCTAAGAATTGCGTCGCCGCCTCCTACTGATTGTTCGATTACCAGCTCCCCTACCGGGCGATCGGCAATAACTTCAATCCGGGGCATTCCGGAGATCCTATGTATCATCAAATCAACGAACTCAATTGGCTTATCAACTACAGTCGATGAAGCTCTCCGTGACTGGCCAATGGTTGCAGAGCCGCCTAGCTTCTCAGGCACCTCCTCCGTAGTCGGGCTTTGCGAGTTCGTTCCTTTATTCTCTTCATTAGCGGAACGAGGCTTCGCGACTTCTGCGCGGCTCGTAACATTATCCGCAACGCGATCATTATTGACCGTCGTGGGTGCACGCCCGAAATAAGAAGTCCGCACAGCTTCGATTACCAGCCTATCGGAAATCCTCTGACATGTAACCGCGATGCCTTCAGCGATTTCGATTTTGACATCAACCCAGACTTTGTCGTCCGTTTCGCCTGACAACGTTCGCACAGAGCGCACGAGTCGATCATTAACCTCATAAATCGGTTTCAAGTTAGATCGTACTCCCTGGATTCGGAAGACGGCTTCGCCGCCGCTTGTGCTTTCTTCAATCGTAACACTTGAAAGAGATTGGTTGCCGGCGATCTCGATTCGAACGGAGGCGGCAGCTTTTTGTACGGTCAGCGAGGTCAATTCGATTGGGGAGGTGGCCGCGCGGGAAGAGTTGACAGCCAGAATACAGCCGATGACGGCCATGACCGGAAAAGCAAATATGGAGAACTTGCGGATCATCGTTACTTGCAAAGGCTTGTGTCCACCGCTAATGCTTGTCAAAAGACGCGCCTTGTATTGAAGGTGAGATAGCCGACTAATTTTTCAGATTCAGCCGACAACTAATGGCGGCCGGTGAACGACTCAAGTTGGGGCGAGCGCACTTGCACGCTAAGGCACGCTTTTCTGAAAGACAATAGGTTTCCGCGACACTCGGTCCAAGCCAGGTACCCGCACGTACTATGCTTTAAGGATTCGGCGTCTACTTTAGGTAAGTTAGCGGAGGGTGTCAAGGACACTCTTCGAGTAGGTTTTGTTATGAGGCAAACGGGGGGAGCACATTCGCCGACGCGCAGTTGGGGCGACGGCGGGAATCATCGACGGGTCGCATGATCCGAGCCAGTTACTGCTTCGTTCGTCATTTCGACAACAAAGGCTTGTGGATTGAAATCACATTCGATCTACTTGAGCGCGTTTTCGCGCCGCACGTATCTCATCAACCGCGCGACCTTCGCGGTATTTCGATTCAAATTTGTCAGCTTCACTCTTTTCTCCTCCTGACTAAGCTATCACCGCACCGTGCCCTCGCTAACGTCCGCACTGGTCAGCATCGTGCCATCCCAGCGATTCATCACATCCAGGTGAATATCGAACTGATCAAGAACGCGCATCGCGATGTGATTGATCATGTCATCGAGATTTTGCGGATGGTTATAAAAGGCCGGCACCGGCGGCAATATGACTACTCCCATGCGCGACAACTTCAACATGTTTTCAAGATGAATCTCGTGCAGCGGCGATTCACGAACGACCAAAACCAATTTGCGACGTTCTTTCAGAATCACGTCGGCGGCGCGATGAATCAGATTGTCCGCCAAACCATTCGCGATCGCGGCCAGAGTCCTCATGCTGCACGGCACGATGACCATGCCCAGCGTCACGAACGAACCGCTGGAAATTGCCGCACCCTGATCGCCGAGCGAATAATTGTACGCCGCCAGGTTCTGCACTTGTTCGATCGAGTAGTCGGTTTCATGCACGAGCGTGCGCGCGGCCCACTTGCTCAAGACCATGTGCGTTTCGACGCCTGAGCCATGCAGCATTTGCAGCAGGCGGACGCCGAAGATCGTTCCCCTGGCGCCGGTGATGCCGACAATCAACTTGGTTGGTTTTGCTTCATTTATCATAACGTCACCTGTGGCGCAAACTGTCATTTTGCGTTCACCGACAGCTTGTGCTGCTAGACTAATGGCCGTTTCCAGTCTCGTTCGGCACACATGATCCCGCCATGGTCATTGTGCTCATGGGGACCGTGATCGTCGTGATGAT
>Ga0066660_10001104_pt1 | contig 10979 bp, 10 predicted proteins | sample GraSoiAngelo_109_FD_75177 | JGI IMG/M metagenome (GOLD analysis project Ga0066660, IMG submission 75177) | Grasslands soil microbial communities from the Angelo Coastal Reserve, California, USA - 14_0903_12_20cm | ecosystem: Environmental > Terrestrial > Soil > Grasslands | place: USA...
CCACTAGTGGAAGATTATGATTGCTGACAGGAAGAGCGGAATGAACACAAGAGAGATTGTGTTCAAGAGCTTGACTAGAATATGCAAGCTGGGACCTGCAGTATCCTTCCATGGGTCACCGACCGTGTCTCCAACAACAGTGGCGGCGTGTGTTTCAGTGTTCTTTCCTCCAAAGTGTCCCATTTCCACGTATTTCTTCGCATTGTCCATTGCCGCTCCTCCCCACATCATCATAATGGCAAGCGGTATCGCTGAGATAGTTGCGCCGACAACTAGCGCGCCGACGGCGGTCCATCCCAAGAAGACTCCCACGACTATTGGTGCAACCACGGGAATGATGCCCGGGACGACCATCAACCGGAGTGCTGTCCTGGTGGAAATATCCACAGCACGTGCATAGTCAGGCTTGGCAGTTCCCTCTCTGAGACCTGGGATCTCTCTCAACTGCCTTCTAACCTCCTCGACCATGCGATACGCACCCACAGCGACTGCGTTTATCGCAGTTCCAGAGAAGACAAATGGAAGCATGCCGCCAATCAGGGCACCGATGACGACGTCGGGACGGTTGAGAGCAAGAAATGTCCCAAGACCCGACAGTTGGGTCGCCAAAGTTGCTGCTAGACCTGGGTTCGAAGCTAACGATGTGAGGTCAATTATGCCTGCTTTGTATCGAGCGACTTCCAAGACGAATGCTTGAAAGAGTAGCAAGGAGGCGAGAGCTGCGGAACCCATCGCGTAACCTTTTGTGAGAGCCTTTGTCGTGTTGCCCAGAGCGTCCAAAGGCTCTATTCTTTCACGAATTATTTCAGGGGCACCAGACATCTCCGCGATTCCGCCGGCATTGTCAACAATTGGGCCCAATCCGTCCATGGTTAGGACTATTCCTGCTGTCGAGAGCATTCCCATCGTCGCCATAGTGGTCCCGTAAACTCCTCCAAGGAACATCTCGCCTTTGAGTGCGGGTATGAGATTGGCGAATTGCTCTCCCAGCCCAAACGAGATGAGAAGGGCAATGGCCACCGTGATGACTGGCAATCCGCTGGATATCATGCCCACCGCGTTACCGGACATGACGGTCAGAGCAGGTCCGGATTTCGACCGTTCCGCAATCGTAATCACGGGCTTTGCGTTGGACCCTGTGTAGAATTCGGTGTAAATGACGATCAGCAATCCGGCCGCCAGTCCCGAGACCATACACCCGTAAAGCGCGTACGCGGCGAGATCGCTGCCAGATGGACTAAGTCCTCCTGGTCCGAACACGTACCATGTTGCAATGAACATCAGAATGGCAGCGATCGCCGAAGCGACAAGGAGTCCGTCTCGGGTAGGCTTGATTGGATTCTTGAACTTCTTCTCAAGAACCGCGACGGCCAGGCCGACGAAGGTGGCGATTATGCCTAGTGATCTGACTATGAGGGGCATCGTCACGTAATATGGATTGATTACTCCGTTGAATATTATGATAGAGACGATCAAGCCGATAATCATGCCGCCAAGGTTCTCGGCGGTGAGCGACTCGAATAGGTCGGCACCTCTTCCAGCCTCGTCTCCCACGTTGTCCCCTACATTGTCAGCTATAGCCGCGGGATTCCTAGGGTCATCTTCTGGAAAGTTCTCTTCGACTTTCCCTACAAGGTCTGCTCCGACATCTGCTGATTTTGTGAATATCCCGCCTCCCAGTTGAGCAAATAATGCGGCGAGTGAAGCTCCAAAGCCGAATCCCGCCAGCACTCCAGGATCACGGAAGGCGGCGTAGAGGAGTGACAATCCCAGTAGGCTCATGCTGATGACGACTAGTCCGAGTGCTCCCCCTCCAAGTGTAGCCACTTTCAACGCTTCATAGGTCGACTTTTCCGCGGCTGCGGTGGACCGGACGTTCGCGTTCGTGGCAGAGTAGAGGGCTACGTATGCTGCAAATAGCGAGAACGCCACTCCCAGTAAGAAGCTAAGAGCGATTTCGCCTCCGTAAGTGAAGTTGATTGTCGCGCCGAAGGCGACCAAGATGACGAGTGAGATGATTATCGCGATAATCGCGATGGTCCGGAATTGTCTCTTGAGGTATGCGTTTGATCCTTCCCTGATTGCTGTCCAGATCCCAATCATCTTCTCGTTCCCTTTGGGATATTTTTGGACGGAGAGGACGAGGAAGATTGCTGCGACCACGCCAGCGACTGCTAGTGAGGTTGTAAGAATTAACGGGTCAAACGCCAAGCGTGGGTTCCTGCTGTCCTTGAGTTATGAAATTTCCATCGAACCGCCTTGGCCTTTATTATAAACATGTTCACTTTCGTCGATTTTCTACTTTGCCAAACCCATAAATCGCGTCATCGCCCGCTCGACTTAGAATTCAACGGCTGATCTGCACACTTGTCCGGTCACAAGTACGATGTCATCGTTGTAGGTGGAGGTCCCGGCGGCCTTTCTGCGGCCGTCCATCTGGCCGACAAGGGTCTGAAAGTCAAGGTCTTCGAGAAGAAGAAGCTTCTCGGAAAACCGGTTCGCTGCGGCGAGTACTTCCCTGTAAAGGAGGAAATGGCCAGGCTGCTTCCTCGCGTCAAATGCATCGATATCATTGATTCGCCGGAAAATGCGATCGACTCAAAGTGCAAGTCGATCAGACTTGTCAGTCCTAGAGGGCACGAATTCGAATTTCCTTTTGAGGCGTACATTCTCGATAGGCATGTGTTCGAAACTCACCTCGGGGACGTTGCTCGGAGCAACGGAGCCGACATAGACGTCGGGGTCCAAGCTCACTATTATCCTGAAGATGATGGTGGTTGGGTCGGACCGACCCGCGAAACCGCAGACTACGGAGAGATCATTGTCGCAGCAGATGGCTATCCCAGCGAGACGGCGGAGAGGGCCGGACTTCCCGAACGGGAATATGCTGGCCCATACGCAGTGGCGACCAATATCGAATATTTGATGACAGATCTGGGAGTGGAGCAGGATGTTGCCGAATTGTATATGGATCCGAGGTACTCGCCGGGAGGTTATGGCTGGATAATTCCGAAGGGACATGGTAGAGCGAATGTCGGCATAGGAATCAGGGAACCATATGTTCGTCGTGAGTGGCAGATTCGTGACTTGTTGACTGGTTTCATCGAGAAGAACAAGGTTGCCGCGAAACGACTGAAGGGGGGAAAGACCGTCTCACTCATCGGAGACAGCCTGCCTGTCGATGGGCCCCTTACACGGACTTACACTGACCGCTTGATGGCTGTGGGCGATGCGGCAGGGATGGTGATGCCCACGAACGGGGGCGGGATACAGACTGCGATGATAACCGGACGCCTAGCTGCGGAGGCTGCGGTTAGGTATTTCGAGGATAAGACTCCGCTCTCAAGCTACGAGGAAGCATGGAAGGACCAGATAGGAGCGGAGATGGAGAACTCCAAGAACATGCGACAGGCCTCCGACCGGTTGATGGGTCACGGATTCGTCTTCGACATGATGCTGAGAATCATGGGCACGCGAAGGATTGCGGACGTGATAATGTGCCAGATCCCAAGCGGTATGGGATCATTCATCCATCTACTTGCCTAGTGCTTCAGAGCTGCATCGATTATCATTACGGCGAAGAGGAGCGTGAGATAAGGGCTCGTCACTTTGAACATCCGCCACGCATTCGTCTCAGTCGGCTTGTAGACAACCCAGAAGCTCCCAGCTAGAATCGCAAGCCCGCTGACCAGCGCAACCGCGCCGTAGATCTGGCCGAACGGGCCTAGGAAATAGAGGGCGAGCGAGAAAGGCACCATAATCATAGAAAAAATAGTGATCAGACGCAAGGCTGTCGTGGACCCTACCACCACAGGCAACATCGGCACTCCAGCGTTAGAATAGTCCGAGCGGTAAGATACGGCTAGGAACCAGATGTGGACCGGAATCCAGACAAAAACCAGACCGGCCATCAGGAGAGGAAAAATGGGATGCGGCAAACTACCTACAGGTCCAGGGATCACCGCGGACCACCCGAACAGAACCGGGAGTCCGCCGCTGAAACCTCCCAAGAGAATGTTCAGCGAACTACGTCGCTTCAGGAGTAAACTGTAGACCCCTACGTTGTCCAAGATTCCTAATGCCATCCAGAGAAGAGAGAAGAGGTTCAGTAAGGCAGCCAATATTAGTGAGATAGAGATCAGTCCGAGCCCAAACGAGAGGGCGGCCCTAGGCGTAATTCGTCCTGAAGGGAGAGGACGATGACGTGTCCGCATCATCAACGCATCGATATCGCGATCATGATAGTTTGTGAGAGAGTTGCATCCCGAAGTTCCTGCTATGATGGCGATTCCCGTCATCAGCCAGCCGACTGGGCCGAAGGATACTGAGAGCACTCTAGTTGCGACGAAAGTTGCTGTGAGAGAGGTGAAGACTAGAAGATACCAAATCTTCGGCTTCGTATACTCATAGTATGTGAGAACTCGGCTCTTGGCAGAGATTGCCTTTTGAAGTTGGATTAGCAGCTGTGTCGCCTAGGTCACGGCAATATTGCCATTCATCGCCGTATGCTGTGGACTACAGGCGATTGTGCAAAAGTACGAGTATGAGCCACCGACATTGAAGGTAACCGTCAGTGTATACCATTTACCGAATGGAATCGTTCCGGGCATGACCCCGTTGGATACGTTCACTGTGCCTGGTCCTGATATGTCAAACCCGTGAGCGGTAGAGATCCAACAATCATTCGGCGGGGTCGTATTGCACGGGCTTGTTGCATTCATCCCAAGGATGTAGAACGTAATCGTGTCTCCGACATGCGCATCAATAGTCTTATTGTCGCTCTCACCTTGATAGTTATGATAGTTCACTCCCGTCAGATTATACCCTTTTGATGGGTCGAAGCCAGGCAGATTTGTTTGGTTAAGGAAGGCAGTGTTGGTAATGTGGAATCCTCCTTGTTCCTGAATGATCGCGGTCATGAAGACGAGGCGATGTGAAGGAAGATAAGTGACCGTCGCATGCGAGAGGACGAACTGATAGTAATAGACTCCTCCGCCAGCGGCTGCGACCACTACTAGACCAATGAGTCCGACGATAGGAAGGTGTTTCTTAGGTACTTGCATTGTTATTTCACTTGAGCGCCGACTCTGTATATATGAACGGTCGCGGCGAACGCGACCAGAACCATTCCGATCTCAAGTAGCGCAAAGTTGTTGAGAGTATCGAGGAATGCGCGGAAGATAGCCACGTCAAGAAACGCCTGCAAGAGTAGGAGGCCGCCGAGAAGAGCATAGACTTCTCCTTTTGTCAACAGGTAAGGTTGGACCTTCCGGTAAGGAATCGGCTTCTTAGCGGCTCGCAGGGCATCAAGCTTTGCCCTCCTCCACCTCACGAATGCGTAGACGAAACCGTAGGAAAGCGCTGTTGCAATGAGCAGGGAACCAGCGAAGAGGACTGGATCGATAAGCAACTGACCCTCGGTGAGAAGTGGTTGGAATGGGTTGCTTGCTCGGAATCCCCAGACAGTGACGATCGCTATCTGTCCAAGCGACGCAACTCCCAACGCGACCCAGAATGGTCTGTCGACCATGGCGATTTTTCTCCCCCTATCGAAGAAAGGCACGACCGTGAAGATCAGCACAAAGACTCCCGGGATTATAGCTCCCGCTATGAACGGCGGCAGACCCTGGGTCCGGATGAACGCGTAGAGACTAGTGAAGTACCATTCCGGAAAAGTGATCTGCGTCAACTGATTAGGATCATAACGCACTCCCACCTCCACCGGGAAGAGTCCACCCAGAATCAGAATCATCCCAGTAATTGCTGAGGCGACTGGAATGTCCAAGACGAGGTTTTTGGGAAGATGGATAGACATTATGGCCAGCATTATTATTGGAATAATGAAAACGTGAAAAGCGTAGAACCTGATTGTCAAGTCGTTGAAACTAAAACCGAAAATTATCTGTGCAAGGTTCGCACCCAAGACTGGGGTGTAATACGTAAGGGTCTGCCCGATGTTAATTGCCAATTGTCCTCGGATGTTGAAGATCAGGTCATAGCCAGTGTAAGCCTCGATAATCGTGACAACGCCGAGAATAATTCCAGTGACCCAGAGAATCTCATAGCGGAGCTTGTATCGGCCCGCAAAGTACTGATAGAACATGTGCATGACAGCAAGAAGCACCATGGCGTTGGATGCTTGGTAGTGAATGTTCCTGATTAGGAATCCCCAGTCTACTTGATTGTTTATTGCCGATACGCTGTTGAACGCGGAATTGCATGTGGGAGCTGGGACATACGTAGTGTTCGGTGCTGCAGGTGGGCAATCTCCAAAGATTGGCTGGAAATGAAATAGCAGAAGCGCTCCCGTAACACCCAAGATCAAGAAGACAATCACAGTAAGCATTCCTAGGAATCCGAGGGGGCTGATGAAACGCGAGGGAAAGACGAGTTTTATCGCGAGGAGAAGCGTTCTTTCGAGTCTGTCCCATATCCATCTGAGGAGCGCGATGATTGGGTCTAAGACCCCTTTCTTCGCGCTAGTCTGTCCGGCCAACTCCAGCAGTCCCGTCCAGATCCGTAGCTGTTATGTTACCCGTCGCTGAGTCGTAAGAAAGCTTCACGCGCGGTAAAGGAAGGAGTCCTAAGTCAAAAGCTGGTCCGGCCACGGGCACGGCATCCGTCAATCTGTATTGACTTCCGTGACAAGGACATTGAAGCCTGAACTCGCCGGACCCGGGGGTACCAGCGTAACCGGGGTTCACTATGCAACGAAGGTGAACACATGTTAGGTTGAACGCTGCGACCTTCGAGAGTACTGGATCGTTAGCATAGAACGGATTCACAACCTGAGTCGGTATGTCCGGAGGGCCCGGCAGGCGAGTTATCACATTCTTGTAATAGGGACTGGCGGTGACCGGGTAGGGAAAATAGAAGAATTCGGAATAATCGGAAGGGGAATAGAGATTCCCCGCCGACACAGCGTTACGATATTTTGCCTCAAGCGCGTTCCATGTAGTAACTTGAGTGGGCCCCTCTTTGGTTGGAGGCAAAGGATTCAGAATATTCCATGATGGCAACGATGGCGGAGCGAAAGCTGCAACCGCCAGCAGAGTAGAGGCCCCTAACGCCCCCACGACAAAAGCCCGTCGCGAGATTGCAGAAGTCTTGGCAGCCGGCTTTGCCGGTTGCGGAGGAACAGGCGGTGCCTTCACAGATGGCGAGGGAGTAGTGCTAGGTTGAGGGGTTGGCTTCTTCTCGTCCGACATGTCCTCTGTCGCTCTAGAGCAATATTTTTTGTCGAGCCGCCCAAATCGTATTAAAGACTTGTCTATACGTTACGACCCGTTCAGCGGCTGTCTGAGTTAGGAAACGATATAACTGTCAAAGAATCGAGAATCACAATCGATTATCAGGACCAAGTGAGAATCAGTGAATCGAGTAATAGCCTCACTTACATTGCTTGTGGGGCTGGCAGCAATGATGGTCGGAGTCTACGGTCAGCAGTGGGTCCTGCTGCAACAGCTAGTCCAACCGTTCCTCCCCTTCTTTGGATAGGTCCAATCAAATGGAGAAAACGCGAGTTCCTGACGTGAAAACTGAACAGCCCAGTGGTTTTCGCGCTCGGCTCGGACGGATCAAGGTTCGTGGCTACTATTGGCCTGTAAGAACAATCGTTCAACTCGGCTTCTTCATTCTCTTCAGCGGAATCGGCATCATGAGTCTCGTTCCCGCATTCAACGGAACGCGATCGTGGGTTGTACTCCCAATCGTGTCGAGCGTCAAATCCCAAGCACAAGTAACCAGCACAATGGATGCCATTACACTGTTTCTCGAGAATGGACTCTTCCCGTGGCTCCCTATCGGAATAATGCTCGTCGTTGGCGCAATTCTAGGTCGTTTCATGTGCGGATGGATCTGCCCCGTCGGCTTTCTGCAAGACGTGATCACGGCCGTCAAAGGGCGAGTGGATTCGGTCGAGAAGAGGGCTCACCTTTACTGGATTCGTCTAAAGTATGTTCTAGTCGTCCTCGCGTTCTTGATCAGCGGTTCGTTAGGACTCGCTGTCTACTACGGTGTCGGAAATGATTACAGGACGAGCCTCGGACCTCTTGCGGACGGACTCTTCGTTGCAATAACGCCTGACGGGACCCTGTTCGGAACTCTTCCGGCGATTCTCGGTGGCTCATGGAGATTTCTCGGAACCGCTCAGAGTTCAGACATAACCTTTGGCAATCTCTCATCATGGTTCGGGCACATTTCACCCCTAACATGGCTCAACGTCGTGGTGTTGGTCGGATTCATCTATGCTGCCTGGAGGATTCCTCGATTCTGGTGTCGCTATGTGTGTCCCGTCGGCGCGATCATGGCTGTTACTCAGAAGAACAGCCTTCTAGGAATGCACCGGGATCCGATCAAATGCTCAGAATGCAAGGAGTGTGAGACCGCTTGCCCAATGCAAATACCGATCCTTGATCTCGACTGGAAGAAATTCAACGACTCAGAATGCATCCTGTGCATGGCATGCATAGATGCCTGTCCTGCGGGAGCGTTGTCTCCGAAGTTCCCGTAGAATGACCCCTCGATAAGATACATCAAGGGTCCCTACTGGCCACTTTCTGGCATTGAGCATGCAATCGCTCGACTACTTCTCGAGGGAAATCTCGATTCCGGGCATTGGGCCGGCGGGACTCCAGAAGCTGCAGGAATCCTCGGTAGCAATCATCGGAGTCGGAGGGGTAGGAAGCGCCGCTGCCTATTACTTGGCCCGATCGGGGGTTGGACACCTCAAGCTTATCGATCAAGATATCGTCGAGATCACAAATCTCCAAAGACTGCACTCAGCATCAATGAACGACCTCTATCATCCGAAGGCAGAGGTCATTGCAGATAGATTGTCGGAGCAAGCCGCATGGTGCAAAATCGAGGCTGTGATCGAAACTGTGACGGATAGAAATGCGAGCGCTCTTCTGAGAGACGTGGATCTAATATTCGATGGTCTTGACAATTTTCGAACCAGATATATCCTCAACCGGTTTGCGGTTCTGAGCGAAACTCCGTATCTATTTGCGAGCGCGATAGCGGATCAAGCTCACATAGCACTGCTAAACCCTCCCAAAACGGCGTGTCTGGCATGCATCATGCCTCGGGTTGCCGACAGATTTGCCGACAGCTGCGAAACTCTCGGAGTTAGCCCGTCGATCACGGGTCTGACTGGGACCCTAGGAACTGGAGTAGCCCTTCGATTCCTCTTGGGCAATCCAAATCAGTGGAGCGACAAACTTGTCACAGTCGATATGGCAGGCCCGGAATTCCTGCTTACTAACCTAGCGAGACGACGCGATTGTGACGGATGCGGAAACAATAATGGTGATAGATGTGGATCTGATAGACTAGTGACCTTCTTGTGCGGAGAACACACGGCAAACGTTCTTCCTCTGCAAGACCTGACATTAGAGCTCTCGAAGATAGGAAACAGTATGCCTACGGACAAGATTCTTCTGAGCACAGCCTCAGTTCTCGTATATCGACATGGAGAGTTCACGGTCTCACTCTTCCGGAACGGACGATTTCTCATAGGAGGAGTAGAAAACGAGATTCAAGCGGTAAAGATGGCTAGAGAGATATCGCAACACGTTGGACTTGAAACCTGATCGATACGAGGGACCAAGAATGGTTTATTGTTATGAATTGATTATCGATTCGCAGAAGTAATTCTTCCGGATCTCGAAATGCCACTAAAGATCATTCATCCCGATCACACAGAAGTCGTGGGTGAGGGTTTGGTTCTTCTGTTCAGTCCTCACATTACGACTTCGAAACGCGACCTCTACACTGGACAAATTGTTGAGGAGGCAGCGCTTCTGTCAAAGAGCTGGGCAATCGTCGCTAAGGAGAGGGGGCATCCCCAAAGCGGAGACGAAACGGAGTCGGCCGAGGCGACCTTAGAGAAAAGTGTGCAAGATTTCGTTGAAGAGTATGGAATCAAGTGCGTCATTGCGATTAGAGGGGCGGCAGAGCCGGGAATAGCGGTCAAGAGTCGAGGAGACGGTTCGGGATTGGAGGAAATCCTTGACATAATTAGGAGTGGAGTTGAACCCCACTTTAGCGTCAAGCCTGACGTGGACCAACCTGGAAACAAAGTATTGGGCCTCCAAGGCAACGATAGAGAGCCTGACAACTCGTCCGCTCAGTCACTCCACATCATTCAGATCGAACTGGGCCCTGAGGAACGGAGTTTCCGGAAGGATCAGATAGTCAACATTGTCGCTGATATTGTTGGCCTGATTAACGCGAAGCTGGGATTCTCAGTGAGTGGGGACGAGGGAAGCAGCGGCGCCCTGGACTAGGCGTATCCAGGGATCTGGATAGAGCCCGATAATGAACACTAAGGTTGTCGCCATCCACATGACGCTCGTGTAAGCTCGAGGCTCCTTGATTCTGGACGGATCTGCTGGCTCGTCAAAGTACATCCTCTTAATCAGCCAACCATAGTAGCTCATGCTGAAACCGCTGTTCAACAAAGCAGCGATTGCCAAGTAGCCTCCCCAAGAGTAGGGAGAGAATACTGCTCCCGTGAAGAGCATGACTTTGCTGAAGAATCCGTTGAGCGGAGGCACCCCAGCTAACGCTAGGAAGAATATGGTGATGTTGAAGGCTGTCTGTGGCATTCGTTTAGCGAGCCCGTTGAAAGAATCTAGAGTGTTCAAGGGCAATTTCGTAGCAACAGCCGCCGCAGCGACGAACGCCGCCGTCTTGACTATCGAATAGTTGAGAACATGAAAGAGTCCTCCTGCAAGTCCTAGAGGAGATCCGCCCGCTGTGATGGGCGCAGCGAGTGCTATCATGACATACCCGGCCTGAGCGATGCTGGAATACGCGAGGAGGCGCGTGAAACTCTTCTGCATCAACGCAGCAACATTTCCCAAGGTCATCGTGGCAATCGCTACGATTGCGAAGGTCGAATACCAATCAATGTTGACAGTCCCAAATGCTACGATGAATACACGAAATGCGGCCGCAAATGCGGCCATCTTCGC
>Ga0066660_10001106_pt1 | contig 10973 bp, 11 predicted proteins | sample GraSoiAngelo_109_FD_75177 | JGI IMG/M metagenome (GOLD analysis project Ga0066660, IMG submission 75177) | Grasslands soil microbial communities from the Angelo Coastal Reserve, California, USA - 14_0903_12_20cm | ecosystem: Environmental > Terrestrial > Soil > Grasslands | place: USA...
CCCGCGGTGTGCAACCCCTGGGTCCGCCTACTGCAGTACCACCGGGGTCGGTTCCAGGACCTCACCGGCACCTGGATCAGCGGGGGGGACCTGGTGAAGCTGGTGGGCTGACGGGCGATCCGTCAGGCGGAGGGTCGCCGGAGTCATACTCGACGCATGGCCGTGAGCGACCGGGACCGTCGACGCATGGACCGCCTGGCGCGCGACCTGGCCGAGCTCGAGACCGACGAACCCGCCTCGGAGGAAGCCCTGTCCGCAGCCGTGGCCGATGCCAACCGGGACCGGGCGGCCAAGGGTCGGCGGCCCCTTGTCCCAGACGAATGTCCGCCCGAGGAGGAGTTCTATCGACGTGCGCGAGCCCTGGGACTCCGCCGCCTCGGCCGCTGAGATACTCAATGGTCTGGGCGGACGCTGGGCTCTGATCGGGGCACTCGCGGCCCTCCGTTACCGAGTCACGCCCCGCCTGACGACCGACGCGGACATCCTGGCCGATCCGGTGGACGGCCTAGCCCAGGCATTCGAAGCCGCCGGATACACCGTGACCACCATCGCGTCGCCAGGGGAGGAACCACACCTGCTCGTCATCCGAGGTCATGGCGACCAGATCGATGTCTTGCTCACCGCCGTCGAGTACCAGGACGTCGCCCTGTCGCGGGCGGTCGATCATGTCATCTCGGCCGAGGACGTGATCATCCACAAGCTGATCGCCTGGCGTCCCCGCGACCGCAACGACATCGCGTCCATCCTCGAGTCGGCTCGTCCGCTCGACGAGGACTACATCGAGCGGTGGGCCAGAGCGTGGGATGTGCTGGACCGCTGGGGGGAGGCCCGCTCGGCGCGCTGAGGCGTTGGGGCGCGGCAGAACCGCCCTCAGGCCACGCCGGCGACGGCGTGGGGCAGCCAGGCGGGATGGACGAGCACGAGCGCGGCCCACGCCAGCAGGGCCATCCCCACGTAGGGCGTGACCGCGCGCCCCCTCTGGCCCGCCTTCTCGTAGAACATGACCCCGGTGAGCACCGCCATCCAGGGCAGGTTGGCCACCCCGGCGGCGAACATCATGAGCATGAGGGCCCAGCAGCAGCCCAGGCAGAACAGGCCGTGGCCCCGGCCGATGCGGAACGCGGTGTCCACCCCCCGGCCGTAGTGGCGCATCAGGTAGACGCCGGGATGGCGGCACTTGTCCAGGCAGCGGTCCTTGAGATCGGTGAACTGGAAACCGCCGGCGACGGCGAGGATGGCCCCGGAGACGAGCCAGGGCCGGGACTGCAGCCAGGGCAGGGCGTCCACCGTGCGGTGCAGACCGAGGTCGCCCACGAAGGCGGCCGCGCCGAAGGCCGTCCAGACCACCACGTAGCCGCCCACGAAGGCGGCCAGCACCGCGCCGGGCCTGTCCTGCTTGGCCGAGGCCACCCTGAACATGCGCACCATGGGCAGGGTCGACGGCAGCATCATGGCCGCCACCATCACCTGCCAGGCGACCAGGAAGAGGAGAAGGGCGACCAGGAAGGGCAGGTTCCCCTGGATGAGGGCGTCGTGGTGCAGGAGCTGGGCCTTGCCCGTGGACTCGGCCACGACCGCCAGAGCCCATGCACCCAGGATGGCGGCGGGGACGGTGAGCGGCAGGCGGCGCCGGACAGCCGGCGCCGCGCCGCCCACCTCAGCTGCGAGGGTCACCCCTCGCTGTAGGTCATGTGGTAGTCCGACTGGATGGCGTTGCGCCCCTCGAACGACCACACCATGCCGTACTGCGGCAGGTTCACCCGGTTGTAGGACGCCTTGGCCACATAGGCGGGTGAGCCGGGAACCGTCGAGAACACCGAGTCCCGAAGGGTCGTCTTGGTCGACCCATCGGCCCCGATGAAGGGCTCCATCTCGGCCGACACCGCGTCGTCCCCCACCTGCAGGGTCCCGTGACCGCCCTTGACCTCGTGACGGATGGGCGCCCGCTGGACGTCCACCACCTCACCGATGAGGCCGGCCAGGTCGGCGAGCGGCCCGCCCAGCTTGCCCGTGTAGGCCTCCAGGATGGCTGCCATCTGGTCCTCGGTGGCCCGTTCGTCGACGAACACGGCCACCCGCCAGTTGCCCTGCAGCACGTTGCCGGGGATGTGGGCCACGTTGGTGATCGACAGCCCGGAGACGTCGACCCCGCGAATCACGCCCTTGTCGAAGTGGTAGGCGACGAAGGCGTCGCAGGTGGCGCCGTCGGGATCCTCACCGATCCAACAAGGGCAGAGCACCCCGCAGGAGCAGGCCTCGAGCAGGGTCCCCTCCAGGTCATATACGACGCCCGTCGTCGCCGGGCTCTCTTGAGTCATTGCCATGCAGTCCCCCTCGGGTCTCGGTCGTCGCGCCCAAGGGCCCGCACACCCCCCGGCGCTATGCCAAGTGTGGGACCCGATCGGTCCTCCGGCCAGACCCCTCCCCTCGTGCTACACCGCGCGTGGCCCAGGCAACGCAACGGAGCCCGAAGGGAGCCGTTCGTTCCTGCCCGTGCCCGGCTCGTGAGCGGCTCGTGAGCGAGCTGCGGGCCGGGACCCGCGTGCCTCTCTAGGCGGGCGGGGTGGCCTCGTCCGCCGGGGGTCCGGAGGCGGGGGCCTGGGCCGGGGGTGGCTCGGAGGCGGGGACCGGGGCCGGGGGGGCCTGGGCCGGCGGTGCCGGGGCCTGATCCGTGGAAGCCTCGGCTGCAGCCGGCTCGGATCCGGCGCCGGTCTCGGCGGCGGGACCGGCCTCGGGGGTGGAGCCGGGCTCGCCGGTGGAGGCGCCCTGGGCCCCGAAGTCGGCCCAGGCGGCCTGGGCCTCGGTCTCGGGCTCGAACACCCCGATGTAATTGCCATGCTCGTCGTAGGCGTGCTCGCCGAAGTGCTCGCGGTACTCCTCGGCCACCTCGCCGCCCTCGGCCGCCTGCTTGATGGACAGGCTGATGCGCCGGCGCTGCAGGTCGATGTCGATGATCTTGACCCACAGCTCCTCGCCCGGCTGCACCACCTGCTCGGGCAGGTCGACGTGGTGGACGGCCATCTCCGAGATGTGGACCAGACCCTCTATGCCCTCGCCCACCTGGACGAAGGCCCCGAAGGGCACGAGCTTCGTCACCCGGCCGTAGACCAGCTCGCCCACGCGATGGGCGCCGGCGAACTCCTGCCACGGATCCTGCTGGGTGGCCTTGAGCGAGAGACTGATGCGCTCCTTGTCCATGTCGACGTCGAGCACCTGAACCTCGATCTCGTCGCCGACCTGCACGACCGATGAGGGGTGGTCCACGTGCTTCCACGACAGCTCCGACACGTGCACAAGCCCGTCCATACCGCCCAGGTCCACGAAGGCCCCGAAGTTGACGACGGAGGAGACCACACCCCGGCGGACCTCGCCGGGCTTGAGATTGACGAGGAACTCCTCCCGCTGCTCCTTCTGGGTCTCCTCCAGCCAGGCCCGGCGCGAGAGCACGACGTTGTTGCGGTTCTTGTCCAGCTCGATGATCTTGGCCTCGACCACGCGGCCGACGTAGGGCTGGAGGTCCCGCACCCGCCGCAGCTCGACCAGGGAGGCGGGCAGGAAGCCGCGCAGACCGATGTCGAGGATCAGCCCGCCCTTCACGACCTCGATGACGGGGCCCTTGACGACGCCGTCGGACTCCTTGATCTTCTCGATGGTCCCCCAGGCCCGCTCGTACTGAGCCCGCTTCTTGGAGAGGACGAGCCGGCCCTCCTTGTCCTCCTTCTGGAGGACCAGGGCCTCGATCTCCTCACCCAGGCTCACGATCTCGTGGGGGTCGACGTCGTGGCGGATGGAGAGCTCCCGGGCCGGGATGACGCCCTCCGACTTGTAGCCGATGTCCAGGAGGACCTCGTCCTTGTCGACCTTCACCACCGTGCCCTTGACGATGTCGCCGTCGTCGAACTCGACGATCGTGCCCGCGATCGCGTCCTCGAAGGACATCCCGTCGAGGTCGTCCGACACCACCTCCCGCGGGGTGTAGTCGTCTGCGTCGCTCAGCGACCCGGCGCCCGGGTCATTGGGGGATGTGGTGCTGGATTGGTCGGACATTCCTCGGTCGCTCTCTTCTTTCCGGACAGGCTCCCGCCCCGGATCGCACAGCGGGGATCGGCGCGGCGAACCACCTCGGCCGCGGCTACAGGGTACCACCGGCCTTCAGCGACGCCTGGCGACGACCAGCAGCTCGGGGTGGTCGAGGTCGGGCGCCCTGGCGCCGTAGCGACCGGGGCGCACCGACCACAGATGCAGCACCTCCAGACCCGACGCCACGCACACGAGCCCCAGCTCCCGAGGCGTGAAGCAGGTCGTCCACAGGTCGGCCTCCAACTCCTCACCCCGCTCGTCCCGCACGACCGTCCGCTCCCGGACCACGCCGGTGAGGGCGTCGAAGGACTCTCCGGGCTCGAGGTGGGAGACGGCGAAGTAGGCAGAGAAGGCGGTGAAGGCGGCCAGCCCGCCGGGGCGGAGGGCGCGGGCCATCTCGGCGACCACGTCGGCGTCGTCCCGGCCCCCACCGAGGAGACCGAAGCCCCCCTGGCACAAGCTCAGGGCCACGTCCACCGAGGCGGTGGGGACGGGCAGGCGGCGGGCGTCGGCCTGGGCGAAGCGGGGCGGGCCCGCGCCGCGGGCCAGCTCGAGGAAGCGCCAGGCGATGTCGATCCCCACCACGTCGACCCCGCGCCGGGCCAGGGCCAGGGCGTGACGGCCCGGTCCGCAGCCCACGTCGAGCACGCGCTGGCCCGACGCCAGGCCCAGCGTCTCCACCAGGAACCCCACCTCCTGCTCCGTGCCCTGGGTGAACGAGTAGCGCAGGTAGGCCGGCCCCATGAAGTCGGCCAGGGCCTCGAACCAGTGGGGGCGGCGAGCTCCCCCGGTCACCCCTTGGCTTCGGCCCAGTTCGAGCCCCAGGACAGGTTGACGTCGAGGTCGACGCACAGCTCGCACGCGCCCCGCATGGCCTCCAGGGTGAGCTCCGAGGCCGCCGTCTCCTCCTCCGGGGGGACCTCCAGGATGACCTCGTCGTGGACCTGGAGGACGAGCCTGCTGGCGAGCTTGGCCTCCTCCAGGCCACGGTCCAGGCGCACCAGGGCCACCTTGAAGATGTCGGCGGCCAGGCCCTGGATGCCGGCGTTCATGGCCTGGCGCTCGCCGGCCTGGCGCACGCGGTAGTTGGAGGACGACAGCTCGGGGATGTTGCGCCGCCGGCCGAACAGCGTCTCGGTGTACCCCCGGGTCCGGGCCTCCTTCACCGTGCGGTCCATGTAGTCGCGCACGTTGGGGAAGGCCGCGAAGTAGGCGTCGAGGATCTCGGACGCTTCCTCCACGGCGATGTTGAGGCGCTGCGACAGACCGTAGGCCTCCATGCCGTAGGCCAGGCCGTAGGAGACCATCTTGGCCTTGGCCCGCTGTCCCAGGGTGACCTGCCCGGCCTCGACGGAGAAGATGCGGGCGGCCGTCGTGCGGTGCACGTCGTGGCCGGACTGGAAGGCCTCGATGAGCCCCGGGTCCTGGGCCAGATGGGCGATGACCCGCAGCTCGATCTGGTTGTAGTCGGCGATGAGGAAGCGGCAGCCCTCGGCCGGGATGAAGGCTCGGCGGAACTGACGGCCCTCGTCGCTGCGGATCGGGATGTTGTGGAGGTTGGGCTGGTCGGAGGACAAGCGGCCCGTGCGGGCCACGGTCTGGTTGAAGGAGGCGTGGATGCGGCCGTCGGCGGCCACCTCGGCCAGCAGGCTGTCGCCGTAGGTCGAGCGCAGCTTCTCCGCCTCCCGGTAGCGCAGCAGCTTCTCCACGATGGGGTGCTGGCCCCGCAGCTTCTCCAGCGAGGCGGCGTCGGTGGAGAACCCGGTCTTGGTCTTCTTCTGGGGCTGAAGGCCGAGCTCGTCGAAGAGGACGCCGCGGAGCTGCTTGGTCGAGTTCACCACGAAGGGATGGCCGGCCAGCTCCTGGATCTCGGCATCCAGCTGGCGCGTGTCCTCCGTCAGGGTGGCCACCACGCCCCGCAGGTACTCGGCGTCGACCCTGACCCCGGCTTCCTCCATTCGGGCCAGGACCCGCACCAGCGGGCGCTCGACGTCGTCGTACAGCGGCCGCAGGGCCCGGGCGTCGAGGGCGGCGGAGAGAGGCACGACGAGTCGGGCCACGGCCGCGGCACGGCGCCCCGCGTCCTCGGCCGCGTCGGACCCGCCCCCGCCCAGGTCGAGCTGCCCCGGAGGAGGTGCGTCGGGAGAGCGCAGCTCGATCCCCGCGTAGCGCGCCGCCAGGTCATCCAGCAGGTACTGGCTCTCGGCCGGGTCGACGAGGTAGGCGGCCACGGCGGTGTCGAGGTCCAGGGTGCTCACCTCGATCCCGAGCACGGACAGGCCCCGCATGAGCTCCTTGGCCCGGTGGGCGTGGAGGGGGGGACCGCCCGGGCCCACCAGGGCGGCCAGGGCGGCGCCGACACCCGGGTCGGTGAGCAGCTCGAGGTCCAGCCATTGGGCCCGCACGGGCTCGACCTCGGTCGCGAGACCTGTCTCGGCCTCGGCCTCGGCCACCGCGACGGGCGCGGCGGCGACCAGCGCCAGTCCGGTCAGGGGGGAGCGGCCGGCCGTGCCCGTCCACGCCGCCTCCACGGCCACGGCCGCGCCCGACCGGCGGAGCTCCTCCAGGAGGGCCGCGGCCAACCCGGCGCTGCTCACGCGTTGCACCTCGACGTCGAGGACGGCCGAGGCCTCGCTCGCCTCACCGCCGAACCCGCCGCCCGACTCCCCCACGGCCTCGACCAGGCGGTCCCACAGGGTGCGGAACTCGAGGAAGGCGAAGAGCTGGCGGACCTCGTCGGTGTCCCAACCCCCCATGCGCAGGTCCTCGACCTCGCAGGAGATGGGCACGCTGCGCACGAGGGGCGTGGCCTTGGCGTTGCTCCGCACCTGGTCCTCGTGGACGGACAGCGACTCTCTCAGCTTGGGCGTCAGCTCGTCGAGGTGGGCGAACACCCCGTCGATGTCCCCGTAGGTCGTGATGAGCCGGGCCGCCGTCTTCTCCCCCACCCCGGGCACCCCGGGGAGGTTGTCGGAGGGGTCACCCCGCAGCGCCGCGTACTGGGGGTACTTCTCGGGCCTCACCCCCGTCCTCTCCTCGATCCCGGCCTCGTCGTAGAGCACGTAGTCGCTCACGCCCCGGCGGTTGTAGAGCACCCGGACGTGGGGATCCTCGACCAGCTGGTAGGTGTCCCGGTCGCCGGTGACGATGATGACGTCGTCGCCCCGGTCCCGGGCCTGGGTGGCGAGGGTGGCGATGACGTCGTCGGCCTCGAAGCCCACCACCTCCACCACCGGTATGCGCAGGGTCTCCACCACCTGGCGGACGAGGCCCATCTGCTGGCGGAGGATGTCGGGAGCCTCGGCCCGCCCCGCCTTGTAGTCCGACACCAGCTCGTGGCGGAAGGTGGGCTCGGGACGGTCGAAGGCGACGGCTATGCCTTCGGGGCGGTGGTCCTTGAGCAGGTTCACGAGCATGGAGGTGAAGCCGAAGACGGCGTTGGTCACCTGGCCGGACATGGTCGCCATGTCCGTGGGAAGGGCGAAGAAGGCCCGGTAGGCCAGGGAGTTGCCGTCGAGGAGGAGCAGCTTCGCCACTGCAGGCATCGTAAGTCCGGAGGCTGACAGGAACGCGTGGTTAGCCGACCTTGACAACGAAAGTTAGGAGTGCCTAAATCGGCGTGTGTCGACGGGCGAGCTGCTGGCCCTGGGGGCCATCGCCGGAGCCACCATCTTCCTGGGCCTCCCCATGGGTCGGATGCGCCGGCCCCGGCCCGCGCTGCAGGCCTTCCTCAACGCCGCCGCCATCGGGATCCTGACCTTCCTGCTCTACGACGTGCTGGCCCACGCCGTGGAGCCCGTGAACGAGGCGCTGACCAGGGCCCACTCCGGTCACGGCAGCTGGTGGAGGTTCACCGGCCTGGTCTCCACCTTCACCGTGGCGCTGGGAGTGGGGCTGCTCAGCCTCGTGTACTTCGACCGCTGGAGGAGCAGGAGGGTCGCCGTCCCCGGGTCGGCGTCCAGGGTGGAAGCGGACATCGACCGGGTCGAAAAGCCTGAGGAGGCCGGGGAGGCCACAGTCGCGTCCCGCCGCTTCGGCCCCGGGGCGGCCGCGGTGGAGGAGCTCGCCCCCGACCGGCCCGGCCACCACCTGTCCCCAGCCGCCAGGCTGGCCGTGCTCATCGCCACGGGCATCGGCCTGCACAACTTCTCCGAGGGCCTCGCCATCGGCCAGTCGGCAGCCAAGGGAGAGATCAGCCTGGCCGTGCTCCTGGTCATCGGCTTCGGACTGCACAACTCGACCGAGGGCTTCGGCATCGTCGCTCCTCTGGCCACCGAAGCCGTCCGCCCCAGCTGGCGCTTCCTCTTGACTCTCGGCCTCATCGGCGGGGGCCCCACCTTCCTGGGCACGGTGGTCGGGCAGGCCTGGGTGAACACGGGCGTGTCGATCGCCTTCCTGGCCCTGGCCGCGGGTTCGATTCTCTATGTCGTGGTCCAGCTCCTGTGGGTCGCCCAGAAGCTGGGCTTCCGCGAGCTCCTCATGTGGGGCCTGCTGTTGGGGGTGCTGGCCGGTTTCGCCACAGACTTCGTCATCACCGCCGCGGGGTTGTGACGGTGTCCGACGGCTTCCATCCCCCGGTCGAGCAGTACCTCGAGGCCATGCACGAGCTCGAGGAGGAGGGGACGCCCATCATCCAGGCCCGTCTGGCCGATCGGCTCGGCTATCGCGCCCCCTCCGTCTCCGAGATGATCCGCCGCCTCCGCAAGGAGGGGTACGTCGAGGCGTCGGGCCGGGCCCTCACCCTCACGGCCAAGGGCCGGACTCAGGCCGAGAGCGTGGTCCGCAAGCACCGGCTGGCCGAGCGTCTCCTCACCGACCTCATCGGCCTGCCCTGGGACCGGGCTCACCTCGAAGCCGGTCGCTGGGAGCACGTGATCTCCGACGAGGTGGAGGAGCGCCTGGTCGAGGTGCTGGGGCATCCCACCACCTGCCCGCACGGGAACCCCATCCCCGGGACTGCGGGCGTCGAGCGGTCGCTGGCCGCCCTGGCCGACGCCCTCCCCGGCCAGCGGGTGCGTCTGGAACGGGTCACCGAGCAGGTGGAGCTGGACATGCCTTCGTTGAAGTATCTCAACGAACAAGGCTTCGTCCCCGGGGTGGAGGGGACGGTGCGGTCCAAGGCGCCCGACGGCACCCTGACCATCGACCTCGACGGCTCCGGCAGCATCGCCGTGGGCCCGGCGCTGGCCCAGCAGCTGTTCGTGGGGGCGGACGGACTGGAGCTGTCCCGCCCCTGACAGAGCCCGACAGCGGGGAAGGCCTGCTCAGGCCTTTTCAGGCCAGAGCTGGCCGTCGATGACCTGGAGGGCGACCTCCTTCATGGTCAGCCTCAGGCGCATGGCGTTGGTCTGGATGAAGCGGAAGGCGTCGTACTCGGAGAGCTTGCACTCGTCCATGAGCTTGCCCTTGGCCCTGTCGACGAGCTTGCGCACCTCGAGCTGCTCCTCCAGGCTGCGGTTCTCCTCCTCCAGGGCCTTCATCTCCTGGAAGCGCCCCAGCGCCACCTCGATGGCGGGGATGAGCTCGGCCTTCTGGAAGGGCTTGACCAGGTAGGCCAGGGCTCCGGCGTCCCTGGCCTCCTCGATCAGGTTGCGCTGGCTGAAGGCGGTGAGGATGAGCACGGCCGCCTTCCGGTCGGCTGCGATCTCCCGGGCCGCGGCCAGGCCGTCCAGGCCGGGCATCTTGATGTCGAGGATGGCCAGGTCGGGCTCGTGCTCCCGGACCAGGACCACGGCCTCGTCGCCCCGGCCCGTCTCGCCCACGACCTCGTAGCCCTCCTCTTCCAGGATCTCCTTGAGGTCGAGGCGGACGATGGCCTCGTCCTCGGCGATGACGACGCGGACGACCCTCTGGCCGGCGACCTCGCCAATCGTCTTTCGCTCCCCGGGATGGGCCACGGCGCTCGCTTCCCTGCTGCGGTCAGCTGGACTCGGTCACGAGCCGCTCGAGGAGCTCGTCCTGAGCCCGCTCCAGCTGCTCGATGGAGGAGACGACCGCGGCCCGGCTCCGGGCCATGGCGTCGGCGTGGCGCTGGGCCTCGTGGTGCTCCCTGTCGGCCAGGGGCGTCTCGGAGACGAGGGCGCGGATGCGCGAGTCCTCGGCCGTGTCGACCAGGGCGCGCAGCTGCTCGTCCACCACGGCCAGCTCCTCCCGGGCGCGCCGGAGACGCCGGTTCGCCTCCACCAGCCGCCGCTCGATGAGTGACCTCGACATGGTCGGGCCAGTGTAAGGCCTGGAACCGTCGGACGAGCCAGACAAAGGCGCAGGCCGGACGGCCGGAGAGAGCGGGCGGGGATCCCCATCACGCCTCCCGCCGGCGTGCGTAGTCGGATGCGTCGTCGGGTGCGGCGTCGGGCCGAGGTCCATCTCCTATCCTCACCCAGCGTGGGGGCTGGGGGTGAGGGAGGGCGGTGAGCCGGCGGCGTTCACGCGCCACCTCCGTCGCCCGCGCCGCCGCCCCGGTGATCGTGCTGATGCTCGTCACCGGATCGCTCGTCGCCGTCGCGTCGAGACACACCTCGCCCCATGGCAGCAGGAGCGCGCACCTGGCTCTGACTTCCCCGTCGACGTCGGCTCCGGACGGGCCGCCCCCCTCCGCCCCGGGCACGACGTCCACGGCCCCGCCGCATCCGCCCCGCGCTGCGGCTGCCCCGGCGCCGGCCAGCCCACCGCCGGGGGTGCTCCTGGACCAGCAGGCCGGCGCAGTGCTGGCGGGGCTGCCCTCGTGCCTGGTGGTGCAGGACGGACAGACCCAGGTGGTGGCCCGCGCCCCTGACGCTCCCCTCGCCCCCGCGTCGACCCAGAAACTGCTGGTCGGCGCGGCGGCCCTGGCTCTTCTCGGCCCGGGCTTCCGGTTCGACACCATGGTGAGGGCCCCGGCCCCGCCCCACGAC
>Ga0066660_10001108_pt1 | contig 10969 bp, 13 predicted proteins | sample GraSoiAngelo_109_FD_75177 | JGI IMG/M metagenome (GOLD analysis project Ga0066660, IMG submission 75177) | Grasslands soil microbial communities from the Angelo Coastal Reserve, California, USA - 14_0903_12_20cm | ecosystem: Environmental > Terrestrial > Soil > Grasslands | place: USA...
CGACCCGCGCGATCGAGCCGCCGTGCACTTGCGCTATTTCGAAGACCGTTCCTTTGCCGAAACGGCATCGACGCTGGGCGTGACGGAAGAAAACGCCCGGGTCATCGTGCATCGGGCGCTGGCGAAGTTGCGCCGCGCGATGGCAGGGACGGAAACGGTGCAGGGAGTCGAGGCATGATCACCGAAGACCCGCAGCTGGAGACGCGCCTTCGTCATTACGGAACCATCCTTCGAAATGACATTCACGTGAGTCCAGCTCTGCATACCCAAATCGTTCAGCGGCTCGATCGTCGCCAGGGAGCTCGTCCCCATCGGCTCTTCATGCAGCTCGCGCTCACCGCGGCGATGCTCGTGGTGGCGGTTGGCGGGGTCGTGCTGGTGCAGCGGGTACGCGACAATGAACTCGCGAAGGCGCAGCCGCAAGTGTCCTCGGTGAGTCCGGCCGATGGAGCCATCAGCGTGCCGATCCATGGTGAGTTCCGTGTCACGTTTGCGAAGCGCCCGGCGGGCTTGCCCGAGCTGGCGCATACACCCGGCGACGGAAGCCAGACAGCGGCACGATGGGACGGCTCGACGTTGGTGGTCGGCTATAGCGGCCTCCACACCAGGCAGCGATACGAGGTCGTGCTGAAGTCGGACTTCGCGAGTGCGCTCGGCGGCAAGGGACACTTCGAAAAAAGCTGGAGCTTCACGACGGAGCTCGGACCTCCGCCGGCGGGCATCCCACTCATCTGGTACTCGACCGTTTCGCCATACGGACCCACTCCGCAGGCCGGCCCCTGGGTGGCCATCGACTGGAACGGCGCGGTGGTCGGGAGACTCAACGCGAGTGGCGGGGTGAATCAGTCGCCGGATGGCTCGCGACTCGATGTGGCAGGACTCGGGTACGTCGATCAGGCCGGCCAGCCAGTCGCGACGGTTCGCCTTGACAATAAGGGGGGTCCAGGCTGGTCCGATGACAGCCGGCACTTCTGCTTGGTGGCCACAGCCAGCGGCGCAGTGCCAACCGGCAACAACGAACCGGCGTGGTTGTTCGCTGGGCCGATCGAAGGGCCACTTCACCGAGTTGCCCAGGCAGGCCAGTTTGGTGGGCAATCCGGCCCGGGCGTCGCCGCGTGCAGCTTCGCCGGCGATCGAGCGGTCGTCGTTCAGACGGTGATCATGGGAGTCTCAGAAGTACGCGTTATCAGACTGTCGACGGGCGCGCTGCTCTACCAGCGGCAGTACTCAATCGAGCAGACACCGTTCGTCCGCGCATCGCACGACGGCCAGTACCTCGCGGAGCAAACCGCGGCGACCGATGCCCAGGGTGCACAGCGCTACGGCGCCACAGTGATCCGGCGCGTATCTGACGGCAGGGAGGTCGGCCGGCTCGACAATCAGACCGTTGTCGCCTTCTCCTGGGATGGCGCACGCGTGGTCACAATGCCGGCGATCGGGACGTCGGCTCCCAACGAGGCGCGACTCGTCGATTGGCCGAGCGGAAAGGTGCTGTGGAGGCTTCCTGGGCCGCCCGGAACACCCGGGGGTGCCGCGGTTTACGCCCTTGCCCGTCCGAACGGTACGGATATGGTCGTCGGCATCGGTCCCCAGAGCGCCGACGGCATCACTGAGCTCTGGCTCGTTGGCTCCAGTGGCACCGCGAAACGGATCGCCACAGGGCCACTCTGGACTGGTTTCTAGTTCGCCCGCGGCTTCCGAGCGGCGCGACCCGTGAAGAGTAAGTACCCGTACAGCAAGACACCAGTCGTCAGGCCCACGGCGACCTTGATGGCGGTCGGAGCCGCTGACGGACTGAGGTTCCCTTCGATGATACCGGCGACCACGAGCAACGGAGCGATGCCGACCAGGATGATGGCGGCCTTACGCGAGGCGAGCACGAAGGCGTCGCGACGCCGATACGCACCCGGCAGGAGCACGGCCCAGCCCATCATCAGCCCGCTGGCGCCGGCGGCGACCACCACCGAGAGCTCGAGGACGCCATGACCGAAGATGAAGTCCAATAGTCCGGGGGCGATGCCATAGGCGTTGGTCAGGCCGAGCAGGCCGCCCAGCTGGATGCCGTTCGTCATCAGCACGTAGATCGTCGGCAAGGCGAGGAGCGCACCGAAGGCATAGGCCATGATCGCGACCCGGAGGTTGTTTGCCATGATCACGCCCGACGCCAGGGCCCGTTGGTTTTCCGGGATCTGGGTCCAGAGCTGGTGGCTGTGGACCAGTTGCACCACCTCCGCCGGCACCAGCGCATAGGCCAGCTGCGGATCGAGAGTCACGGCGATGAAGGCGATCAGCGCCGGCCCGAACAGCAGCAGCGCCGACGCAATCAGGAAGGGGGCGGCCTGGCGGTAGGTCCGCGGCACGGTATATCGGTAGAAGGTGACGATCCGTTGACCGAGGTTGCCGCCCTGTCGGTAGACGGCGGCATGGCCGCGCGCCACCAATCCGTTCAGGTATAGGGCAACTGGCTCGGTTGGCCAATCCCGCTTGGCCCGGGCGAAATCCGCCGTGGCGCGGCGATAGAGGGCGGCCAGCGACAGCACCTCCGTGGGGCGCAACCCACCGACTCGGCTGGTGCCGGCTCGCTGCAGCAATTTCTCCAGGCGATCCCACTCCGGCCGCCGCCGGGTGACGAATTCGTCAGCGCGCACGTTATCAATGATGACGGAGACCATCCGGCTGCCCGCGCTTGTAGCAGAACCGCGACCGGATGTCGCAAAACCGAAGGCTAGACTGCTGGCATGCAGCCGCCGGATACCTCAGATGACCTGGTCATCTCCACCCCCGAGCGGGTCGCGTTCCAGTACGAGATCGCCGGCATCGGCAGCAGGTTTCTGGCGCAGATCATCGACTCGCTGATCATCACGGTCGTGCTGATCGCGTTCACCATCCTCGCCGGCGCGCTGGGCGGGATCTTCAACTCCGGCGAGCTGGCGCTGCTGGTCGAGGTCATCCTGGCCTTCATCCTGCTCGCCGGTTACTTTCTGATCAGCGAGGCAGTCTCGAACGGTCAGACGTTGGGAAAAAGGTCGGTCCGTCTCCGCGTGGTGGGCGATCACGGAGAGCCGCTGACCCTGGGACAGGCCACCATCCGCAACCTGGTCCGGATCGTCGACTTCCTGCCGGTGTTCTACGGCATTGGCATGTTGACGCTCTTCATCAACGGACGCGGCAAGCGGCTTGGCGATTTTGCCGCCGGCACGCTCGTGGTCCGCGATCGGCAACGCATCAGCCTGTACGACCTCGGCGGCGTCAAGGCGGATTCGACCGCCGCCCCCTCCACATCATCGGTGTCGTCGATCTGGTCCAGCCCGTCGCCCGCCGGTGAGGCACCGCCGGGCGGATCGCCGCCGCCGCCGCTGACGCTCGATCCCGGCCTGCGCCGGCTGGTCGTGGCCTATGCCTCGCGACGAGAGGAGTTGCCGATGGCCCGACGCCAGGCCCTGGCCCAAAGCGCCGAGCCGGCGCTGCGGCGGGCCCTTCCGGAGGTGGTGGCGACCGGCGGACCGCTCGCGGCGCTCGACCAGCTGGCCGAGCGCGAAGGGATCACGCCGCACCGCCCGATGCATCGAGGGGCGTCGGCCGCCATGACCTGGGGGGTGGCGACGCTCGTCTTTTTCTGGATGCCGCTGATCGCGATCCCGACCGGCATCCTGTCGATGGTGTTCGGGACCAGCGCGATTCGCGCCATCCGCGCCGAGCCGAACCGGTATCAGGGTGACGATCGCGCCAGGACCGGACGCTTGCTGGGCATCATCGGGCTGGCGGTCACGTCGGTGCTGCTCGCACTTCTCATCATCGGATTCTTCCTGCGCGGCTAGAGAGGTTCCCGCCCAGCGATCCCGGTCTGGACCGGATGCCACCACTGGACCCTGGCCTCACCGAGTTTCCAGCAGAGAAAGACGGTCTCGCCTTGCCGCTGATGGAAGAAATCGATCAAGCCGATGCCCGGGTCACGCAGGACGATACCCCAATCCTGCAGTTGTTTCAGGTCGCGCTCCAGCGTCTTGGTCAACTCCGAGAGGTGGCGACCGGGTAGCCCGCCGCCGTTGTGGGAGGCCTTCTCCCGAACGGCAGCGACCGTCTTATCCTCGGCCAGCGCCTGCTGGGTATCGCGAATGCGTTGCAGCAGCGGCCTGAGCTTCGGAACCAGTGCATTCGCCTCCTCGACGCTGTAGAAGGTTTCGGCCACCGGTGCCTCAAGCGGCGGAGATCGGAGCCATCGCCCGCAACCGCGCCACCATCTGCGGCAGGCGCTCGAGGACCAGATCGATGTCGGCATCGGTATTGCCTTTCCCGACCGAAAGCCGCAGGCTGCCGAGCGCCCGGTCTCGCGGATGGCCAATGGCCAGGATCACATGGCTCGGCTCCAGCGAGCCGGAGGTACAGGCCGACCCCGACGACGCCGCGATGCCTTCCATGTCGAGTTGCAGGAGCAACGACTCACCTTCGACCCCCTCAAAGAGAAAGCTGGCGTGGTGAGGAAGCCGCTGCTTCGGATGTCCCGTCAGCGCGGCGTGCGGAATCCGATTGAGGACGCCTTCGATCAGCCGGTCGCGCAGCCGGGTCAGGTGCGCGGTATTGGCCTCCAGGTCGCGCCGGGCAATGCCCACTGCCCGGGCCAGGCCGGCGATGCCGGCCACATTCTCGGTGCCCGCCCGGCGATTGCGTTCGTGGCCGCCCCCCAGCATCTGGGGCGTAAGCCGGACGCCCGAGCGCACCACCAGACAGCCGACGCCCTTCGGACCGTGCAGCTTGTGTGCCGACATCGTCAGCAGATCCACGCCCAACTCGTCCACCGTGGTTGCGATTTTTCCCGTCGATTGCACGGCGTCAGTATGAAAGTAGGCATCGCTGTGTTCCCTGGTCACCGCCGCCAGCTCGCGGATCGGTTCGATCGTGCCAATCTCGTTGTTCGCATGCATGATGCTGACCAGGATGGTGTCCGACCGCAGCGCCTGCCGAAGCGCATCTGGATCCACCAGCCCGAAGCGATCGACGCGCAGGCGGGTGACCTCGAAGCCGTCTCGTTCCAATGCCTCTGCGGAGCGCAGCACCGCATCGTGCTCGATCGTCGAGGTGATGACGTGCCGTCCCCGGTCGCCGTTCCGGCGGGCGATTCCCTGGAAGGCGAAATTATCACCCTCGGTGCCGCCGGAAGTGAAGATCACCTCCTTGGCGGCCACGCCGTAGAAGTCGGCCACCTCATCGCGGGCCTGGTCGATCGCCTGGCGAGCGCGCTGGCCCAGACCGTACACGCTGGACGCGTTGCCGAACTCCTCGGTGAGATACGGCATCATCGCCTCGAGCACTTCTGGATCCAGCGGGGTGGTGGCGGAATGGTCGAGATACACCATCGGGATCATTCTATGGCTCGTCTTAAGAACGTCTCCCCCTCTGGGGAGGGCAGGGTCAGGCGCCTAAACGGATTGCTGGCGTGATGAGCGCCAGCGGACGAGTTCCCGCATCGAGCCGTTGAACGCCTTCATGTGCTCATGGACATCGAGCAGCTCATCCGAGCTGATGGGCCCTTCGCGGGCGGCCTTGGGCAGGCCATCCGGATGCTTGGCTTTCTTCAACAGCAGCACAGCGACGAAGCTGACGCCACAATTCGCGCAGGTCACCTCCACCGTGCAGTGCCCGTCCGCCTCGTTGAGCAGCTTGACCTCGCAGTCGGCGAGGGCCTGCGAGCAGGCGAGACATTTGTAGTACTTCGCCCGCTCCTTGATCAGCGCGATCAGGTTCATCGCTCTTTCCACTATAGACGGCGCTCGCCGTGCGGCCAAGCGCTCGAATCCGGATGAACTCTCAATCGGTGAGGCGGTAGATTCGGATCTGCGGGCCGGGGCGGATCCAATCGGCATAGCCGGCCAGCGGTACGTAATAGGTATCGATCGGGTCGAACACACTCGACGGGCAGCCGATGGTGGGGGAGTAGGTGGCGACCGGCGGGCCGTGTTCCCGCAGCGCGCGTTCCAGCGGGCTGTCCGGCCGACAGCCGGTCCCGGGGGTTTCGTAGCCGATCACGATGTACTGGATGCCTTGCTGACGAAAACTGTCCAGCGACGTCAGGTTCAAATCGTCGCGAGTCAGCTCTCGAATTCGATACTGGGTTTCGAGCCGGCTATCGAGGAAGGCGGCGACGTAGGGGTCGGTCGCGCTGTGGCTATGCTCGCCGCTATCGATCATCGCCTGGTCATGTGCGGGCCCGGCCATGTAGGGCACGGCGGCACGCGAGCCCGTCGGGACGTGTTCTGCCAGCCAATCGAACGCCAGCGTGCGGGTATCGGTTTGCTGGATCAGCGTGTCGTACCGAAGATCGTGAATCAGCGGCGGCACCACCACCACCACCATGGCCGCCGCGATCGCCAGGGCGCGCACCCGCCGATCGACCGTGAGCTTGATCAGATCGGCGAGCATCCGACCGCCGAGCACCAGCAATGGGGGAATCAGCGGGTCCGCATAGCGGAAAAACACAGAACCGCCGGCGCCGATCAGCACGAAGTACACGACCACGAACGTGACGAGGATCCAATCGGCCGCTGTCCGGCGCCACCCGGCATAGGCGATTCCGATCAAGCCGAGCAGCAGCAGTGGGGGATCGATCCCATACCAGAGCGCCCGGCTCAGTTCCACCCAACCGACCGCCGGGGCGGTGGCTTTTCCGAGATGCGTAAAGATGTAGCCGATCCCGTGCTGGGTCATGCCCGGGTCGAGTACCAGGAACGGCGAGGTGAGCGCCAGCGTCAGGATGCCAACGACGGCGATCACGACCAGGCGGCGAAGAACCTGGATCACGGTGCTCGGCTCCAGGCGGCCCCGCAGCCATTGCGCCGTGGCGATTCCGGCGAAGACGAGCGCGCCGTTGTATTTGAGGCTGGCGGCGATGCCCAGGGCGATGCCATTGACCAGTAGAGGCCGCACGCCTCGGGACGCAACCGTCCGAAACGCGACGTAGAGCGCGCCGGTAACGGCGAGCGTGAGCGGGATGTCGAGCGTGCCGAAGTGGCTATCGCGCACATGGAGGAAGACGACGGCCAGACCTGCCGCCCCCAGGAAGCCGGCCCACCAGGAGTAGGCCCGGCGGCCGAACTCGAAGACCAGCAGGACCGTCAGGCTGCCGAGCAGCGCATCGAGGATGCGAACCCCGAGATAGCCCGACGCCTGGTCCGAGACGAGCCCGACGAGCTTAAAGGGCGTAAGCCACGCGGCGGCTACATAGAAATAGAGGTGAGGCCAGTCGGCGAAGTGCGGGTCGAGGACGCCGTGGAGGATGCCCATCGCCCTACCCACGGCGACGTCCTCGTCCGGCCGGTAGAGCGCGGGCAATCCGAAGTTGATGCCCCAGAGGCGAAGCCCCAGGGCGATGACGAAGAGTCCAGCCACGGCCGCCATGGCGCGCCGCGGCCGGGGGACGGCCTTAGCTGCCGACGAGGTCGGGCCGGGTCGGTCCGTACAGATCGACCGGAACCGGCGTGGGCTGGTGCTTTTTCGCCTCGAGCTTCTTGACGGCATCGATGGCGGCGGTGGTCGCGTCCCCGACCGCCGTCGTGATCTGCCGGGTCAGTTGCGAGCGGACGTCGCCGGCCGCATAGATGCCAGGAAGGCTGGTCTGCATCGTCGAATCCGTGACCAGGAAACCAAGAGGATCGTGCTCCACGTGATCGCGGTGATCGAAGAACTCCACGTTCGGCTGAAAGCCGATGAAGACGAAGACACCGGTGACCTCGAGCGGCCGTGTCTTGCCGCTGACGACATCCTTGAGGGTGATCGCCTGGACCTGGCCGTCTTCGCCCTTGATCTCGGTCACCACCGTGTTCGTCACCAGCTCGACCTTGGGATTCTTGCGCGCCGCCTCGACGAGGATCGCCTGGGCACGGAACTGTTCCCGGCGGTGAACGATGTACACCTTCTTGGCATAGCGAGTCAAGAAGACGCCTTCCTCCAGCGCCGCGTCGCCGCCGCCGATGACAGCGACGACCTCCTCCTTGAAGAAGGCGCCATCACACACCGCGCACTGCGACACGCCGCGTCCCTGGAACTCACCTTCACCCGGAATACCCAGCTTCTTGGGCTCTCCGCCGGCGGTCAGGATGACAAAGTCCGCGGTGTATTCGCCATCCTCGGTCTTGATGACCTGCTTGTCGCCGCGCCGGTGGATGGCCGTGACGCGCGCCGTCTCCAGGTCGACCCCAAACTTGACCGCCTGATCGGCCATCCGCTGGGCGAGCTCGGGTCCAGTGATGTGATCAAAGCCCGGGTAGTCCTCGATCGCGTCGGTATTCAAGAGCTGCCCACCGGGCGCCCCGCGCTCGAGCAGGACCGTTTTCACCCTGGCACGGCCGGCGTACAGCGCGGCGGTGAGACCGGCGGGCCCACCGCCGATGATGACCACGTCGTAGCGGCGATCCTCTTCCATCGATTGCGAAACTCCCATGTTATCTAAGCCTCTTACCGTCTTCAGTATTCCCAGTTCGGCCCGATCTGAATACGGCGCGGGCGGCCCGGGTCGCGCGGCGTAACCCGCTTCGGTATATAACTGCGGAAGCGGATGCGTGAGGACGAATCGACCGGTGCCGCGGCGTACGCTTCCCGCGGGAAGGTCGTCTCACTCGCTCGCGCCGACGCTCCCCAGGACCAGAATCACCTGACCTGGGCCTACCAAACTCATGTCACCGCCATCTACCAGTACATCTACAACCGGGTCGGCAATCGCCCGGACGCCGAGGACCTCACCGCCCAGGTGTTCATGAAGGCCATCAACGGCATGCGAAGCGACGTTTCGGTACCCGAGCTCCGCAGCTGGCTCTACCGGGTGGCCCAGACCACCCTGGCGGATCACTGGCGCGAGTACTACGCGGAGGATGCCGGCGAGCTCGACGACGATGTGACCCGGCCGCCGGCTGCTCGGGAAAATCCGGAGGCGATCCAGCGCGTCGACGCCCTGCTGGCGACCCTGCCGGAGAGCTACCGCCGGGTGCTAGAACTTCGCTTCCTGCGGGGATATTCGGTGCGGGAGACCGCGCAAGAGTTGAACCTGAGCGAGACGAACGTGAAGGTGCTCCAGTTCCGGGCGTTGAACCGCGCCGGCCGCGAGCGCGGGAGGCCGTCGTGAACGACGATCCCGAGCAGCTCGACAAGTACGTGGACGATCTGCTCCAGGACCACAAGCCGGAGCGCACGCCGCTGGGCGACGAAGATGCGCTGCGCGCGCGTCAGACGGCGGCCATGCTGCGGGCGGCGAAACCCGGAGCCGGCCTGCCCTCGAAGGAATTCCTGGAACGAATGCAGGCGTCCATCCATGACTGGGTCGACGAGCAATCGGCTCGTCCGCAACCAGCCGCCCGTCCAAGCCGCCGCGCGCTGCTCGTCACCGGGGGGGCCGGCCTCGCCGCCGGCATCGCCGCCGGGGTGGCGGCGACCGTTGGCATCGACCGGCTACCGAAGCCCGCTACGCCCGGGACAAACCAGGCGCTGGTCGAGAACGGTTCCTGGAAACTGGTCAAGGCCTTGGCGGACCTGCCGGAGGGCACGCCGATCGCCTTCCGCTCCGGCGCGATCGAGGGCTTCCTGATCCGCAACGGCGATGAGGTCAAGGGCCTCTCGGCCGTCTGCACGCATATGGGCTGCATCCTTAACTACAGCAAGTTCCGCAACCAGTTCGAGTGCCCCTGCCATGGCGCCACGTTCGCCATCAGCGGTCAGCCGACCGACCAGTACAATGCGCCGCTGCCGGCGCTGCCATCCTTGAACGTGCGGATTCAGCGGGGTCAGGTCGAGGTCTATTCCGTCTAGCGCGTAACGGCTCGCCGTATACCCTGCATGCGCATCCCCCTCGTGTCAGCGATCGCCGCCCTCATGCTCGCCGCGTGCGGGGGATCGGTTGCGGGTCCGGCCGCGACCGTGTCTCCCTCAGCCTCGGCAAGCCCCACCCCGAGCCCCACACCCTCGCCTTCAGCGGCGCCGATCGTGCTGGTCCAGAGCGTCGGCACGATGGGAAGCGTCCTGGTGGCCGCCTCCAACAGCCATACGCTCTACACCTTCGACAGCGACAGCCCGGGCGTGAGCCGCTGCACCGGCGGCTGCATCGCCATCTGGCCGGCGCTCAGTATCCCGAGCGGGCAGACCCCGGCTGGCGGTCCCGGTGTCACCGGCGCACTCAGCACCATCAGCCGCGCCGACGGCACGTTGCAGGTGACCTACAAGGGAATGCCACTCTACTTCTTCCACTCCGACGCCAAGCCCGGCGACACCAGGGGCAACTACACCGGCTGGAGCCTGGTCAGACCGTAACCGGGGTTGCCGAGCCAGCGTTGCGCCATCATGGCTCGGATCGCGTGGGTCGAGGACGATGACGCAACGGGCGAAATCGCCGACCTCTATCGCGAGCTGAAGCAGACGTCCGTTCGCGGAAACGTCCCCGACATCCTCCGGACCATGAGCCTCCGCCCCGACTTCCTGCGCGCCATCGATCGGGCGAGCCGGCTGCACTTCAACGACGGGGCGCTCAGCCGGGCCGAGCACGAGATGATCGCCTCCTACGTCTCAGCCCTTAACCGCTGCCACTATTGACTCAGCAACCATGCCTGGTTCCTGCAGTTGCAGGGCGAACAGTACTCGAAAGCGGCGGCGGCGCTGCGCGACGGGGACCTCGACGCGGCGGACCTGACGCGCAAGCACCGCCTGCTCCTCGAGTTCGTCGAGACGCTGACCCGGCACGCTTACCGCATCACGGACGAGCAGGTCCAGGGGCTGCGCGAGGCCGGCTGGACCGACGCCCAGATCGCCGAAGCCGTCTACGACGGCGCGCTCTTCAACCTGTTCGTGCGCCTCGCCGATGCCTTCGACATCCATCCGGACCCGTCCTACGACGCCGCGGGCGTTCCCGGCGCCGTGTGGAAGGGGAGCGATCCATGAACGCCGGATCGATCTTATTCGATCCGCGATCGAAGACCGACGCCCAGCTATGATC